>Ga0210407_10000243_pt1 | contig 68250 bp, 56 predicted proteins | sample IncBWC27MmetaG_FD_150860 | JGI IMG/M metagenome (GOLD analysis project Ga0210407, IMG submission 150860) | Forest soil microbial communities from Barre Woods Harvard Forest LTER site, Petersham, Massachusetts, United States - Inc-BW-C-27-M | ecosystem: Environmental > Terrestrial > Soil >...
TCGGCGACGATCACGTTGTACGCCGAGGTCTCGAAGAAACTGTAGGCTTCCTGGTTGGTTTCTTTTTCCGAGGCGATCGAGTGCGCGAAGTCCGCATCGCTCACGTCAGCGGGTTTGGGTTGCTTGTCAATCGAGGCGTATGCCTGCCCGCCCTGGATTGAGTACTTCAACGTGCGGGGATTGTCCTTGGCCTGCTGCGCGAGGGTCACGTCCCACTCCAGAACTTCCAGGCTGTGCGGGGCCCCGGCCGCCGCCTTGTCTCCGTAATCGGTTGCCTTTGGCAAGTCCCCTGCAACCTGGTAAGACTGCGACAGTTGCCAATTCCCATAGGCCGCCGCCACCGGGTTGGTTGCGTACTTCTGTACGAAGTCCTGGTACATTGCGATCCGCTTCTGTGCATCCGGCTCGTTGGTGATCGCGGTCAGATCCTTGTCTTCCGGCGTTCCCGCGGGAATAATCATTTTGTCCAACTGGCCGTAAGCCAGAGCGGACATAAGGAAAAAGACGGGTACTGCAAGAATTGCGATTCGCGCGCGTGTCATAGTCCTGCGTATCATGGATTCCCTCCTGCCTTGCGTTGCGGAATCCTAGCTCTGAAAAGCGCAGGATGCAAGTTTGGGTGCAGAATCGATTATGCCCTGGCCTCCGCTGGCACACTTTTTTTCTATCCTTTAAAGTAGAGCATGCGTTCGATTTTGCAGAGGAAGTCGCTGCGCTTCGTCTTCGGCGCCAACGTGGTTTCCATGATTGGCAGCGGGATGAACGCTGCCGCCGTGGCCTGGTACATTCTGCAGGCCACGCATTCCACGATTGCGCTAGGGACGTTCGCCGTCGTACAAACTCTCCCGGCAATTCTTCTGCTCCCGTTCACCGGCGTAATCATTGACCGCGAGGATCGCCGCCGACTGGTGATGATGCTCGACGCCGCCCGCGCGCTGGTCATTCTGGTGGTTGCAATTCTGGCTTTCACCGCCAAGGTGAAAGTTTGGGAGTTGTACGCCATGAACGCGCTGGTCGCAGCCGGTTTCTGGATGTTCTGGCCCACGATCACGGCGCTGATTCAGGAACTGACGCCGGGAGACGAATTCGTCCACGCCAATACTTTCTTGCTGGCGGGAGTGCAGGGCGGATGGCTCATCGCCGGCGCCATCGTCGGATTCGTGTACAACAAGATCGGCCTCGGCGGAGTCTTGCTCGCCGACTTCAGCACTTACGCAGTTTCGTTCCTGTGTTATTTTGCCGTGCGTAAAGGCCGCCACGTGGTACCGCGCCCGGCAGAATTGCACGCCGATATCATCGCCGCAGAGAATGCACTCCAGAAATTCTTTCGCGAGTTGCGTGAAGGATTGCAGTTCCTGCGGCAACGTCCTGCACTGATCATGCTAGGCCTGAGCTGGGCGTTGTTTCTTTCCGCGATGATGACCGGAATCGTGGTCACCGCGCCGCTGGCCGATCAAGTCTTCCACAAAGGCGCCGTCGGCTACGGCTGGCTCAACGGCGGGTGGGGCGTGGGCGCATTTGCCAGCGCCTTCTATGCGCCGGTCTTCATCAAGAAATTTGGCGCGCGGCGCTCCATGGCAATCTCGCTCGGACTGCTGGCCGTACTGATGACCTCGGCGCCGCTGGCTCCAGTCCTAATGCTCGCGGTTCTCATCTACGCGCTCATGGGTTCTGGGCGCGGCATCACCGGCGTGGCCATGAACACCAGCCTGATGGAACAGATCCCGCCGCACTTCATGGGGCGCGTGCAAAACACTTTCTACGCCGCTGGAACCACGCTGCAAATCCTGCAGTCGTACCTGGTCGGCACGGTTGCGCAATGGAATCTGGTCGCAGGATTCTCGGTGATCGGAATCGTCTATGCCGTCGGCTTTGTCAGCGCAACCTGGCCGGTGCGGGCGGGAAGCCCTGCTGAGGTAGCGTCAGCGGAGTAGAAAATCAGAGAAGGTCCGGTGCGCGACGGCGCAGGCGTCACGGCAACCTCGCCAGATTTACATTAGTTGCTACGATCCAGACACCGCGTACTTTCCGCGGCCTGTGAACGTGATCAGTCCAAGATCACGGAGCACTTGGAGTTGCTGACGTATCTTAGGTCTGACGTTTTGGTTGCGGGGGTGAATGGCCGCCAATTCCGACTCACACTGATAGATTTCCTGAAGAGAGAATGCAGGCACGCCCAACTTGCGGATTGCGTTCAGGACGTCCAGCGTCCAGCCCCTCATTTCCGGAGGCAACTCTGCTAGCCTCCGGACGCGGGAGAATTCTCGACGAACGTTGCGCTCCGGGACAATGACGCCGTTAGAGACAATGGCAATCTTGCCATCCTCAGGTATGCGTCCCAAAAGAATATTGCAGCCGACCCATCCGGCTCGCCTAGCAGTTGGACTCAGCGGGGGGGGGCGTTTCTCGATGATGCTTTCCGAGAAGAAAACCCTAGGGATCAGAAGAAGGTTCTTCACTAGCCAGCTCGGAGAGTACTGCAGTACGAGGAGGTTGGGGGTTTTATCTGCCCGTATGGCGCGGAGCATTGACTCGTATCCTGCGTCGACTATTTTCCTTTGGTTCCAAACTCTAAGACTCTTTAGCTGATAAGGCTGTTTGCATTTCGGACATGCGAAATCCACTGCCGGAGAGTTCGTTTTTGACGGCGAGAGTTCGTTGGAACTGCAAGAAGCACAATAGAGCTCTCGAGCGCACCAGTCCTCGCTGAGCACGCGAGCGATCTGGGAACCGGCCTTGTACTGGCGGCCAAGTTCGACCGTGCACTGTAGATTCATTTCTGAAGCACTCGCGGAGGCTCGTATAGATCGTGATTGGCGCAGTACTCGCGGGCTTCTTCTGAAGGAAAGCTATCACCCGCATCGATGTTGTCGAAGTCAATGATTTCAACCTCGATACCTCGCGGTACGGTGTCCTCGATAACATATGCGCACCCGCCGGACACGGTCACGAATATCTTCTTCGTCATGGATTCTCCTGCCACCGATTTGACGCAGAAGGATATCATGTGGAAAATACAAAACGAACATCGGCCAATGGAAGATGGCATGATCAGGCCTTATCGGATGCCCCAGCTGCCTCTTTTGCACTAGACTTGCTCCCACAACAAGCGAAACTCCCTGGGCAACGCGCCGCCGGCGAACCCCTATTTCCCAATGCTTAAAGAAATTGATCACCTGATTCGAAAAGCGATCACAGAGAAACATCTGCTCCGGTTCACATACAAGGGTCAAGAGCGCATAGGAGAGCCTCATGATTACGGTATCCAGAACGGGATCGTTCGGTTGTTCGGTTACCAAGTTGGCGGACGGAGCAACGGTCGTCTTCCGGGCTGGCGTCTCTTCGATGTTTCTGAGATGCAAGACTGCGAAATACTGAAGGAGCGTTTTGCCGGAAACCGTGACACTTCTTCGGGTAAGCATCATCGGTGGGATGAGGTTTTCATCCGGGTTGCACCGCCTGCTAAGTCCTAAGATTTTCCGCAAGGCCCCTACTGCAAACTCTGCAAGTAAGCGATCAGCGCGTCCAGCTCCTCCGGCTTCAAATCCACTGGGGGCATGCCGCCGGCGGTCATGGCGGGGGTGGGGTGTTGTAGCAGGGACGCGAGTTTTGCGGCGTCGTACTTCTTGCCTACTCCGATAAGTTTCGGGCCAATGCCTCCGCCGACGCCGGCTTCGCCGTGGCAGGCATTGCAACTCTGGGAAAAAATGTTTTGCCCTTGCGCGACTGCGGGGTTGGCCGGGGCGGCGGCTCCGGCGGCGACCACCACTTCAGGCTGAAAAGGTTCTTTCATGAACTCTTCTTCCTGCTGCCGCTGTTTCTGAAGCTGCGCGGCGACCGTGGGGTCGGTCGAATCCTGATGATGACTTTGCAATCCGAAAAATCCCAGCGCAAGAAAAACCGCGGTGAAAATTCCTACGCTGATCGGCCGCTTCCACGGACGGCGCTCCAGGCGGCGATCGAAGAATGGGAGTCCGACCAGCAACAACCCTAGAATGCTGGGGATAACGAGAATTCCTATGACGGCGGTTGAAGGCGTCCAATACTTTAAATATTGGAAGACGGGAACGTAATACCACTCGGGGCGGGGGAGGAAAACGGTGTCCGAGGGGTCGGCGGCGGGGCCGATGGGGGTTGGCAGCCGCCAGGCGAAGAGGCCGAGCACGACAATAATCAGCAGCGCGAAACCCATGTCCATGACCAACTGCTTGGGATAAAAAGTTTCGGTCGGAAGATTGGGCTCGATGGGATCGGCGGTAGCCGGACCGGCAGCGCGCGCTTTGCGAAATAAATAAATATGCTGCGCCACGAAAAGAAAGATGAGAGCTGGGAGCAGAAAAACGTGCAGCACGAAAAAGCGCGAGAGCGTGAGCGTGCCCATCTCCGTGCCGCCGCGCAGCAGGCGCTTGAGCGCGTTGCCGATGAAGGGAATCTCGCTGAAGATATTTGTGCCGACTGTGGTGGCGAAGTAGGCCTTCTGGTCCCAGGGCAAAAGATATCCGGTGAAAGCCATGCCCAGCATGAGCGCCATCAGGATGCATCCGACGACCCACAGCAGTTCGCGGCGGCCTTTGTAGGAGCCGTAGAGGAACGTTTGCATCAGATGCAGCAGCAGCACGATGACGATTGCGCTCGAGCCGTAGGCATGAATGCTGCGCAGAAATGATCCGGCGGAAACTTCTTTGGTGATGTAAGCAACCGTAGTGTGGGCGTGGTCGGCGGAGGGGACATAGTAGAGCGCGAGAAAAACTCCGGTGATGACTTGCGAAATGAAAAGGAACAGCAGCCCTGATCCGAAAACGTAAGCCAGTTTCGCGCCGCCGGGAATGGGCTCATCGAGCGCGTGGTGGAGGAGGGAATTGAGTCCGGTGCGGGCTTCGTGCCAGTGGATGAGGCGGGAGAGGACGCCTTCGCCGGACGCGTTTTTTTGTGGATCATTCGCCATTGAGCTAGGCCACCACTTCTTTGTTGGGACTCAACTGGCGGAAGAACTGGTATTGAATCTTGACCGTGCCGTCCTCCACCTTCATCGGCAAAGTGTCCATGTTGCGCGGCGGCGGCCCGCTGACCAACTTGCCGCTGGAGTCGAACGTCCCTTTGTGGCAGGGGCAGATGAATTCCTTTTGCTCGTCAACCCAGGGAAGGCTGCAGCCAAGATGCGGGCACACGGCAGAGAGCACGGCGATCTGGCCGGAGGAATCTTTCACCACGTAAACCGGCTTCTGCGCCACGGTCCGGCGCCAGCCGTCGAGTTGGTCGATCTGCACCAGCTTTTTCACGGGAGCGGTGAGGGACTGGAATTCGTCCATGCTGCCGACTTCAGACCAGGACTTGTCAGTGGTCTGCGCGAGCACGGGATGTAGGACAAACTTGATGACGGGAAGCGCCAACAGGGCCCCGACGCCGGCCGCGCCGGCTGCCAGCAATGCGGCGAGAAATCCGCGGCGAGGCGGGTTGGCGGGATCTTCGCAGTTCGGGTCTGTAGGATTGGGGCTGGGCATATTCGACGTTGGCGTCAATTTACTTTCTTGTGACCGCAACAATATATATGAGACCGCTTCTAAGACTGTGTGATTTGGATCACATCGGACGTATTTTTTTTCTGGCAACATCCCAGGCATGGCCGGCGGATTCCGCGGACACTGGGCCGATTTCTGCCGAAATCTCTTGATGTTATAGACTCTCAACTTGTTTGTGACCGGGAGGCTGTTTTTTTCATGGATCACGCTTACATCTGCGATGCGATCCGCACGCCGTTTGGGAAATACGGCGGGGCGCTGTCGTCGGTGCGCACCGACGATCTGGCCGCGCTTCCGCTCAAAGCTCTGATGAAGCGCAATCCGAACGTGGACTGGGGCGCGCTCGACGATGTGATTTACGGATGCGCCAATCAGGCGGGCGAGGACAATCGGAATGTGGCGCGAATGGCCTTGCTGCTGGCAGGGTTGCCGAAGGAAGTGCCGGGCGCAACCGTGAACCGATTATGCGGATCGAGCATGGAGGCGGTGTCGGTAGCGGCGCGGGCGATCAAATCCGGCGAGGCTGAGCTAGTGATTGTGGGCGGGGTGGAGAGCATGTCGCGGGCGCCGTTTGTGATGGCGAAGGCCGAGTCGGCATTTTCGCGAGCGGCAAAAGTTGAAGATACGACCATCGGGTGGCGCTTCGTGAATCCGGCGATGAAGGCGAAGTACGGGACCGACTCGATGCCAGAGACGGCAGAGAATGTCGCCGAGGAATTGCACATCTCGCGAGAAGACCAGGATGCATTTGCCCTGCGCAGCCAGCAGCGCACGGCGGAGGCGATGCGCGCGGGGCGATTGGCTGAGGAAATCGTTCCGGTCACGGTTTCCGGCAAAGGCGGCCCGCATGTTGTTTCGCAGGACGAGCAGCCGCGGCCGGATACCACGCCGGATGCGCTGGCAAAACTGAAACCTATCGTGAAGCCGAATGGAACCGTGACGGCGGGAAACGCTTCAAGCATCAACGACGGCGCCTGCGCTATGGTGTTGGCTTCTGAGGCGGCGGCTTCGAAGCACGGTCTTACGCCGTGTGCGCGCGTGGTCACATCGGCAGCGACGGGAGTTTTGCCGCGAGTGATGGGAATCGGCCCGGTTCCGGCGGTGAACAAAGCGTTAGCGCGCGCGGGCCTCCAGCTCTCCGACATGGATGTCATCGAACTGAACGAAGCTTTCGCCGCGCAGGCGCTCGCCGTTTTGCGCGATCTCGGTCTGCCAAACGACGCTGCTCATGTAAATCCGAACGGCGGAGCGATCGCCATCGGGCATCCTCTAGGCGCGAGCGGCGGACGGCTGATTATGGCGGCGGTGAATCAGTTGCGTCGAACCGGGGGCCGGTGTGCGCTGTGCACAATGTGTATCGGCGTGGGGCAGGGAATCGCGGTGATTCTGGAACGGGTATAGGGACTTCTTCGCGGAGTCGAGTTCACTTGAATAACGATCTGGGCCAAGTCGCGCTGCAGAATCACAAAGGAAAAAATGTAGCCGCATCCGCACGCGCCATCAGAAAAGTCGGCCTCTTCTCCTTCGTCTTCGTGATGTACTCCTACAACACCGCCGGGCCGTTCGGCCTGGAAGACCAGATACGCACGTCGGGACCGGGGATGGCGCTGCTGTATCAACTCTTCATTCCATTTTTCTGGTGCATCCCGATTTCGCTGGTCGCGGCCGAACTCACCACCGCGATGCCGGTTGAAGGCGGCTTCTATCGTTGGACTCGCGAGGCCTTCGGAGACTTCTGGGGGTTTCTCGCTGGATGGTGGAACTGGTGCGCGTCGTTTTTGCTCGGCGGCGCGTATGCGGTGCTATTCACTGACAACATCGCGCATTACATCCCACAGATCACGCCGCTGCAGCACTACCTGATTTCGGTCGCGGTGATTGCAGTCATCGCATACGTAAACGTGCGGGGAATCCGGTTGGTTGGAAGAATTGCGACTGTACTGGAGCTTTCGATTCTGGCCGTCGTCCTGTTGATGTGCATCGTGAGCGTTCGCATGTGGCACAGCAATCCATTCTTGCCGTTGGTCCCGCCGCACCAACCGGTGTTCCAGGTTTTCGGAGTTGGTTTCGCACTCGGACTGTGGTTGTACGCGGGATACGAACAGATTTCGTCGGTTGCAGAAGAAGTGGAGAATCCGCAACGGAGTTATCCACGGGCGCTGGCCTGGGTGGTTCCGCTCTCCATCGCGACTTACGTCTTGCCGACGGCGTGTGTGCTGGCGTCGGTTGGAAAGTGGGAGCAGTGGCACGACGGATTTTTCTCGGAAGCGGCGGGAATTATCGGCGGGCCGTGGCTGGGATTTGCGATGACCGTGGCGGCAGCGTTCACCGCGCTTTCGATTTTGAACAGCACCGTCTTAAGCACGACTCGGATGCCGTTCGCGATGGCGGAGGACGGCTATTTATCTCCCACGCTCGCGAAAACCCATTCGAAGTTTGGCACGCCCTGGCTGGCGATCGTACTCTCGGCAGCGGTGTACTGCCTCGTGGCTTGGCACAGTTTGTCGCAGTTGATCTCGGTTTACATTTGGCTGCGTATCGCGACCACTATCCTGACGGTGCTCTCGGCCTGGCAATTTCGACGCAAGCGTCCAGAGATGCAGCGGGCATTTCGGATTCCGTGGGGCAACACGGGCCTAGCGTACGCGGTCATCGCTCCGCTGCTGATGAGCGCCATCGCGATGATCGTGCCGGTTTTCTCGCATGAGCCGGCGGACAAGTTTGCCGTCAAGTGGGGCCCTGTCGCGCTGTTGCTGGGACCGATTGCCTATCTTATATTCCGGCGCAAGAAGAATGCTTCGAGTCTTAACTGATCCAATCGAGTACCTTGTAATAAGCCCCGGCGAACGGCAGAAACCACGGCCTTCCGTTGTAGAGCCCGAGCGGCGCGCCGGGGAAGGGGATGGCGGAGTACGGAATTTCGTCGCCGCTGCCGCAGATTCTCTCCGCCATCTTCGCTCCAAGATAAGTGGCCATTGCCACTCCGTGGCCGGCGTATCCGAGCGCATAGTGAATGCCGTCGAGCTCTCCGGCGTGCGGCATGGTATCGAAGCAAAAGTCCAGCGTTCCGCCCCAGGCGTGCTCGATTCTCGCATCCCGAAGTTGCGGAAAAACCCTGACCATTCCCTGACGCAAGATTTCTGCGCTGCGGCGGATGGTATTTTTGGTCTCTGGAAAAAATGCGGCGCGTCCGCCGAACAACATGCGATTGTCCGGCGTGAGGCGATAGTAATAAAGGTAGTGCTGGGAATCGTAGATCATGCGATTGCGCGGGCTGAGTTCCTTGGCCAGCGATTCCGGCAGCGGCTCGGTGGTGATGATGAACGAACCGATGGGAATGATTTTCTTTTGCAACGCGGGCGTGGCAGAAGACGTGTAGCCGCTGGTGGCTACCAGGACCTCGCGCGAGAAAATATTTCCGTTCGCAGTCTTAATATCGAATCCTGCCGCCCCGTTTTGCGTTGTGCTCGATATTTCTTGGACGCGTGTGTTCTCGTAAATGCAGGCTCCGGCTTTGAGCGCTGCGCCGGCTAGTCCTGAAACGTAGCGTGCGGGGTTGATTCCTGCGCTGGTTTCGTCAATCATGCCGCCGAAGTAAATGCTGGAGCCGATCTCGGCACCGAGTTGGCGGCGCGGAACAATCCGCAACTGGTGATTGAATTCCGTGGCGATGACTCCCGCCGACCGCGCATAGGAATCGAAATGCGATTGTTTGCAGGCGACTTCGAGATGTCCACAGCGCGAAAAATCGCAGGCGATATTTTCTTCGCGCACAATCTGCTCGACCAGATCAATCGATGCCAGGGAATCCGCATACATGCGGCGGGTCAATTCCATGCCATAGCGTTTGGATAGAGTCCCAACATCCAGCTTCATTCCGGTGAGAACCATGCCGCCGTTTCGGGAGCTGGCGCCCCATCCGATGCTGTTAGCTTCGATTACGGCGACTTTGACGCCGCGCTTGGCGAGAGTGCGGGCGGCTGAGAGACCCGTAAAACCAGCGCCAATTACGACGACGTCAACCCGCGGTGGAATCTCGCCCGCGGTGCCACCTGGCATCGAAGTAGTCGTGAGCCAATAGTTCGATTCTTGAAATTCAGTAGTCATGGCCGCGGATCACAAACCGTTTTGAACCAACGACCGCAGTGTCTCCGCCGCAAGTTCCGGCGTGATGTCGCGCTGCGGCGTGCCCAGCATTTCGAATCCCACCATGAATTTGCGAACGGTGGCCGAGCGCAATAGCGGCGGAAAAAAATGCGCGTGGAAATGCCACTCCGGGTGCGTGCTTCCGTCGCTAGGGGTCTGATGAAATCCCATGGAATACGGGAAGGGAACGTCGAACAAGCGGTCGTAGGCCGACACTACTCGCTTCAGAATCGTACTAAGTTGGGCAACTTCGCCGCTGCTGAATTCCGGAAGCGACCCCACATGCCTGCGGCTGCACAACAGAACTTCAAAAGGCCACACCGCCCAGAAAGGCACCATCGCCACAAAGCCATCGTTGGCGCAGACTACGCGAGTTGTCTGACTTTGCTCCAGCGCGACGTAGTCGCAGAGCAGGCAGCTACCGTTCGCCGCAAGATACTTGCGCTGGGAATCGAGTTCGCGCGCTGGCTGTTCGGGAATCGAGGCGGTCGCCCAGATTTGGCAATGCGGATGCGCATTGCTGGCACCCATCATTTCGCCACGGTTCTCGAAAATCTGCACGTGGCTGATTCCGGGCGTCGAAGCAAGTTCGGCGAATTGCGCAGTCCATGTCCGGACAACTTCTTCGATCTCTGGCAGGCTCATGCTGGAAAGGGTCAGGTCGTGGCACGGTGAGAAGCACATGACGCGGCAGATTCCCGGCTCGCCCTCGGCGACCAGCAGGCCCTTATCCTGAACATCAAGGTTTCCGCGAGGAGCGTTTTGTTTCAGCGCGGCGAAATCATTTTCGAAAACAAAAGTTGAGATGTACTGGGGGTTCCGAATCCCGCCGGAGCGTTCATTGCCGGGACACAGATAGCAGGTCGGATCGTATTGCGACTTCTCAGTCGGCGGCACTTTCTCAACCGCGCCCTGCCATGGACGCTGCGTCCGGTGCGGCGACACCAGCACCCACTCGCCGGTGAGGGCGTTGCGGCGGCGGTGCGATTGTTGGTCGAGCTTCAATTCCACGTGGATTCACCCTGCAAATCGCGCCGCGTTCAAGTCAATCGTGTCCTCAGCCAAAAGACGCATTGACGCCTAGCCGAGCGGACTTTATGTTCTCTCACAAGCTGAATCTCATTACAATAGCGTGACTCGCCGCGAAGACGGAACTGCGGTTCAAAGGGCGCGGCGAGTTTCAAGTTTCCACGGAGTGTCGAATTGTCCAAGATGACAGTCGCTGAGCTGGCCGAGCGCTTTCAAAAAGAATTTGACGCCACTCCGAAGATTTTTAGCGCGCCCGGCCGGGTGAACCTGATCGGGGAGCATACCGACTACAACGATGGATTTGTACTTCCGACGGCGATCGGCTTTTACACCCGAGTCGCGGTTTCTCCGCGCAGTGACACCAAGCTGATCCTAACCTCGACTGAGTTTCCGGAGATATTCGAATCCGATGTGACCCGCCTGCCCCGGCAGAAGCTGGGCGTTTGGAGCGATTACATCTTAGGTGTGGCGCAAGCCCTGAACCAGGAAGGCTGCGCTTTTCGCGGCGCTAATCTCATGGTCCATGGCGAAGTGCCCATGGGCGCCGGCCTCAGCTCCTCCGCCGCGCTGGAAGTTGCCAGTGCCCTTGCCCTCTTGAGTCTGACTGGTGGCTCATTTCCGCTGAAGAGCATCGCAAGCCTCTGCCGCGCCGCGGAAAACAACTTCGTCGGCGTGCGCGTCGGCATTATGGACCAGTTCGTTTCTTGTTTTGGCAAGGAAGGTCACGCCCTGCGCCTGGATTGCCGGTCGCTCGATTTCGAACTCGTTCCCGTCCCAGAGACGGTTAGGTTCGTCATCTGCAACACCATGGTCAAGCACCAGAATTCCAGCGGCGAATATAACCGCCGCCGCGCCGAGTGCGAACAAGGCGTGTTGATCCTCTCCGGTTTTTATCCCGGCATTAGAGCCTTGCGCGACGTTTCCCCCGAACAGCTCGCCGCCCGCGCCGATGTTCTGTCTCCCCTGATCTTCAAACGCTGCCAGCACGTCATCGAAGAGAACGCCCGCGTGCTGAAGACTGTGGAAAGCTTCCGCAGCGGAGACCTAGCCCGCGTCGGTACCCTGATGCTCGATTCCCACCGCAGCCTGCGCGATCTCTACGAAGTGAGTTCCCGCGAGTTGGATCTGATGGTCGAATGCGCGAAAGGCCTCCCCGGATACTATGGCGGACGCATGACCGGCGGCGGGTTTGGCGGCTGCACCGTGAATCTGGTGGAGTCGGACCAGGCTGAATCCTTCGCCCGGCAAATCGCAGAGCGCTATCAGGAAAAAACCGGGGTTCCTCCCGAGGTTCACATCTGTTCGCCAGCCAACGGCGCGGGCGCCGAACTAAGCAACCAGACGGAATGATGCCCGTTCAATACCCTTCTGCGGTGTGAATCTAAATCGAATTAGACCGAGGTCAGCGTTTACAAAATCTGATCAATGAGTGATAATGCAGCGGTTCGCGCGCATCGTGCAAAGCTCCCTCGCCATTCCTGGCCGGGAGGCAACGCAATTTAATTCGGAGGTAGCGAGAGTGAAATTCGGTGTTCTCGTGCTTGCACTTATGACCATCGTGGCGGAGCTTCAAGGCCAGGTATCCAAACAGTCTTTTGGCAAGATGGCGGACGGCACTCCGGTTGACATCTACACGCTCAAAGACGCCGCCATCGAGGCGCGGATCATTACTTACGGCGGGATACTACAGTCGCTGAAAGTGCCTGACAAGAGCGGAAGTGCGGCCGATGTTGTCCTCGGCTTCGATACGCTCGACGAGTATGTCAACGGTAATTCGCCCCATTTCGGATCCACGATCGGGCGTTATGCAAATCGCATTGCTGGCGGAAAATTTCAGTTAGACGGCAAGACCTTCCACACGCCGTTGAATGATGGGCCGGACAAGGCCAATCCGGTGAATACTCTCCACGGCGGCCTGAAAGGATTTGACAAGGTCGTATGGACGGGGAAGGAAATTCCACACGGAGTCGAGTTGACCTACGTCAGTCACGACGGCGAAGAGGGATTTCCCGGCACGCTGACCGTGGTGGTTCGCTATACGCTCATGGGCAAAAGCCTCAAGATGGACTACTCTGCCACCACCGACAAAGACACGGTGGTGAATCTGACCAATCATTCCTACTTCAACCTCGCCGGACCAGGGAATAGCGACATCCTGAAAAATGAAGTGAAGATCAACGCCAGTCACTATACTCCCGCCGATGCAGCCGCGATCCCGACCGGCGAACTGGCGCCGGTTGAAGGGACTCCGTTCGATTTCCGCAAACCCACTGCGGTGGGCGCGCGCATCAACGACGACAACGATCAGTTAAAGAAGGGGCACGGTTACGATCACAATTTTGTACTCGACAGTAATGGCCGGTTTTCTGTGCGTGATCGCGGCGCAATTGCGGCGGAGGTTTACGACCCGACCAGCGGCCGCGTGCTTGAAGTCATAACCGATCAGCCAGGAGTGCAGCTTTATACCAGCAATTTCCTCGACGGAAGCATCACTGGAAAGGGCGGCAAGGCATACGGACGCCGCACGGCGCTGTGCTTGGAGACGCAGCACTTTCCCGATTCGCCGAACCACCCGAAATTTCCCTCAACCGAGTTGAAGCCGGGGGAGAAGTATCACACGGTTACCATCTACCGGTTCTCGGCCCGCTAGGCTGGGTGGGATTGAGAGCATCGCCCAGGGTTTGCGGAAAACTTCGTGCCTCCGGCAGCGTTGACCATGCCGAAAAGCGGAATAACGTCTAAAGCTTCGCTCGCGCAACTGCGAGCGGAAGTGCTTGAAGCCAACCTGGAGTTGGTCCGCCGCGGACTGGTGCTTTACACCTTCGGCAATGCCAGCGGAATCCTCCGCGAAGAGGGTCTGGTGGTCATCAAACCCAGCGGCGTTCCTTACGAAAAAATGATGCCTGAGGATTTGGTGGTCACGAACCTCGATGGGAAAATTCTAGAAGGCGATTTGCGTCCGTCGTCCGATTTGCCGACGCATCTTGTCCTTTATAAGGCATTCCCCGAGATTGGCGGCGTCGTGCACACTCATTCCGAATACGCAACCGCATGGGCGCAAGCCCGCCGCGAGATTCCATGTTTCGGAACCACCCACGCCGATTACTTTCACGGGCCGGTGCCGGTGACCGAGTACATGCCCGACGACGAGATCGAAGGGGAATACGAGGAGAACACCGGGAGCGCAATCCTGCGGGCATTTCGCGATTGCAATCCGTCCGCTATTCCCGGAGTGTTAGTCGCGAACCACGGGCCGTTCACGTGGGGTAAAGATGTTGCGGCAGCGGCGCATAATGCCGTCATTCTTGAAGCACTCGCGCGCACTGCATATTTCACTTCGACGCTGAATCCGCAGGCGAGTCCGATCGGAAAATCTCTTCACGACCGGCACTATCTGCGCAAACACGGCAGCAACTCCTCTTACGGTCAGGCAAAGGAAGGTTAATGAGACCACTCCTCGCGACGTTGATGACAGGAACGCTGGTGCATCTTTCGGGAGTAGATTACGCGATTGTTGCCTTCTACTTCGTGCTGGTCCTAACCATCGGATGGTACTTGAAGGGCCGCGCCAACACCGGCGAAGACTTCTTCATGGCCGGCCGCGAAATGACCGCGTGGGTCGCGGGCTTAAGTTTCCTTTCCGCCAATCTAGGCGCGCTGGAATTGATGGGCTGGGCGGGATCGGCGTATCAGTATGGCATTCTGGCGACGCACTGGTATTGGGTCGGCGCAATTCCGGCGATGTTGTTTCTCGCCCTGGTGATGATGCCGTTCTACTACATTTCCAAAACGCATTCGGTGCCGGGATATCTGAAATTGCGTTTCGGCGAACCCGCGCGCGCGGTTTCGGCGGTTTCGTTTGCGTTCATGACCGTGCTGATGAGCGGCGTCAACATGTTTGCCATGGCCAAGGTCATGCAGATCGTGCTGGGCTGGGACATCAATTTCAGCATCTGGGTTTCGTCGCTCACGGTTGCAATTTACGTTTCACTGGGCGGGCTGCGGTCGGCCATCTTCAATGAAGTCTTGCAGTTCTTCTTGATCTGGGCGGGCGCGCTGCTTATCCCGATCCTCGGCCTCTACGAAGCGGGCGGTTGGAGCAATCTCAAAGTTCAGATTGCACAGCGGACCTCGGAGCAGTATGTCCATCTGTGGTCTGGTCTCGGCCACTTCAGCACTAATCCGATGGGGATACATTGGACCGGCATCGTCTTTGGTCTAGGCGCGGTCCTCTCCATGGGCTACTGGACCACGGATTTCCTGGTCGTGCAGCGCATTCTCGCCGCCAAGGACATTCGCAGCGCGGAAATGGCGCCCATCATCGGCGCCGGGTTCAAGATGATGGTTCCGTTCATCGTGATCCTCCCCGGATTGCTCGGCCTCGCGGTTCTGCCGATGAAGCTGGTTCCCGAGTCGATGGCCGTGAACGGCGCACACAGCTACAACGACGTGCTCCCGCTGATGCTCGCACGCTACTGTGGCCCGGGCTTGCTGGGTCTCGGTATTACTGCTCTTATCGCTGGATTTATGTCCGGCATGGCCGGAAACGTAAGCGCGTTCACGACAGTGTGGACGTATGACATTTATCGCCCGCTGATCAACCCCAAGGCCAGCGACCACCACTACGTGAACATGGGTCGCTGGACGACCATCATCGGCGTTCTGATCAGCATCGGCACCGCCTACCTGGTAATGCAGTTCGCTAGCATTATGGATTACGTGCAGGCTCTGTTCAGCTTCTTTATCGCTCCTCTTTTCGGCACGGTGATTCTGGGAATGCTTTGGAAGCGGGCAACGGGGCCCGGTGGTGTTTGGGGTCTCGCATGCGGAACGCTCTCTTCCATCAGCATGTGGGCTTGGGTGAAGCATGATCCCACGGCGTTGCGCTATGTCGCACTCTCGCCTGATGCCAAAGCGCTGGCGCAAGATATGTACCAGGCGCTGTGGTCTTTCCTCATCTGCGTCAGCGTAACGGTGGTAGTGAGCTACGCTACCAAGCCCAAGCCTGCTTCCGAGTTAGCGGGTCTGGTCTATGGGGAGACCGACATTCCTTCGGTGGGTAATGTGCCTTTGTACCAGGAGCCGCTTTTCTGGGCCGCCGTCGTGGTTGTGGTTTTCTTCATTCTCAACATCATCTTCTGGTAGACGGAGGCGATAGCAAATGATTTCGATCTGGTTCTTTATCGGGATTTCACTTTTGGTGAATGGCGCGCTGATTTTTGGCGCGGGAATTTATCAGCTCATTAAGCCGCCTGCCGAAACGACGATCGTGCTTTACAACCTGCATGCGAATGTCTGGTGGGGCGCGATCCTGTTTGTGATCGGCGCGATTTACTGCGTGGTCTTCCGGCCCAGTCGCAGTCGCAGCGCGTAGCTGTTCGAGGAACTCATGCCAGCCAAGAAAATGACCATGGGAGTGGTCGTGGGCAACCGGGGATTTTTCCCCGGCCACCTGGCCCAGACCGGGCGCGAGGAAATCCTGCGCGTGCTGGAGGCTGCGGGGATGGACGCGGTTGCGCTTACTCCTGAAGACAGCGGATACGGCGCGGTCGAGAGCCGAGCAGAATCCCGCCGCTGCGCTGATCTTTTCAAAAAGAACCGCGACCGGATTGACGGTATCATCGTGACCCTTCCCAATTTTGGCGACGAGCGCGCCATCGCCGACACCCTCCGCCTGGCGGATCTTCGCGTTCCAGTACTGATTCAGGCCACGCCTGACGATCCCGCCAAGATGACCATCGCCTTCCGCCGCGACAGTTTTTGCGGAAAGATGTCAGCATGCAACAATCTGCGGCAGTACGGGATTCCCTATTCGATCACAACTCTGCACACCGAAAGCCCAGACTCTCCGGAATTCGCCAAAGACCTGCAATGGTTCACTGCAGTTTGCCGCGTAGTGAATGGATTCCGCAATCTGCGGGTGGGCGCAGTCGGCGCTCGGCCGACGGCGTTCAATACCGTTCGTTATAGCGAAAAGATTCTCGAAGCCAACGGAATTTCGATTGAGACGCTCGATCTCTCAGAAGTACTCGGCCGCATTGATCGTATGAAAGATACCGATGAACTGGCGCAGAACAAACTGGCTGCGATCAGGAAGTACGTCGATTCCAAAGACGTTCCGGCGACTGCGCTAATGAAAATGGCGAAGCTCGGCGCCGTGATTGATCAATGGATGGCCGCGACCGAAGTAGGGATCAGCGCGGTGCAGTGCTGGACTTCGTTGGAGGAAAACTTCGGCGTGGTGCCCTGCACCATCATGAGCATGATGAGCGACCAACTGTTTTCGAGCGCATGCGAAACCGATATCGCCGGCGTGCTCGGAATGCACGCGCTGCAATTGGCCTCCGGTACGCCTTCAGCTCTGCTCGACTGGAACAACAATTACGGGACTGATCCGAACAAAGCCGTCTGTTTTCACTGCGCCAATCTTCCCAAACATTTCTTCCGCTCGTTCAAGATGGACTTTCAGCAGATTATTGCCGGAACCGTGGGCAAAGAAAACACCTACGGAACTGTGGTCGGCTTGATAAAGCCGGAGAAAATGAGCTTTGCGCGCTTCTCTACCGACGACACCGCAGGCAAGATGCGCGGATATGTTGGCGAAGGCCGCTTCACCGACGATCCGCTCAATACCTTCGGCGGCGCGGGCGTGGTCGAGATCCCGAAAATGCAGAAGTTGCTGCACTACATCTGCGAAAACGGCTTCGAGCACCACGTGGCGGCGAATCTTTCCAGCGTCGGAGCGGCGGTGCATGAAGCCGCGACCCGCTATCTGGGCTGGGACATGTATTGGCACGAGCCATCTGCCGAGGCAAGCTGATGGCCGTGGTCGCTGGAGTGGACTTCGGCACCCTCAGTGTTCGCGTCTCTATCGTGGACAGCGAGCACGGAATGCTGGCGTCTGCGGTTTCTGAGTATCCTCTGCATCGCAAACGCGAAGATCCCGAATACGCCACGCAATCGCATGAGGACCACATGCGGGCACTGGCTGTGGCCACTCACGATGCTGTCAAACAGGCGGGAATCCCCGGCGACAAGATCGAGGCCATCGCCCTCGACACCACAGGTTCTTCGGTCATTCCTGTCAGCAAAGATCTTCAGCCGCTAGGCGAATACTATCTCTGGTGCGATCACCGCGCTAAAGGCGAAGCCGAGGAAATCACGCGAACGGCGCACCAGGAAAAGCTCGAAGCGATCGAGTGGTGTGGTGGCGTTTATTCTTCCGAGTGGGGATTCTCCAAACTGCTGCACTGGCTGCGTCACAATCCCGACCAGCGGGCAAGCTTCGCGAGCGCCTTCGAGCATTGCGACATGGTCGCCGCCACGCTCTGCGGCATCACCGATCCCAAAAAAGCAAAACGCAGCATCTGCGCCATGGGTCACAAGTGGATGTGGAACGCGAAGCTTGGAGGCCTGCCGCCGGAAGAGTTTCTGGTCAAGGTGGACCCTCTGCTCGCAGGAGTGCGCGAAAAACTTAACGGCGAGTACGCGACCTCGGAGCAGATCGCCGGAACGCTGTCGCCGTTTTGGGCCGAGAAACTCGGCCTGAGGGCTGGAATTCCAATTCCCGTCGGCGCGTTTGATGCGCACTGGGACGCCATCGGCGCCGGCTGCCGCACCGACGACATGGTCAACGTCGTCGGCACTTCGACCTGCATTATCGGAATTACGCCTTCGCCGAATCTCGTGCCCGGTGTATGCGGCGTGGTGTCGGGCAGCGTGCATCCGCAGCGAACCGGAATCGAAGCCGGCCTTTCCGCAGTCGGCGACATTTTCAATGCCATTGCCGCGCGTGCCGGAACCGACGTTGCATCACTAAGCAAGGGCCTGGGAAAATATCGCGCCGGACAGACCGGCCTGCTGCGCATGACCTGGGACAATGGCGATCGTACGATCCTGGTGAATCCCAACCTTCGCGGCATCACCCTGGGATGGAATCTCCAGAGCACCGCGCAAGACGAACTATTTGCGGCGATTGAAGGCACAGCCCTGCACACCCGCGTGATTTTCGATCAGATGGAAAGCAAGGGAGTGCGGGTGCAACGCGTGATCAACGCCGGAGGGATTCCGCAAAAGAACGAAGTCTTGAACCGCGTGTATGCGAATGTGTTGGGCCGGCCGGTGCTGGTTCCCAGTAAAAGCGTTACCAGCCTGGGCTCTGCGATTTTTGCGTTTCTCGCGGCGGGAACTTTCAAGACCATCGAAGAGGCACAAGACAGGATTTGTCCGCCGTTCCGCACGTTCGAGCCCGACCCCTCGGAGCAGCGCGTATACGACGATCTTTACCGCTTCTTCAGCCGCATGTATTTCTCCTTCGGCAAAGGGAACGGAGAAATGGGCCACGTCTTGCCGGGTCTCATTCATATCGCAGAAAGCCGAAACCGGACTTGACTCGCACGCTCGGCTCACTGCGACGAAGAAGTGAGCACCTTCAGGAAGCGGTAATAGAAATCCACCGCGCGGTAAAACGAAGCTTGCGGAATCCGTTCGTCCTTGCCGTGAGCGCGAATGTCATCGCGGTCAATCTGTTCTCCGGAAACGCCATACGTCGGCATCCCGGCAGCGCTGGTGTAAACGCCGTCAGACGCGCCCGTCTCCATGGTCGGAATAATCGGTAAGCCGGGCCATATTTCTCCCACAGACTTGTCGAGCGCTGCCAACAGTTCTCCCCGCAAGGGGGGCGGCGAAAACGGTGGTTGGCTCGCACCCCCACCCAGCGCTCCAACGTAAGTGACGGAAATCTTCGGGTCCGCGACAATCTGCTCCAACACCTTTCTGATTTCCTCCGCTGTGTGGCCGGGCTCAATCCGGCAGTTGACAATTGCCTGCGCGGATTGCGGGAGAGCATTATTGGCGTGACCGGCATTCAGCCGTGTTGCCACACAAGTGGTGTGCAGAATGGAATTGTCGATGGGATCTTGGGAAAGCCGCGCCACTGCATCCAAGTCCGGAGGCTGCTTCAGGATCGCCTGCATGTCCGCCGCGCGCGTGCCGGTTTCCACTTTTGACATCCGCTCATAATAGGCACGGGTCACATTGTTCAATTCAAAAGGGAAGTGGTAGCTGGCGAGGTGGGTAAGCCCTGCGGTAAGGTGGTAGATCGCGTTGTCAGGAACCGGAAGCGAACTGTGACCGCCCGGGTTGGTGACCGCAAGCGTGTAGTCGGCGTATATTTTCTCTGAGGCGTCCAAGTCCATAAACAAGGCTTTTCCGTGGTTCGCTTCAACCCCGCCGCCATCGTGGTTCAGCACAAATTCCGCATCGACCAGGTCGCGATGGTTCTTGAGCAGCCAGTCAACGCCGTTGGAAGTGCCGCCTTCTTCATCAGCGGTAAGCGCGAGGATAATGTCGCGGTCGGGGACGAAGTTTTCCTTCTTCATGCGAATCAGGGTAGTGACCATGATCGCGTCGCCATCTTTCATGTCCTGGGTGCCGCGGCCGTAGAAGAATCCGTCCTTCTCGACGAACTGGAAGGGATCGGTAGTCCAGTCTTCGCGACGGGCTTCGACCACGTCGAGATGCCCGATCAGAAGAACCGGCTTGTGCTTGCCGGAACCGTGCAGTCGCACCACCAGATTTCTCTTGCGATCATTTGGGCCGAGGATGTGAAGGTCGCTTTCAGGGAATCCGGCATCGCGAAAACGCTGCGCCATCGCTTCCGCCGCAGTGGTCACGTTGCCGACCGAGTCAGTGGTGTTGATCTCGATCAGTTGCTTGAAAATTTCGTGGGCGAACTGTTTGGTTGCCTCGTCGGTCTGGGCGTTAGCGTTCAAAATCGGAAGCGCGACGCATAGCAATAAGAGTAAGTGCTTCAATCATTTCCCCCTGACTCGCAAAGTTAAAGCTATATCAGAAACCGCCGTGGGATGCCTAGCCGGAGGATTGCAATTAACTGCGTGAATCAGGTGCTCAGAATATTTTTCAAAACAATTTGCTTTTTCCCTCTTGCGAAAAGTTTAAAGTCATGGCATCCTCAAACATCTTCTTACGAAAGGACGCCCGAATTGGCAGATTTTCCAACTAAAACGCTAAGCGGGCAACATTGGCTGGTCGTCAGCCGAGGTTGCTATAGGGCGTCTCTCCGGTCGCGTTAACCGATCTTCTCGGGTCGATCTTGCGCTGACCGATTCCAAGCGCTCTTTTCGCAAAACTAAAACTTAGCTGGGTGGCGCAGGCCGCGGTTCCATCGCCTTGACACGGATACGCCGTTGCCGATGATTCCACCAGCCCAACTTACCAGGTCAGTGGTGTTTGGCCACGGATACTTCTCAGGCGAAACAGCCTTCGGGCTGGGAGGTTCGAACCCTCATGGGCGCAAGCCCTGCCGTGTCCGCTTGTTCCCTGACCATAATTTTGTTTTCGGATAAATGTGTGGGGCGCGGGCGCTCTCGCCCGCTATAACTTGGCCGGTGGTGAAGACTACGGTTACTTCGCCTGTTAAGCGGGTGGTCGCAGGTTCGAATCCTGCCGCGGGATTTATGCCCGCGTAGCTCAGAGGTAGAGCACCTGATACCGGGTCGCTTGTTCCCCGGCCTTAATTGTTCTTGGAGCGACGGGCGTTTTCACTCGTCGAACATCCCCGGCCATGCGCCGGTTAGAAAGAGTGCTGTATGGACGAAAGCAAGCTGATCAAGATCACGAAACCGGGTGATGCCGAATCTCTCTGCCGGACCTGCTACTGGGCGCACGCCCAGAAGGGATTCCGCGACAGCGAAGAACTCATGTTCTGCGCGTTCGGCGGGCTGCGCAAAGTTCCGTTCAAGGTCCGAGATTGCACGGATTACCTGAACCGGACACTGCCAACGCGGAGGCAGATGGAAAACATCGCGCTGATCATTCCGACTCAGTCCGCCCGCAAGCCTGCTGGATTCTCCGGTATAGGATTTGCCGGCGATTCGGAAGAGGAAGACTTGATCTCGCAGATGGAATGACATAACTTTTCGCCGGTGGTGAAGACTACGGTTCCTTCGACAATCCGAAAGTCGCAGGTTCGATTCCTGCCATGGCTTCGGGCCATGTAGTTCAGTGGCAGAACATCGGAACAAATACCGTTGTCGCATATTCCCCGGCGAGTGATAACGACTTGCATTTGGCGCAGCGCCAAGTGCCAATTGCTAGACGCTCTAGCTGATGGCTGACGGCTGACGGCTGACGGCTGAGAGCTACGAAAGGAGGCCCCCATGGCCCGACTGAACACACTGAACCTCAACTTTGGACCTCGCACCCACGAGGGCGCGCCCGCGCGTCACATTTCTCCGGAGCTACAGCTGCGGCGCTCGGTGCTGGCTTGCCTGCTCTGGGAGTCGCAGTTCTACGAGGACGGAGTCGAGATCGCCGGCCGCATCGCGGAACTGGTGCCGAAGGTCGCCGCCGAGAAGGTGGCTGCACTGGCAGTCGAGGCGCGCGAGCGGATGAAGCTCCGTCACGCGCCGCTGGCGCTGGTACGAGAAATGGCGCGCCACGAGACGCACCGCGCTCTGGTTGCGGAGACGCTCGCCCGCGTCATCCAGCGTGCCGACGAACTCGCCGAGTTCGTCGCCATCTACTGGAAGGACGGGCGGGTGCCGCTTTCTGGCCAGGTAAAGAAGGGACTGGCAGCGGCGTTCCCGAAGTTTGATGAGTATCAGCTCGCCAAATACGATCGCGGCGGGCCCATCAAGCTGCGGGACGTGCTCTTCCTCAGCCACGCCAAGCCGCGCGATGCGGCCCAGGCCGGCGTGTGGAAGAAGCTGATCTGGGGACGCCTGAACCCGCCGGACACTTGGGAAGTTGCCCTGTCGTCTGGCGCCGACAAGCGTGAGGCCTGGGAGCGGCTGCTTCGCGAGCAGAAGCTTGGCGCGCTCGCTTTGCTCCGCAACCTGCGCAATATACGTGAGGCGGGAGTGGACGAGTCGCTCGTGCTTGCTGGGCTCGGATCGATGAGCACGGCGCGCGTGCTCCCGTTCCGTTTTCTCGCCGCGGCGCGTTACGCTCCGCAGTGGGAAGAGGCGCTTGAGCAGGCAATGCTGAAGTGCGTAGCTGGCGCGGAGAAGCTGCCGGGCAAGACGGTTGTTCTGGTAGACGTTTCCGGCTCGATGATGGTGCCGCTGTCTCGCCGTTCCGAGATGCTGCGCACCGACGCCGCTTACGGACTGGCCGTGCTTCTGCGGGAGATTGCAGAGAAGGTTGCGGTATTTTCTTTCTCTGACGATCTGGTCGAGGTGCCGGCGCGTCGCGGATTCGCCCTGCGCGATGCCATTGACGGGTCTCAGCGCCACAACAGCACGCAGCTTGGCAAGGCGGTTGAGACGCTGAACCGCAAGGAGAAGTACGACCGCCTGATCGTGATCACCGACGAGCAGGCGCACGACAGCGTGCCTGCGCCGGTGTCTGATCGGTGGAGCGACGGGCGTCGCGCCTCCGGCTACATGATCAACGTGGCCAGCTACAAGAACGGCGTTGGCTACCGCAAGTGGACGCACATCGACGGCTGGAGCGAATCAGTCATCGAGTACATCCGCGCACTGGAGCAGGCGGGTTGAGGTGAAACGTGGGGTGGGCGTTCTCGCCCTCCCCACGACAGCCCGCAACCTGGACCGTAACCCTTGCGCCAGCCCCTGCGAATCGGTAACATCGGTTTTCCGCCATGGGAACCCCGGAATTCCACGAACTTCACGAGCACGCCGAGCACGGGGCGCACGATCCTTCGATGGCGCCGGTCTCTCTGACTATGGCGATCCTGGCGGTGGCGCTGGCCATTGTTTCGCTGCTCGGGCACCGTGCCCATACCGAAGAGATGGTTCTGCAAACCCAGGCCAGTGATCGGTGGGCGTACTACCAGGCGAAGAATATTCGCATGCACGAGGACGAGGTCATGGAGGACATGGCGTCGGTTATGGTCGCGACCGATACTCAAAAGGCCTCCCGGTTGCACGATAAATACAAGAACGAGGCCGACCGCTATAGTACCGACAAGGCCGGCATTCAAACCCAGGCGCAAGATCTCCAAAACGAAGCAGACCGGGAAAGCCGCCGCGGCGACCGCTTCGATTTGGGCGAGGTGTTTCTGGAAATCGCGTTGGTCGTCACCTCGATCACCCTGCTCACCCGGCGGCGGCTTTTTTGGTATTCAGGGCTTATATTCAGCGCCATGGGGGTTGTGGCAGCCCTGACCTCGCTGATGGTCCGTTAAGAAAAACCGACCGAGCGGTCTGTTTCCGCACTGTGGGCCGTATCTGGCCTGAAAAAACCTTCTTCCGCAGTGTTATCCAGAGCTATAATCTCGGCAGCATCTCCGCCCGAGGCCCCAGCACGGCGCCCAGGCCGATGGCTAGGACAATCGCCCGCAACGAGGTGGTTTATGTCAACTCTGTTCGAGCTTGTGACGGCGTGGTCGGTACTCACCGTAGCTTTAATTATCCTCTTGATCTATCGCGGCACCCTCACCATGCACGAAGACGACCAGCTTTTCCTGGGCGACTCGGAAGCGCACATGGCGAAGGAGCAATCCGAGATCATTCAAAAGGTGAACCGGCTCGGTCCCTTTGTAAAAATCCTGGGAACGCTTTCCGGGGTCCTGGTACTGGCCATCGCCGGGGTTGCGGTTTATCAGCAGATGGCTGCGGCCGCTCAGTAGATCGTTCCTTGCGCACGATGCTGGGATGTCGATCGCGAGCCGGCAGTTGCCGGTTCCTCACCTGTCTATTAGGATCAGACGCAATCAGCGGTTCTTCGCGCTCTGAGCCATGACTCGAATTGCAATCATAGGCGGCGGCCCCGCCGGCGCTCTCGCAGCAGAATATCTGGCTCGCGCGGGCCGCGAGGTTCTTCTTTTTGACGAAAAACTGGCCTGGGAGAAGCCGTGCGGCGGCGGACTGACGGACAAAGCCCTCGCCCGCTGGCCATTTCTGCGCGACGCCCAAGTTGAGCGCAAATGGATCAGCGATTGCGAACTGATCGCTCCCTCCGGCCGCAAAGCCGCATTCCAGCTCGACCGGCCCATCGCAATTTTCTCCCGCCTCGCGTTGAATGGCCTGCTGCTCGATCGCGCCCGCGATGCGGGAGCCCAAATCCTGCGCGAGCGCATCACAAAAATTGACGGAAGCTCCGGCGATTGGCGCCTGCAGTCTTCGCACGGAAATCATCGCGCCGACTTCATCGTGCTGGCGGCGGGAGGACGCAATCCATTTCGTGGACAGTTCTCGGAAACTTTGGGCCCGGAAAACTTTGTGGTCGCAGTTGGATTTTATATTCCAGGGACGAGCGACGTCGCCCAAGTCAGATTCCTGAAAGGCTTGCACGGATACCTCTGGATATTTCCGCGCTCCGACCACTTTTCGGCGGGAATCTGCGGCCGTATGAAGGGCAAGAGCACTGCCGAACTGCGGCAGCTACTGGAAGATTCGCTGCCGGAATTTGGGTTGGGGTTAGCAGGCGCTCGTTTCTATGCGCACATCCTCCCGTGTTTCACGGCCAAGACTTTACAAAGTACTGCGTTCAGCGGAGGAGGTTGGGCGATGATTGGAGATGCGGCGGGATTTGTGGATGGAATCACTGGAGAGGGCTTGTATTACGCGCTGCGTTCGGCGGAACTGCTCTCCGGGGCGCTGCTGGCAGGCGCGCCAGAGACTTATCCGGTTCTGGTAAGGCAGGATTTTCTGCCAGAACTGGAGCGCGCGTCCCGTATCGCGGAGCGCTTTTACAGCGGCGATTGGCTGGGTGGATCGGTCCTGGAGCGCATGGTGCAACTAACCGCGCGGAGCCCACGATTCCGCGAACTGATGCGCGACTTGTTTGCCGGAACCCAGGAGTATTCGGATCTACGGACGCGGGTAAAGCGCAACCTTCCCACGATTGCGCTGGAGGCGCTGGTCAGCCCGTTTGTACGTTCGTCAGCAGCGATTGTAAGAGATCCTGCTGGCCGATGATGTGCGCGGAGCCCGGTTTCGCGCGGGCGCCCGCAGTGGTAAACTCCGCCTATGGCCGCGAAAAAGAAATCCAAGAAGAAGCAAACGAAGGCGAAGAAAGCCTCCCTTCGCAAGAAGAAGTTGGTAAAGAAAACGGCGAAGAAGAAGTCAGCAACTAAGGGCAAGGCTCCCAAGAAAAAGTTGGCCAAGAGTGCCGCTCGGAAAAAGTCGGTCGCGAAGGTGAAACCCGCCGCCAAGAAGGCAATCCGCGCGAAGCGCGTGAAAGCTCCCGGGAAACGGGTTCGGGTGAAAAGCCGCAGCGTGAAGACCGAGCCATTCTTGCAGGAGGCTCCGGCGAGGCGTTCAAGCGTCCAAGCGGGAGACTTGCAGGGACTATCAAGCGTAGAAGGCGCTGCTTCCGAGAGCGTCGACGAATTGCTCGAGGAAGGGAACGCCTTTGAAGCCGACGCAGTGAAGGGCGTGGAAGACGCCGACGATTCTGATGAGCAGGAAGTTCACACCCACGAAGTGCCGGAGGATGACGTTCCGGGAGAATATCTGGACGAAGAGTGAGCGTGGTGCCGGGAACAGGACTTGAACCTGCACGCCTTTAGGGCACTGGATCCTAAGTCCAGCGCGTCTGCCAATTCCGCCATCCCGGCAATGATGTAACTCTTTGAAAAAAGTGTATCAGTTCACGAGCCGAGGCTCGCACAGGACGGGGCTGTGCCTGAATCGTGACCGAACTGGGCCGCTTTGATTTTCGTGTTGGTTTTACGTGATTCATCTTACTTGTTTACCGCTTTACGTAGATCGCCTTCGCTGACGATGTTGTGTCGGTCGAAAACGCTTCGGGTCTTGTCTACCTCATCGCCTGACAGCCTGAGGCAAAGACACTGCCTCCGTTTAATAAGGTTAACCGTCTGTCTTCCCATTTCTTGTAGTTCCGGCTTGAAGTTGGAGCACCCCGACAACCAAAGGTAAGAACGTCTTTTTATCAACTCTTAACGCCCCGGTAGCGCCACGGGCACATTCGGCTGTTATTGAAATGGGGTAAATCACTTTGCCTCACAGAAGCTCGGGCTCGGTTCGCGGAGAGGTAGCTGGGACCGCGTGGATCAGGCTTGGGTACTGGGCTGCAAAACGAATTCTGCTGTGGAGGTGTTTGTGAGTAAAAGGACTTTGTTCACCGTTTTGATATCTATCTTTCTAACCGCGGCAACTCAGTCAATGTGGGGCCAGACCACTGGCAAGATCGTGGTGAATTTCTCGATCACGGTTGACGCCAGCATTTCCCCCACCGCGAACATTGCGTGCCAAGCCTCGGCCGAAGTTTCCGACGGGGCAGCGGGCGCCAAGAATTTGATTCATGAGACCGCTACAGTGCTGGCAACCCGAAGCGGATCCACCGCCACCTGCACAGTCGACATCCCATATTCGTGGAACTTGGTCACCCCCACGACTGACAAGGTTGTCCTCGGATACCAGATCACGGCGCCGGTGGAGGTCCCGACCGGCTCGGTGACGTCGACCCTTCCGGCCCGCGTGAGCGAACAGCCGCGTTATGCCGCGATTCCGGTTCCGCTATCAGGCAGCACAACCACGGAGGATCTGACGGTAACTTTCTGATCTAAGGCGCGCTCTTCGCTGGCGCCGCGTTCGCGCAGCCTCGTTTTTATGGCATTGGTTGACAGAATCATAGAACGAGTAACCACTACCGAAGGGTACTGCGTGAAGATGGAGAAACGCTCCCAAGGGAGTATCCAACACCGCGAATCGTCTTCAGCAGCGAGTGGCGATCGCGGCCGATTTCAAGTTTGGTTCGTATGCGCCGAACACAGGCGTCCACGGTCCGCGGAGTGACAAAGCATTCCTCTCCCCACACCGCATCAAGCAGTTGGTCCCGGGTAAACACTTGGCCTGGGCTGTGAGCCATATATTCGAGCAGCCGAAACTCGAGGACGGTGGCGGGCACGATTCGTCCGTTGACCGAAACCCGCAGCGCGAGAAGATCGAGTTGCAGATTACCCAGTTTGAGTTTGGTGTCCGTTGTGTTTTGTGGTTTCAAAGGAGCGACCGGGCGATGACCGACTACAGCTTCGATTCGCCGCTCAAGCAGATTTCACAACCAATGCTGCTTCGGTAAGCGGCCCAAGTGTAGACAGAAGTCTGCTAAAGGATTGCGATAGCCGGGTAAACGTTCCGTCAATTGTTGTGAGGCGAACGTTTAATTTCGCGTGAATCGGGTTTGAGGTTCCTTGCGGTTGTTCGGCGGGCGCCGGCAAAATCGGTCTTAACTGATGTATCAGGAGTAGGCCCTACCCAAGTCGCAGGACTCGATCTCCTCTGCTCCCACTTCGACCGAAACGCTGCGAGCCAGCATCTCCAACTTCACAATAACCCGCAGTTCGTTCTTGCGGCGCTCCAGAACGCCTTCTGTGCCGGCCATTGGGCCGTTCTTGATGCGTACCCAGTCACCTACCGCAAAACCGGGATGAGGTTCGATTCGATGTACCAGAAGCCCGTCGCGGAGCGAGTTGATGTAGTCGTCGGGAAGCGGTTGCATCTGTCGCCCTGACGAGACTATCCGGACCACTCCAGGAACCTGCAGAACCTGCACCCGCTCCCGCACACCGAATCGAACAAAGAAGTAGCTGGGGAACAACGGCAACTCCAAGTCAACGATACAGCGATTCTTCCAGCGATGCTTGACTTTGTAAAGAGGCAAGAAGGATTCGATTTGCCGTTGCTCGCATTGCGCGGAAACCCGTTTTTCGTGACGTGCCAACGTAAACACCGCATACCACTTTGGCAGGTCATTACCGGCGAGCAAGAGATCTTGCGCATTCGCGGTATATGTAAATTCCTGCGAAATAACCTGTTGCGATGCTGGCAGACTCGCCATAGTCGTCACCAAATTGTGGTTTTCGGCTCTAGTCCCTAACCGTTGGGGTTCCTGCGACGGAACGTTGCTCTTGGCTCTTGGACTAACGACTCTATACCGTATGCTTCCGACCGTGGGTGACTGTCTCGTGAATATGGGATGAAGAGATGCTCCAGTCGGCGGCGGGCTCGGCGGAAAAAGGATTTAGCGCATGCTCTCGGTCCAGCGGCCTCGCCCCAATGCGTATAGGGCTGTCCCTAGCGGTGTTTGGAGCTCAAGCGCGTCCAACATTTCACGGAGCATTCATGAAGTACTAACAATCCTGTGCTGGTAGGGTGGTAGTCTTCCGGGACTCGGGAGTCTCCAGATTTCTCAAATTCTGAGTGCTGGCGGCGGTTGTGGAAAAGGGCTCCTGCTAACTCACCATGGCGAAGCCATGTCTCGCGTGAAGAAATGCAGCCAAGGAGTAACGGTATGCTCACGCTGAAGTCATCTCGTAGTGCTTGGGCTTTGGCCCTTGTAGTTCTGTGCGGTACGGTCTCCGCGCAGACGAGTCAATCATCGAGCCTGGCCGAATCTGTTCATGCGCTTGATTCCCACCGATCGAACGACCTAAACACTCCAACCTTGCAATCGCGGCATCCTCGTTATCAAGTAATGCCAAGCGACGTTCTGGCAATTTCCTTCCCGCTTTCTCCCGAACTCAACGTGACAGCCGCGACAGTTCAGCCCGACGGCTATCTCACCCTACCCAATGTAGGCACCCTCTATGTCCAAGGAGACACTGTCCCCCAAATTGTTGATCTCCTGACCAAGGCATACGGCAAGATACTGCACGACCCCATCATCACTGTCGATCTCACAAATTTCCAACTGCCACAATTCACCGTGTCCGGACAGGTCGGGAAGCCCGGCCAGTACCCGCTGCGCATCGATACAACGGTCTCAGAAGCAGTTGCGGTTGCTGGGGGATTCTTGCCCACCGCCAAAACCCAGGTGTTCTTTTTTCATCGCGTATCCCCCGATTTAGTTGAGGTCAAGAAGCTCAATATCAAGGATCTCCTAAACGGCAAGAACGTAAATGAGGATGTCCACCTTCAGCCCGGCGACATGGTTTTCGTGCCGGAGAAGTTCATCTCGAATTTCAGGAAGTATGTTCCATACGGTACGGGCATGTTCTTTAATCCCTCGTCGGCCCTCTTCTAGCGACCTGCTGTTTGGTTAACGCCGTTGCGAAGTCGACGCTTTGCCTACTGGAACACTCGGGAGATCAGACAAAATGACTGAGCCAAGCTTGGAGAGTGTGGCGGGAAAGAAATCAGATCCCAGTCTGCGGGACCTGCTTGCGCCGCTGTTCCGCCGCAAGCGAGCATTCGCCATCACCTTCTGCGGAGTTCTCGCGGGCACGATCATTGCCGCAATCGTTTTGTCGTCCATGCACAAAGCCGAAATGGAAATTCTGGTCAATGAGGAACGAGTGGAACCCGCGGTCACGTCCGAGTCAACGTCGCAAGCCCAGGGGGCGCCTCCTCCACTGACCGACGAAGAGGTCAACTCCGAGGTCGAACTCTTGCAAAGCCCCGATCTCCTGCAACAGGTCGTGATGGCCAATCGCCTACAAGACTTGGAGCGAAAATCACTCGTTTACCGGATACTCCCCAAGAGGGATGACGCTTGGTATGTCGCCAAGGCAACGCAGCATCTCGCCAAGAAACTCGACATTGGAAGCGTGCCCAAGACCAATCTGATTCAAATTACCTACAAGTCATCCGACCCGAATCTCGCCTACGGTGTTTTGCAGTCGCTTGGTAAGCTGTATCTTGCGCAACATCTTACCGTGCACCGGCCGCAAGGGTCGTACGCATTTTTCAACTCACAGGCCCAGAAATATGGGCAAGCGCTTGAAGAGTCGGAGGCGCGCCTGGCCGCTTCGGCGAAAGAATCAGGCGTAGCGGCCCCTGACGTGGAGCGGACAGAACTGGCCCAGCAGGTGGTCAATTCGGTCGGCGCCCTCGAGGCGGCACGGCAAAACATCGCCGCCGACAAACGGCGAATCGAAGACGAGCAGGCTCGCATGAAAGCCACGCCCGACAGGTCTCCAACGCAACAGGTTTCGGATTCCGCGCAGACTCTGCTGCAACAATTGCAGGCCGACCTACTGGCTGCGCAAATCAAGAAAACCCAGCTCCTGCTGAAGTATGACCCAAGCTATCCGCTGGTACAGGAAGCCGACCAGGAAATCACCCAAACCCAGGCTGCCATAACTTCCGCGACACAACAGCAGTACGTGAACCAGACCACGGACCGCGATCCAACATACGAATTGATGCGAGAGGACATCGCCAGGACCCAATCCGAGCTGGCCTTTCAAGGAGCGAATGCGAAGGCGCTCGAGAGCAGCATTCACAGCATGCAGGCGCAAATGGTTTCCTTGAATCAGAAGGCGCTTACGGAGGCGGACCTGACTCGAGAGGTCAAGGCCAATGAAGCGAACTATTTGCTTTACCTTTCAAAGAGGGAACAGGAGCGCACTTCTGATGCCCTGGATGAAAGACGGATCTCGAATGTTGCTATCGCAGTTCCACCGAGCCTGCCGATCCTTCCCTGGGTCAGCCCCGTGCTGGTAATGCTGATCGGCGTGGTTCTCGCCGGGCTTGTGAGTGCGGCGGTGGCGTTCGTCGCTGAGTACCTGAATCCGGCGCTGCGCACCCCAGCTGAAGTACTTGAAGTTCTGAGAATTCCAGTACTGGCCTCGGTTCCGAAACAAACCGCATAAGCGACTACGAAATGGTGTTGGACTTTTACAACTTGAGGGAACAGCCGTTCGGAGTCACGCCCGACCCGCGCTGTTTCTATATGAGCCCCACTCACCGCGAGGCGTTGGCCTCGCTTTCCTACGGTATTCAAAGCGGGCGGGGATTCATGTCCGTCATCGCCAAGCCGGGCATGGGTAAGACTACGATCCTGTTCCGGCTTCTATCCCAACTGCAAGGGACAGCCCGGACAGTTTTTCTATTCCAGACTTTGGGTAGCCCCGAAGACTTGTTCCGCGCGTTGCTGCATGATCTTGGCGTCGTTAGGATCGGCAAAAGTGTTGCGCGAATGCAGGAGCAGTTGAACAAGATTTTGCTGGGCGAGGCCCGCCAGAAACGGAAGGTCGTGGTCGTCATCGACGAAGCCCAGAATCTTGACGACTCCGCCCTTGAGCTTTTGCGAATGCTGTCCAATTTCGAGACTCCCGAAGAGAAGCTGATGCAGATTGTTCTTTCAGGACAACCCCAGCTTCGCGAAAAACTGGCGTCGCGCAACTTGCTTCAGCTCCGGCAGCGAATATCAATCTCCGCCCGGCTTCAACCCTTCGATGTTGAGGAAACTAGCATGTATGTGGCCCATCGCCTTCGGGTGGCAGGCTACAAATCTCAGACCCCGCTCTTCACGCCGCAGGCGGAGGCACTCATCGCAAAATACAGCGAGGGAATCCCGCGAAGCATCAACAATATCTGTTTCAATGCGCTTTCGTTGGGCTGCGTTCTGAAACAACGGACCATCCGGGAGGAAGTAGTGCGCGAGGTTTTGCACGATCTGGATCTGGTGACGGAAGGCGCAGATTTGAATGAGGAAGCTACAGGACGCCGGTTGGTTGCGTTCGGGGCTGACAAAATCAGAACAGCGTCCCAACAGCTTTTCGCATGGCGAAGGCGGCTCGCGATTTCCGCCATGCTGCTTGTGCCGCTGGCATGGTTCGCAGGGCGCCGGCACATCTCGGAGGCAGGCGGGTCTAGCTCTTCGTATGTCGTCACCGGAACTTCTCAGCTCGACCCAACGCAGTGTAGTTCAGACCCGAAGAACGTAGCCGCTGGAGACTTCGCAGCGGATCACTCCATCGAGTCAACTCTTGCCCTGCAATCCCGCCGTCACCCCATATCGGACCTAACGCAGACAAATGACCCCGAGAAGCTTTGGGCAAAAGTAAAAAAGGGGAGTAGCGACGCCGAAGTGAATCTGGCTCGTATGTATCTGGACGGGGTGGCTGTGCCTCAGAACTGCGAACAGGCTCAGGTCCTATTGCTGGCGGCCTCTCGAAAAGGAAATGCGACCGCGGCTGACTTGCTGAATGACTCCGGTGTCCAATGCCGCTGAAGCCGCTTGAAAGGGGAAAACGGCCATGAGCAAGAACTTTGAACTGATGCAAGAGGCGCTCGGAGAAAGAGAAAGACCACGAGAAACGGAACGAGAGGCTCCTCCGATTCCGGAGTCCACCACAATTGTATTTCCAGGATCCCAGGTGGATCGCAATAGCCACACCGACTCGACTGACTTTGACCGCGCGGCGCAAGAAGAATGCCTGAAGCTAGTTCAGCGCATTTTTTTGGCAGAGCCGGCGAATCGCTGTCGTGCAATTGTCTTCGCTGGAGTCGATCCCGGAGATGGTTGCAGCCGAATCTGCGCCGAGGCGGCGCGTGCCCTGGCAGCAAATACTTCTGGTTCGATCTGTCTGGTAGAAGCGAATTTCCGGACGCCTTCTTTGTCCGGATTCTTTGGGGTCCGCGACGATAGGGGTCTGGCCGACTCACTGCTGGAAGATGGCGGGATACGAAGTTTTGCAAAACAACTGAAGCCATCGAACCTGTGGCTGCTGTCGGCTGGAGCGACGGTGCCCGAGTCACCCAGCCTGTTGAATTCCGACCGCCTGAAAATGCGCTTACAAGAGCTCCGCCAAGAGTTCGACTACATTCTGATGGATGCGCCGGCCTTGAACCTCTACGCCGATGCCTTGGCTCTGGGTCGTATCGCAGATGGAGTAGTCGTAGTGCTGCAGGCAGACGCGACGCGCCGGGAGTCGGCGCTGAAGGGTTTAGAGAGCTTGCGCGACGCTCACATCGAGGTTCTAGGCGCAGTCCTGAATCGAAGAACGTTTCCCATTCCAGAGTTTGTCTATCGCAGACTGTAATCACTCACAGGTACGGATTTTTCCGTCAACATTCGCCATCCCCCTTGTCGGAGTTCCTATCGTGAATACTGCTAAACGGCGCCTATATCTGGCCATGCTCAAGGTGTTTAACCTGGGGCTGATGGTTGTGGCCTTCGGAATCGCCACCCTTGTGTTGGTTCCTCATCAAGATGGAGGCTTGCCTCTTTCGGCTTTTCTTGAGATGCGAGTGAGGCTGATTAACTTTGTGACCTTTTGTCTGATTCTACTGGCTTGGCACGGTATCTTTTCTCTCTGCGGACAATATCAATCCCAACGACAAGCTCGCCGCCGTCTCATCGTAGTGGACGCCGCGATCGCCACCACTTTCGCTTCTCTCTTCTTGTCGCTGGTCGTAATTGTGTTTCGAATCCGCATGGTTACGCCCCAGTTTCTGCTTTTGTTTTGGATTTGTGCCTCTCTGTTGGTGGCAGGAGCGCGGTTATTGATTCGGAGTTTTCTCGAGGTGGCACGGGCCCGCGGGCGAAACCTCCGCTACATACTCATTTTGGGAACGAACCGGCGGGCCATCGACTTTGCCCGCCGCTTGGATGCGACGCCCGAGTGGGGTTATCGCGTTCTCGGACTTGTAGACCAGGAATGGCACGGGCCCGTCGGTCTGGAGAAACGATATCCGCTGTGCTGTGGTTTCGATGACTTGTCCGAGTACTTGCGCCGCAATGTGGTGGATGAGGTCGCCAACTATCTTCCCTTGCGTTCTTTTTATGAACCCGCCTCTCGCATTGCAGGTCTGTGCGAGCAGCACGGCATCTTTATGCGCTTTGATCCTGAGATTTTCGATTTGAAAATCGCGCGCGCCCGCGCTGAGGAAATGGATGGAAATGCTCATATCACCGCGCATTCCTCTCCGTTGGATGGAGGGCCAGTCTTGGTGAAACGCATCCTGGACGTGATCCTTTCCTTCTTGCTCATCGTGATTCTTGCCCCCGTTCTCGCCACGGTCGCGCTTCTGGTTAAACTTACTTCGAAAGGCCCGGTGTTTTTCCGCCAGGAACGCATCGGACGGAACAAGAGACGATTCTTAATCTATAAATTCCGCACCATGGTTCCGAACGCGGAGAAATTGCTGCCCGCGCTTGAGGTTTTGAACGAAGCCTCCGGGCCGGTATTCAAGATCAAGAACGATCCTCGAATGACTCCGATTGGCCGGATGCTCCGGCGTACCAGCCTCGACGAACTGCCGCAGTTGTTTAACGTGCTGCGAGGTGACATGAGTCTGGTAGGTCCGCGGCCCCTGCCCCTCCGGGATTACGAAGGCTTTGATCAGGACTGGCAAAGGCGGCGATTTAGTGTGCGTCCGGGCATTACTTGCTTGTGGCAAGTCAACGGACGAAGCAATATCGGGTTTGATCACTGGATGAAACTCGATCTTCAATATCTGGACGAATGGTCCATCTGGCTCGACATGAAGATCCTGGCGCAGACAATCCCCGCAGTGATGAAGGGATCAGGCGCGGCGTGATTGCATGCTGCCGTTGATTCTTCAGTTCTGACGTTCCCCGCATCGAAGCCTCCAGCATGAACATTCTCATCATCCACAACACTTATCAGCAGCCGGGCGGAGAGGATGTTGTTGTCGCTCAGGAAAGCAGATTGCTGGAGCGGCATGGGCACAAAGTAAGCAGCTATACCCGCAGCAACGATGAGATTGATGATCTGTCTTTTGTGCAACGGCTCCGCCTGATCCGCCGGATCGTTTCCGCTGACGATAGCAAGCTTGCCATCCGCGCCATCCTGCGAGATCGCCAACCAGATGTTGTTCATGTTCACAATACTTTCGCTATGGTGTCGCCTTCAGTGTACGAAGCATGTCGGGAGCAAGGCGTTCCAGTCGTTCAAACCCTGCATAACTACAGGCTCTTGTGCCCGGCCGGGACTTTGTTTCGAGACGGAAAACCCTGCGAGGAGTGCGTGACCCATAGTCTTCTGCGCAGTGTGCGATACGGATGCTGTCGCAACTCACGGATGATGTCGGGAGCGATTGCACTGATGCTCAAGACCCATCGCTCGCGGCAAACCTGGAATACCGGAATCGACGCCTACATTGCGATCAGCCCTTTTGTCAGAGACAAGTTTGTGCAGGCCGGTTTTCCGGCGGACAAGGTCTACGTCAAGCCGAATTTTGTCGAGCCGGATCCCGGCGAGCGATCTAAGGCCGGAGACTACGCCCTTTTTGTCGGACGCCTCTCCCCGGAAAAGGGCCTGACCACGCTCATCGAAGCCTGGGAGCGCCTTCCGTCCGCGGTGCCACTTGTAGTTGCGGGCGACGGTCCCATGCGTCGTGAGCTCGAGATAGAGGTCGCAAGGAAGCGAGTCCGAGGAGTTCAGTTTGCTGGCCGCGTGGGACGCAATGAAGTCCACGATGCCATGAAGAAAGCCGCGTTCGTGGTGGTCCCGAGTACTTGGCACGAACCGTTCGGATTGGTCGTCGCCGAGGCCTTCGCCTGCGGAACTCCTGTATTGGGCGCGCGGGTTGGAGCAATTGAAGAAATGCTCGACGACCAGGTAACCGGGCTGCACTTTCCGGCGCACGATCCGGAAGCCTTGGCCTGCAAAGTTGCATGGGCCTGGGAACACCCCGGTGAATTGGCCGCCATGGGTAAAGCGGCCCGGCGGGTTTACGAAGATCGTTACACCGCCGACGCCAACTACAACCTTCTGATGAGAATTTATGACTCTGCAATCGACACTCACGCCAGACGTAAGCGAAATCGAGCGCTCCGAGCCGCCGCCTAGTTTTCGTATCCTCGGCGTTCCGGTGCATGCGGTGCAGATCCCGGACGTCGTCTCCCTGATCCAAAGCTGGATTCGAAGCGACGCGAGGAGACGGTACGTGGCAGTCACTGGAATGCATGGGATCGCGGAGTCAGGGTCGGACCGTGAGCTTCGACGAGCACTCGACTCGGCTGACTTAGTGGTTCCCGACGGAATGCCTCTGGTCTGGCTGGGCCGCTGGCACCGGTATCCGCTCAAGCGCCGTGTCTATGGGCCCGAGCTGATGGAAACATTCTGCCGCGAAACCGGATCCAGATACCGTCATTTCTTTTACGGAGGTGGGCCCGGAACCGCACACCGCCTCGCGGACTCACTTCAGAAGCGTTATGGAATTTTAGTCGCGGGAACCTATTGCCCTCCCTTCCGCCCGCTTACCGAAGCAGAACTGAGCGACGTTGCCTCACGCGTGGAAGAGGCATCTGCGGACGTTTTATGGGTCGGCCTCAGCACCCCTAAGCAAGAGAAATGGATGCACCAAAATCGCGGAAAGCTTTCGGTTCCGGTCATGCTGGGCGTAGGCGCCGCCTTTGATATCAATTCCGGTAGAACTCGGCAAGCTCCCGCCTGGATGCGGGAGCACGGACTGGAATGGTTGTTTCGATTGTCCACCGAGCCGCGAAGACTGTGGCGGCGCTATCTGGTTGTAATCCCCAAAGCTGCGGGCCTCGCGATCCTGGAGCTTGTAGGACTTACCCCGTTTTCGTAAGCCACTGCTTTTTCCCCAACCATTTCATAACGATCACATCAGGAAGACTCTCTCCCATGGCGACACAAAACAGAATTCTTGTAACTGGGGCCGGTGGATTCATCGGCCATCATTTAGTCAATCGGCTCAAGGACGAAGGATATTGGGTGCGCGGCGTGGATGTTAAGCTGCCCGATTACGAGCCCAGCCGCGCGGACGAGTTCGAGCTCCTCGACCTGCGGAAATACGACAGCTGTTTGCTGGCGGCTCGGGGTCAAATTGACCAGGTTTACAATTTGGCGGCGGACATGGGAGGCATTGGGTACATCAGCGCCTCGCGCGCCGATATTGCCAGGAACAATATTCTTATTAATGCGCACATGCTGGAGGCTGCGCGACTGAACGGTGCGGCTCGCTTCCTGTTCTCGTCGTCGGCCTGCGTATACGCGGGCTACAAACAAAAAGACGCCGACGTAACTCCCTTGCGCGAAGAGGACGCATATCCCGCCGATCCCGAGCCCGGCTACGGCTGGGAAAAACTTTTCAGCGAAGAGCTCTGCCGCTATTACAAGAGCGATCATCGCTTTGACACTCGAATCGTCCGCTTTCACAACGTCTATGGGCCGCTCGGCACTTACGAAGGCGGAAAGGAGAAAGCCCCGGCAGCGATCTCTCGAAAGGTAGCTTTGGCTGACGACGGTGATGAGATTGAGATCTGGGGCGATGGCAAGCAGACCCGGTCCTTCATGCACGTGGATGACTGCGTCGAAGGCTTGATTCGACTCATGGCCTCGATGTATCACGAACCCCTGAATCTTGGGACTTCGACCATGATCAGCATTGACGGCCTGGTAGACATGGTAACCGCGATCGCCGGGAAGCGCTTGGTGAAGCGGCACGACCTGACAAAACCGCAAGGCGTCCGTGGGCGCAACAGCGACAACTCCCGACTTTTCCAAGTCTTGGGATGGGAACCATCGATACCGCTCGAAGTTGGTCTTGAAACCACCTACAAATGGGTTGAAGACGAACTCAGGAATCGAGGCAGTCTTTCCCAGACTCGGACTGCCCAAGCTGCCGATTAACGGCTGCAATCTTGAACGCGCAGACTCAAGACGAAAATCACAGCATGACATTCAGTTCTGACTCGCGTCGTCACGTCATTCGTTCGACCGGCGTGGTCGTTGCAGCGGCCATGGTGGGCAGACTCACGGGTTTCGGCCGGGAGTGGATGGTCGCGCGCTTGCTGGGGTCGAATGCGCTCACCGACACTTACTACGCTGCCTTCACGTTGCCGAATTTCCTGAGCTATCTGATCGCCGGCGGCGCACTCGGCATCGTATTCATTCCAGTTTTTGCGCAGTATGTTGCCGCCGGTCGAGAGGAGGAAAGCTGGTACGTATTCTCCACGGTCCTAACCGTGATAGGACTCGCTCTTCTTGGGCTGGTCTTGGCCGGAGAACTGTTTACTTATCCGCTGGCCCACTGGATCGCACCGGGATTTCCTCCTGATCAGCAGATTCTTCTGGTGAAACTGATTCGCATTCTCTTGCCGGCGCAACTGTTTTTATGTCTGGGAGGACTTCTCGCGGCAGTCCAGAATGCAAAAGGGCGTTTTCTGGCTCCGGCGCTCGCGCCAATCGTCTATAACTTCACGCTGATAGGCTGCGCGTGGATGCTGCACCATCGTCTGGGAATAACCAGCTTCGCCGTGGGTGTAGCCGCGGGAACGATGGTCGGATTTTTTGGCCTGCCGCTCATTACCTTCCGCGGCCTCGGCGCCAGTTTCCGGCCTAACCTGTCGATTCGGCATCCTGGAGTGAAACAGTTCTTCAAACTTTCCCTCCCGATCATGCTGGCGCTCTCTGTAGACGTTACCGACATATGGATCGTTCGCTGGTTTGGCTCGTATTTATCCCCAGCCTCCATAACCTGGCTGATGTACAGCCGGTTCCTGGTGATTATTCCGATTGCAATCATTGGACAAGGAGCAGGAATAGGGTCCTATCCGTTTCTGGCCCAATTGCACGCTGAGGGCAAGCACGCGGAACGCGCCCGCAGCCTGGCGGCCGGGATAAAAAGCCTTCTACTGATTATGTTGCCGCTGTCGGCTCTTACCGTCGTTCTGAGCCGCCCGCTGGTTCACCTTGTATATACGCATACTCGACTCACTCAGGTGGATACCGAGTCCATCGCTTCTGCGCTCGCGCTGTTTGCTCTGGGAATGTCGGCCAAGGGAGCACAGTGCATCATCTCGCGAGGCTTTACCTCTGCGCATAACACCTTGGCGCCCGCAGTGATTGGGACCCTGATCACGTTTCTTAGCCTGCCTTTTTATTGGTTCTGTGCGCGGACCTGGCAATATCAGGGGCTGGCTGCGGCAAGCTCGATTGTGGCGGTTCTTTTTGCAGGGATAACGATGGTCGTGCTGTTTCGCCGGGCCGAAGCGCGAAACCTCAACGGCGTGCTGGAGTGCGCCGCTAAGGTATCGCTTGCATCTTTCCTTGGGGCTTTACTGTGCCATCAGGCGGTCAACTGGCTAGAGTCATGGATGCGCTGGCAAACTTTCTCGGGTGCATTCTTGCTGCTGGTCATGGTTACGGCAGTTGGCTTTCCGCTCATCCTTCTTATTTGTCGGCTGCTGGGCGTGAACGAGGTCGATCAATATTGGAAGAGAGTTTACCTGGCTTTCCCGAGACTTGCTGTTGCAACTCGTGGATGACTCGTGCAAGTAGCCGATCGGTTCACGCACGTCTGTCAGACATTCATTTATGCGACTGTTGCTTTCCTCTTACGCGTGTCGGCCGAATGCCGGTAGCGAGCCGGGAGTTGGCTGGAACTGGGCCACCCATCTGGCCGCTCGCGGCATTGAAGTCCATGTTCTGGTTGCAGCGCGCAACCGGGAGCCGATCGAGGCGGGCTTGCGGGACAACGCGAGACCGAATCTGCATTTCACTTATGTAGCGACGCCGCATAGCTGGGCAAAAAAAAATGAAGCCCTTCACTACGTGTGCTGGCAAGCCGAGGCAGTGAAGGCGGCGCGAAAGTTGGCAGCGCAGTTTCAATTCGATCTGGCGCATCACGTCACCTACGCCAGTGTTCATGTGCCATCGCAATTGTGGCGCTTGGGAATCCCGGTTGTGTTCGGACCGGTGGGCGGAGGGCAGACGGCGCCAGCAAGCATGTTGAAGTACTTCGGCGGCGAGAAGACGAAAGAACAATGCCGCACGCTAACGACCCGGGCGCTGAAGGTGTCGCCGCTTCACCGGCAGTGGTTGAGACGAATGAGTGTCGTGCTGGCGGCCAACCGCGACACCCTAAATCTTGTTCGAGCCTTGGGCTGCAAAAACGCCAGCCTGATGTGCGACACGGCGATTCCAGTCACCTACTTCGCGCCGAAACCCATGAAGTTTGAAGAGCGTCGAGGCACGCTCAAGCTGCTTTGGGTTGGACGAATGCTGACCCGAAAAGCGCTTCCGTTGGCGCTCGACGCTCTCAAAGAAGTTCACATGGACGTGACGTTGACCATCGCTGGAGATGGGATGGATCCCGAGGCAGTTCACCGGATGATCCGAGACCGCAACCTGCAGCACCGGGTGTTCTGGAAGGGAAGCCGACTGACCTGGAGCGAACTGCGGACGGCCTACTCCGAGCACGATGCCATGCTCTTTACCAGCCTGCGCGATTCGTTCGGATCGCAGGTGCTAGAGGCAATGGCCATGGGGCTTCCGATCATCACTCTGGATTTGCATGGCGCCCACGATTTCGTTCCTGAGGGCGCCTCGCTCAAGGTTCCCGTCGGCAGACCGGACGAAACAGTTCGGAACCTCGCCGACGCGATCGGAAAATACGCTTTGTTGCCCTTGCCGAAAAAGAGTCAAATGTCGAGGCAAGCTTGGGGTTTCGCCAAGACTCTCAGTTGGTCCGCGCGTGCTGAATTCGCCGAAAAAATCTATCGGGAAATTCTATTGAATGGCGCCTCTACCGAAAGCGCTTCTCCCGGGAAAGTGGCGGCAGCCGGTGCTTGAGTCGGTTCGAACGCTGCGCGATTCAGGCGCCGCCGACGCGGCCTTTCGTTTTCAATCTTCAAGCTAGTTCAACATGGCAAGCGCAACCATAACTCGCCCTTTGCGGCCTTCCTGGACGCGGCACGGAGCATTTCGCGGCATCTTCGGGATTTGCTCAATCGCAGCCGTCACGTTTGTTGCGCTTATCGTGGCAGGCGCCTCATGGGAGTTATTTACCCTTCTGCTCGCGTCCCTAATTTTCTTCACCGTACTTTGCATCGCCCGTCCCTTTTCCGGGGCAGCGCTGGCTGGCGAAAGAAAGTCGTTTCTGTCGGCCACTCTGGTTGTTTGGATGTTTGTGATGGTTTCGGAGGCGATATTCACCCATAACCAAACAGCCCAGAGCGCATCGAAAGGACACTTTGACCCTAGTGCGTACTATCAAGCGCTCTCCTGGATCCTGTGCTTTTTCACTATCGCTTTTATTAGCTGCTTCCGGCCCGCTTACATCCGGCGTTTATTTACCGGTCCATTGAAGTGGGCCTCCATTTTTGCCATCGTAGTGGTGTTTTCGTGTCCACTCTCGAAGGTTCCTTTGTACTCGTTAGCACTGGCGTTCAAACTTTGCGTGATCGTGTTGGCGCTCTGCGCCATCGGAGAAGCAATCGAAGACGAAGCCGGTGTTTCTAAGTTTCTCGCGGGATTGTTTGTAGGGACACTCATCATTACAACGGTCGAATTCCTGGCGCCGTTTTTTGGGCCCGGGCCAGTTTTTCAGAACAACCGGCTGGGATTGATGATCGGCCTTTCAGGAACCAGCGGCATCCTGTTGCTGTTGAGCGTTCTCTTTCTCTGGCTCAAGAAGAACCCCTGGTTTCTTTTGTGCGCACTGTACTCCGTGGGGGTGATGATGTTGGCTGGCACCAAAGGTGGGATAGTCGCCAGTTTCTTCTCACTCGTGACGTTCTTTTTCTTGCTAAAGAAACCGGTACTGGCTCTCGTAGTGAGCTGCGGTTTCACCGTCATCCTTGTCCTCTTCGTCTTGTTTACCCCGCTCGGGCAATCCCTGCAGAAATACAGCCAGTCCAGCAACGGGTCTACCCTGACCGGACGAACGAATCTCTGGTCTGCAGTCTGGCCGGAAATTGAGGAGCACCCCATTCTTGGCCATGGATACCGCGCCTCGAGATTCGTGTCCGAAGATGTCCAGGGCGCATTCGCGGAAGCCGGGAATATGCACAATTCCTTCCTCGAGGTTTTGTACAACAACGGCGTGGTCGGGCTGTTGCCCATCGTGCTTATGAACTTCCTTATCGTGTCCAATCTCGTGCGCGTTATAAGGCGCCCTGCTACGTTACGAGTGCGATATTACGCCGCCGGCGCGATGGCTTTGTACATACATCTGCTTCTCTGGGGAATTGTCTCAGTAACGTTTGGTGGCGCGCCCGACGATCGATTTATGACGTTCTTCGCGGTCCTCGTGGTCAGCATGTTTCTGCGAGGCCAAGTCGACAAGAAATATTGGAAAGCCATTTATGGCGAACGCATTTCCTGAAGTCATCGAGCAGCCGGAGACCTCCAGCGCTGTGAAAGACGTCCGTGTTGCGTGGCTTTTTCCCTCGCTTGCGCGCGCCTATTATTGGCAGCCAGTTTTCAAGGAATTTGCAGCCCGGTGTCCGCGCACCGCAGTTTTTACGTGTATCTGGCCTGGGTTCGCGCCGGGCTACGAAAATAGCTTTGAGGTCCACACTCTTCCCGGCTTGGGATACATTGATCTCGGGAAGAGGCTCCCGGATTCCCGCCGGGGATTCATTTGGACGCCGCTTTCCATTCTGAAAAAGCTGGCGGCCTTCAACCCGGACGTGGTGTTTTCTTCGGGCTTCAGCGGCTGGACGGTGTGTGCCTTACTGTTCAAGCTGTTCAGACATTCCCGAGTAATCATTTACTGGGAGGGCTGCTCGGCTCAGTCGGTCGGCAGCTCCAAAGTCAAGACCACGCTTCGCCGCTGGATCGCGCGGTTTGCTGATGCGGCGGTAAGCAATAGCGTCGAAGGAACTAGCTATTTGCATGATGTCGTCGGAATGCCGCAAGAGAAGCTGCTGTGTCATCCGTGTCAGGTGCCCGACCTGACTTTGCTGGGCTCGAATACAAGCGAGGCCAGCGTGCCTGCTCTCAAACGCCCCGTCTTTCTCTACGTGGGCAGCCTCAGCCCGCGCAAGGGATGGCGCTATTTGATGGATGCAGCGGGGCTGTTGATAAGCCGGGGGATAAAAGAGTTTTCCGTTCTGTTCGTTGGCTCAGGCGAGCAAGAGGACGAAATGCGGGCTGCGATCAAGGAGCAGGGACTCGAGGGCATCGTCCATCAGGTTGGCGGTGTTTCCTATCACAATCTTGGGCCGTATTACAGCAGCGCCGACGTCTTTGTCACCCCAACTCGAGCCGACACCTGGGGCGTTGCGGTGCTCGAAGCCATGGCTTTCGGAAAGCCAGTGTTGTGTTCCAAATACGCCGGCACCCGGCAAATGGTCGAACATGGTGAGAACGGTTTCGTCTTCGATCCTTTCGATAGTGAGCAACTGGCGGGTTACATGGTCAGGTTTATCGAGGATCGAAATCTTGCCGAACGAATGGGTGCGTGCTCGCTGGAGAAAATGGCACCATTCACCCCCGCGTGTGCGGCCGAAGAATTGGCAGACTTGGCGCTGCAGACCACGCAGCGACATCGCTGTTCTTCGCGAGCTGTCGTCAGCCTCAAAGCCCGTGATCAAAATGAAATTTGCTGAAACATCCAAGTCTCTTTTGCTAAGGACCCATAGATTCTGGTCAAGGGCATTGCCCGATTCCTATCGGCTCTACAGGTTTGAAGGTGGGTTGATCTATCTGAACATCAAAGAGTCGCACAAAATGCTGGAGCGGGTTCTGGGACGCTATGAGCAGGCAAAGCATCAGGCCCTCCGGCATTTCATCCGTCCGGGAATGACGTTCGTGGATGTAGGCTGCAACAAGGGAGATTTCTGCCTCACCGCGTCCCGGCTGGTAGGCAGCAGCGGCCGCGTGTTGGCTTTCGAGCCCCACCCCGAAAATTGCGGATGGATTCGGAAAAGTATCGCGAAAAATGGGTACCACAACATTGATCTCTATGAACTTGCGTTAAGCGACAGCAACGACACCGCTCAGCTTCACCTCGGAGAACAAAGTGGGCACCACACGTTGCTGGCAGGACAGCTCCGTCACGAACAAGGTCTTATCGAGGTACAGACACGCATCCTCGACGATCTGTTGGAAGAGACTAAGTTCTGCGGAACGATCGATGCGATCAAGATCGATGTGGAGGGCGCTGACATTCACGTCCTGCGAGGGGCCCAAAAGACGCTTCTTCGTAACCATGGCATCGTAGTGTTCCTCGACATTCATCCTCAACTCGGAGTGGACTCAGCGGAGGTGTGTGCTTTCCTGCGGGGTCTCGGTTTCGGATTAAGAAAGGAAGAACCACCGTTCAACTTGCCCATCGACCGCGAGGCTTCATTGAGTTCCCTAATCGCAATAAGAGAAGGATCTAGCCTCCTCAATCCAGAACTTACTTTGCCTTCGCGCCTGCTGGCTCAGGCTGCGGATTGAAAGTCATAACATGGCTAGCAACGCAGTTTCGAATTCGATCCAAGAGGGGGCATGTCCAGACATCCGCAGGGACCTCGACCCCAGGCCCTTGTTTGTTCTGAGCGTATGGCGCTCTGGGTCCTCGCTGCTGTACACGCTGCTTAATCAGCATTCGAAGATTGCGCTGATGTACGAAGGCGACCTCCCGCGGCTGCATCTTTTTTTGTGGGGCCGTTTTCGCAGCGGTGCTTGGCGTGAACGCTGGGAGTTCTGGAATCAGGGCCCTTCCAGGCACGGGATCGCAATTGAATCCATGCCTGCGGATGTATCCAATGCGTGGGAAGCCACGCGCTTGATTTACCAGGAGGTCGCGCGCCGCAAGCAAGCCATCATTTGGGGTGAAAAGACCCCGCACTGGTACGACTGTCCGTTGCGGATGGCGGAGAAATTTCCCGATGCGCGGTTCATTTTTCTGTGGCGAGATATGAATGCGGTGATGGGAAGTATTGCCCGAGCGGCCCGCACCGATCGTTTTTTCAGGAAAGCGGGTTTTACTGAGCGGGTGCTGTTGGGGAACGAGACGCTGCGGCAGGCCGCTGACGCGTTGAGGGCCCGGGGCCGTCCAGTTCACGAACTGAATTATGAAGATCTCACTGCGAACCCCTCCCTATGCATGCAACGGATATGCAACTTTCTGGAGGTTCCGTTTGAGGCTCAGATGGCTACCCTCGAAGGGGCGGACCGGTCCGCCATCGGTTCAGGCCGACATCACGAAATGGTGCGAAGCACCCGGATTCTCGGCCTGAGAGCGCGCGCCGAGACGCTTTCCCCGGCACTGCGAGCCAAGATTGGCCGTTACGTCTGCCGCTGGAAGCGACGCTACGATGGTAGATGGCCTAGATATCCATTGGAACTGCCGGAGGGTGTGCGGCCGCCCTCCTTTCTTGAACTTTGGCGCGACTGGATTGTCTACCGCTGCGTGTTGTGCCGCGACAAGACCGTCGCTCTGATTTACGCGGTCGTGCCGATGGGTATTGCACATTGGTTGCGCCGCCAGCTCCGGCGCCGCGGCTACAAAAGGGGCTTACTCCCGGCATCGTAATGAATGATTCACCTTGTCTTTTCAGTGTGACCTCGTGAACTCGAACGTCCAGACGGATACTGTTTCCACCGTCCCGCTTCCCATCGGTCCCGTTGCGGCGACGCAGGCGCGAACTTTACGGCCGCTTTTTGTCCTGAGCGTCGTCCGCTCGGGATCTTCTCTGCTGTACGCCCTGCTCAATCAGCATTCTCAGATTGCCCTTTTGTACGAAGCTGATCTACCGACGATGCGATTGTTTCTGTGGGGCCAGTTCCGCAACGGAGGATGGCGGGAGCGCTGGGAGTTCTGGAATCAAGGACCTTCCCGGCACGGGATTACTATCGAATCCCTTCCTGCAAATGTGTCCGACGTCTGGGAAGCTACCCGGCTTGCTTATCAGAGTGTGGCACGTCGCAAGCAGGCGACGATCTGGGGCGAGAAGAGTCCGTTCTGGCACGACTGCGCTTTGCAGATCGCTGAAAAATTTCCCGATGCCCGCTTTATTTTTCTGTGGAGAGATCTGCGTGGCGTGATGGGAAGCGTTGCTCAGGCGGCGGTTACCGACCTCGCTTTCAGCAGACTGCTTGCCAGACCAGCGAAGGTGCTGTTGGGGAACGAGAAGCTCAGACAGGCGTGTGATTCGCTGAAAGCCCAGAGACGGCTAGTCCACGAAGTGAATTATGAAGATCTCACTTCGAATACATCTGATTGCATGCGGCAAATGTGCAAATTTCTCGAAATTCCCTTTGAAGACAAGATTATGTCTCTCGATGGATCCGACCGGTCCGCAGTGCGTTCAGGTCAGCACCATGCACTGGTCCGAGGTGAGCGCATTGTTGGTCAGAGAAAACCGGTTCTAGTCCTGGCTCCGGCCCTACGAACTAAAATTGACCGGTACATCTGTCGGTGGAAGCGGCGCTACCACGGCAAATGGCCCAAGTATCCGCTTGACCTTCCGGAGGGTACAAGGCCGCCATCTTCGCTTGAACTGTGGCGCGACCGGTTTACCTATCAAAGCCAGCGAGTTTGGGACAAGATCGTCATCGTGATCCTGCACCAGATCCGGCCGCGCGTTTATCCCAAGAAGTATGTCAGGCGCCGTGAGGTTGCTTCCTAAGGCTATGAGTAACGCACGCAGCGGCTTGTTCCTGAAAAAAGTTCGTGTAGCCCTGACCCCGCGTACATCACTCTTGCGCACCCGTCTGCAAAACGGCGCCATTGTCGAAGGGTACAACCGGGCAGGCTACGGCGGCCGCGGGGTTTATGTCTTCGGAGATGCGCTGGAGCCAGAGCTCTATCACCTGCAGCATTTTCTGGGGCCGGGGCAGGTATTCGTCGATATCGGCGCGAACGTCGGCGTCTTCACTGTGAAAGCTGCGAAGGAAGTGGGAGATAGCGGCCTGGTGATTGCCATTGAACCTTTTATCGACAGCGCGTTCCGGCTTTCCAGTAACGTCCGAGCCAATGGATACAGCAACGTTCGCGTGCGAAATTTTTGCATTGGCCGGAATACCGAGAGTGCGAAACTGCATCTGAACCAAGGCAAGCCGAATTCCTTCAGCCTCGTCCCGCATAGCGATGGCAACGGCAGAGCTGACGCAAAAACCGAGTCCATTTCTGTTCTTTCTGTGTCGCTCGACGACCTCTGCCGCTGGGAGAAGCTGGAACGCCTGGACTATCTAAAGATTGACGCGGAAGGCGCCGAAGCTGCAATCCTCGAAGGCGGACAAGAAACGATTCGCCGGTTCCGGCCCATTGTCCAGGTGGAGACAACCATCTGCAAGAGCAGCATGGGCCTCGGCCTTAACTATCGCAGATTCGCGGCACCCAACAGCATCAATAACGTTTTCATCCCCGCCGAGAACGCGAAGGCTGTAGAAACCGCGACCAATTTAGGGTGGGTTGAAATGTTCGCTCACGAAAGCTCGTAAGTTCCCGAGACTCTATGCAGCCTCTACATCGTTCGAAAATTCTCGGCGGACTGGCGAAGTCGGCGCTTCCAGCGCTGTCCTCGTGCGTGGCTCAGTTGCATATGCACACGATGGTGCGCTACGCCGAGATTGGAACCTCGTTGCTGCAAGGCAAAGGCGCCGGCAGCGGATGGGATATGTCCGGCGAGCTGCGTGCCGCGGCTGCGTGTATCGCGCGCCCCGATCCAGTTTTGCTTGACGTAGGCGCGAATTACGGCAAATGGACGCAAGGCATGCTGCAAGCTTTTCCCGCCACCCGCAAGATTGTGATGTTCGAGCCGCAGGAAGACTGCTTGGCCAAACTTAACCAGATGGAGTTTCCTGGCAAGATCATTGTTCCTTCCGCGGTGAGTGATCACGTCGGCACCGAGACCCTTTACCTGAATGGCTCGGCGAAGGGTGTGTCATCGCTTTATGAGCGCAGCGAGACATTTTTTGAGAATCTGCCGCGGCGGCAAATTGCAGTGTCGGTGACGACGCTCGACGCCGTGCTGGAGCGGGAGGAGATCGAATTCGTCGACTTCGCGAAGTTCGATATCGAAGGCGCCGAGCTGGCGGCATTCCGAGGCGCTGAAAAAAGTTTTTCCCGCGGCGCCATTGGCGCCCTATCGCTGGAATTCGGCTCGGGGAACATCAATAGCCGGACCTTCTTCCGTGATTTCTGGGATTTCCTGACCGGCTACGGATTTGAGATTTTTCGCGTGCTCCCCGGCGGCAAGGCCCTGTTGATTGACCACTATTACGAGGACCTTGAATATTTCAGGGGAGTTTCAAATTACGTTGCAAGGCAACGTAGTCAGGCGTTGTGAGCGATCAGCCCATACGTAAGGATATTCGAGTAGCCATCTGCGTCTGCACTTTGAGGCGGCGAGCGCTGCTTCGCGAATTGCTAGGCGGAATCGCGCAGTTGGAGTTTCGCAAAGTGCAGGCGCCGCAAATACAGATTGTGGTCGTGGACAACGATGATCTCGCGACCGCCCATGAAGTGTGCGCCTCCGCCTCCGTTCCTTGGCCGGTCAAGTACGTGGTCGAGCCCAAACGCGGCATTACTCATGCGCGAAACCGTGCCATCGCCGAGGCTGGATTAGTGGATTTCGTCGCTTTCCTTGACGACGATGAGGTCCCGTCTGTGCAATGGCTGGACGAGCTTCTATGGACACAAGCGGAGTTCGCCGCAGACGTCGTGTCCGGCCCGGTCTCTCCGCGATACGCTCCGGAGGTTGCCGACTGGGTCAAACGCGGAAGATTCTTCGACGCGTGGGTTTCTGCCACCGGTACTCCACGCGAAGCGTGCGCTACCAACAATGTGCTAATCGGGAGCCGCGTTTTTGAGCGTGTAATAAGGTTCGATGAAGCATTTGCTTTGTCCGGAGCCGAAGATACAAACTTCTTTCTCCGGGTGCGGCAGGCGGGGTACAGAATCGTGTGGTCGCAAGAAGCTGTTGTCTTTGAATCAGTTCCGGCAGCACGTGGAACTGTCGGTTGGATCCTACGTCGCGAGTACCAAACCGGAAACGGCTGGGTTTTCTGCGAAGCCGGCGCGGATGGTCGCCTGCGCAGTTGGGTAGTTCGGTTTTCTAAAGCATGGGGGCACATCTTGCTGGGGGCGGCAGCTGCGATCTGGTCGTCGTTGCGGTTGAATAAGGCCGCGGTTGTCCGCTCTCTGCGGCGCGTAAGCCTGGGTGCAGGCATGCTCGCGGCTCTGGCGGGCCATAGGTTCCTCGCGTACCAAAACCCGGGGCCCACGCTCATCTGAGAGATTGTTGGGAATCACCGACCATGGGACTGACATAAACCTTTCTGAATAACCAAAGCTGCTCTGACATGAGTCGAGCCACACTTCATCTCTCAAAGCCCGCAGCTTTTTCCTTCCTCGCATTACTCCTTCTGATTTCACCAGCCCTTTTGTCCGCCGCGGGCGCTGAGAATTCTCCTGCCGCGAACACCGAACGCACGTTTCCGCCCGACGCGGGCATGGTCAACATCAAGACCCAGTACCACGCCAAGGGCGACGGAATCAGCGACGATACGGCCGCCATTCAGCAGGCGATTTCGTCCACTGTGCATCATCCTCAGGCGGGGCCTCGTATTATTTATTTTCCGGCCGGAACCTATCTGGTGTCTCGCCCGCTGCTGGAGAAAGATCTGACGTCGCATTGGAATTCTTTGCTTACGCTGCAAGGCGAAAACCGCGCCACGACGACCATCAAGCTCACTGACAACGATCCCCTCTATCAAAACGCCAGCGCTCCCGCGGACGTTTTGGATTTCGCTTCCCAAAACGGCGGCCCCAAGGGAGGAGGGAACGACGCATTCGACAACAATGTCTTCGATCTGACGATTGACGTGGGCCGGGGGAATTCCGGGGCGGTTGCGCTCGACTTTATGGGGAACAACTATTGCGCGGTGCGCAACGTGACCCTGCAATCGAGCGATCCCAATCACGCCGGCGCGGTCGGCCTGGCATTGTTGCGGTACGCTGCCGGGCCGTGTTTCATGAAGAACCTAGTCATCAATGGATTTGATTACGGGATCAAGGCGGCGAACGGTGAGTACAGCATTACCTTCGAAGACCTGACGCTGCTGAATCAGAAGCTGTACGGCATTTACAACGCGAACAATGTTCTTTCCATCCGGCATCTCTCCTCAACCAACAGCGTGACCGCAATTTACAACCAGAACGCGGCAGGGTTAGTGGTTTTGATTGACGCGACCTTGCAGGGCGGCGCTTCCCAGTATTCCGCCATTCAAAATCAGGGAACGCTTTATGCGAGGAACGTGAGTTCGTCAGGATACGCTTCTGTGATGCGCGGGCCCGCCGGTGTGGTACTGGGGCCGGCGATCAGCGAGTACGACTCCGGAACCGTACTTACGCCGTTCGGAAGCAAGGCTTCGTCGCTGAATCTTCCGGTGGAGGAACCGCCCGCCTTCGAAGAAACGAATCTGAGAAACTGGAAGAGTGTGGTCGCATATGGTGCCGACCCCAGCGGAGCGGCCGACAGCTCGGCGGCAATTCAAACCGCGATCGATTCCGGGGCCACGACGGTTTACTTTCCGACGGGAGTGTATTCGATTAGTCAGACGATTCACGTTCGCGGCGGAGTCCGGATGATCGAGTGCTTTGACTCGTCGCTCAACCCTACGGGAAGCGTGTTTAACAACGCTGGAAGTCCCGCGCCGCTTTTCAAAATCGAAGCCGGATCAGGTGACGTCACGTTAAACCACGCGAGGATCGGGGCGGTTTACACCAACCTTCCTCCAGGTGTGATTTATGTTCAGCAGGATTCGGCGAGACCCTTGGTCCTGCGAGATTCGGTTGTCGGAGGAGCGCTGACCACCGTCGCCTACCAGAACACCAGCCGCGGAACGGGCACCCTGTTTGTGGAAGACGTGGCCGCAAGGGTTTGGCAAATCTTGTTTCCTCAAAGCGTTTTCGCCAGGCAAATTAATCCCGAAGGGAATACAACCAAGATCACGAACCAAGGTGGCACTCTGTGGATATTGGGCCTGAAAACCGAAGGAACCGGCACCAACATCGAAACTGACCGCGGCGGATCGACGGAAGTGCTGGGCGGGCTGATCTATCCGGTGTGGCAGGTTCCAGCGGGGACGGCGAGCTTCGTGGTGAAGGATTCGCGCGCATCCTTTATATATGCAGTGAGCAGCTATAAGCCGGTCGCCGCCGGCACTAATTTTACGGTTCAGGTCGAAGAAACTCAGCGCGGGGTGACGAAATCCCTTCTCAGCACGTCGCTACCCGCGCGAGGTCTCGGAACCATGACGGCGCTCTATCGCTCAGGAGACCCCGTGCCAGACTCCCGAAAGCCCTCGAGTCCAGCGGTTTCACATTGACCGCGGGCGGGCAATCCGTTATCGCTGTTTAGGGTTGAACAGCGGCGCTGGTTGATGTCTCTGCTGCTTCCGGAACTGCCTGAAGCTGGTGCTCAATCCACGTCAGATTCGTGCTGTGGGGGAAAGCGGTATTGAACTCCGGTAAGGTCTTGTAGAGCACAACGTCCGTTCCGGCCGGGACAGCCGCGCGCAGCTTCTCCTTCGCGGCCGTCGGCGTGTCGGTTTCGAAGGTCAACTGTTCAAGGCGAAAGTTCTTCGCCTGAATTTTTGGCAGCCAATCGATCGTCTCCAGCGCGGCTGCTTTCTTCAGAAAGTCTGGCTTCACGTATTCCGCACGTTCGTCCTCCGGCACAAAAGGCGATGTCGCAATCCAGACAGGCCAATCGCCCCAGGGATCCAGTACATCTAGTGCCTTAATGCGCGGATCGGCCGCCGACGCGAGAATCGCGATCGTGGCTCCCGAACCCTGCCCGAACATTCCCACCCGGTTCATGTCGAGATCGCCACGCGCGGCCAGATAGTTCAACACCATCTGCACGTCGTGCGCAGAGGTCGCCAGCGACTCCTGCAATTCGCTGAGGAACCATTCCTTCATTGGACGGTCGTGATAGCGCTGTCCCGTGAGCGCTGAAACAAAGCCTACGGCGGCGAAGCCGTCCTTGGTCAAAGCAGTTTGGAACACCTCATTCTTATAGGCGTCCGTGTCCGCGGGATAACCGTAGAGGTTCAAGATCACCGGAGGATTCTTTACTCCCTTGGGCTTCATCACATAAACATCCAGCGGATCGCCGAACCGCCATTGCAGCCGAACCAACTCCACGGTGTACCCGGCATGAGTGTCGTCCACGAACTCAAGGGGCGGAACTGGCTTGAGATGGCTGCTGCTTAATGCCGGCGAAGTCCAATCTTCTGTGACGCCCTGAAACCGCGTGTCAGAGGGATCGGCAATGGGTGGAGACGCTGGGGTTTGGCCGGCGCTCGCTGACACCAAAGCGAAGAGCACGATTCCGGGCACCAAAGTTTTTACGAATGCCTTGATCAATCTGAATGACAACCGATTGAACATCATCTCTCCCTGTATTGGAATGCAAGTCTTAGCTGCAAGCGGTGATCGCAAGAGAAGGGCGGGCCACGAATGGCCCGCCCTTTCGCGTTTGGTTCTGCTCAGGCCAGCTTCAGTTACGGTCTGACGACCGGACCAAGGCTGGTTGCCGTCGCATCCTGAATCAGCGACTTCACGGTTTCTGTGGTTACGCCGATCGTGGTCGGAATGATTTGGCCGCCCATGTCGCCGCCCACTTCGGTTGGCTCGTTAACTGGAGCCTTCCCAAGCAGAGTTCCAGCGCCGTCTTTTTGTTGGTAGTGCGAACGCAGCACCTTCAGGCCGAGGTCTTTAAGAGTGCCCACGGTCTGTGCTGTGAACGAGACGTAGTCGGGAACGGTGGTGACTACATACTTGTTCGACGCCTTGAGCAGGTCAGAGACGTAGGTTCCGCTGGTTCCTGTGCTGACCAGTCGCAGCAGCGACCACGAGCGATAGGTACCGTTACGGAGGTTGGGGAAAGAGAACCCGTTGGTCCAAATCTTATCCTCCGAGCAGGGGAATGCCCCGGAGCAAGATGCGGGCAGGCTAGTGGATTTTGGCAACTGACCAGAGACGGGTTGTCCAGGATCGTACGTGGTTCCGTAAGACTGGAAAATCGGATCGACGCCGTTCAGCGTGATGTACCCGTAGTTGGGGTTGGCGGCGATCGAACTCACGTTTCCGTAGCTGAAAAACGTGTAGCCGATGCCGTCAGTGCCATAGTTAGCACCGGAGTTTTGGACCGACTTCACTTCTTCGCCAGTACCAATCGCGCGATACCGATTGCCCCCACCCGCAAGGCAAGTCCCCGCCTGCGCCTTGAGTGGATTGTTAGCGCCCACGTTTGTTTCCTGGCTTACGCCAATCACCCCAGGTGCAGTTGGGTAAATGGTAGGCCGACGGAAAACGGTGGCTTCCGTCGTGTTCATCGTCCCTGATAGGGGCTCTCGCAGGTTGACGCTGATTCCCCCGGCCGGAAGGCCGAAAGCGCTGGCATCGCAGTTCGCGCCCGAGAACGCAGCTTGGAGTTGGGTCTCGCTAGCGTTCGCGAGAGTGGTAAGTTCGCCCTTATCGCGCTCGAACACGAACACGATGGGAGCCGCGCCCACTGCGTACGTCGTATAAGCCGCCGGGAGCGTATTGCCGGTGATGGGGTCTTTCCCGGTGAGGTTGAACGCCAGAACGTTCGCCTTCCCGGTACTAGCAGGGTAGCCGCTGAGAATCGGGTTGCCAACGCCATTGGTTGTGCTTTGCGCAGCATTTCCGGTAATGAAAGCCGGGCACACGCCGGATGCCTGGGTTGCACCAGCCTGGCTGTATCCCAAGCCGTCAAGCCCGTCGCTAAGGCCGCCACCCTGCGCGCTCGCGCCTAGTGGAGAATTCACGCGGCACTCTGCAAACGCCGCATCCTCAGGACGGATATCCGTGCCAGCCGCAGTAACAGAAACCGTAGCCGGGGCGGTGAAGAGAGCCGTGACGTCGGCTGTCGGGAACACATCGCTGGAACCATCACCCCAAAGGGCGCTTGAGATCGCATTTCCCACTGCGGGGAACGCAGAAACGTTAACCACGCATTTTGGAGCAGCGAAGTAGCAGCGGTTTCCGACAACCGAGTCAACCTTGATAAACGCCCACACGCTGACCGCCGGACCGGTGGCGCAGGTGTTCGGAGGAGCAACCGACCATACGATCCAGATGGCGCCAGTATCAACGACGGCTGGCGCTGGCGGTGCCGGACGATTGTCAGTGAGGTTAAAGTTGGCAGAACCAGTGTAGTGGCAAGTGGTGTTGGTTGTGGGGTCAGGCAGAATTGCGTGCCCGCTGTTGTACGCTCCCAAGGCCATCGTCTGCCACTCGGCCGACGAGCCTGCAAGCATTACCCTCACACTCTGCGCCTGCGCCTGAGGCATAACGCACACGATCGCGGTCAGCAGCAGCCCCGCGAAACCTAATTTCATACGTGACATAAAAGAAATTCCTTTCATGGGAATTGGAAAGAGGTATCGGACGGTACACGCGGGCTTGGCCCACGCGCAGGATGCTGACTGTTGCTGGTTTGCCGGTTGCATTCGTATTAAAGGTGGAAAACTTAACGCGACGCTCTCAGTGCTCTTTTGAATTCCGATTTCTGGCCGGAGCATAGCGAGTTGCCGGTGACCGGGCAGCCACAGCTTTGTGAATGTTTGGAAAAATAATGGCGCTGTTCCGGATGAATGGCAGAACAACGGAGCGCCGATTTTCACGGTTAATTAATTCTGCTGTCTCTTTTGGCCGCCAACCAGTCCTGTAGAATCCGCCTTCGTTTCCTAGCGACGCTTCTTGAGAACTCAATTTCCGAGGTGCATGTGACTCGTGTTTCTGTCCGGCTTTTTGTGTGCGTTGCCTGCTTGGCTGTGCTCGTCTGCTTGTTGCCCGCGGCACAAGGACAGCACAAGGCCATCCCGGGCAAAGGCGCAATCTCCGGATTTGTTACCGATCAGAATGGGGTCCCGATCGCTGGAGCTGACGTTGTTCTTAACACGGATTCCGGAGCGAAGCTGGAAACCAAGTCCGATGACAAAGGGGTCTATTCGTTTACCGAACTTCATTCGGGGACATATACCCTGCTGGTAACGGTTCCGAACCTCCCGCCGCTGAAGCTTGACTACATCACTTTGACCGCAGGCCAGAAGCTCCCCCTCGATGCAACGCTGCAAGGTGAGCTGCCGAGGACGGTAATCCCGCCTCCGCCAGCTGCGGTTGAGACTCAAGCGCCCGCGCAGCCAGCGCCAAGCGCGGAACCGGCAGCACCGACGCCGGCCGGGCAGCCACCAGCAACACCCAACGAGCAACCGGCAACGCCCACGGTGAGTGCCACGGCGGGCAAGGCTTCCATTTCCGGCATCGCCACCGATCAAACAGGTGCAGTGATCCCGGGGGTGAAAGTAGTCCTGAGCGATGCGGCGGGCGCGACGCGCGAGACCGTGAGCGACGACAAGGGAGCGTATTCGTTTACCGGGCTGGCGCCGGGGTCATACAGTCTGGCGATCACTGCACCCAATTTCGGAAGTCAAAACTTGACCGACATCGCCGTCACCGCTGGCCAAGGGGTGCCGCTCGATATCACCCTCCAAGCCGCGGCCGGCAGCGAGCAAGTAAACGTCACCGCCAGCGGCGCGGGACAGATTGAAGTGGATACTGCGACGGTTTCCGGCACCATCACGGAAAAAGAGGTGGTCAAGATCGGACTGAACGGCCGGAATTTTACCCAGCTCATCGCGCTGGCCCCTGGCGTCAGTAATCAGACCGGACAAGACGAAGCCAAAGTGGGAGTTGTAGGAAGCGTGAAGTACAGCGTGAACGGGGGCCGCGTCGAGTACAACACCTTCGAAGTGGATGGTAGTGACGTGCTGAATACCGGTCTCAACGGCGCGTCCAGCACTCTGATGGTTTATCCGAGCTTGGATGCGATCCAGGAAGTCAAAGTGTTGACCTCGAATTACGGCGCGCAATACGGACGCACTGCGTCGGGGACGGTGCAGGTGACGACCAAGTCCGGAACCTCGCGCCTGCACGGAAACCTTTATGACTTTGTCCGCAACGAAGCATTCAATTCGCGCAATTATTTTGATTTTGTAGGCACCGCCCCGCCTGCTCCCGGGCAGACGATAGGGCAGAAAATTGGCGGCAAGGCTCCGCTGTACCGGCGCCAGGATTTCGGCGGTACGCTGGGTGGTCCGCTCTACATTCCCCGGGTTTACGCCAAGAAGGACAAGACTTTTTTCTTCTTCTCCGAGGAATTTCGTTTGGAGAAAACCCCCACCGATTACAACCAGGCGGTGCCCGGGCTAAAGGAGCGGGGGCTGATTCTAACTCCGCAGGGGATCCAGAAAAATCTACAAGTCAGTCCCGGCGGAGCGGTGTACCAGGATTTCGATTTTTCTGACGTGTGCCCTCTGGGGGCGGTGGGAACGTTTGCACGTGCGCAGTTCCCGGACTGCCCGTCGGTGAATGCCATTGGCACAAATCTGATCCCCATAACCCATTTGCAGGTTGCCGTACCTCAAGGTCAGGAGGCCGCATTCGGCGTGAACAAGAACGCTATGGCGATTCTGAACTCGAGCTTGATACCGCTACCCAACGCGCCGTTTGGATGCAACTTCAATCTGCCGAATCTCAACGTCAACTTCACCAATCTTGATCCCACGGACCCGAACCATTGTTACAACGTTTCGGTTTCTCCATCCACATACTGGCGCGAAGAATTGTTCCGTATCGATCACGAGCTGAACAATAACCTCAAGTTATCGTTTCGCTACGTGCACGACGCCTGGGACACCACAGTACTGACGCCGCAGTGGGGTGTCGCACGCGACACCTTCCCGACCATACAGAATCGCTTCGTCGGACCAGGAACAAGTCTGGTCGCGCGGCTGACGAAAACCATATCGCCGACTCTGCTGAACGATACGGTCCTGAGCTACACCAACGCGATCATAACCTTGACCGACCAGAACGGCCCGGGAGGAGCCCAGTTCCAGCGCGATCCCTCCCTCGATCAGCCGTTGGTTGCTGATCCGTCGGCGCCCGGACAATGCAATCCTGCTCTCAGCGTCGACCCGGCTACACATATCCCACAGTGCGCCCTGGGTAACATTTTTAGCAACGGCTTTGGCGGCAAGATGCCCGGAATCCAGTTTTTGGGCACTAATGCGGCCTACGGCGGCCGAGGCTTTGCTGTTGATCCCGCTTACATGCCATGGGGCCACACCAATCCCACATACGCTCTGCGCGATGACGTGGACAAAGCGGTCAACAAACTTGGCCCGCTGCCGGGGTCGCACAACCTGCAGATGGGAGCGCAATATTTGTACTCGCAGCGCAATCAAACCAACAACGCGATTGGCGCAGCTTCCGGCGATTTGCAGGGCCTCTTGACTTTCAGCAATCTCGCCCACAGCACCGGAAATGCATTCGCTGATTTCCTGCTTGAAACCGTTTCCGGTGGGCGCGGCCCGCAGGGTTTTATACAGAGCTTCACCCAAGATTCGTCGCAGGGCCGCTATTACCAGCGCTACCAGATCGCTGAACCTTATTTCCAGGACGACTGGAAGGTGACGCACCGGCTTACCTTGAACCTGGGGTTGCGGGTCAGCCTGTTTGGAACCTACCGGGAAAAGAACAACAACGCATGGAACTGGGACGCCACTCGGTTCAATGCATCTCGGTTTGCGGTTGACCCCGTGTACGGCGTGCTTCTGGATAAGGCCAACGGGTCAGTTCCGATTTCATTTACTCCGGGCACATTCCAATTAGACCCTTCGGTAGTAAGCGACCTGGGCCTGGTGCAGTGCGGGGTGAGAGGCACGCCCTCCGGCTGCATGAAGGGACATCTGTTCAATCCGGCGCCGCGAGTCGGTTTTGCGTGGGACCCAAAGGGCGACGGCAAGACGTCAATCCGCGGCGGCTACGGCATCTTTTTTGAGCATGGGACTGGCAACGAGGCCAATACCGGATCGCTCGAGGCCAGCGCGCCGGTTGTCCTGAGCATGACGCAGGCGCTTCCGGTCAGCTACTCATGTATCGGGAATGTTGGATACGGTTCCACGTTTGACCCGGCTAACCAGGCTTGTGCGATCTCCGGACCTGCTCCGGCCGCAGGCTCAGTTTTTCCTCTCGACGTCACTTCAATTCCCACCAAGGCGGTTTGGCCTTACGCGCAGCAATGGAGTTTCGGGATTCAGCAACAACTGCCAAGCGCGCTGGTAGCCAGCGTTGCTTATGTGGGAAGCAAGGGGACGCATCTGACGGTTGAGCGCCAGCTCAACCAGTTGCCGCCGCTGCGGGCGAGCGAGAATCCGTTCGGCCCCAACGAGCCACCACGGTCGCGGATTGCACGATTCCTCCACCGTCGGGTGGAAGTCCTGGAAACGGGGTTACTCCGTTTCTTCTGCAAAATGGAACCCTGGTTTCTCCCCAGAACCCTGCCTACGTGTACATGCAGGCGGCATGCACCAATCCGTTCATTCCCAATGTTAATTCGCTGCCGGGGCGGCCCTATCCGGGTTTGGGTAGAGTTCTGGCGTTGCAGAATGTCGCCGATTCCAGTTACAACGCATTTCAGTTTACGCTGCGCCGGACCAGCGGACCGCTGACTACCGGAGTCTCGTATTCGTACAGCCACTCTCTGGACGATGCTTCGGATCGGAGTGATCCGGTACTGGTCAACTCTTATGACTTGCGTCAGAACCGGGCCAGCTCGAATTTCGATCAACGCCATCTGCTGAACATCAGCTACGTGTATCAGTTGCCACTCAAGGATTTTCCTCGTCACTTTGGCGACTGGGGCCACGAGCGTGACCCGCAGGATACAACGTCGACATCAGACTGTTGTTCCACGTTCTTGAATCAGGTGTTGGCCGGCTGGGAAATTTCGGGAGTAACCGTGCTTCAATCGGGTACGCCCTTCACCGTGATCAACAGCGCGGGCAACACCGGCATCTCTCTCACCGACAATGCTGGAGTTTCCAGCGGACTGGGCATTGCAGCCTCGTACCCTGACGTCGTAAGAGGACTGCCCTCACCGGGAAATAATTCCCGCAGCTTTGGCCCGCTCATCGGCAACCCTTCGCAGTTTGTAGCACCTCGGGGCCTCACCTTCGGCAACGCCGGACGGAACTTCCTGAATAATCCGGGGCGCATGAACTTTGATGTGTCACTGCTGAAACACTTCAAGGTCAGAGAGTCAGGTGATCTTGAGTTCCGGGCTGAGACTTTTAACATTTTCAACCAGACTCAGTTCCGGATTTACGACCCTGACAACCCCGGCAGCAGCGGAAACAACATCATCAGTTGCTATGCCGGCCCTTTGTATTCCGCAGGGTTTAAGGGTAGCGGAGCCGATTGTGTCACCGGGGCGTCTTTCCTGCACCCGCTGAACGCACATCGTCCCCGCACGATTCAGTTTGGTTTGAAACTAGCTTTCTAGAACGAGGAACTGAGGAACATGGTGCAGAAATTGACTGGAGATCGGATGGCGCTCGGTACCAGGGATGAATCGCTATGGCCAATCTTTTCGCGAGTGCGGCTGTCGAATTTTTCGGTATTGGCGCTCGCCGCAATCATGACGCTATCGGCGTGCGGAGGGAGTGCTTCCAACGGACAAGGCGGCCCATCAATTTCGGGCAACTGGCAGTTCACGGTCGCGAACCCCGGTGACAATTCCTTCGTGGGTGGCCTGCAGGGAGGGTTTCTGCTGCAGAATAACAGCGCGGTGACTGGCGGCGCGGTCTACTCCGTCTCCTTGCCGGCCGCGCCCGGCGCGTGCAACAGCGGATCGGCTGCGATTACCGGCACCATCAATGGCCAGAACGTGACCCTCACCGCGGTGGCCGGGACGCAGACTTTTACCTTCACAGGTATGCTCAGCTCGGATGGCTCGACGATGGCCGGCACATATGCCTCAACCGCCGGCACCGCGCCTGGCGGCACTGCCTGCGGAACCGCGCAAACTGGACTGCAATGGACCGCAATTTCCGTACCGCCGGTTACGGGATCGATTGCGGGTAGCTTTCACAGCCAGAGTATCGCACTGAACAATCAAGATTTCCCGGTGTCCGGCTTCTTGACTCAGGGGCCAAATATCGGCGCCAGCAATGCGACCGTCACAGGGACGCTGAGCTTTTTAGATCCGACAACTTTGTTGAGCGACTACCCATGCTTCGACACTGCCTCGGTCAATGGTCAAATCAGCGGAGATACTCTCATTCTGCAGATCATCGGAACAGGTGGATCAAATTTGGGTCAGATTGGCGGATCGTCCGGCTCGGGGGTTAGCGCCGTCACCTTCGATTCAACACCGAAAGGTTACGTTCTGCACTCAGTGGTTTCGCCCGCATATGCGGTGAACTCGAAGACCTGCGCGGGCAGTAGCTTGAGTAACCCCGGCGACTCGGGAAGCATCTGCGTGGCACTGAACGGGACTGGCGCATGCAACCAGCCGATCTCCCTGACTCCGGCCGCTCTAATCTTCCCTCCGCAATTGCTGGGGTCGGTGCCCACCACGCAGACCATCGTGCTCGCAAACAGTGACCCCCTGGGAGCGGCGCTGAATGGGCTACCGTTAAATCTTCACCTGGGCACCGACAGCCAATTCCCAGGCTTTAGCGACTTCAACGGCCTGCCCAATTTCACCGAGCAGGACACCTGTGCCCCTTCGTTGGGATCAACCTTTTCTCTTACTCCCGGACAATCCTGCAACATCACGATCTCATTTACTCCCCAAGAAAGTTGCCCGTGGCTTCCCTTTGGAAATCCGCCGGCGCTGTCGGGGGCCCCGCCATCTTTCTGCCCCTTTCCCCTGACCGCGACGCTGACCGTCAACAGCCCCAGCAGCACGGACAACGATACTGCGTTTGCCGTCCCCATCACCGGCAACGGGGTGAGCGCGGTCCAACCCTCGACTTCAGAACTCGATTTCGGCGCTGAGGCGCTCTCGCAAGCGAGTCTTCCGCAATTGCTCTCCTTCACCAACCACAGCGGCCAGGCGGTGCAGATCCTGGGCAGCACGCCTTGCGTAAACCCATCGGGAAACGGCGGCAATACGCTGCCGCACCCGCTACAAAGCAATAGCCCGGTCGGTGGTTTGCAAGTGGTGAGCAACGACGTTTTTTCCATTGGATCCAACGGGTCCGGCAGCATCAATTACCGCTGTGACCGCGATTCCACCAGTTCGCTGCCAAATTTCCAAATCTCCGCCGATAGCTGCACCGGAAGCCTGCTCGCGTCCCAGGCTACTTGCAGCCTGCAAGTCGTGTACGCGCCGCAGCCCAGCACCACCTTAACTTCCGGACTGGATTATTTCCTGGAACTGAACACGGTGCAGTGCGCCGGCGGCGTAACCACCGACTGCGAAATCGATGGTGGACGTTTCCCTGTGGAGCTCAGAGCGAATCCGCCAAGCCCGCTGAGAATGTCCCCGGCCGCGGGCCTGGATTTTGGCAGCCAGTTGGTGGGCAGCACCACTGCCTCACAGAGCATTACGCTCTTCAACGACCCTACCGACCCGAACACGGCGACTGTGAACTTCGTCGGTAGGGTCTTGGTGAAGGGCGACTATGCGGAAACCGACGATTGCCCTTTCAGTCTGGCTCCGGGCAGTATTTGCACTCTGACCGTAACGTTCAATCCCAAGATTGTGGGATTCGAGCCTGGAACTCTCACCATTAACTACACCCCGGAACCAGGCGGCGTGCCGCAAATCGTGCATCTGCGCGGCACCGGGCAATAGCATCGACTTGGCTAAAGAGGCTGGCAGTCAAGTTGGGAAACCTGATCAAGTCGCGAAGTCGTGGCGACGCAACTCGAGGAGGCTAGCAGTGGCGATTCGGCGAGGGATACTCTTACTTCTTTTGACGTCGATGATTTTGATGCTCATCGGATGCGGAGGAGGCAGCACGGCGAATGTCCAGAATCCGCCGCCGCCACCGGTGCAGAGTATTGCCATCACTTTTCAGGCCCCACCCGCCGGATCGATTCCCATCAACACCACCACGAGTCTTACGGCGATGGTAAATAACGACCCCAGCAACGCGGGAGTGGACTGGTCGATCTCGTGTCAGGGCAACGGCAGTTGCGGGTCCCTGAGTGCAGTGCACACCGGCAGCGGGCAGGCTACGACCTACACGCCACCTCCAACCCTTCCTGGAAACAGTCTGATGGTCACGATCGTGGCCTTCGCAACTGCAGACCACACCAAGAACGTGGTCGCACCCGTTGCCCTGACAGCCTTCGGCAGCAGCCTCAAAGGCAGCTACGTTCTTCAAGTCCAAGGTATGGATACAACTCTGACGCCTTACCAGTTTGCGGGAGTTGTTGTCCTCGATGGCAACGGCGGAATCGTGTCCGGCGAACAGACGGTCAATTTCACAGACCCTTCGACCAGCGTCCTGTCAACCGTATCGGACAACATCACCGGCGGAAGTTATTTTGTAGGCGCCGATGGACGGGGAACGATCACCATTAACACCAGCAACCCGAATGTCGGTTCGAATGGCACCGAGAGCTTTAGCCTGGTGACCCTATCTGGCTCCCAGGCGCTGATTGCGCAATTGGATTCTGCGGAGTCAGGCAACGGAACCATGGATTTGCAGACCAGCAGTGCAACGCCCACGGGAGGTTATGCCTTCGTGGTGAGCGGCACCGATGTTGCGAGTTTTTCTCCCACCGCGTTCGGCGGCGTCCTAAACATTGATTCGCCCAACAACATTTCGGGGAAGGGTAGCCTGAGCGATCAAAATCTGGCTGGGACTTTGACCTCAAATAAGAAGATATCGGGAACGGTATCGAATCCCGATTCATTGGGTGCGGTCACGTTCAACCTGACCGCGGTGTTCGCCTCTGCACCGATCCAGTTCACCGGCTACATCGTGGACGCAACCCACATAAAACTAATCGAAAGCGACAACATCGGCGGCGGAGGCTTTGGTTCGACCGCCGGAATCGCGATTGGACAGGGGTCTGCGACGGGCACGTTTACAACGTCAGCGGCTTTCTCCGGGACCTACGTGTTCGGCATCCTCGGGGACGACCTGTCGATCGGCCTGCCGTCCACGTTGACGTCGGTCGGCGTATTCACCGCCGATGGCACCGGTCTGCTCAACAGTGGATTCACCGACACATTCCTGCAAGGAAGCAGCGTCCAGAACACAAGCGGTTCCAAGATCAGCGCGACCATGACCGGAACCTACTCTGTTGATGCGAGAGGGAATGGACGTGTGCACGCGGTCTTTAACAGCCTGGTCCCTCGGCCCAAGCCCAATTTCCGGCCGGTCCTGATTTTCTATCTCACCGGAAATGGAAACCCGCCGCTGGTTCTCGATGACTCGGACGCTACCCGCAACTATCCCTCTGTAGGAGTGGGACTCGCTTATCCGCAATCGGCTGCCGCTCTGACTTTCAGCGGCGACTACGGATTCAGTGTCACCCAGCAGAATGGCAACGAAAGCGACGGCACCGGTCAGCTGACTGCCGACCCAGCCACCGGCACTTTGTCCGGCGTCGCGGATTTCAATTCCGCCTTCTCCCTCTCGCTCGATAACCCGTTCGCTGGCGCTTTCGCTGCTCCCGGTTCGAACGGCCGCTTCGCGGGCACTTTGCTGGCTCCTGCAATCCCGGTCGAGTATTACGCCATCGACGTGACTCACGGCTTCTTTGTGGAGACCGACTTGGCGGACCCGGTCGCGCCGTCGGGTCAGGTTTCTCTCGGGTATTATGCCGCGCGCACCCCGGTTTGCAGCGGCTGCCCGTAAACCCTGCCGGGTGAAGCATTGTCACGAACTGCGTAGCGGAAATTCACCTCATTTTTACTTGACGGTCATCCTGCGAGGCTGGCCGCCAACTACCATTCTCCTTCGCCGGGAGGATCGGATTTCCCGATCGCTCTGCGGCTTCGCTGTCATTTTAGGAAAACGTATCCTCCAGGCATGAACAGTGTCCATGCTTAAGGTTCGACTGGCCGGAACCGCTTAGAACTACGGAGGGAACTGGGGGTCGCAGATGCCTTTTTATTCGGGCAACTGTGGTGCAAGCGTCATCACGAGCTATTCGGACTTTCCTGGTGTCAAGGGAGCGACAGTCGCATGATGCCACTTGTCTTCGTCGTAGATGGAGTACCTGAGCGCCGCAGCCAGGTGCAACATACTCTTGAGCAGGCCGGATACCGCGTGGAGGTGTTCGCAACTACCCGCGCGATGGACGTCGCTGAGCAGCAGCGTCCGTCCGTGATGATCATTGCCCTCGAACTGCCAGACGGAAGCGGATTGGCGTTGCGCGACAAGATTCGGCAGCATCCCGGCCTCGCCTCCTCCGCAGTGATTTTGCTGGCCAACAATAAGATCGACAAATACCGTGCCCTCGGAATCTCGGGAGCTAAGTCGAATTCTGGTGTCGATACCCAGGAATGTCTCAGTTTCCCGTTTGCTTCAGGAGAACTCGTCGGTGCGGTCGATGGCGCACTGCGGAGGACTGGCGGAACCACATCCCCGGCTGCTTCAGGAGAAGGCGTGGACATGGTCATAGACCCTGCGGCCATGAAGATTTTTGTCCGGGGAAAAGAAGTTGCTACCACCACTCTGGAATTCCGTTTGCTGGACTACATGGCCCGCCACCAGGGCAAAGTCTTTACCCGGGATGCGTTATTGGATGCGGTCTGGGGCGAACTCCAGTTTGTGACCCCGCGAAGCGTGGACGCGTGCATCCGCCGCATCCGCAAAAAGATAGAGCCTGAATCTTCCCCTCGATTTCTCCGGACCATCCGCGGAATTGGCTACAAGCTGGATGTGCGGCCGGCCTGGGAGGCAACGGAAGAAGCGTGTCAGTGCGTGATATGTACGGCAGCTCGAGTTCGAGCCAAGGCAGCCAGCACCCCAGATGCTGGACGGGGACTCAGCTCAATCGACCGCACCGCATCCTTTCGATAAAACTTGCAACTTCTGATTAACCCACCTCGCCGCCCAATTCACACGTTATTAACATTGGATCGTTGCGGCCGAATGGTAAGTTCGAGCCAGAGTCGCTACCATCTCTCCTACTCACATTTGCCATGTCTGAGCGATTTGTTTTTTCCGATCTTCGGGAACTGTTTGCCAAAGCTAATGAGGAGAAGTCTGGCGACCAGTTGGCAGGCGTGGCCGCAAGGTCGGAGCAAGAGCGCGTCGCAGCCAAAGAGAAGCTAGCCGACTTGACCCTGTTGGAAATCGTGCAACAGCCGCTGATTGATCCTGACCAAGACGATGTCAGCCGGCTGGTTCTAGAAACCTTCGACCAGGAGGCATTTCGATCCATCCAAAGTCTCACGATAGGAGAATTCCGCGAGCACCTTCTGGACGACGCGACCGGACAAGCCGAGTTGAAGCGGATTCAATGGGCGATTATTCCTGAAATTGCCGCAGCTGTCGCGAAGATCATGAGCAACAAAGACCTGATTCTGGCGGCGGCAAAAATTCGGAATATTACCCGTTGCCGCAATACGATGGGCGAATCAGGAGTGCTCGGAATCCGCGCCCAACCCAATCACCCCAGCGACGATGTTGGCGGAATTCTGCTGGCGGCGTTTGAGGGCCTGCTCTTCGGATGCGGCGACGCGGTCATCGGCGTAAATCCTGCCACGGATTCGGTTGCGACCGTCAGCGCAATTCTGCATGCGCTGGCCCGCTTGGTGGATACGTATAAAGTCCCGACCCAGACTTGCTGCTTGGCGCACGTCACCACCCAGCTTGCAGCGATGAAAACCGGAGCGCCGGTTGATCTCCTGTTTCAATCGGTTGCCGGGACCGAGGCGGCGAACCGCAGCTTCGGGATTACTCAGGCAATGTTGCGCGAAGGCCGCGAGCAGGTCCTCGAACATCACAGTGGTCGCGACGTGGCCTGGGCAGGGAACAATGTGATGTACTTCGAAACCGGCCAGGGCAGCGCGCTTTCTGCCGAAGCGCACCATGGCCTCGATCAGTTGACGCTGGAGGCGAGGGCCTACGGGGTCGCTCGCGTTTACGATCCGTTTCTGGTGAACAGCGTCGTAGGATTCATCGGCCCGGAATACTTGTACGACGAACGGCAGATCATTCGCGCCGGCCTCGAGGACCACTTCATGGGCAAGCTTCTCGGCCTGCCTATGGGCTGTGACGTTTGCTATACCAACCACGCCGCCGCCGATCAGAATTCGGCGGACAATCTCTTGGTCTTGTTGACCGCTGCCGGGTGCAACTACTTTATGGGGGTGCCTTGCTCGGACGATGTAATGCTCAATTATCAATCGACCAGCTATCACGATGCGCTGGCGGCGCGAAGGCTTTTTCATCTGCGTCCGGCTCCGGAATTTCTCGCCTGGCTCCAGGAAATGGGTCTATACCGTGACGCCGAACCGGCGTTGCTGAACATCTCGGCGCGGCGTCAGTTGATGCGAGGTCTGGAATCCTCTTTGGATTTGGAGAAAGTCTGAATGGCCGACGAACCAGAGGAACTAGTCGCTTCTCTCGAGTTGCTTGAAATCGTCCGGCGGGTTCGCTCCCGCACTCCAGCGCGTTTGCTGATGGGCCGAGCGGGAGCCGCATATCGCACTCAGACTCAGATGGAGTTGCGCAAGGCTCATGCCGCGGCGCGCGATGCGGTGCGCGCGGAACTCGATCTGCAGAAGGATTTCGGCGCGGCCTTCATCGAGCGCTGGAAACTATTTGAGGTCTCGACGCAAGCGGCCAACAAAGACGAGTACCTGCTGCGCCCGGACCTGGGCCGATGCTTCAGCCAAGGCGCCCGCAAAGAAATCGCACAGCGCTGTTCGCACGCCAATGATTTGCAAATCGTTCTTGGCGACGGCCTGTCGGTTACCGCCGTCTCAAAACAGGCTCCTCCTTTGTTAGACCTCCTGCGGAAGCTGGCAGAAGACCGGGGATGGAAAACAGGACAACCCTTTGTAATTCGTCATTGCCGGGTCGGAATCCTCAACGAGATTGGCGCGCTGCTTGCGCCGCGAGTCGTCGTCCTGCTGATTGGAGAACGTCCGGGACTGGCGACTGCCGAAAGTCTTTCGGCATATCTAGCCTACCAGCCACAGAAAGATCACACCGACGCAAATCGGAACCTGATTTCAAATATTCATCCCCGCGGCGTGAGCACACCCGATGCAGCTCTTCGCATCACCAATCTCGCGGCAAGGATGATAACTGCGGCCACAAGTGGCTATCAGCTCAGTGAAGAGTTGCCAGTGCCGGTTAACGCAAACATGATCTACCCCGCGCAACCCGGCAATGACTGCACACGCTAAGATGAGGAACACCACAGTGACTGCCGCGTCACCGGGTCTGAGTGTAAGTGCTTAATGCAAAAGAGTTGTCTGCCTGACAGCGAGAATTGGCCGAGGATCCTAAGTCCAGCGCGTCTGCCAATTCCGCCATCCCAGCCCAAGAGCTATTCTAAATTAGAACGACAAGATCGCGGCCTGAACCACAGGCCAAGAACCAACAGCCAAGGGCTATTTTATTCTCTCCCCATTCCCGCTAAACTGAGTGCCTTATGATTATTCCCACACAGCCTAATTTCACCGTCGTCAATACCACGGATTATCGCGAAACTTATGCCAACAGCGTCCAGGTCCGGGTCAACGTTTGGGATTTTTTTCTGGTGTTTGGCACGATGCAGCAGCAAACCGAAAATCAAGTTGAAGTCCGAAATTTTCAGGGCATTTACCTTAGTCCGCAACAGGCGAAAGCGCTGGCGGCGATCCTGAACCAGAATGTGACCAACTACGAAGGCACCTTCGGCGAGATCAAGCTCGATCCGAAGCTAGGTGCGCCCGGGCCGGTGCACTAAACTCTGGCCACGGAATCCCAACTCGGCCCCGGCAAGACAGCAGCTTTGTTTGCGCTGTTTGCCGTGGCCCTGGTCGCCTCGCATGCCTCGCTGCTGCGGCTTCCTTATTTCTGGGACGAGGCCGGTTACTACGTGCCCGCGTCGCGCGATCTGCTCGCGGGTTCGCTGATTCCGTACTCCACGCCGTCGAACGCCCATCCTCCGCTGGTTCTGGCGTGGATTGCCCTGAGCTGGAAAACCTTCGGCTACAGCCCGCTGTCGACGCGCTGCGCCATGCTGCTGCTGGCAGCGTTCTCGCTGCTCGGATTTTTTCGTCTGGCGAGGACGGTTTCGAATGCAACCGTTGCGGCGGCGGCGACCCTGCTGACGGCGGTCTATCCCGTGTTTTTTGCTCAGAGTTCGCT
>Ga0210407_10000245_pt1 | contig 68069 bp, 52 predicted proteins | sample IncBWC27MmetaG_FD_150860 | JGI IMG/M metagenome (GOLD analysis project Ga0210407, IMG submission 150860) | Forest soil microbial communities from Barre Woods Harvard Forest LTER site, Petersham, Massachusetts, United States - Inc-BW-C-27-M | ecosystem: Environmental > Terrestrial > Soil >...
TTAGCAGTTAGCAAATGGCAATTAGCCAGAGAAAACCAACAGCCTGTCCGCCCAGGCGGACCGCAGAGAACGATCTTTGAAAACCTAAAGCGAGGAAAACCATAGAACCTTGCCACTGACGACACTGATTCTGACTGATCAAGAACATAAGCGTTATCAGTGTTATCAGTGGTATGGTTTTCCGATCGCGGCGATCACCGGGGTCCCCGACACGCGCGGTTTTCGCGTGTTGGGGTGGGATGACGTGCGATGACGGCGATCACGGCGATGCCCCCTGTTCCTCCCCTGTTCTTCCCCTGTTACTCCCCTGTTACGAATCGACTCCGTCGGGGAAAAAAGTTCACGAAAGGCCCGTGGAATCGAGGTTTTGCATGTCTGGAGTATCAAAGCGCTCGCGTTCTCCCCTGTTTTTTTCCCTGTTAGCAGGGGAGCGGCCGAGCGGTACCCCAGAGAGTGATCGGTTAATGGGAAAAGCAAAATCATGGCTGGCGCCAAGCCGTACAAAAAAGCCGGCTTCGGCTGATTGCTGAATGCTGACTGCTGAGTGCTTCGTTTACAATCATTGGTTTCGCAATGTTTCCAATGAGTTAGGACCTGATTATGCTGCGTTATTACACTGCCGGAGAGTCCCACGGAGAAACGCTGGTGGCGTTTCTTTCCGGACTGCCTGCCGGACTGGAGATTGACCAGGCGTTTGTGGACCGCGAGTTGTGGCGGCGCCAGCAGGGGTTTGGACGCGGCGGACGCATGAAGATTGAGCGCGACACGGCCCACATTGTCTCCGGCGTGCGGCACGGAAGAACGATTGGTTCGCCCATTGCCGTGCTGCTTGAGAACCGTGACTGGAAGAACTGGCAGGAAGCGCTGCCCGTGGAAGCGGGCGATCCGGCGAAACACAAGCGCGTGGCGTCGCCGCGTCCCGGACACGCCGATCTGGCCGGAGCGCTCAAGTACAACCTGCCGGAAGCGCGGTATGTGCTGGAGCGTGCGTCGGCGCGCGAATCGGCGGCGCGTGTGGCCGTAGGCGCGATGGCCAAATTGTTTTTACACGAACTGGGGATTGAAGTGCTGAGTCATGTGATTTCCGTCGGCAAAGCGGCAATTGGTAACGCTGAAGTCGCCTGGGACAAGCTCCAGGCGCTCCACGCCAAAGAAGAAGTCCTGCTCAACTGCGCCGACGCTGAAGCCGAGCAGCGCATGAAGGCTGAAGTAGACGCGGCATTGCGCACCGGCGATTCCGTCGGCGGAGTGTTCGAAGTCGTCGCACACGGCGTTCCGCCCGGCCTGGGGACATATGCACAGTGGGACGAACGCCTGGACGGCATGCTGGCCATGGCCGTGATGTCCCTGCAAGCGGTGAAAGCAGTCGAGATTGGGACAGGAGTAGAGTCGGCGCTTTCGTTTGGCTCCGGCGTGCATGATGAGATCGGATACAGTGCGAACCAGAACAACGCCTTTACTGGATTCACGCGGAAGTCGAACCATGCCGGCGGCGTGGAAGGCGGTATTTCGAACGGAGAAGACATCCTGGTCCGCGGATATCTGAAGCCGATCTCCACCCTGCGGCGTCCGCTGGGCTCGGTAGACTTCGAAACCCGTGAGCCGGTCAAGGCCGCGTACGAACGTTCCGACGTTTGTGTGGTGCCGGCCGCCGGCGTGGCCGCGGAGGCCATGGTGGCGCTTACTCTGGCCAGATGCGCGCTGGAAAAATTCGGCGGAGACGCTATGGTTGAGACCCTGCGGAACTTTGCCGGCTATAAACAGCAGTTGAAGGAGTTCTGACGAGACAACCAGAAGCCAAGAAATTAATGATGATCTATCCAATCGTGAAATATGGCAACCCGGTGCTGGAGAAACCGGCAGCGACCATCACTGAGTTTGACGGCGAACTGAAAAAGCTTGCCGACGACATGTTTGAGTCCATGTACGCGGCGCACGGCGTCGGGCTGGCGGCGACGCAGATCGGCGTCAGCAAACGCATCGCGGTGATTGACGTCACATTCAAGGAAGACCCCAACGCCCGGCTGGTGCTGGTAAACCCGGAGATCATCAAGAAAGAAGGCCGGCAGAGCGGCAATGAAGGGTGCCTGAGTCTGCCCGATTTCCGCGAGACCGTGGTCCGCGCCAAAAAAGTCACGGTGCGCGCCCAGGACCTGACCGGCAAGTTTTTTGAAACCACCGGTGAAGACCTGCTGGCGCGCGCGCTGCTCCACGAAACCGAACACCTGCAAGGCAAGCTGTACATCAGCCACATCAGCGCGCTGAAGCGCGACCTGATGAAACGCAAAATCAAAAAGCTCATTCGCGCCGGCGAATGGGCATGAGAGAAGCAATTGGCAAATAGCAATTAGCAATTAGCAATTGGCCGGAACCAGACAGCCACAGTATGAGTGACCGCATCGTGAATGAAAAGCAGCAACACATCGAGGACATGACGTGAAGATTGTTTTTTGCGGAACGCCGCTGTTTGCGGTGGCATCGCTCAAGAAGCTGGCTGCCGCCGGCGGATTCGATATTCTGCTGGTCGTGACCCAACCGGACCGCGCGCAGGGCCGCGGCATGGAGGAGGGCGAGTCCCCGGTGAAACAGGCTGCCGCCAAGCTGGGTCTGCCGGTGACGCAGCCGGAAAAAATCAAGAAGAACGAAACGTTTCAACACGAACTGACCGTGCTGCAGCCGGATGCAATCATCGTTGTGGGATACGGAAGAATCATTCCGCCATGGATGTTGGAGTTGCCGCCGCTGGGCAACATCAACGTCCATGCTTCGCTGCTGCCGAAATACCGCGGCGCCGCACCCATTCAGTGGGCCATCGCCATGGGAGAAACCGTCACCGGCGTGACCACCATGCGCATTGACGAAGGACTGGATACCGGCGACATGCTTTTGCAAACCGAAACTGCGGTCCGTCCCCACGACACGGCGGTAACGCTGGCGCCGCGCCTCGCGGAGGCAGGAGCAGATTTATTGATCGCGACCATGCGCGGTCTGGAGCAAGGCAAACTTCAAGCCGCTCCCCAGGACCATTCCCGGGCCACGCTTGCGCCGATCTTGAAGAGAGAAGACGGACAAATAGATTTCAAACGGAAGGCGGTCGAGATTTTCAACCGGCTGCGCGGATTTCAACCGTGGCCCGGAGCTTACACGCAGTTCAAAGGGAAAAACCTGAAGGTCACTACAGCGCGCGTAGCTGGGCCTCTGCCCGGTTTAGGTCCGGGCGAACTGCGTGTTACCAATGAACGACTTCTGGCCGGCTGCGGCCAGGAAACAACGCTGGAACTATTAGAGGTCCAGCCGGAGGGAAAGAAGCCAATGTCAGGCCGCGAGTTCATCGCGGGATACCGGCCTGCCGCGCACGACCTTAAGGCGTCGTAGTTAGAGACTGCCGAAATTCGTAATTGCAATCTCGTTTAATCGTCCCTATGCACTGTCTCCAGAGAAAACGCGGGCAAGCAGATAGCGACGTATTCCGTCGCTTCGTCCGGCGTGGAATATTGCACCCACTCGCCGGGATGCGTGACCACGGCCTGTCCGGCGGCAACTTCAAGCACTCCGTTTTTGTGCCGCACATGCAGCCTTCCGCGCAGGACGATGGTGTATTCCTCAAATTCCGGCGTTTGTCCCGGCTCGGTCCAGCCCGCCGGACTGCGCATGTGCGCCACGCTGAGCCGCTCTTCCCGGTTGTTCACGCGGCCAACGTATTCGTCAATGGTCTTGGGCAGGTTCCCTGCCGGGTGAATGCGCGTGGGATTCTGGATCAGTGTAGGCAAGGGGCCGTCTCCTGGAAATGGAACAACGCCCCTGATTGTAAATATTTTCGGCGGAGTGCGAGTGCGAATTGCCGCTGCGCTGTACGGAGTTTCAAATCCAGGAGGAGAGCTTCATGAAGAGCCGGTATGTGTTGTTGGTTTTTTTGTTGGTCGGTGCCGCAGCCATTGCCCAGTCCACAATCCATGAGGCGTTGCAGGTGGACGCCACGGACGCGCCTCGCAATATTCTGCACGCTGTCGTGACCATTCCGGTGTCGACCGGCCCCGCTACGTTGGTGTATCCGAAATGGATCCCCGGGAACCATCGGCCCACGGGCCCGATCAACAACGTTATGGACCTGCACATTCGCGGCAACGGGCAGGAGATCAACTGGCAGCGCGATCTGGAAGACATGTATGCGGTCCACCTTCAGGTACCTGCCGGAATCAACGCCGTGGAAGTCTCCTTTGATACCGTGACCTACAACGGAACAAGGTCTCTGGCTTCCGGCAAAGTTCTGGACCTGCTGTGGAACCAGGTCGTCTTCTATCCTCAGGGATTTTCTTCGGACAACGTACTTGTAACTGCTTCCCTTCGTTTGCCGGAAGGCTGGAAGTTTGGCACGGCACTGGATCTTGCAGACGTCACGAGGTCGTCCCAATACACTGCATTCCAGGAAGTATCGTTGACGCGGCTGGTGGATTCACCGCTGATCGCCGGCGCAATCTATCGCCAGATTCAACTCTCAGCTCCCGGCGAAACGCCGGTCCACGTGATTGACATGGTGGGCGAAAGCGATGCCGCAATCCAAATCACGGACAAGGACGTTGCCAGTTACAAGCAACTCGTCGCCGAAGCGGGCAAGCTCTTTGGCGCGCGGCATTATGGAAAATATCACTTCCTGTACACGCTGAGCGACCAGACGAACCACCACGGTCTGGAACACCATGAGTCCAGTGACAACGGCTCGGGCGAAGAGACATTCAGCGATGAAGCCGCGCACAATCTTGAGGCCGACCTTCTCCCGCACGAGTTCACGCATTCGTGGAACGGCAAGTACCGCCGCCCAAAAGGCCTGGCCACGGCGAATTATCAGGAGCCAATGCACGGCGACCTGCTCTGGGTGTATGAAGGCCTCACCGATTATCTGGGAGATATTCTTGCGGCCCGCGTGGGCCTGCGTTCTCCGGAACAGTTTCGGGAAAACGCGGCCTATACCGCGGCCATGCTGGACCATCGCGCCGGCCGCAGCTGGCGTCCGTTGCAGGACACCGCAACTTCCGTACAAATGGTATTTGGCGGCCAAAGCGAATGGGCCAACTGGCGCCGCTCGGCTGATTATTATCCGGAAGGCTTTCTGCTCTGGCTGGAAATTGACACCATGATTCGCAACCAGACCAGGGAGCAGAAATCACTGAATGACTTTTGCCGGAGCTTCTTTGGCGGTGAGAGCGGTCCGCCCAAGATCGTACCCTATACCTTTGACGATGTAGTGGCCGCCCTCAACCAGGTTGCGCCTTACGATTGGGCCGCACACCTGCGCGAGCGCCTGGATTCCAAGTCTCCTCATGCTCCGCTGGGCGGCATGGAAAAAGGCGGCTGGAAGCTCGTTTACTCGAGCGAGAAGAATACCACCATGCAGGCCGCCGAGAAGACCGGTGACAGTCTTGATCTGAGTTTTTCCCTGGGCATGATCGTGGCAAAAGACGGCACGCTGCGGGACGTGATTCACGGCTCTCCGGCCTACGCCGCGGGCCTGGGACCGGGAATGAAACTGCTCGGCGTGAATGGACGCAAGTGGTCCAAAGAGACGATCCGCGCGGCCTTGCGCGCTGCCGTCAACAATCGCCAGCCTCTCGCGCTGATGGCAGAGAACGCCGATTATTACAACGTTTATCAAGTGGACTATCACGGCGGCGAGCAATATCCCCACCTGGTCCGCGATGAGAAGCAGCCGGACGTGCTGGGCCAGATCATCCAGCCCATGGCGGCGCGCTAGCGCAAGATTGTTAGATGGTCCCGCTTTGCACGCGGACCTTGCGGGACATGGCGGCCGTGCGCTCCAGTTTGTCCCAGGCAAAAGGTTTGCCGTCAAAAGCGCGCTTGACGGTCCGCACCAATACCGCGGAAAACAGCTGGCGGTAGGCGAAGCGCTGCAGCCACAGATGCAGCAGCAGCCCAAAGTCTTCGCCCCGGCCTTTCTCGCGGCGCTCCAGGAGAAACGCGAGGGCCGACGCAAAGAAATCGATGACCAGGAAGAGCAGAAAGAAAATGGCCAGCCGCTCAAAGCTGCCGGCGTCCTTGGTTTCGGGATGGAAGTACCGCGTGGCGAGATAGTTGAGTCCGCTGAACACAAACATCAAGTCAATGAATGGCGCAACCAGTGGCAGTAGGATTTGAAAAATAATGATATTGGGCAAGGCAATCCAGCCCAGCCGGCCGGGCTTGCGAAGGGCCTGGCGATGCTTCCAGACGGCCTGCAATATTCCGAAAGACCAGCGAAAACGCTGGCGCATGAGGCCGCGAGCGTTCGATGGCGCTTCGGTAAAAGCCAGCGCACGGTCTTCATTGACCACACGCCATCCCCGTTCCAGCAGGGACATGGTCAAGTCAGCGTCTTCGGCAACGGTGTCGGTATGGTAACCGCCGGCTTCGCGGACGGCAGCGGTCCGCCACGCGCCGATGGCCCCAGGCACTACGGTTACCGCGCCGAAAACGTTCAGCGCGCGCCGCTCAAAATTCTGGCTGGTGATATACTCCAGCGCCTGCCAGCGCGTCCAGAGGTTCACGCGATTTCCGACTTTTGCGTTGCCCGCTACCGCCGCAATGCCTTCGTCGGCAAAGTGTGGCGCAAGAAGGGAGATGGCGTTGGACGTAATGACCGTGTCGGCATCAATTCCCACGTAGATTTCATCATTCACGTGCTCCAGACCATAATTCAATGCGGATGCCTTGCCCCCATTGGGCTTGGTGAGCACAAGAAGACGGCCTGCCGCGGTCTCTGTGCTGAACTTTGTCCGGACCACTTCTTCCGTGGCGTCAGAAGAACCGTCATCCACCACGATGACTCGCAGCCGGGGATAATCCGACTGGAGCACCGAGCGGACGGTGCGTTCGATGACTTTCTCTTCATTGTAGGCGGGAACAATGACCGTGATCGGCGGTTTGAAATCCGGCGGCGCAGGCGGCGGAGGCTTGCGCAGGCGGTCAAACGTCGCCAGCGCTCCAACGCCCAGGAAACGAATTGACATCAAAACATCGCCGATGAAAAACGTCAGCGCCACAAAAGCCGTAAACCAGCTGAAAAGCGTGAACGCGGCATCGTCCATCCGGGCCAGCAGGACTTCATTCGGCGCCAGCGGCGGCATCACTTGCGCCCGCGTCTTTCCCAGCAAATCCTCGACATTTACAATCTGGAACCCGCGCGCTCGCAAACCTTCAATGATCCCCGGCAAGGCCTCTACGGTTGCGCTGCGGTCGCCGCCGCCATCGTGCAGCAGAACAATGTTGCCGCATCCCGCGGTCGTGGCCTTGCAGCCGTCCACAGCGAACCGTTCCGCCTGGTCCATGACCGCTGCCACAATCTGTTTCGGAGTGCGGCCGCGCTGCCAGTCGTCGGGATCAATCTTGGACCCCACGGTGATGTAACCCAATTGCTGCACTACTTCCAGCGGACGGACCTGGTCGGCTACGTCCGGCTCCTGATCAATGGAATATGGCGGACGGAAATAAAGCGACTTGATCCCCAGCTTGCTGGCAAACAACCGCTCGGTCAGGTTCAACTCGACCTTTTCCATGTAGGCCCGGGAAATGTCACTGATATCCGGGTGAGTAAATGTGTGATTGCCCACTCCGTTCCCTTCCGCATAAACGCGCTGCGCCAGAGCGGGATATTTCTCCACTTGCATGCCAATGAGGAAGAACGTTGCGGTGGCTTTTTCCCGTTTCAGTATGTCCAGGATCTGCGGCGTATAGACGTTGTCCGGCCCGTCATCAAACGTGAGTGCGATCTTTTTGTTCTGCCTGCCGTATTGGTTGACCTGATACGGCTCCGGCAGCTTGGTCATGGCTTCGGAATCGATGAAACGCGTGTCGTCGTCCAGTGTCACTTGCCGCGTGCCCGGGCTGGATGGGTGTCCAATGTAGAGAACATCTCCGTCGCCTTCGCGGTCAACGTCCTGGCCGGCGGGGACCGCGGTCAGTTTCTTTTCCGCGCCAGATTCATTCGGATTGTCCCAGATGGCCCACAGAGAACGGTCTTCCGATCCCAGCCGCCACAGGGCAAACGTCCGGATACCAATATCGCGCGCGGCCCTCATCTGGTTCAAGGCCGTCACCGCGTCCAGGTACCAGACCTGATGTTGCACGCCGTTTTCTTCAACGTAGGCAAAGTGAGGATTCAGCGAATCGGAGTGGAGCTCTATGTCCGATTCCGATTCTTCTGCATGGAGCCATGCCTCCTGTACGGAATTGGTATCAACGTTGACTATCTTTTTTGTCTTCGGCGAAATCGCCCAGTCGTATCCGTAGCTTCCAATGGAGCAAATAATCTTGTCTTTGGGAATGTCCTTGAGCGCTTGCCGCAGATTTGCCGTAAACCAATCCTGCGCCGCAACCGGGCCGGGATCGCTTGTGACCTGGTGCTGGTCATAGTTCATGACCACCAGGCCGTCGGAATCGGCGGCAAGCTGAGGATAGTCGTAGTCCTTGTCCGCGACCGGCACGTTGACGTACAGCTTCAGATGGCGCGCGTGCAGATCGCGGCCCAATTCGCCAATCAGCGCGCGAAATCCCGGCTGGGATTCCAGGGGAATCTCTTCGAAATCAACGGACACCCCTTTAAAGCGGTCGCTCGCGAGAAAAGCCAGAAGCTGCGTGCGGAAGTTTTGCCGGGCCGCGGGATCGTCGAGAAACTGGCCGATGTTGTCCAGCCAGATTTTCCGTACCGGATCAAAGTTGTTGACCAGCGGGAAAACGTCCACGTTGGCCTTTTCTGTTTTCAGAAAGGGCATTACTTTGTCATCCGCGGGACGCACGACGCCGTCCTGGACGACGCGAAACAGGGTATTGGTGGTGTCCGGGCTCTGCAGGTTGCCGTCCGGCGTGAGCACGTGCAGCCATTCCGGGAAAAGGATGTCTATTTGGGGATAGTACTGTTGCAGCGAAACAAAACTGGCAGCGTCCCACGTAACGTAATACGCCGCGCGGATCCCTTCATCGGCATTCAGGACAACCTGCGAAGGCGGCTTGCTGGTCTTGCGGTGCGTGCCTTTGGTGCGGGGTTTTTTTCGCTGTTCGCGTTCTTTTATGGTGCGCCAAACGCGCTTTTGCTCCGGCATAAGCAAATGCGGCCACTGCTCCGAACGCAGGAAAACGCCGACGAGAAACACCACGACCAGACCGGTAACAGCCACGCTCAGAACATCAAAGAGTCTGAGCAGCGGCCACCGCTTGCGCTGAGGATCATGAAAAACCTGCTTGGCCATGGTTGAGAAACGGAAAGAAGCTACTCTCATCCTAAGCTGCTGGTGCTTGGAGGTCAATGAGCGAGTACACACAGACGGTGGACGCTCTTCTTCACAACCGTCTAGAATTGCTGCAGTCCATGCATAAGAACCCGGTCTTTCGCGCATGAAGGAAATCATCGGCCTGGTGCGGCGCAACCTGCCGTTCTTCCTGATAACCACGCTCGCCGGGCTGGCGCTGCGGCTTTTTTTTGTCCTTCACTTCCCCCATTTTTCGGGCGATAGTCTCGTCTATGGCGAGCTTGCGACGAACTTGTTCAAGCACGGCATCCTCGGCTTTACCGATGGCCAGAGCGCGCAGCCGACAATGGTGCGCCTGCCGGGATATCCGGGCTTTCTCGCGCTCGTGTTCGCAATCTTTGGACAAGAACATTACACGGCGGCGATGATTGTCCAGGCGTTGGTGGATCTCAACACTTGCCTGGTGATCGCGGCTTTGGCTTTGACCATTTCAAATGCCCATGCGATCGTAAATGAACGACGCGCCCGAATCGCATATGTGCTGGCCGCGCTTTGTCCTTTCACGGCAAGCTATTCCGGAGCCGTGCTGGCGGAAACGCTCTCTATCTGCTGCACCGCTCATGCTCTGTACTACGGTGCGCGGGCCATCAAGGCCCTGGCAGCGGGTGAATCGAGCCTTCTGCTGTGGCTTGTCGCCGGGGCCTGGACAGGCGCCGGCGTCATGATGCGTCCCGACGGCGGCTTTGTTTTGATCGCGCTCGCCATGGCGCTGCTGGTCTTGCTATTTCGCTCTGCCCGCAAACAACGTGTTCTGCTCGCTGGTACGCTGTTCGCGCTCATCAGCCTGGCACCGCTCGTTCCCTGGACAATCAGGAACTGGCGCCAGTTTCACGTCTTCCAGCCGGTCCCCACAGCAGCGGCAACGGACCCGGGAGAATTTGTTCCTCACGGTTTTGGCCGCTGGGCAAGAACCTGGATGGTGGATTTCGTTTCAGTGGAAGAATTCGGATGGCCGGTGCCGGGTGATCCGGTGGATTTTCACCTGCTTCCCCAGCGCGCCTTTGATTCCCGGCGCGAATACGAAACAACAGAGAAGCTGATTGCCGAATACAACGCACGGCTCACTTTGGATGCTGATCTGGACGCAAAGTTTGGAGACCTGGCGCGAGAACGAATCATCCACAACCCGTTCCGCTATTACGTCTGGCTGCCCTTCCTGAGGATCTCAGACATGTGGCTGCGCCCGCGGACGGAGTTGCTGCCCATTGAATCCCGCTGGTGGGAGTTTTCCGACCATCCGGAAGAGAGCACGTTCGCGCTCGCCTGGGCAGCGCTCAATCTCTTCTACTTGATAGCGGCATTCCGCGGTTGGCTGAAACTCCGGCTGGGAACCGTTGGAGTCGCGCTGATCGGCTACATGCTGATTCGATCGGCTTATCTAGGTAACGTCGGACCGGAGCCACGCTACGTGTTGGAATGCTTTCCGATCGTGATCGTGCTGGCGGGAGCTGGGTTGGCGAGGACGAGATCTGGCGAATGAGGCCTCACGAAAAAACCCGCCGGCTTGCGCCGGCGGGCCAGATCAAACTTTCGATCTTAGTTGATGGTTAGAATGTGACCTTGCCTCCAACCCAGACCGAGCGACCATTGGCGCCGGTTTGGCTCGGATCACCAAAACCCGAACCGAAGAACTGGGTGTGGTCCAGACCGGCCTGTTCAATGGTTGGATTAACCGACCCGAAGTTGAAGTGGTTAAAGGCATTGTTCAGGGTGAGGTTCATCTGGAAGTTGACTCTCTCACCCAGCTTGATGCTCTTGTAGATGGTGGCGTTGGCCAGGTTGGATACGGCATCACGGGACGCGTTGCGCGGCGCATTGCCGAACGGCGTTCCGAAGATTACCTGGGCATCGTGGCCGTTGATGATGTAACGGACCTGAGCGTTCGTTACCTGCACCACGCTTTGCGCCAGAAGGCCCGTGGACGGGTCGGTATGGTTCAGCGCGTTGAGGCTGACCACTTGGTTGATCGGCAACCCAGCAAGGATCAACGCATTAGCCCCCGTGCAGCCGAAGGTGCTCTCGGCGCAAGCATTGTGGGCAAAAGCGCCAACGGCATTTGCCGGAGCGCTCAGGCTGCCAATGAACGGACGAGCGGTGTCCGTTCCGACAAACGCGCCAACCCAGGCGGAGTCATACACGTTGCCGAACGGCGAGCCGCCCAAGGCTTCTCCGAAGGCCTGTACCGGGGTATACGGCTGGCCCGAGGCCCAAATGTAGTCGGCCGAGAGTGTCCAACCGCCTAGAATGTGCCCCACTGCGCCCCTCTGGCTCTTAAAGAACGGCACTTGCTCTATGGCAATAATGGTGAATGCATTGGGGATGCTCAAGCCGGAGGTGGAACGCTCCGCGCCGCCAGTCTGGAACGGGTTTTGAGCGGCGAAGAGAGTATTACCCGCCGAGCCCGTGGCAAAGATTTCGCTGACGTTATCGAGCGTCTTCGACCAAGTGTAGCCGGCGCGCACAGTCAACTGCTTGAACAGGTTATTGGAACGGAACTCCAACTGCATCGCATTGTAGTCGGAGAATCCGGTATTGTTGCGCGAACGAACCACGCCCAGACCACAGGCAAGCCGGCCCAGATCAGTGCCGGCACCCGGCCCAGACTGCGCAGTGGTGGCGCAGGAAGGCGTAGATGCAGGCAACAGTCCCTTGGCTATCTGGCCCGCTGTGAACGGATTGCCATCCACTGTCTGGAACAGGTTGTATCCATGGTTACCAACATAGCGGGCCTCAAAAGCGGAGTTCTTGGTGACTTCGCGCTCGAACCCCAGGCTCCAGCTTTGTACCTTGTCCGGGCCGAAGTTCGGGGCTACCAGGGTCTCATTCTGGGTCCGCGGATCGAAGGTGTTGTGCAGCAACAACGGCGCCAATGCTGTACGTACATTGGGGCCGGTAGGATTGGCAACCAATGGATTAGCCTGCAGTTGAGCTTGTGTCGCGAGTGTGGTATTCGAAACCGTCTGCAGGAAAGTCATTGGCGCCGAGGTGGAAGTGTTAAGGAAGATGTTATAAAACGGCGGATCATACAACATGCGGTACCCGCCGCGGATCGTCGTCTTGCCGTGGCCGGTGATGAAGCCGCCCCACTGCGGACTGTACGCGAATCCGACGCTGGGGCCAAAGCTGTTGTAGACACCCGGGACCTTGGGGTCCGTGGTCACGGAAGGACCCAGCGGCAACCAGAAAGCAGTGGCCGGGTTGGCTTCACGCGCGGTCGTCAGTTGATTGAACAGGTTCGACGGTTGCCCGTAATAGGTCCAGGTCACGCCCAGGTTGAGGGTGAGGTTCTGGCCGATCTTCCAGTCGTCGCCCGCGTAGAGGAATGTATCGTACTCGCGGAAATCCAGGACCGGCTGGCCCTGCGCGATTTGAATACGGTTAGCGACGTCCGCCTGGATCGGCTGGCCGCCCGGTGCGCAGGTGGCGCAGCCCATCAAGAACTGGGCCTCGCTGAAGAACCTGAATTGGCCGTTGATGACGGGCAGGAACGTATTCGGTGAACGCTGATAGGTCCAGTTCACACCCGCTTTGAACGAATGCTTGCCCCGTACGTAGTTCCAGTTGTCCTGCACCTGCCATGTGTTGACCAGGCGAGCCTGTGGCAAGTTGGTTGCGGGTCCTAGGCCCAGGCCGGATCCGGTCTGGAACGAGAGATTAGTAAACGCGTTCAGCAAGCTCCCTGGTGGAGGTTCGAGCGGGTTGGGACCGCCGCCAAATTGCACGTTTAAGCGAGTAAACCCTACGCGGGCTTCATTCACCATGTGGGAACTGATGTTGTGCGTCCAGCTGAACAGCGTGGACTGGTTAAGATCGGGGACGTTGATGAGCCAGCCTGCGGCGCCGCTGTCATTGCTGTTGAAGGTGTTGTTGCGGTTAAACAGGTAGCGCGCAACGAAGGTGTCATTATGGAAGTTCAGGTCATTCTTCAGTACAAAGTCGAAACCATGAAACGGCGTGCCGAGCACTCGGGTCACACCGCCCACCTGCACACCCGGACAGGTTGTAGCCGCACCGTTGAACCCGGTAAAGGTCGTGGTCGTTGGGTTACGCGGACTGGGATTGCCGAAGCCGAAGGCATAGGGTCCGAAATTCTTCAATATGTTCAGGGCCGTAGCATTGACACCAGCACAACCGGACAACGTGGCCAAACCTGCCGGCGTCGGAGTGAGTGAACTGGTCGTGAAAACGTTCTGGCCGGAGAACAGGTCGCTGTCAACGCCGCCGAAAAGGAACGCCTTGTTTTTGAGGATCGGACCGCCGATGGCGCCGCCGCTGAATTCTTCATTGAACCGCGGTGGACCAGAGAATCCGTTGCAGATCACCGTTGGCGTGGCGCAGGGCGCGGAACCCGGCTTGTTGGTGTTTTTTTGGGTATTGCTCAAGGCCGCCAGGAAGTTGCTGCGGTCCTGCCCGAATACGCTGCCATGCCAGTTGTTGGTGCCTGACTTGGTGATCACGTTGACCACGGAACCGGCGTTGCGTCCGTATTCCGGACCAAAGTTGTTGGTGATGATCACATACTGCCCGACGAATTCCGTGTTGGACAGGAAGAGGCCGGGGCCGCCTACGCTGTTGTCATTGTTGGCCTGCCCGTCAATTTCCTGGTCATTGTTGCGGCCGCGGAGGCCGTTGCTGGAAAATCCGGTACCGTTCGTGTTGGAGAAGTTGTCACTGCGAGTGGCGACCACACCGGGCACAAACAGCGCCAGACGATCCAAACCTTCGTTTTCCTGGATGCCTGCGAAGTTCTGCAACGTGTCGCCGCTGAAAGTGTTGGTTACCTGCGCCTGCGTGGTATCAATCAGAGGCGCCGATGCAACAACCTCAACCGTCTCCGACTTCTCGCCCACAGACAGTTTGAGTTTACCCACGCCCGTATCTTCACCGGCGCTCACGGCCACGCCTTTGGCTTCCGATTTCTTGAAGTTTGTGGCTTCAATGGTGATGCTATATGTTCCCACCGGCAGAAGATTCAGCCGGTACGAACCGGAGTTATCCGTGGTTGTTGGGTAAGTAGCTCCGGTCGCAATGTTCACCGCCGTCACTGTTGCGTTTGGCACAACTGCACCCTGGGGATCAAGGACCGTGCCCGAAATCGAGCCCTTAAGGACCTGTCCCACAGCGGGAATGCAAATGGCCAACGCCAGAACAACGACGAGGAAAACCGTAAAGTCGTGCGCTTTTCGGCTCATCTCTTTTATCTCCATTTTTGGATTGGTTTTGGACGAAAGGGGAAAGAATCGCTCAACATACGCTTCCCTGGGTCCCCCTGCGTTGAGCCTATTGAGTGCAAGCTGCGTTCCAAATAGTAAAGTTGTATTAAGCTTATGACTCTAAAGGAGATAGCATGAGTTAGAGTCTCGCATTAATACCTATTTTGGGAGATATCAAGACGGCTGAATATGAAATTTGGAATTATTGATAACGTTGGTGTTTATTTGCTCTGTTTCAAATACTTAAGGGTGAAGCATCATTCACTTTACAATGCAGATAATTTATCTCATCGGCAAACTGCCAAGGCAAATCTTGTCGAAATCATGCTCACGGGGACTGCGTGTGTGTTGCCCGGTTCCATAAAGTGCTCAAACCGTACGACGATTCAAAATGCAAAAAAGCCCGCTAGCTTGCGGCCAGCGGGCCAGATCCAGAGTTCGATCTTTTTGTTTGATTGGTTAGAAGGTGAACTTGCCTCCGAACAGGAACTGCCGGTTTGCCGCCACAATGAACCCGGGCGGAACAGAACCGGTCAAGCTCGGATCACCGAACCCGGTTCCGGAAGTTCGTGAACCTGCGTCCTCAACAAAGGGATCGACGGTGTTGAAGTTGTTGTGGTTCAAGGCGTTCAGTGCGGTTGCATGGAACTCAAAAGACGCCCGCTCTGTAATCTTAAACCGTTTGAAGACGGATGCATTGGCGACGTTCGTGATTGCGTCCGTAGCGATGTTCCGGGGCGCGTTGCCGAAGGGCGTGCCGAAGATGGTCTCCGCTTCCCCGCCGTTGATGATAAAGCGCACAGCATCTTTGGTAGTAGAAACGGTGATTGCGCTCAGTGGAAGAAATGGAGTCGGGTTGTTAATGGCATTCATGCTCAGCAGGGTGGACGGCGTAACCGGATTGCCCTTGGAGTCCACTCCACCACAACCGACACCGAAACTGCCGCACGCGTCTTTCGCGAAAATTCCGACGGTAGTCGCTGGAGCGCTCAGGTTGCCGATAAATGGCCGCGCAATGTCAACACCAAGGAAGTTCCCGATGAAGGCGTTGTCGCTGAAGTTAGGGGCCGTAACCTGGTTCACGAAAGACGCGTCCGGCGTGTAACGTTGGCCAGACGCCAGGATATAGTTGGCCGAAAAAGTCCAACCACCCAACAGATGCCCTATGACACCATGCTGATCTTTATAAAAGGGCAGCGACTCCGCGAACAGGATGGTCCACTGGTGCGGAATATCCAATCCAGAAAAGGAGTGTTCGCCCGTCGTGGTGTTCAGCGGGTTTTGGGCCAGCGAGATCGAGTTTCCGGCGCCGAAGGTGCTGAAAATTTCGCTCACGTTGTCCAGGGTCTTGCTGTAGGTATAACTCGTCCGGATGGTCAATTGGTTGAACAGATTGTTGGCGCGGAACTCCGTCTGCAGTGAGTTGTAGCTGGAGTAGCCACCATTACTGCGGGTGTCTACCAGGCCTTCATTGCAGTTGAGCCGGCCGACCGCGATGGGAGAGAACGCCTGAGATGCCGGGCAGGGAGTAAGGCCGGCAGGCACCAGGTTGGGGAACTGCGTCGCCAGCGTACCGAAGAACGGGTTGCCGTTAACATTTTGGAACAGGTTCCTGCCCTGGTTGCCTACGTACCGCGCCTCAAAGGCCGAGCTCTTGCTGACCTCGCGCTCGAAGCCAAAGCTGTAGGAATGCACCTTGTCAGGCCCGAAGTTGGGCGTGATGTTGGTCTGGTTGAAGGTCCGCGGATCGAACGCTCCAGGCGTCAGGAATGGATTCAAGGAGTTCCGCACGCCGGGGCCGGTTGCGTTTGCCGGCACACCCTTGCTCGCGGCTGCCGCGCCTCTGAAGGTTTGCAGGAAAACGAATGGCGCCGAAGTGGACTCGTTGGTGTAGATGTTGTAGTACGGCGGATCATACAGCAGGCGATAGCCTCCACGCAAAACCGTCTTGCCATGGCCGGTGATGAAGCCGCCCCATTGTGGCGAATAGGCGAAACCAACGCTCGGCCCAAAGCTGTTGTTGACGGCCGGGATTTGGGGAAGGGTGCGGGCCGAGAGCGGTATGGCCGCGCCGGGATTCAGGAACGGTCCGCCGGAGCCCGGAGGATTGCCAACTGGCTCGGTGGCTGACCAGAAAGCCGTTGCCGGATTGCTCTCGCGCTTAGTGGTAATCGAATTGAACAGGTTCTCGGGTTGGCCGTAGTAGGTCCAGGTCAGTCCAAGGTTCAGAGTCAGATTATTCTTGATCTTCCAATCGTCTCCGACATAGAGGAAGGTGTCATATTCGCGGAAATCCAGGCTCGTGGGACCCTTGGCCACCGTGACGCGGTCCGGGTTATTAGTGTCAAACCCGCCGCCGCCAATGCAGTTGTCCCAGCAATCAAACCGGAAAGAGCCATTGACATTGGGAAGGAATATGTTTGGCGACCGCTGATAGGTAAAATTAACACCCGCCTTCACCGTGTGCTTGCCCCGTACGTACGTCCAGTTGTCCTGCAGCTGCCAGGTGTTCACGATTCGCGCTTGCGGAAGGTTGGTTGCCGGCCCAATAGCCAGGAACGGCAGCGTCGGGAAAAGCGCGCCCGCCGCGCTGCCAGGCGTGGAGAAGTTCGACTGGAACCGGAAAGTAACCCGGGTCACAGACTGGTCTAACTGGTCCGCCGTGGGTACGGTACCGATCGTGTTGCCGCCAAAATCAACGTTCAAACGGTTGAAGGATACTCGCGCTTCATTGACCATGTGGGAGCCGAAATTGTGCGTCCAGCTCTCCAGAACGGCCTGGCTCAGCGCCGGAACGTTGACTGGATAACCAGCCGCAGCGTCGCCGAAATCGAGGTTGAAGAAGTTTCCCCGATTGAAGATGTAACGGGAGGTAATGCTGTCGTTGCCCAGGGTGATGTCGTTCTTTGCTACCCAGTTAAACTGGTGGACGGGTTGGGGCAGGGTACGCGAAACTCCGCCAAACTGCACATTGTCGCAACCGTCAATGTTTATGGGAACGAAGCCCTTCGGGCTGTTCGGGTCAGCGGGATTTAAAGGCACCGTAATCGGATGCGGATTGCCGCCGGTTACTCCATAAGGACCAAACTTTCCCCAAGCCGCCAGGGAAGCTTGTCCGGGGAAGCAGCCATTCAGCGTGGCCAAGCCGGCCGGTGTCGGCGACAACGCTTGCGAGGTGAACGGAACGGTCGTGGAGACAATCTGGTCGTTAAAACCGCCGAAGAAGAACACTTTATTCTTAATCCACGGACCGCCGATGGTGAATCCCGTAAACTCGTTATTGTTGCGCGGCGGCTGGGTGAGTCCGTTGAACCGCTTGTCCGTATTCGCCAACGAATTCAAGATGGAGTTGCCTTCATCACCGTAGATGCTGCCATGCCAGTTGTTGGTCCCGGTCCGGGTGATAATGTTTACTACTGATCCGGAATTCCGTCCGTACTCAGGGCCGAAATTATCGGTAATCAGCACGTACTGCTGGACAAACTCCGGATCGGCCACGAACAAGCCGGGGCCACCGATGCTGTTGTCATTGTTGTTCTGTCCGTCAATCTCCTGATCGTTGTTCCGGCCGCGGAGACCGTTGGTTGAAAACCCTCCGCCACCGTTAGTGTTGGAAAAGCCGATGTCCCGACTAGCCACCACTCCGGGGACGAACAGCGCCAGATTGTCCAGGCCTTGATTCTCCTGCACACCAGCAAAGGTAGCCAGCGCCGCTCCCGCGAAGACGTTGGTCACCTGTGCCTGAGTGGTCTCGACCAGAGGGGCTTCGCTGGTGACCTCAACCGTAACGCCGGTTTCACCCACTGCCAAGCCGATCGGCACACTAGTATCGACTCCGGCGCTTACTTGGACGCTGCTGTCAACAGAAGTATTGAACCCTTGCTTCGTGGCTTCTACTTTGTATGCGCCGACGGGCATCAAACTAAAATGGAATGACCCTGAACCATCCGTCGTCGTGTTCGATATGTTTCCTGTACCGGTGTTCGTCGCTTTCACCTGGGCGCCGGATACTACCGCACCCTGGGGGTCCTTCACAGTGCCGGAAATCGAACCCTTCAGGACCTGTCCCCAGGACGGCATGCTCCAGACCACCGCCAGGCAAAACGCGAACAGAATAATTGCGTTGCGCAATTTGCAGTTCATGTATTTGTTTCTCCATTTCTTCATACTCGAATTACGAAAAATAAGACCTCTGTAAAATCACAACGGAAGACCGGGAAAGACGATCCTCGCGGGCTCCCGCAACGTGCTGGTGACGTACAAAGCACGCCGCGTTCCAATGAAGTTGTTATTTCAAATCAATGAGTTGATAACGGAAGCGAGAGTGGATTATTCCCATTTCGGAATCTTTGCCGCGCGGGAATCCGGAAAAGTGAATCCTGAAATTGGAAGGCTGGACGAGAGATGGCGCGCGGTTGACAAACGGAACTCCCGGGCCATTGGCTTTTCGTGCCTGGCTAGTCAAGCTTGTTTTCGCACTTGCGCGCAGAAAAAGGCCCGCCAGCGATCTGGCGGGCCTGAACGAACGGCTCGGCTCTTACAGCGATCTTAGAACCGGAACGTACCGCCGAACGTAATGCGCCGGGTCCCGTTGTTGTAACCCGGGTAGCTGGTACCGGTCGTGGTTACATCACCGAAGCCAGTGAACGAGGAGTGTAATCCGGAATCTTCCAGGAACGGATCCACGCTCGAGAAGTTCGGGTGGTTGAGGGCGTTCAGCATGGTCATACGGAATTCAAAGGAATTCCGTTCGGTGAACTTGATCCGCTTGGTGACCGCGAAGTTGGCAACATTGGTGATGGCGTCGGTGACGATGTTGCGGGTCGCATTGCCGAACGGCGTTCCGAACACCGCTTCGGACTGGCCGCTGTTGACAATGAAACGAACCTGATTCTTCGTAACCGGAACAAATGGGCAATTTATGTTGCTATTGGATTCACACCCGGATTTGCCCACCGCGGTTATGCTGACCAGTTGATTCGGGTTTCCCGTGCACAGAGGATCCGTGCCGGAGAAGGAGAATATGTTGCAGGCGTCTCCAGCATACATGCCCACCGCAGTGGCAGGAGCGCTCAAGTTGCCAATGAAAGGACGGGCCAGTTCAGCGCCGCTGTTGAAACTGTTGTAGAAGCCCGAGTCAAAGTAGTTGTTCGCCGTGAACTCCGCGAAAATGAATTGTGAAGGAGTGTAGCCCTGTCCAGAAGCTATGACATAGTTGCCGGAAAAGGACCAGCCGCCCAGTACATGCCCGACGACGCCATGCTGCTCTTTGAAGAACGGCAGATCTTCATTGAATAGAATGGCCCATTGGTGGGGGATGCTAAGGCCGGACGGGGCATATTCACCCTGCTGGGCCAATGAGTTCTGGGCGAAGGCGCTGGTGTTGCCGCCGCCAAAGGTGCTGAAGATCTCGCTCACGTTGTCCGAGGTCTTGGAAAAGGTATACGCGGAGCGGATGGTCAGCTGTTTGAACAGGTTGTTGGCGCGGAATTCCATTTGCAAACCGTTGTAGTTGGAGAACCCGGTATTGTTGCGCGAGCGCACAATGCCCAGATTGCAGAATTCGCGCCCCAGAGCAGCGCTGGAACCCGGTCCGACGAGTTGTGAAGTCGTGCAAGGCGTGATTCCGGCGGGCACCAGGCTCGGGAAATCCGCCTTCAAGGCAGCCACAAACGGGTTGGCATTGGTGGACTGGAACAAATTGTAGCCGTGGTTGCCAACGTAACGCACCTCGAGAGCCGAGTTCTTGGAGAGCTCACGCTCCGCGCCCAGGCTCCAGGATTGTACTTTGTCCGGGCCGAAGTTCGGGGTCATCGTGGTCTCGGCGAAGGTGCGTGGGTCAAACACGCCAGGCGTCAGGAAGGCGTGCAGCGAAGACCGGACATTGGGTCCGGTAGGTACAGCCGGCAACGGCTTGGTTGCGGACTGGGCTGCGGAGAAGGTTTGCAGGAAAACCTCGGGCGCCGAAGACGACATGTTGATATAGATGTTGTAGAACGGCGGATCATACAGCATGCGGTATCCACCGCGGATGATAGTTTTCCCGTGGCCGGTCATGAAGCCACCCCACTGCGGCGAATACGCAAAGCCCACGCTCGGACCAAAGCTGTTCTTGGGTGACGGGAAAGTGGGGAAAGTAGTCACCGAAGTTGGCAGCGCTGGATTCCATAACGGGGTGGAACTGCTCTGGTTCTTCGTGGTGATTTGGTTAAACAGATTGGCGGGCTGGCCGTAGTAGGTCCACGTCAGACCCAGGTTCAAGGTCAGGTCCTTGCCGATCTTCCAGTCATCGCCAAAATACAGGAATGTATCGTACTCCCGGAAGTCGAGGTTGGGGTTGCCGTTGGCCACCTGAACGCGGTTGGGGGTGTTGGCCATAAACGAACTCCAGCTCGAGAACCGGTAGGCACCGTCGATGGCGGGCAAGAAGACGTTGGGAGATCGCTGGTACGTCCAGTTCACGCCGGCTTTCAGTGAATGCTTGCCCAAAACATACGTCCAATTATCCTGCAACTGGTAAGTGTTCACGATGCGGCTCTGGGGCAGGTTGGTGGCCGCTCCGAGAGGAAGAAATCCTGGGGCCGAGAAGGTGACTCGGGTTACCGCCTGATCCACTCCGTCCGCGGTGGGCACTGTGTTCCCGATTAGATTTCCGCCAAAATCCACGTTTAGGCGGTTGAAGCCTCCGCGCGCCTCGTTGACCATCCGTGAGCTGAAGTTGTGGGTATCGGCGAATAATATCGCCTGGCTCAACGCGGGCACATTCACAGGGTATCCGGCTGCTGCGTCGCCAAAGTCGAGATTGAAGGTATTGCCACGGTTGAAGATGTAGCGTGCGGTGAGCGTGTCGCTGCCCAACGTCAGGTCTTCGCGGGTGACAAAGTTGAAGTTGTGAACCGGCTGATGCAGCGAGCGTCCGACAAAACCGAACAGAGGCGTGCCGCAACCGGTGACACCGACCGGATCAAACCCGCTCGGATCGCTGCTCAGCGGGTCTTTAATCGGGAACGGATTCCCGCCTGAGATCCCGTACGGACCGAACTTGTTGAAAGCCTGCAAGCTCGCGCTTCCCGGGAAGCACCCATTGAGCTGGGCCAAACCGGCTGGGGTGGGAGTAATTGAAGAACTCTGGGCAAGAACAGTAGTGTCGAGTATTTCCTGGTCAACACCGGCGAAGAAGAACGCCTTGTTCCTGACAAACGGCCCGCCTACGGTAAATCCGCCGAACTCGTCGTTCAAGCGCGGCGGCTTGGTGAGCGGATTTCCAGCGCGGTCAGTGTTGAACTGTTTCTGGCCATTGCTCATCGAGTTCAGGATAGAGTTATTCTCGTTTTCGTAGATGCTGCCGTGCCAGGCGTTCGTGCCCGACTTGGTAAGGATGTTCACCACCGAACCGGAGTTGCGTCCGTACTCAGGCCCGAACTGGTTGGTCACCAGCACATATTGGCCGACAAACTCGCCGTCCGACACAAACAATGCCGGGCCGGCCACGCTGTTGTCGTTGTTGTTCTGGCCGTCAATTTCCTGGTCATTATTGCGTCCGCGCAACCCGTTGACTGAGAAGCCCACGCCGCCGTTGGTGTTGGAAAACGAGTTGTCACGCACTGACACCACGCCGGGCACGAACAACGCCAAGTTGTCCAGACCTTCGTTTTCCTGTACGCCTGCAAAAGTAGTTAGTGTTGTACCGGAAAATACGTTGGTTACCTGCGCCTGGGTGGTCTCAATCAGCGGAGCATCCGCGTTGACCTCGACGATAGTGCTCGCTTCACCTACAGGAAGGCTGATCGCCGCGGCGGTATCCACGCCAGAGCTCACTACAACGTTGTTCTGGATTGAAGTCTTGAAGCCCTGCTTTGTAGTTTCTAGCTTATAGGAGCCAGCCGGTATCAAGGTGAAATGAAATGATCCTGAGCCGTCGCTGGTGGTGGTATGCACGGCGCCTGTCGCCGTATCGGTCGCCTTCACTTGAGCGCCTGATACAACCGCGCCCTGGGGGTCCTTTACGGTGCCGGAAATCGAACCCTTCAGCACCTGCCCCATGGCCGAAATGGACAACGCCAGCGTCAAACAAAGCGTGAAAAGAAATAGGTTGCGCAGTTTGCTATTCATCCTCTGCTCTCCAAGTCTTCAGTTTTTGAAAAATTGCAGCAACGCGAAGGGCGAACAGTACTCGTGCAAGTACTCCCCGCTTTGCCTGACTGGAGTGTTAGCAAGTATCGTTCCGATTAATCGATGTTTAAAATCAACAACTTGCAATGAATATACAGCGAAGTGCTACCAACTTTTGTATTTTGATGGATGGGTTAATTCTAATTTTGGAATATCGGTCACGGCGCGACAGGATGGGCAGCCGGGTGGTCGGTCATCCGAAACTGTTTTCTAAAGTGCTCCGATAGCAGCAGGACGGCATCTTTGTTCTCATGCGGATTCTGCTGGGCCAGATACTTCATGGCTTCAACCAGCAGGCGCTGCCCCTCGATGTAGCGCGTGTCGGAAGTGCGCTGCTCTCCCCGTCGGCGGGGGGGGCCGGGAGGGACCGGAATGGTGAAAACTCTGGCCATGACGATTGTTACTTCGTCCGCAGGACCCGTGGACTTTAGCGACTTTCAACGATTCCGGGCGGCGATCAATATTTGCTCTGTCGATTCTAGTGAAGTACCGGCCTGAAGGAAACAGCTAATTTGTTCCCTTTTTGTTCGCTTTTGTAGTCTGCGCTCTGCCTACTTGCCGTTTTCCGGCGCGGCTAGGGTTTAATGAACTTGGTGCTTGAGGAGGTCTTTAAATCAAAAACGCTGCCCGGGACATGTTCATTCACCATGACATTCAAGTTGTGCACCAGTTTGTAGTCCCCTGAGGGGGACAGCAATTGCTGCTTCAGGGCAACGTCTCTGGCTGGATCCATCCACAGTATTATCTTGTTGTAAGTGTTTCTGAACTTGGACGACTTCGGCACCAGTTCGAGCTTCGCGGTCTTCACGCCATCCACCGTTTCCCAGCCGCCCAGCGTGATGTCATAGAATTTCTGTAATTCGTCGCCGCTGCCGCCGAACCCCAGGCTCATGCCGGCCTCAATGTCGGCGCTGTCTTTACCTACTTTGCGTTCGGTGACCTGGTCAATCTTCCCCTTCTCGTAGAGAATGATCTTGGCATCTTTGAAAATGATCTGTTTTTCCGCAGGCGAAGCAACGACAATGGCGACTTCCAGGCCCTTGCCTTTGCGGCGGAAATAGATCTGCCCCTTCTGCAGGTCTTTTTCGTTGACCAATTGGGTGAATTGTTCCCACTCAAAATCGGCAGAAGCGGACTTGAACTTCAATGCTGCGGCGTTCATTCGGGCAAGCACGCTTGGCAGATCGCCTTCCTGCGGCGGGACAGCTGGTACAGGCGCCTTCCCTTTGGCCTCCGCCAGACAGACGATGGCCGCCAGCAACAGCGCCGGAACAAACAGGTCACGTTTCTTCATCTTGTGATTTTTGTCCTTGTTATTGTTGTTGATCGCTCGACGTATTTACTTATGGACCCAGGCGCGATACGCCACAATGCGCCCAATCCTGTCCCGCACTGGTTCGATGCGATCAATCGTCACCGGCCCGGCAATAGGTTTGATCAGGCGCAGGAAATTCGCGCGCACCATGTCTTGATCCTGGGCGTCTACGGCCGCTGCGTCCGCCTGGTAGATAAAACCATTGACTCCGTTTGGGATGACTTCTACCGTGTTTGGATGCTGGACGCGCTGGGACGGTTTGTCTTTGAAGTCCAGGAAATGGGGCGTTACAAAGATGAAGACGAGAATCAACGTGACCATGACGTCGTAATGAAAACTGCCACGATCATATGTCCAGAAGACGTAACTTTTGAATGTGCGCCACACGCGGGACATGGGATTAGTTTAGCTTTTTCCGAAGCCCCGGGCAAAGCTGCTTCTAAAATCCCGAGCCTTAGCGAGGGATCCCTATGACCCTAAGAGTTCTTGAGGGAAATACGTCGCAACCCCGTTGTTCATTCAAGATTATAGGGATCCCTCGCTCCGCTCGGGATTTCAGAAAGAGCTACGCTCGCGACTTCGGAGAAGCCTCAATCCGCTCCACTCCCATATACGGCCGCAGTGCCTCGGGAACGATCACGCTGCCGTCGGCCTGCTGGTAATTCTCCAGTAGGGCCAGCCAGGTACGGCCGATGGCCAGCCCGCTGCCGTTGAGCGTGTGCACAAACTCCGACTTCTTGCTTCCCTCGGGACGCCACCGGATGTTCGCGCGGCGCGCCTGATACGCTTCAAAATTCGAACACGAAGAAATCTCGCGATACAACTGCTGCCCCGGCAACCAGACTTCCAGGTCGTATGTCTTGGCGGAACTGGCCGACACGTCTCCGGTACAGAGCAGCATCACGCGGTAGTGCAGCCCGAGTTTCTGCAGGATGGTCTCCGCGTCGCGCGTGAGCCGCTCGTGCTGCTCGTACGATTCCTGCGGGCGCGCGAACTTGACCAATTCGACTTTCTGGAACTGGTGCTGGCGAACAAGGCCGCGCACGTCTTTGCCGTACGATCCCGCTTCGCTGCGAAAGCACGGTGTGTATGCAGTCACCGAAAGCGGCAGACGGCTCGGGTCCAGCGTTTCGTCGCGATACAGATTGGTCAGCGGAACTTCCGCCGTCGGAATTAGCCACAAATCATGGTCCTGGCACTTGAACTGGTCCTGCGCAAACTTGGGGAGCTGGCCTGTGCCATACAGGGAAGCGGAATTCACCATGTACGGCGGCAGGACTTCCGTGTATCCATGCTGTTGCGTGTGTACGTCGAGCATGAAGTTGGCGAGCGCGCGCTCCAGTTTGGCGCCCAGGTCCCAGTAGACAGCAAAGCGCGCGCCGGAGAGTTTGACTGCGCGTTCAAAATCCAGGACGCCCAGTTGTTCGCCCAATTCCCAGTGTGGCTTCGGTGCAAAGCTGAATTCAGGAGGCGTACCCCAGCGGCGGACTTCCACATTGTCCTCCGCCGACTTCCCTACCGGCACCGACTCATGCGGCATATTGGGAATCCCAGCCAGCAACGCGCGCAGTTCCTGCTCCATTTCGTCGGCTTGCTTTTCCAGTGACTCGCCTTGTTCGCGCAGGGCTTTAGTCTGCTCCATTTGCGCAGCAGCGTCCTGGCCGGACTTTTTCAGCCTGGCAATCTCCTCCGCAGCGCGGTTGCGTTGGGCCTTCAAGGTTTCCGATTCGGTGATCACCTTGCGGCGGCGTTCGTCCAGGGAGCGGAATCCGCCAAGCACCGGCGCGGGGTCCATACCGCGATGGCGCAGCATCTGTTCAATCTTCGGCAGATTGTCCCGGACGTAAGCAAGGTCGAGCATGAATCCAATTAATGTAACTCTTTCTGAAATCCCGAGCAAAGCGAGGGATCCCTATCACTTTACGGAAAAGCTTGGGGACGCGAATGAACACGAATCGGATTTTTCCCCGGGGTTGATTCGCGTTATTCGCGTCCCTTCGCCGCTAAGGTTTTTCGTTACTATGGGGGTCCCTCGCTACGCTCGGACGTTAGGAGAAAACCTCCCGGAAAACAGATACACAGCCGCAATCAGCGACGCGGAAATCACCAGCGAAATCACAACGTAGTGCCACGGATGCCGCAAGACAGCCAGGAAATGGCGCCCATAGCGGGCCGCCACCAGAGCCAGGAGTCCATAACGCAGCGACCGGCCGAGCAGCGCCGCAGCCAGGAACTTTTTTTCTCCCAGGGAGAATGCGCCTGCTCCCACAAAAAACCATGCCGTGGGAAACGGCGGCGGGGCAATGCACGATACAAATATGGCGCCAAATCCCCGATGATGAATGGCGTCGCCAACCTGCCGGAAGCGCTTGCGCCCGATCTTCTTCTCCATCCACGCTTCGCCCATCTTTCTTCCCATGCGATACGTCAGCCAGGCGCCGATCACCGCCCCCAGCGTGCTCATGAAGGCGTAGTAATACCAAACGCCGGGAGTGCGCGCTGCCAGCCAGGCGGTGAACAAGTCAAGACTGCCAAACGTAGGGACAATCGACGCGTCCAGGATGGCCAGCGGCACCAGACCGATGCCACCCACGTGCCGGAGCCACGTGAGCGAAGTGGCAGGCTTGCGCGCTTGCCATGCCACGGCCGCTAACGCAGACCAGCGGTTCAAATCCAGCATCGGTATAGATTACAGGAATCTGCTGCGAAAACCTGGGTGCCGCGAATTTACGCGAATGAACACGAATCTGATTCATCTTTCAGTTTGATTTGCGTTTTTTCGTTGTTTCGCGGCTAGAATTTTTCGCGGCCATAGGGTTCCCTCGCTCCCGTTGTCGTAAAATCAAATGGCTTGACCTCAGACTCATACTTATTAAGGAGGCCTCATGCTTCGAATCCGGGAACTCATCTATCTGTGTGCCATCATCTGCGGGTGTGTCTTCTTCCTGCTGGGCCAGTCACAACCGGCAGGCGCCGGCCAGGCAACTTCGCAAGTACGTCATGATCCCATTCCCGACACGTTCACTAACCTGCAAGTGTTGCCCAAGACCATCGCCAAGCCGCAACTGGTCGCGATCATGAAGTCGTTTTCCATTACGATGAAAGTCCGCTGCAGCCACTGCCACGTCGCTACCGATGACCTGTCGCAGGCCGACTTCGCCGATGACGAGAAGCCCACAAAGAAAGACGCTCGGGAGTTGTTGCGGAACGTCCTGCAGGCCCAGAAACCAGCGGCACAGTAAAAGCCGCGGATTTACGCGGACAACAACCATCTTGAATTCACGTCGTTCGCATAAATTCGCGGCAAAAAATCCGCGTTCATCCGCGTTCATCCGCGGTAAGGTTTGTTTGTAACACATCGCCACCCGCTATTCATTCAGGGTTATAGGGGTCCCTCGCTCCGCTTCGGGATTTCATACAGACCAGTTACACTAAAACTTCATGCCGCCAGCGACCCAGACCAAAGAAGAGGCCTTCATTCCGCGCAAACCCGACCTCAGCGTCGGCTTTGCGGGCATCCCTTTCAAGAACCCGGTGATTGCGGCCAGCGGGACCTTTGGCTACGGGATCGAGTTCGATGACATTGTGTCGCTTGAAAAGCTGGGCGGCTTTGTGACCAAAGGGCTTTCGCGGGAAGCGATGGTCGGCAATCCGCCGCCGCGGTTGTTTGAGACCGCCGCCGGGATGTTGAACTCGATTGGCCTGCAGAACATCGGGGCGCGGGCCTTTATCGAAGAAAAGCTGCCGCAACTGGCGCGCAAGAAAGACGTGGTGGTGATCTGCAACGTCTTCGGCTACTCGCGCGAGGACTACGAAGCCACCATCGACATACTCAACGAAGCCGAAGGCATTGCCGCCTATGAACTCAACGTCTCCTGTCCCAACACCAAGCATGGCGGCATCAGCTTTGGCAGCGACCGCGCGCTGCTGGAAGACCTGGTGGCGAGTTGCAAGGGGAAGGCGCGGCGTCCGCTGATCGTGAAGCTGTCGCCGAACGTGACCAGCATTCCGGCCATGGCCAAGTCAGCAGAAAACGCCGGCGCCGATGCGATTTCGCTGGTCAACACGTTCGTAGCCATGGCCATCGACGCGGAAAAGCGCAAGCCGCGCATCTCCAACATCACTGCCGGGCTGAGCGGCCCGGCCATCAAGCCGATTGCGCTGCGCATGGTCTATGAGGCCGCGCACGCAGTGGACATCCCGGTGATCGGCATCGGCGGCATTACCACTGCGGAAGACGTTATCGAGTTCATGCTTGCCGGCGCGGCCGTCGTAGAAGTGGGCACCGCAAATTTCTGGGACCCCTGCGCTACGGAGAAGATAGTCTCCGGACTGCGGCGCTGGTGCATCGAGCATCGCGTGGACAAGATTACCGACCTGATTGGCGCGCTGGAAGTCTAGGGGGATTGCTTACCGCTCGGTCTTCAGAAATTCCTGGGCGCCTTCCGGCAGTTTTTCCCGGATATGGCTGGGCAGGCGGTCATGAATTTTGCGGGCGTGGATGCGGGCCACGTCGGCCACCACAACCGGCGCGGGCGTGGCAACTGCGACAATCAGCCACACTACGCTGAAGAAGAGGAAGCCAGCCAGGGCGATCAGTTCCAGCACCAGCGCATGGCTGGGCGAGTAATGGCGCACGGCGCCAAACGCAATCAGGAACATTACGGCAGAAACGCTGGCCACGAGCATCAGTCCGATATCAATCGTCCTGTGCAGAAATTGCCGGGACCGACAGTGGGCGCACTCGACAAAGTGTTTCTCGTAGTCTTCCCGCATCTCCGGGGCCAGGCCGGAAATGTCGAACCTCCATCCCGCGAGAATGGAGCCTACGGTTTTGTCAGTGCACTCATGGCTCATGAGAAACGCCTAATCCGGGATCTGTGCCGCTATCTTCTCACCCCAGGCAGAGGGGCTGCAATGGCGTGTCCTGATGCGCCAGGGTCAGGGCGCAGGACTGGAACAGGTTCAATCTTCCGCCCAGCGCTTTGTAAGCGGTCTCCCGGGCCAACTCCGGATGGTTATTGTGCTCGGAGAGATGCGCCAGCACTAAGAATGCGGCACCTCCATCATAGTCTTTCTCGAAGAACTCCGCGAGCGCGGAATTCGAGAGATGTCCCACCCGGCTCATCACACGCTGTTTGACCATCCAGGGATACGGTCCGTTGCGCAGCATTTCCAGGTCATGATTGGATTCGATCATCAGGCCATCGCAGCCGCGCAGGTGGTCTTTCACGCTGTACGGCAGATAGCCCAGGTCGGTCACAATGCCGATCTTGACGCCATCGGCTTTGAAGGTAAACCCGCAAGGGTCCGCCGCGTCATGCGGGATGGTAAACGACGTCACCATAATGTCGCCGACGTGGAAACTGTGTCCCGCCTGGAAGTGTTGGCGACGGTCGAGCTTCGCCGGCTTGCCTTCTTTATCTTTGGTGAAGCGGCGCCAGGTGTGGTATGTGGCTTCCGTCATGTAGACGGGCACCTGCAGTTTGCGCGCCAGGACCTGGAGCCCGGCAACATGGTCGGAGTGCTCGTGCGAAATGACAATTGCTTTAAGCTGCTGCGGATCTTCCCCGGCGGCTTTCATCCGCTTGACGGTTTCGCGATGCGAGAGTCCGGCATCAATCAAAATGCTGGCCCCGGAACTGGAAAGCACAGTGCAGTTCCCTCTGCTCCCGCTGGCCAAAACTGTCATGCGCACGGACACTTAAGATGCAGCATAGCGGGATTGGATTGCTCCGGGTAGTAGCAAGTTGGTTAATGGGGAATACCTATCACTGATTTGCACATATGACACGGATGGGATAGCCTCGTCCGACCTAATCTTTTCCCACTGCATTTCGCTGCGACGCCATCATCATGGGCAGTTGGGGCAGCGCCGCCACCAGCTTGCGGATAAAAGGATGCTGGGGCGCGAAGAATACTTGTTCCGGCGGGCCACACTCCACGATCTCACCTTCATGCAGGATGGCGATACGCTGACACAGCGATGCAACCGAGAGCAGGTCATGGGAGATATAGAAGATGCTCATGCCAAGTTTGCGGTTCAGCTCGGCGAACAGCGCAAGGATTTCGGCCTGCGTGATGGCGTCCAGTGCGCTGGTGGGCTCGTCGGCGATCAGCAACTTTGGCCGGTGCAGGATGGCCATGGCGATCAGCACGCGCTGGGCCTGGCCAACGCTGATTTCCGAAGGATAGCGCCGCAGCCATTCTTCACTCGCCGGCAGACTCACGTCTTCCATGGCCCGCGCAATTGCCGACTGGCGTTCCGTACGCCCGCCTCGCTGGTGCAGCTTCCAGGCTTCAGAAAGTTGCACTCCGACGCGTAGCGCCGGATTGAGGGAGGACACGGGACTCTGGGGAACAAACGAGATTTCCTTGCCCCGGAGCTTCCGCCATTCACTTTCTTTCAGGGTGAGGAGCTCACGGCCGTCGAACAGGATCGATCCTGAGACCGTGCCGCCTTTCATGTAAAGCAAGCCGAGGATGGCCAGCGCCAGCGAGCTCTTGCCCGATCCGCTGTGGCCGACCAGCCCGAGGACCTCGCCCCTCCGCATCTCTACATGAAGGTCACGCAGCACGGGCGGCTTGTCCTTGTAGGCAACGGTTACGCGGGTTGAGAGAAGCAGGTCGTCCATACTGGCTGGCAGCCCGGTTAATGGGTCAGCGAGAGCTGCTCCACGTTCCAGAAAGTTTGCGGGAACAGCGCGCTCGGCTGGGCATTCTTTACCGTGGGCGCAATGGCTACAAGCGCGTGCTTGTTCACGAGGTAAATAAACGGCTCCTGCTCCCAGGCGATCTCCTGTACCCGGTCCCAGTATTGCTTGCGCTTGTGGTCATCCGCGGATGATGCCAGCGCGCGCATGAGGTGGTCGATTTCCGCCTCCCAACTGGTGGCCGGTGATTTCTGCTGGGGGTTCCACTGGTGCATTTCCGCCGAACTCAGCCATATATTCATCTGCGTGTTGGGATCCAGTGTGGCATTGGTAAGGCCCAGGATGCAGGCCTCGTAGTTGAATGTGCCCGTAATGCGTTCAATCACCGCGTGCATGTCCAGGGGAACAATGTTTACTTTCATGCCGATCTTTTTCAGGTCCTGCTGGATCAGGGCAGCGGTTTGCTGGCGGGCCTCATCGCCGGCCTTGCCAATAATCGAAAACTCCACTTCGTGCCCACCGTTGTCGCGAAGCACTCCGTTATCCATGCGAAACCCGGCTTCCTGGAGCCGGTGCAGAGCGGAAGCGGGATCATAGGGGTGGGGCTTCAGTTTGCTGTTGAACCAGAACCGGTTCGCGGGCGAGACGACACCTATCGCAGGGCTCGCGTGCTGATGAAAAGCAATGCGCGCCACATCTGCCCGATTAATCGCTTCCGAGACGGCCCGCCGGAAATTTGCCGAGGCGAACCAGGCCCGCTTGTAATCGGGAATAGGCGCTGTTGGGGACTGATTAAACCAGATTTGTTCCGTGTCCGTCGTCACTCCGGCGTCTTGCACTGCCACGCCGTCTCCGGCGAGCTTGTCATAGACCCCGGGAGCGACCTTGTTGATCATATGGATTTCTCCCCGGCTGTAGCGCAGTGCCTGGATCTCGTCATTGGCCTGTATGTCCAACCGTACGGAATCAAGATACGGAAGTTGTCGTCCCGCCTGGTCTTTTTTCCAATAGTAAGGATTTCGTTTCAGCAAAATGTACGCGCCTGCCTTATGCTCGGCGACGTAAAAAGGTCCCAGCACAGCCATCTCCTTCTGGGGTGACTGGGCAGAGAGGATCGCTACCGTATCAAACAGGTCAGCGAGGCCCGCCACCGGAGCGGAAAACATTAAGTCAATCTCGGTTGGGGAGACAACCCGCGTCAGGACTTGGGCGCTGCTGGAACGGAACGCGTCCCCGGTGGGGGAGTGCAGGGCGGGGTCCATGAGTTGTTGGACTGTGTACGCCACATCGGACGCCGAAAAAGGAGTTCCGTCCGAGAAGCGCAGTCCCGAACGCAAGGAAAAATGGATGCGCTTTCCGCCGTCCAGGACCTTCCAGGAACTTGCCAGCCCAGGCTCAGGCTTTTGCGTAACCCGGTCCACGCGCAACAGCACTCCGGCCGTTAGATAGCGGACGGTTTCCGAAGAGATCTCGTCCGCCAGAAGCGGATGGAAGGTCACCGGCTCGGAGAAGATGCATAAACGCAATTCGCCGCCGGATTGTGCGGGGTGCGTTTGCGGAAGCAAAGATGCTGCCACTAGACATGCGGCCCATACAGGTAGTATTCGCTTCACGCACGCACCTCAAATTTATTCATGAGCGTTTGAAAACAACTTATCACGACCACCAGGACGATCAGCGGAACAAATTGCCAGGGGTGGGGATGCAGGACCACGGCGTTTTGTAACTCCCCTACCAGGCTGCCGAGAGAGGGCAGGGGTTCGGAGACGCCCAGGCCCATCGCTCCCAGATTGGCTTCGGCGATGATAAACACAGGCACGGAAATCCAAAACTGCGCCAGTAGAGTGCCGCGGAGGTTCGGCAGCAGGTGGACGCGTAAAAACTTAAATCCAGAAAAGCCGGCCGCCCGTGCCAGCCATGCGAATTCAGATTGCATCAGGTCCCTGGTACCGGCGCAAACCACACGGGCTGACGCGGCCCACCCCAGGAATCCCAGAAGCAGGAAGGTAATGGCTACGGAGCTTTCCGGGGAGAGATTGAGCGGCAGAACGGCGCGGACCGTGATCAGAAGAAACAGCCAGGGAATGGCCAGAAACAAGTCAACGATCAGCAGCGTGCATCGCTCCACCCAGCCGCCAAAATATCCAGCGATTCCTCCGATGAAGGCAGCCAGGGCGGTGGCGATGGCCGCGGCCAGCGGCGCCAGCAACAGTGAGATACGTGTGCCAAAGAGCAGCCGGGCCAGGCGATCACGGCCCAGGTCATCCGTGCCAAGGAGATGCTGCGCCGAAGGCGGCGCGTCCAGCGACTCGCGGAATTGCTGCTCATAGCCCGCCGGGGCAAGATAGCGAGCGCCCAGAGCTCCGGCCGCAGCGAGAAGAAGAATGGTTCCGGCGATGATGCGCGCGAGCTTCATGCCTTGCCTCGCAGCAACGTTTCGCGCGCAAGATCAGAGAATGTGTTGGCCGACACCGAAAGAAGTGTGACGACAAGCGTGAGGCCAACCAGCAGAGTGAGATCGCGTCCCTCGGCGGCCTGCCACGCCAACTGCCCTATGCCCGCCACATCACATATGACTTCGATGGGCAGCAGGGCGGTCAGGGCCAAGCTGACGGAAACGCCAAACAGGGCCAGCACCTGGGGCAACATTGTGGGAAGCACGTGCCAAATCAGCACTCTCAAGCCACTTGCTCCTCTTGCGCGTGCCGTCAGGACGTGAGGCAAGGCGTAGCTCTGGCGTAGCAAGTTATGGCAGTAGCGATAGATCTTGGGAAAAACCAGCAAGGCCGGCGCAAATTGGGGCGGAAAGCGCAGCAAGAGGAACACCAGCGCAAGTACCGCCGCGGGTGTCGAGATGAAAGTGCCACTCAGACCTTCGCCGATGAATGTCATCACTCGTGAACCGGTGAGCTGCGAGGCGGCGGCCAATGCCAATCCCAAGACCCAGGCCAGCCCTACGGCCCATGCCAGATTTCGTAAGGTTGCCGGTAACCTGTCCCGTAGGAGGTCGCGAACAGGTTGATTCAGTGTCTGGGACATCCCCATATCGCCGTGGGTAAACGCACCCAGATAGCGTACGTAATAATGGAGGATGTCGGCGTCGGCAAGGCGCGCCTGCCGGATTGCCTGGATACTTTGCGCCGAAAGACTGCTGTTTAGCTGCCGCTCATCGAAAGCGAAACCAGGAGCAACGCGGATGAGCGTACCACCCAGAAACCCGGCCAGCAGCATGATCGCCGCGATGCGAAACAGAGCCAGGAAGACCTTCTTCCACATCACCGTACCATATCACGGCACGAAATCACGGCAGCCATATTACGGCGCCATGGAACTGCGGTAGCCGCGAGGAATGTCCACCAGCAGACCGAAGGTTTTCCGCCGGTCATGATGCTGTTGCTTTTCGGCATACATCCGCCGGTCAGCTTCCGCCAGCAGCTTTTCGGCATCCAGCCCGTCGTCGGGATAGACGGCGCTTCCCACGCTGAGCGCAATCAAGTCCTCACCACAAACTTCCCGCCCGGCCTCTCTGGCCATTTCACCCAGAGCGATTCCCCGCGCCGGGACAGCTGAAGCGCTTAATCCGGGAGCAACGACCACGAACTCATCTCCGCCCATGCGGGCCACGTAGTCGTATTCGCGGCAGGAGGCCTGCAGACTTTTGGCAAAGCTGCGCAGCACACGGTTGCCTTCCAGGTGGCCAAAGCGGTCATTAATCTGCTTGAAGCCATCCAAATCGCAGACCATCACGGTCAGGGACGTCTTCAACCGTTTGCACCGCGCCAGTTCACGGTCCAGATGAAGGAAGAGGGAGCGCGCATTGGGTAAATCGGTCAGGTAATCGGTGGTTGCCGAGCTTTCCGCCTGCTGGAAAGCGAGAGCATTTTCGACCGACAGCGCGACCTTGGAGCTGATCGCCAGCAGGATGCGCAGGTGGTCGGCCGTATAGGTCTCGGTTTCGCTGTGATAGAGCGTCAGCACGCCGACCACACCCTGCAACCCTTCCAGTGGAACGGAAATCGCCGAGCGCAAAATACTAAAGTGACCAGTATCGTCGCCGGCTCCAGGTTCCCCGGCAGGATTGCCGTTCAGGATTGGTTTGCGGTTCTGCGCGACCCATCCAGAGAGGCCATGCCCCACGGGGATTCTAAGCGCGGCGAAGAACCGGAAATTGTCGCCACTCACATAACCGGGGACCAATTCGCCTTCTCGCAGGATGTAAGCGGCAATCGAGTCATAAGGCACCAGACGCTTCAACCGCAAGCTGAGTACGGACAACGTTTCGTCCAGGCTCAGAGAGTTGCCCAGATCATGGCTCAGCTCGAATAGAGTCTGAACTTCCTGGCGCGCGGCGGCAATGGAAGAAAGAAACGCAGTCTGGTTGTTGCGGTCCGAAGGCCTGCCGAGTCCGAAGCCTGCTGCCGGCGCGGCTCCGCGCTCCACCTTCACATCTCTGGATAAGTTTTGGCGTTCCACGTTGCCGCCCTTGGACTTGGCAATCAATTCCAGTTCCAAGTAATGTTTCTGCAAAACGGCAATCACTTGCGGATCGTACCCGGAACCCGCCTGTTGCGCCACCTTCCCCATGGCTTCATCCAGTGCCAGAGCGCTCCGATAAGGGCGGTTGGTGGCGAGAGCGTCCAGGCAGTCTACCGCGGAAAGAATGCGCGCGCCGATCGGGATCTCTTCGCCTTTCAAGCCGTCCGGATAGCCTGTTCCGTCCCATCTTTCGTGGTGCGAGCGGACAATCGGCGCCACCCCGTAGGGAAACTGCACCCGCTCCAGTATCTCGGCCCCCACGACGGGGTGGATCTTCATCTTCTCGAACTCCTCCGGGGTCAGTGGTCCCGGTTTGGAAATAATGTGCTCCGGCACGGCCAATTTGCCAATGTCGTGAAGGAGGGCCGCGGCGCGCAGGGCCTCCAGTTGGTCCGGCGGAAGATTCAGTCGTTTGGCCACTTCGATCGCGTACACGCGGACGCGTTGCAGGTGATCGTGTGTCGTATGATCCTTGGCTTCGATGGCCAGCGCCAGCGCTTCGATCGTCCGCAGGTGAAGTCCGGCCATGTCTTCCACGTGCCGCTTTTCGTTTTCGAGTTTGCTCAAATACAGTCGGTAGGAACGGTAGATTACAAACATCGGGGCCAGCGCCAGCAAAGAGGTCTGCCAGCCGGCTGTGTGATTCACCCATCCCACCAGGCCGGCCAGCGCCGCACCCATGAGGTAGTAGGGGAAAGACCAGAAGTAACAGTCCTTCCATACTGCGCGGAGCGATTTGCGTTCAGTAAGAGAGATGATGGTTGCTACGGGGAGCGTGTTAAACACGAAATAGGTGCACGCTGACAGCAGCAGCAGCAGAGAATCGTTCTGATGCATCAACGGCCGCAGCGGGCCGTGGAACACAAAATATGCGGCCCAGATTGCCAGGGCAGTGCTGCAAACGTTAAAAAGAAGCCGTTCGAGTTTGGGCCATCCGGAGGTGCTGAAGAAGCATTGCGCAACAATGGCGGCACAACCGATGATCAGTGTCTCGCTGAAGCTGAGTTCTACGACTCCAATAAGGATGAACAGAAAATTTACGGAGACGGTTCCGCTGATTTCCGGCAGCTTCACCTTGAGCCAGGATGCCAGCAGGGAGATCAGGAAATAGCAGGCAAATTTAAGGGGATCGCCGACCGTGAAGGACCATGCACCATACGCCACGGCGGCGATACCTACCACCGAGATCGCGAAAAGGAATAACGAGGCCCTTTTTGGCATGGTAATTAGAACGCCTCCCCCGCAGATGTAAGCGCAAGTCGGGTGCCAAACTCTCTTGATAACGGGAAAAACATGAGAGCTTTATTATCATACATTTACGCCAAGCAGCTCAAATTTCTGCCGACCGAAGGGCCAATGTGAGACAGTCTGTCCGATTTAGTGACGGTTTTTGTGCCAGATTGACGCAACCTGCGCCACCTTGTACCTAATCCGCTATTACTTGGGCGTGTGTCAAGTTGGCATCCTGCCTGTTCTGATCTGTTTATACTCTTGATTCCACGTATCTTAGTCATTCCCTGGAGAATGATGTCCTCAAACAGCTGGGACAAAGTGGCGCAGTCTGGTTTTTCTTGGTTTCATTGTAAGTACCTGAAAAATAAGGTATTAACACTAATCTAGCAATTGGCACGACGGGTGCATTACAAAGGTCACCACGGGGATTCCAACGCAGGATCCCGGCAAGCTAAAAAGAGAAGCGAAATCTTAGGCAGAGATGCCCAGCACGAAGAGAGAAAAGGAAGCAAACATGAAGAGCGATTTAAACGCGGTGGTCCAGAGGTCGCAGAAGCGGAAAACAAGCCGCTGGCTGGGGCTTCTGCTGGCAGGGATCACTTTAGTTGGTGTTGCTCAAGCCGGTTCTGGGGGCCGAAAGGTCTCGGCGGACCTGGATGATAAAAGCCGTAAAACCGCCCACTCAACCTTGTTACAAGGCGTCTTGGGAGGAGCTTCCCAGGACCAACTGGTGGACGTGATCGTGCAGTTCAAACAGCCAGTTTCCTCCAGGCATCTGCATAAGGCTGACCATCTGGGTGGCTCACTCGCCAGAGAGTTGAAATCGATCAAGGCTGCGCATTTTCGCTTGCCTCTCAAAGCCATTCAGGAGCTCGCCGCGGACCCGGACGTTGCTTACATCTCACCCAACCGACACTTGCACCTGAGTTCCACTGACCATTTCCGTGAAACAGTTGGCGCGGACGTGGCCAACAACCTCGGGTGGACAGGCCAGGGCGTGACGGTTGCGGTCATCGACAGCGGCATCAGCGACCATCCTGATCTATATGACGCAATCGGTAATTCGCGTGTCATTTACAACGAAAGCTTCGTGCCTACGGAAGGCCCGGCGGACCTCTACGGTCACGGCACGCACGTGGCCGGCATCATTGCCGGGAACGGAGCTTCTTCCCTGAATGACGCCAGTCCCGTACAGGGCGTAGGCCCCAACGTCTACCTGGTGAACTTGAAGGTCCTCGACCAAAACGGGTTGGGTAGCGATGCCCAGATGATCGCCGCCATTGAGCGCGCGATCGCCTTAAAGGACCAGTACAACATCAAGGTCATCAATCTTTCTCTGGGTCGCGGCGTCTTTGAAAGCTACACTCTGGATCCGCTGTGCCAGGCGGTGGAAGCCGCGTATCAAGCTGGTATCGTGGTGGTAGCCGCAGCCGGCAACTATGGACGTAATGACACCCAGGGCATCAATGGTTACGGCACCATCACGGCGCCGGGAAATGACCCTTATGTCATCACCGTGGGTGCAATGAACACCCGGGGCACTGCGTCCTCTTCGGATGACCTCGTGACTACCTACAGTTCGAAGGGTCCGACGGTCATGGATTACATCGTCAAGCCGGACCTCGTGGCTCCGGGAAATAAAATTGTGTCGCTGGCCGCCTCCAACAGCACGCTATTCAATGGCATTCCTGCGGCCGTGGTGTTTGCGCAGACCAGCAACAGCAATAGTTACTTTACCTTGAGTGGCACCAGTATGGCTGCGCCGGTCGTTTCCGGCGCCGTGACACTGCTGCTGCAACAGGACTCGACGCTGTCTCCGGATACCATCAAGGGCCGGTTGATGGCCAGCGCCAGTAAGAATCTTGCGCCGGGTTACTACTGGTATGACCAGACGGAAAACGCCAACCGATACCTGCGACAGGACCTGTTCACCGTGGGCGCCGGATACTTGAACATACCCGCCGCCCTGGCTAACACCGATCTAGCGACGGCCCCGGCCGCCTCGCCATCCGCGCAACTGCAACGCGACGGAACGATGGCCATTGTCAGCACTTCAGCGCTGGGTGACGTTTCTGGCGTGTGGAGCGCTTCCACCATCTTTGGCCCCAACAACGCAGCGGTACAAGGCAGTTCGGTCGTTTGGACCGTAGATGGTATCGATCCTGCGACCCTGGGCGCCAGTTCCGTCGTTTGGACCTACGACGGCTCAGACTTGGCCAGCAGTACCGTTTATGGCCAGTCTGTTGTCTGGACCCTTGACGGCGGCGAGTCAGTGATTTGGACCGTATTGGGTGACGGTTCAGATGATGCGACTCCTGTAGTTGCCCTGTTGAGCACCTTGTCAGGAGGCCTGCTATGAACCTTTCCAACCATGCGCCCGCATTTCCGGTGATGCAAGAAGATCAATCGCCTTCCAAGGCTAATCAGAAAGGAGAAGCTGCAGTGAAGAAAACGGCGAAAATCGTCCTGAATCTGGTGTTATTGACCCTTTTAGTTCTGCTTTTGTCGGCCGTATGCAGTGCCTCCGCCGTCTGGACCTAGTCAATTCACTGGATAATGCCCGGCCGGATCCCCCCGGCCACATTAGACCATCCTAACCAAAGTAATACCGATGTGGATTTCCTTGTTGCGTTCCGAAGGCGGGTTGCTTGATGATGTCTCTCAAAGGTGGTTACTCTATTCAGCCACTGATGATACTGAGAAGCGACCCCACGCATTTCAAGGAGACGGATTGTCCGCAACGGGGACCACTTCGCTCGACACGAAAACTCTCACCATCCGCAGCGACTCGCTCAAACGCGTGATGATGCTTGCGGAAAAAGTGTCTCGGCACCCTGCTGCCGTGCTCATTGCCGGAGAAACCGGTACCGGCAAGGAGATGATCGCTCGGATTATTCACAATCATTCTCTGCGCTGCAACCAGCCCTGGATTGACGTAAACTGCGCGGCCATTCCTGAGCACCTGGTTGAGAGCGAACTCTTCGGCTACGAAAAAGGGGCCTTCAGCGGCGCGGACGCGCTGAAGCCGGGTCTCTTTGAATTAGCCGATAAAGGCACCCTCTTTCTGGATGAAATTGGCGATCTGGAACTCAAGGTACAGGTGAAGTTGTTGCGCGTCCTGGACGGAGTTCCGTATTACCGCCTGGGCGGCAGCCGGAAAGTTAGCGTGGATGTACGCGTCGTGGCGGCCACCAACCAGGACCTGGAAGAGCTGGTGCGCGTAGGACGCTTCCGCGGAGACCTTTATCACCGCCTGGCCCAGTTCAAGCTGGAAGTGCCGCCGGTGCGGCAGCGGCCGGAAGACATTCTGGGCATCGCCGATCACGTGCTCCACGAGCACTATCCCGAATCTCACTATACCGAGGACGCCATCGACGCCTTGCTCGGTTATGGCTGGCCGGGCAATGTTCGCGAGCTCAAGAACGTGATCTTCAGCGCCGTTTTGCAAGCCAAGAACCCCGGAGTCGAGATTACCGCAGTCGACCTGCAACTTCCCGATCCGGCGTTGCGCAGCGGTAATGTCGTACCAATGAACGGAGACCTGAACCAGGTTGAGCGCCAGATGATTTTCCAGGCCCTGGAAAAACTGGGAGGAAACCAGAGCAAGGCAGCTCTCATGCTGGGAATCTCCCGGCGCACCTTGATACGCAAACTCAAAGTCTATCGCGAGACTGGAGCGGAAGCGCCGGCAGGGGCCCTGAACGCTGACCAGCAGCGGTATTATCGCATCCAACTTGATCTACCGATTCAGGTGAAATCCGGTGATGAACTGCACGCGGGGATACTGCTGAACCTGAGTCTCGGGGGTGCCGCTATCACCACAGATAGTGTGCTCAAGTTCGGTACTCTGGTTGCGCTTTGCCTTTCGATTCCGGATATCGACCTTGAAGCCGAAATATCCGGTCGCGTAGCCTGGTCCAACAAAGATGGCGAACACGGAATAAAATTTACTGAACTCCCCCCCGCCCTGCGCACTACTCTCCAGCGCTGGCTGCTCACTCAGATGAAGAAAGAAGGCTGGGAATCCGAGGCCGTCGGGCAGTAGTCTCGCAGAGCAGTCCCGCTTTCGTCCTCGTGCAATCTCCAGTAGTCTTTAGAACATGGCCATACGGCCTCATCGCCTGGATTCCCGGTTCTGGATCTTTCCCATTCGTGGCCTGATCGGCTACTTTCACCTTCTCTATGACGACACAACACGCGAAGCTGTGCTGGTGGACACTGGACTCGCGGGCGAAATGCCCTGTCTGCGCCGCACGCTCAAGTCTCTCAGCCTGAACTGGCGCGGCATCACGGCGATTCTGCTGACCCATGGACATCTGGACCACACGGGGCACGTCTTTCGTCTCAAAGAGCTTACCGGCGCGCCACTGTGGGCGCACCCCGCAGAGCAGCCGCACATTGACGGCACCTACCCGTATCGCGGACCCAGCCGGTTTTGCGGAGCCATGGAGGCTTTTGGACGCTGGACCTTGCGCTACCGGCCCGTTGCGATTGACTCGCCCCTGATTCCTGGAATGGAGCTGCCTTATTGGGGCGGCCTGACGGTGGTCCATCTCCCCGGACACACGCGCGGCCACTGCGGATTCTACAGCCGGCGATTCAATCTGCTCTTTAGCGGAGATCTGTTCGCCAGCTACAGCTTTGCCGTGCATCTGCCACCGGCGTTCCTGAATAGTTGTCCGGAGTATCTGGAAGCCAGCCTGGAACGGGTCAAGGAGTTGGCTCCGCGGCTGATGGTCCCCAACCACTACGGCAAGTTCGATGGCGAACTCCACCGTAGAAGATTCGACCGACTGCTGGCGTCACGGGAACGGTAAATCAAGTGGTCCGTTGCTCGCCAAGATCGAATCGGGCAATTCTCGTTGCCTTACGCTCCAAAACTGCCCGGCTGTCTATTGCGCGATACCGCGGGTCTTGCCTCAAGCTTCCTTGATTCCATCCATGAACGCCTTCAGCTTGCGCGAGCGCGAAGGATGACGCAGCTTGCGCAGCGCCTTGGCTTCGATTTGCCGGATGCGTTCACGGGTCACGGCAAACGACTGGCCCACTTCTTCCAGCGTGTGCTCGGAACCATCTTCCAACCCAAAACGCATCTTGATGACTTTCTCCTCGCGGGGAGTGAGCGTGCGGAGTACCTGCGATGTCTGGTCCTTCAAATTAACGTTGATGACCGCTTCCGCCGGTGAAACCATGGAACGGTCTTCGATGAAGTCGCCCAGATGCGAATCCTCCTCTTCACCGATCGGCGTCTCCAGAGAAATGGGTTCCTGGGCGATTTTGAGCACCTTGCGCACTTTGGCAACCGGAATATCCATGCGCTTGGCAATTTCCTCCGATGTAGGTTCGCGGCCGAGTTCCTGTACCAGCTGACGAGACGTCCTGATTAATTTATTTATGGTCTCAATCATATGCACGGGAATGCGAATTGTTCTGGCTTGATCAGCGATCGCACGGGTAATGGCCTGCCGGATCCACCATGTTGCGTAAGTCGAAAACTTATAGCCACGGCGGTATTCAAACTTGTCCACGGCCTTCATCAGGCCGATGTTGCCTTCCTGAATCAAGTCGAGGAACTGCAGCCCGCGGTTGGTGTATTTCTTGGCGATGGAAACCACCAGGCGCAGGTTGGCTTCGATCAGTTCCCGCTTGGCGGCTTCCGCGTCAACGTCGCCCTGGATGATCTCCCGCTGCGTCCGCTTGAGTTCCGGATAGCTGACGCCTGCTTCCTGTTCCAGTTTTTCCAGGTCGGTGCGGTGCTGCCGTTGCAGGCGCCGGAACTCTTTTTTTGCGTCTTCACTGCGCGTGGCCTCGATCTTCTTCTCAAGGTTGTTGGCCTGACGATCAAGAACACGCATGGTGTCCACGGTCTTGTTCACGCGATCAATGAGGCGCTTACGCTCGGGATTAGTGAACTTCAGATTGCGGATGCCCGTGGAGACCATTACCTGCGCGCGGCCCAGCGCCCAACGGCAGCGGCGATGCTCTTTCGGCTTCTTCTTCTGCACGATGCCGGCGAGCTTTTCGGTCAGTTGCTGGACTTTCTTGTAGTGCTTGCCGACGTCATCAATCTGGCCGGTAAAGTCCTTGAGGCGCGCGAGCACAATTTCGTCGGTGATTTCCTCTTCGTCAAAGGCCACCAGTTCCTTGATGGAGCGGACGCCCTTCTTCAGGTCCTCACCCAGTGCAAGAATCTCTTTAATGACAATCGGCGAACGCGACAGCGCTTTGAGCACGCGCAGCTGGCCGCGTTCAATGCGTTTGGCAATTTCAACTTCGCCTTCGCGGGTGAGCAGCGGAACCGTGCCCATTTCGCGGAGGTACATGCGCACCGGATCATTCGTTTTTTCGAGCGCGCCCGGCGTGAGATCAAGTTCAACGTCTTCGCCTTCTTCCATCTCTTCAAACTTCTGTTCGGAAGGCAGGCCTTTGGTGGAATCGAGGACGTCAATGCCCTGCGTGCCAATCGTGGTCAGCAAGTCATCAAGATCGTCGGGAGAGTGGACGTCGCCGGGGATAAGGTCGTTTACCTGGTCATAGGTCAGGTAACCTTTCTCTTTTCCGGCATCAATCAGCTTTTTTATGTCTTCGAATTTATCGTCTAGTGCCAATCCACGGTCCTCTTGTTTTCGTGAACAACGGGCTGTGTGCTTTTATCCCGGTAGGCTATCTGCGGGACATCGGATGGAAGCGCGCACACGACCCGAGCCTAATAACTTTAGCATAATGTTAGATGCTGGGAAAAGACGGAAAGCTCCAAAGCGCGTGACGAAAGCAATCAGCAATTAGCACTCAGTCCTGTAACACACTTCACAGGGGAAGAGCCCGTTTTACCATTGGTTTCAGTCTATACACAACTCTTGGGCGAGAAGGAAGTTACAGGACTGAATGCCGAGTGCTGACTGCTCCCTACGCCTGCATTGCCGCCAGCTTCCTGTCCAGCTCCAGCTTTTCCTGTTTCAGACGAATGAGGGTAACATCGTCTTTGCGGCGTTCCGCGTCCAGAATGGCAACCTTGATTTCGCGCTCGCGCTGCGCCAGGTGGGAACGGTGGCGCAGGGCTTCCAGCGCGCCGTGCACCAGTTCCCGAGTCAGCGGCTCATCTTCGTGCATCACAATCGTTGCCAGAAGCTGACGGTCGGGGTCGCTGAGCGCAAGCTGCCCCGGGTCGGACGCAGATTCTCCCGCTTCCACCAGGGTTTGCAGCAGGGACTCGGTTGTCAATCCAAGATGGAGTTGCTCGGCGTCCAATGCCCCCAGCACTGCAAGACGGAGTTCGGCCTCCTCTGGGGCGGCAGAAGACACCGCCCGCACCAGGACCTTTTCTGACGCGGTGATATTCGCTTCACCACCGGAACGTACCGTGGTCGTCGAGCGCCGCGTTGCGGCTGTCTTAAACTCCTGGTTCATCACAGCGGAGTCAATGTGCAGTTTCTGAGCAATATCATTGGCCAGGCTGTCGCGGACAATCCTGCTGGGCACGCGATGTATGTACGGCAGCAGAAAATTGACGGCTTTCTGTTTGCCTTCTGGCGTCCGTACGGGAAACGTATTCATCGCACGGTCGATCAAGTAGTCAAAATACTTCGCCGAGCCCTTCAGCGCAGCTGCGTAGGCTGCAGCGCTGTTGCGTCGAATGAAGAGATCGGGATCAAAGCCGCCCTCCAGCCGCAGGATCCGAATATTGAAGTCTTCGGCCACCAGCAGTGCGAGCGAACGGTCGGTAGCGGCCGCGCCGGCGGTATCCGGATCAAAGTTCACAATGATATCTTTGGCGAACCGGGCCAGCAACCGGACCTGGGTCTCGGTAAACGCCGTGCCGGAACTGGCAATCACGTTATGAAAGCCCGCGGAGTAAACGGCAATACAGTCCATCTGGCCCTCGACAATAATGCTGTACGTTAGCTTGCGTATGGCTTCTTTGGCTTTGTCCAGGTTGTAGAGCACGCGTGATTTGGAATAGATCGGCGTCTCGGGCGAGTTCAAGTATTTCGGCCCCGCCTTTTCGTCCTGGGCCAGCGTGCGTCCGGTGAAAGCGATGACTTTGCCGTTTTCGTTGGCAATCGGAAACATGATGCGGTTGCGGAACTTGGAATACATGCCGCCAGCCTCCGCGCCTTCCTTCCAGGAGAACAAACCGGAAGCCCGAAGCGACTCTTCGCTGTAGTCCGCTTTCAAGCGGTCGCGCAGCAGAAAACCCGAATCCGGCGCAAAGCCCAGGCGAAAAGTCTTGATTGTCTCTTCCTTCACGCCGCGGCCGGCCAGATATTCCCGGGCGTGTGCTCCCTCCGGCTTCTTCAGCTGGTCTTCAAAAAACAAGCAAGCCCGCTCATGTATTTCGATGAGTTGGCCGCGTTGCCGCGCTTCCTGCGCCTCGGCCGGAGAACTGTATTCAGTCTTGGGCAGGGCAATTCCCAGCTTCTGCGCGACCATGCGGACCGCCTCGGGAAACGTAATGTTCTCAATCTTTTGCACAAAACTGAAAACATCGCCGGAAGCCGCGCAGCCAAAGCAGTGGTAAAACTGCCGCGTCGCGTGGACGGAAAACGAAGGCGTCTTCTCCTGATGAAACGGACATAACCCGGACCAATTCTGCGCGCCGGCTTTCTTCAGCTTCACATACTCGCCGACAATCCGGACAATATCCGCCTGCTGCTTGACGGTGTACGCGAAGTCTCCAGGGTTGGCCATGAGGGAAGAAACTATTGTCCGCTATTGCGGAGAGGGCGACAAGATTAACCATTCGTTAACTTTTACCGCTGGCCTGGGGATATCTCCGCTTCAGGGAGTTACCGTAGCATAGCAACTCTCGTGCCGTTTACTTGCTGGTCCGCCGGGCCTACAGTGATCTCTAATCTCTTCTAACTCTCCTTTCAAAGGATCGCCGTGAGAATTTTCAGACCAGCAATGATGCTCGCCATAAGCCTTTCCGCTTTATTGTGGCCGTCCGCCCAGTGCCAGGCTTCACCTGCAGGACAAGGGCCGAGCTTGGGCGACATCGCCCGGCAAAATCGGAAAAGCAAGACGCCTTCCGACGCCGCCAAGCCGGAGACTAAACAACTGGTCGACCACATCGGTTCGGCCGGTAGCGACAGCATCACTGGCGCAGAAGGTCAATATCAATATCAATCCAACATGCAGCAATTGCTCGCCCAGCGGGAATTCGAGGCCCTGGACAAGGCAGCGGGTAAAGCCCGTTCCTCCAAAGCACGTTTCCGGGGTGGTATTTGGCAGTTGTATATCTTCTACGAGGCTGTCAGCGCGCCCGTAGGCGGTAGCTCAGCCAGCGAAGCTGATTGGAATGCCCTCATAGAGACGCTGAAGAAGTGGACTGCGTTGCGTCCGCAATCCATAACCGCCAGAGTGGCGCTGGCTGAGGCGTACAACAATTGGGGCTCGAAGGCCAGAGGCACGGGTTATGGAGACAGCGTCACCGACCAAGGATGGCAGCTGCTGGCAACTCGCGTTGAACAGGCGGAGCGGATATTGGTGGACGCGGCCAAGCTACCGGAGCGGTGCCCGTATTGGTTTGAGGCCATGCAGCATGTAGCCGTGGTCGAAGGATGGGACAAATCCCAGGCCCTTGCTCTGCTTAACCAGGCCGTCGCCTCGGAGCCAGGTTATTATCATTTCTATCGCGAGTACACCAACTTCATTCTGCCCCGATGGTATGGCGAGGAGGGAGAAGCCGCAGCCTTCGCGAAGGAGTCATCAGACCACGTCGGTGGCAGCGAAGGCGCGTTCCTGTATTTCGAACTCTCCACAGTGATCGTCTGCCATTGCGACACCGATCGCTCGCGGTTGGCCTCCTTGTCATGGGAAAAAATCAAACGTGGTTATGCCGCCATGGAACAAATGTATGGCACCTCAGAACTGAAGATGAACCGTTTTGCTTATATGGCCTATCTTGCAGACGATAGGGCCTCTGCCCGTCCGATATTCGAGCAGTTGGGGACGCATTGGGACCCGAGCGTGTGGGGAAACCAGCAACTGTTTGAGGAGGCACGCTCCTGGTCCGCAGGTGGCGTAATCCAGACTCAGGCCATTCCCCCAAAAATAGCGTCCGGCAATATGGCCTTCTGATCAGGGCGAGCCGCCGTCGCGCGAGATTCGCAAATTGACGCGACAGTTGCGGGACTCCCGTTGTAGGCTTATCGGTCATGAAGATTGAGACCCGAGCAGTCCACGTGGGCCGCAAGCCTGAAGCCGGATTCCGCGATGTCACGCCCGCGATCCATCTTTCTACAACGTTCCAGAAAGCCAACGACGGGAGCCTGCCCGGCGGATATCTTTACTCGCGGTCCAACAACCCGAACCGCGCTGCGCTCGAAGAAGCTCTCGCATCTTTAGAAGACGGCGCGGCGGCGCTGGCGTTTTCTTCCGGCAATGCGGCCACCGCCGGTTTGCTTCACGCCCTCTCGCCCGGCGACCACGTCATCGTCGGCAATGACGTTTACTATGGCACCGCGGCCCTGCTCAACAATCATTTGAGCAAATGGGGACTCACGGCCTGCTACGTCAACATGCAAGACCTTGCAGCGGTCGAACGCGTGGTCACGCCCCGGACGAAACTAGTCTGGGTGGAAACACCGTCAAATCCGCTCCTCAATATCACCGACATTCGCGGTGTCGCGGCCATAGCAAAAGCCAAGGCCGCGGGTGCACTGGTAGCCTGTGACAACACCTGGGCCACACCGCTCTTACAGCTTCCCTTCCAACTGGGCGCGGACGTGGTGATGCACTCCGTCACCAAGTACCTTTCCGGCCACAGCGACGTGCTGAGCGGTACGCTGATCTTCAAAGAGACCGGCGCGCTATTTGAGAAAGTCCGCGACATTCAGCACGATGGTGGCGCCGTGCCCTCGCCTTTTGAATGCTGGCTTGCGCTGCGCGGCTTGCAGACTTTTCCGTATCGCGTGCGCGCACAGTCAGAAAGCGCGCAGAAGATCGCGGAGTTCCTGGACCGGCAGCCGAAAGTTGCGAACGTTCACTATCCGGGGCTGCCCGGCCATCCCGGACACAAGATAGCGGCGCGACAGATGTCCGGCTTCGGCGGCATGCTGTCGATTGAAGTTCGGGGCGGCCAGAGGGAAGCATTCCAGTTGGCCGCGGCAGTGAAACTGTTCACGCACGCTACCAGCCTGGGTGGAGCACATAGCCTGATCGAACACCGGGCATCGGTGGAAGGCGAGGCCACGCAGGCTCCCGCAAACTTGCTGCGGCTTTCGATTGGCCTGGAGCATGCGGACGATTTGATTGCGGACCTGGAACAGGCGCTCAAAAAGCTTTAGCCGCGGATTTGCACTGATCAACGCAGGTAAAGAGCCAACGTTGGCCGTGAATGAACACGAAAGACGCAAATCTAAGAACCAAAATGCCGCTCGACCAAAAAATCCACCGCTGGCAGGAGCGGCACCAGGAAGAGCTAGATTCTGAGCTCCACTACCGTCGCGCCCGCGCCGCCTTCGTTCTGCTGCGGCTCCGCCACCGTCGCTACATGCGGATGGTCCTTTAGAAACTGGCGCAAGGCTTTGCGCAAAATGCCCATGCCGCTGCCGTGGACAATACGCACGCGCACCATGCCGGCAAGAAAGGCGCGATCCAGAAACTTTTCGACTTCCTGTGTGGCCTGGTCCACCGTCTGGCCGATCACGTTGATCTCCGTTGGCACGTTGGCGTCTTCTCTTACTGACACGGTGATTCCGCGCGCCCGCGCCGCTGCTACCGGCGAACTTCCGCTGCGGGCCACCACTTCGGCAACGTCGTGCCGCGGGACTTTCATCTTCATGGCGCCCATTTCGACTTCAAAAGTATCTTCGTCGAGCTTGCGCTTGATCACCGCGGTGCGGCCCAGCGATTTGAGCTTTACCGTGTCGCCTTCCGAGATGCGTTTGATTTCATGCGGACGCGCGTCGGGATCACCCTGGTCGGCTCCGGTCTTGTGGGCCACGACTCCGGCGTCAAATTGTTCTTTGAACTCGCGACGCAATTTCGCGATCCGCCGTTCGGCTTCTTTCGAGAGCTTCTGCCGCGCCGCCCGCTCCTGAACGGCGTTGACGGCCTCACGCATCTGGTACTCAAAGTCGCGCAGAATGGCTTCCATCTTGCGCTCCAGGTCGCGCGTCTTCTGGCGCTGCTCCTGCGCCCCTTCCGCTTCCAGGCGCTTCAACTCTTTACTGAACTCCTGCTCGCGCCGGCGCGCGGCTTCACGTTCGTGCTCCAGGTCACGCAGTTCGGAATGCAGACGGTCTAGGAATTTGCCGACGTCCTGGGTCTGCGTGCTTAATCGCGCGCGGGCGTCTTCAATGATCTGCGAGTTCAATCCGAGCCGCTGTGCGATATTGATTCCAGCCGAAGCGCCCGGTACGCCGACACGCAGTTCGTACGTGGGCTGCAAGGTCCTCTCATCAAAGCCGACCGCGGCGTTCAGTACGCCTTTTGTATTCGCGGCGTAGACTTTGAGCGAAGTATGGTGCGTGGAGATCACGCTGACCGAGCCTATGCGCCGGAAGCAGTCCGCAATGGCCACGGCCAGCGCCGCGCCTTCTTCGGGGTCGGTGGCCGAACCGAGTTCATCGAGCAGGACGAGCGAATGCGTGGTCGCCGTGCGCGAAATGAAATCAATGTTGGTCACGTGCGCGGAAAACGTAGACAGATTCTGCTCAATGGACTGGTAATCGCCGATATCGGCCAGCGCGGAGTCAAATACGGGCAGCCGCGCCGTGACAGCGGGAACAGGAACGCCTGCCTGCGCCATCAGCGCGAGCAAGCCGATCGTTTTCAGCCCCACGGTCTTGCCGCCGGTGTTGGGACCGCTGATGATGAGCTGGCGATGGGCGGAATCCATCTCGACGGAAAGCGGGATGACCTTGCCGCCGCGAGTGCGCAGATTGCGCTCCAGCAAGGGATGACGGGCTTCGCGCAGATCCATAAAGTCATCTGTCAGTTCCGGACGGACGCAGTCGTAGTCGATGGCAAAGCGTGCTTTCCCGAATTGCAACTCCACTTCGGCCATCACGTCGACAGCCGAGACGATTGAGTCTGCCTGTTCACCTACGTGCGAAGTCATCTCCAGCAGAATGCGGCGGACTTCGGCCTGTTCTTCTTCGAGCAACCGCACGAGATCGTTGTTCTGTTCGATGGTTTCGAGCGGCTCAATGAAAACCGTCTGGCCGCTCGAAGAAGCTCCGTGGACAACTCCATTCACGCGCTTGCGCTGCTCGGTCTTGACCGGGATCACAAAGCGTTCGCCGCGAATCGTAACCAGCTCTTCCTGCACCGCACCGCCCTCGGCGAGCCTGCGCAGATATCCTCGCAGCGCCTCCTGAATCAACCTCTTCTGTTTTTCCACTTCGCGGCGGACGCGCGCCAGTTCGGGCGATGCCCGGTCATCAAGGGTGCCGTCCGGCAGGATCTTGTTGCGGAAGTAACGCAACAATGGCGTAAAGTCGGCGATGCGGAGCGAGAGCTCGTTCATCTCGCGCCATTCGTTCTTGACAGCATCCGGCGGATGCAGCGCCATCTCACGCCACTCGGAGGACTTGTCTACAAGAAGAAGGATGTCGCGAAGCTGGTTGATTTCCAGCACAGCGCCAGTGATTTTCGCTTTTGCCAGAAGAGTCTGCACATCGAACAAGCCGGAGAAATCAAAACTGCCTCCCGCCACTAAAAAACGCCGCGCTTCGTCCGCAAGCTGCTGTTGTCGCGCAATCCACGGACGGTCGGCCGACGGCATAAGTTGCGAGACGCCGGTCTTCCCCAGCGGCGAACTGACGTAGGCCGCCAGCAAGTCGCGGAAGGCGTCAAATTCCAGGACGCGGGACGACGAGTGTTCGAGAGGCAATGAGACCATGGCTTGCAATGATGGTAGCGCAACCAGCGGGGTGCCGGCCCGGACCCTGCTAAAATCTTCATGCAATGGCTTTCCCTACTACCCGTCTTCGTCGCATGCGCCAATCAGAGCCGCTCCGCGCTCTGGTGCGCGAAACGTACCTCACGCCGACGAACTTTATCTATCCATTATTTGTCTGTCCGGGCACACGTATTCGCAAGGAAATCAGCTCCATGCCCGGCGTCTTCAATATTTCGGTGGACGAAGCGGTGAAAGAAGCGCGCGAGGCGAAATCGCTCGGCTTGGGCGGCATCATTCTTTTCGGCCTCCCGGAGAAGAAAGACGAAGTCGCCACCGGCGCGTGGGCGGAAGATGGAATTGTTCAGCGGGCAACTCGGGCCATTAAAAAAGAGGTTCCGGGGCTGGTGGTCATCGGCGATGTCTGCCTGTGTGAATACATGTCCCACGGGCATTGCGGAATCGTGCAGAAAAAGACCGGGGGCACGGACTACGAGATCCTGAACGACGCAACGCTGGAGATTCTCGCCAAGACGGCGGTCTCGCTGACGCGGGCGGGCATGGACATTATTGCGCCGTCCGACATGATGGACGGCCGCGTGGCCGCTATCCGCAAGGCCCTCGACCAGGCCGGGTTCACGAACACTCCGATTCTTTCTTATGCGGCCAAGTTCGCGTCCGGCTTTTACGGGCCGTTCCGCGAAGCTGCCGACTCGACACCCCAGTTCGGCGACCGCCGGTCGTATCAGATGGACGGCGCGAACCTGCGCGAAGCCATGCGCGAAATCGCACTGGACATTGAAGAGGGCGCGGACATGATCATGGTGAAACCCGCTATGCCGTACCTGGATGTAATCGCTGAAGCGCGTCGCCGCTTCGATCTGCCTTTAGCGGCCTATCAGGTCTCCGGCGAGTACGCCATGCTGCAAGCAGCCATCCGCAACGGCTGGCTGGACCGCGACCGCGTGATTCTTGAGGCGTTGACTTCGATTCGGCGGGCCGGGGCGCAGATCATCTTAACGTACTTCGCTAAGGACGCGGCCAAATTGGTGGGCTAATTAACAACGCCACACTGTGGAGTCCCATTCTTTCCTCCTCAACTCATCCGCGACATGCTACTTGATTGGTTCGGCTTTGTCGCCGGCGTTCGTGCCGCGAATCTTCCGGGACATCGCCATCGTCTAATACTCGGCGGATGGGCGAAGTCAACACCGAGCTACCGCCTCATTTACAATCACATGTTTGACTTTTCGTGATTTAGTCACAAGGGAGCGCTGCCGTGGCAGAAACTATCTATGACGTTGCGATCATTGGCGGAGGACCCGGCGGATACACTGCCGCCTTCCGCGCCGGCCAGCTTGGGCTGAAGACATGCCTGATTGACAAGGAAGAAAAGCTGGGTGGCACGTGCCTCCAGGTGGGCTGCATTCCCACCAAGGCCCTGCTCTTCAACGCCGAAGTGTATGACCACCTCAAGGCGGCCGAGGCATACGGCATTGACGGTCTGGGCGCGGGCAAACTGAACTGGAAAGTCATCCAGGACCGCAAGAACAAGATCGTCGCCAAGCACACCAAGGGACTGGATCTCCTGGTGCGCAAAAACAAAGTGGACCGCGTGCTGGGCTTCGGGCGGCTCACCGGTCCGGCAAAAGGCGGCGTCCACACCGTGCAGGTCACCGCTCCCGGCGGCGTGGAACAGCAGATCAAAGGCAAGAACGTGATCCTGGCAACCGGCTCGTTTGCCCGCATGCTGCCCGGCCTGCAAGCCGATGACCGGGTCCTGACCAACATTGAAGTCCTGAGCCTGGCTTCCATTCCGAAATCCATGATCATCATCGGATCGGGCGCGGTTGGCGTGGAATTTGCTTCGATCTACCGCTCGTTCGGCGCCGAGGTCACGGTGATGGAGATGCTTCCGCGGCTGGTACCTGTTGAGGACGAAGAAGTCTCGAAAGAACTGCTTCGCAGCTTCAAAAAGAAGGGCATCAACTGCTTCGTCAGCACGAAAGTGGACAAAGTGGAGAAGACCAAAGACGGCGTCTCCGTGAGCTTTACTCCCGAGGGCGACAAACAGCAGAAGCTGGAAGCGGAAAAGGTCCTGATCGCCGTGGGCCGCGGTCCCAATACGGAAAAGATTGGCCTGGAGAAGACTCCCAATATCAAGACTGAGCGCGGCTTCGTTCACGTGAATGAGTGGATGGAAACGGGAGAAAAAGGCGTCTACGCCATCGGCGATATTGTCGCCGGCTTGCCGCAACTCGCGCACGCGGGCGGCATGGCGGGGATTGTCGCCGTCACCCGGATCGCCGGCAAGCCCGCCAAGCCCATCAACAAAAACCACGTCCCGGGTTGCACTTATTGCGAACCCCAGATTGGCAGTGTAGGGCTGACGGAGGCCAAAGCCAGGGAAGCGGGCCTCCAGATCAAAATCGGCAAGTTCCCGTTCACCGCCAACTCCAAAGCCAGCATCATGGACCAGCATGAAGGCTTCATCAAGGTGGTTTCGGACGCCAAATACGGCGAGATCCTGGGCGTACACATCATCGGCCCCCTGGCCACGGAAATCATCGCGGAAGCCGTGACGGCCCTGGAACTGGAAGCCACTGTGGAAGATATGATGTTTACCATCCACGCGCATCCCACGGTCGCTGAAGGGCTTCTGGACGCATTTAGCTCCGTGGAAGGTAAAGCAATCGACATGTAGATAGCGAACAAGGCGCAATTTTCGGCCCAATCGCCCACTAAATGAGCAGTTACTAAAGTGACCGCCGCGTCAAGAAAGCGGCGGTCTTCGCGCGCCTGGCTGCCCTATGATTAGGTGGTATGGCCAAGCGTCGCGAATACCGCGTTTCCGTGCCGCTGTCTGTAAGGCTTTGGGGCCTGGATAGCAACGGCAAGGTTTTCTCGCAAAACGTGAAAACTCTCAACATCGCCACCAGCGGAGCGCGTCTCTACGGCGTGACCGCGGAGCTGGAACGGGGTTTTATCGTAGGCCTGCAATGCGGGAACATGAGAGCGCGGTTCATGGTGGTGTGGGTGGGCGAAAAAAACACCCCATCAGAAGGCCAAGTCGGCCTTCGCGTCGCCAAAAACGGCATCTGGAGCGTGGCCTTGCCCACGGCCCCCGACGAAGACTTCTCCGACTGGCTGGCGGAAGCCCAGGCGCAATACTCAGTCTGACGCTGACCGCCGCTCCGCCATTCGCGGCCGCGATTATCCTGACATAGAATGGGGCCATGGAGCTCCGCATCATCAACGCGCTCTATCTTGGCCGAGTCGATTACTCCACCGCGCTCGCTTTGCAGCAGACGCTCGTCAACCTGGTAAAAGAAGGACGCATCGGCCACACATTGTTGCTTCTGGAGCACCCTCCGGTGATCACTCTGGGACGCAATGCCAGTCAAGCAAATGTTGTCGCGTCAAAAGAATTCCTGGCCAGCAAAGGCGTTGAGCTGGTGGAGACCAATCGCGGCGGCGATGTCACATTCCACGGCCCCGGACAACTCGTTGGCTATCCCATCTTTGACCTGCGCGGATTCACGCCGCGCATCGGGATTGTGGACTTTGTCCGCAAAGTGGAAGAGGCGTTGATCCGCACCTGCGGTGACCTGGGCGTGGTCACGCACCGCATTCCAGGGCTCACGGGCGTCTGGGTGGAGCACGATCCGCCGGGCAAGATCGGCGCGATTGGCGTGCACGTTTCGCGCAGCGTAACTTCGCATGGCTTCGCGCTGAACGTGACTACCGATCTGGACTATTTCAAGTTGATCGTGCCCTGCGGAATCACGGACAAGCCGGTAACTTCGCTGTCCCTGGAGATGCCGCAGACGTTTGTCGGGAAGGCAATGAAGGTCCCTTCCCTGGAAGCCGTGGCTGAACTCGCCGCGCGCAACTTTGGGCGCGTGTTTGAAGCCCAGACGCTCTGGCTGGAATCGCTGGACGCCCTGCTGGCGTCACCGCCGGAGCAGTCCATGCCGCAAGATACTCCAGCACGAGCGCCCAAAGAGATTCGCAAACTGGCCGGCGAAGAAGATATCTATCTCGCCTAAGGATTACGGAGCTGTCTGGGGTCCTGGGGAATCGGTTATCGCAAGCGTTCCGGTTCAAGATGCGTAAACCCTTACCTGACAATAATTTCGCCGTTGACTACGCTTCCGCCAATCGCCCGGCGTCGCTCTCCTCGTCTGGTTGCGGGTCCTAAAAATCCGAACTAAAGGCAGCGATTGTGTCGATTTCGTTGCCTTCTGTTCGTCTATTATATGTGGGAATTGCAAAGAGGGCGGCAGCCCTGCCGGAGGGTCAAACATGTCATTCTTTCGCGATTTGAAAGTTGCGATACGTTCTTTAGGGCGAGTTCGCGCCTTGTGGATTACAGTGGCCGTCACCTTGGCGCTCGGCATCGGCGCGAACGCGGCAATTTTCAGTGTCGTTCGCGGTGTGCTCCTTCGGCCGCTGGCGAATCGCGATGAGGACCGCTTGCTCTACATCCGCCAGAGCGCGCCGGGTATTGGCGTCGACAATGCCACCTTTTCGGTCCCGGAAATCAGCGACATTGGCAGCGGCCTGAAGACCATCAGCGAGCTCGGTACGTTTTCCGCGGTCGACTTTACCATGGTTGGGCTGGGCGAGCCCCGCGAGATCCGCGCCGGTGTTGTTGACGGCAACTACTTCGAGGTGATGGGCCTGCATCCGGTGCTTGGCCGCCTGCTCAATTCCGCCGACGATGGCCCAAACGCCGCGGGCGCGGCAGTGCTGACGTATCGCTACTGGAGCACCGGCCTGCACTCTGATCCCGGAGTGATTGGGAAAACCCTCAGGCTGGGCAGCTTCGAAGGTACGCGCTCCGCGGTCATCGTTGGCGTCCTGGAACCATCGGTGCCCTATCCGGTGGAAACCGAAATGATCGCCAACGTGGTCACCAGCCCGCATCACCTGTCGGCCACCATGGTGACCGGCCGCGAGCATCGCATGACCGAGGTGTTCGCACGGCTTGCCCCCGGCGCGGAACTCGACGCCGCGCGCGCGGAGCTCCGCACGGTGTACGCTGGAATGCTGTCGGCACACCCGAAGGAATACAAGTCCGGAGACCGCTGCAGGATCGATGTGACGCGAATGCACGACCAGATCAATTCGCGGGCCAGCACGATCCTGTGGGTCCTGTTCGCGGCCTCCGGCCTGCTGTTTGTGATTGCCAGCTCGAATGTAGCCAACCTGATCCTGGCCCGAACGGTGCGCCGCGAGTCCGAGCTGGCCATACGCTCGGCGTTGGGAGCAAGCACCGCCACCCTGCGGCGCGCACTGTTGGCCGAAGGTTTAGTGCTGTGCGGCAGCGGCGCTTTGGCGGGAGTCATCATCGCAGCCCCCATGGTGTCCGTGCTGGGCCGCTATGCGTCACGTTTCTCGGTGCGCGCATTCGATCTCACGCTTGATTCCAGCCTGGTTTGGATCGGGGTGGCGCTGGCGTTGGTCGCCGCTGTTTTTCTGGCCTTTGTCCCGCGCCTGCCATCCGCTGATTCTTCACGGGGGCTGGGACTATCCAGCAGCGGCGCTCGGGTCAGCCGGGGAAGCGGCCGGCGGCTGCGCATTTTTGCGGTTACCCAAATCACGGCCTCGTTTCTATTGCTCGCCGGGGCGGGCGCGCTGCTGCGAACTCTGCTGGTGCTGGAAAAAACGCAGCCCCCGTTCGAGACCGCGCATGTTCTCGCGGTGAATCTGCCTGTGATGTCTTACGGGAAAACGCCGGAACAGGTGCGCGAGTTTTATCGTGACGTACAGGGCCGGGTCAGCACGTTGCCGGGAGTCGAACACGTCTCTTCAGGCTTCAGCGTTCCGTGGCGCGATGGCCGGGCGCTGAACATCAGCTTCACATTCTCCCCGGAAGGCGCGAAGCTCGCCAACGGCCAGGATGATCCACGCGCGCGGTTTCGGTCGGTATCGCCAGGATTTTTCGAAACTTTGGGTGTACCGATTCTGGAAGGCCGCGATTTCAGGGACAGCGACCGTGACGGCGCCGAACGGGTGGTAATCGTCAGTCAGAGCATCGCGAAACAGCTATTCCCCGGACGGGAAGCCATCGACCGCCACTTGCAGTGGACCGACGGCGTGATGAAGTTCATCGGCATCAGCACCGAACCACGGCGGATCATCGGCGTCGTACCGGATGTTGACGATGAAAACATCATACCCTCGCCAGCCATGACGGTATACCAGCCGTCCGAGCAGGAAGGCTGGAACGGCCGCCTGTTCGTGCGCGCGAAGAATGACCCATACGCACTCGTTCCGGCGGTTGTCCGCACAGTCCACCAGATGGCGCCAGACCAGCCCGTGGAGCGACCCAGTACGCTGGAAGATGTGCGCGCGGAAGTGCTGACGCCGGACCGCCTGAATGCCGTTGTATTCGGCGGATTCGCCACCCTGGCGCTATTGATTTCCGTCGTCGGAGTGGCGGGCGTGCTGGCTTTCTCCGTGAGCGGGCGCACGCGCGAGTTCGGAATCCGCATGGCCCTGGGTGCGCAACCGCGCAGCATTCTCACCAAGGTTCTCCTGGAAGGCCTGGTGATTGCGGGCATAGGCGTATCCGCGGGTTTCCTGGTTGGGTTTGCCTTGGAACGTCTGATTGGCAGCTACCTCGCAGAGGTGCAACTTCCAGGGGCTGTGCCTTTGATCGCGTCGGCTGTGGTAATCCTCGCTGCCGCCGTGATCGCCTCGGCCCTCCCGGCGGCTCGCGCTGCCAGGGTCGACGCGGTGCAAGCGCTGCGCTCCGAGTAAGTTGACGCTTTCAAGAATTCGCCGTAGAGTCCAAAGTTGTAGATTCGCTTCGTATTCCAAAGACAAAAAGGCGGTCTTTTCGGTGGTCAAAACGAGCCTTGTTTTCGTCCATCTTCTGCTTTTTTTCGTGTTCCTGGCCGACGGCTGCATAGCTCAGAGTGCGGCCGCGCCCGCAGCTCTCGCCCCGGAGTTGCTTCAACGAATCGACGCGGCCCTACGGCAGCAATACAACGTGCCCCGAGGAATCAACATTTCGTTCTCTCAGCCCGAGCCCAGCAGTCAGCCGGGGTTTGATCAGTTCATAGTCACTTTCAGCGGCGGCAAGAACACCAGCACCCATGATTTTCTGATCTCCAAAGATCGCAAGACACTGGCCCATCTGGAAAAAATTGATTTGACAAAGGTCGACCTGCCGGCAGATCTGATCGCGAAGATTAACGTAAAGGGAAGGCCAATACGGGGCAATCAGGCTGCCAAAGTCACGATTGTGAGCTTCGATGACTTTTCAGTGTCCTTTCTGCTCACGCATGCATGCCACGCTCTTTCCTGAACTGCTGAAACAATACGGTACAAAGGTGAAGTTCATCTATAGAGATTATCCGTTGGTGGAAATTCATCCGTGGGCCATGCATGCCGCGGTGGATGCGAACTGCCTGGCCGCCCAGAACAACGACGCTTACTGGGAATTTGCCGATTATGTCCATGGCAATCAGCGCAAGGTGGCCGGCAAGAATCCCGAAGAGACGTTTGCCAATCTGGACAACGCTGCCCGAGACGAAGTCCGCACATACAAACTGGATGAAGCCAAACTGAACGCGTGCATGACGAAGCAGGATGAAAGTGCTGTTCGGGCATCCATGGCACAGGGCGACCAGATTGGCGTGGACTCTACTCCTACGCTATTCATCAACGGTGAGCGCGTCTCGGGCGCCGTTCCGCCAGAGGATATGCGCGCGATGATCGACCGCGCTCTGGCAGATGCCGGAAAGCCGCAAAAATAGCTGCCGCGTGCATTTCAAGAAAAGGACACACCCATCTGCACGGAGGCGTCTTGCGCAATAGCGGGCCCTTCAAGGTATAAACTGTATCCGTCCCCATGGCCACGAAAACCAAAGCCTCCAGAAATTCAAGCTTAGCCAGTAAAGCCAGGACCTCTTCCAATGGCCGGCCTTCCAAATCGCCCGCCATTCGCGTGAATCAGTACGGCATTCCGGACTGGCGCCTGGAGCAGCCGGAGTTTGAAGTCGTCGAGATAACCAAAGGCCCGGAAGTCCACTATGAAATCCGGGGCAAGCTCGATACGCCGGTGCCGCCGATTCGCGAGTCGAAATATATGGACCGGCAGCAGCACCTGGACCTTTATCGCTGGATGGTGATGAACCGGCGAATGGAAGTGGCGCTCGAAAACCTCTACAAGCAGAGCAAGGTCGTGGGCGGAGTCTACTTTGGCCTGGGGCAGGAAGCCTGCTCGTGCGCTTCGGCCTTCGCGCTCGGCCCCGACGACTGGTTTGCGCCCATGATCCGAAACCAGGGTGCACAGCTTGTTCGCGGCTTCCACGCCCGCGACATCATGATGCAGTACATGGCCAAGTCCGGCTCGCCTACCCACGGCAAAGACGGCACTTCGCATTACGGCGACATCGAGAAGCGCCACATGGTTTCGCCGATTTCGATGCTCGGCGACCTGTTGCCAGTGATGGCCGGCGTTTCTCTCGGCGCGCGTCTGCAGGGCAAAGAACTGGCCTGCCTGACCTGGATCGGCGATGGCGGCCAGTCCACCGGCGTGAGCTATGAAGGCATCAACTTTGCCGCCGTGCGTAAGCTGGGACTGGTGCTGATCGTGGAAAGCAATCTGTGGGCTTACTCAACGCCCACGGAGTATCAGGTCAACGTAAAGGACCTGGCGAATCGCGCCATCGGCTACGGCATGCCCGGCCTGATCATTGATGGAACAGATGCCTGCCAGGTCTACGACGCAACGTATGAAGCCGTCGAGCGCGCTCATCGCGGCGAAGGCCCAACCATGATCGAAGCCAAGCTGATGCGCATGAAGGGCCACGCCATCCATGATGCCGCGGCCTATGTCCCCAAAGAAATGCACGAGTACTGGCGCAAGCGCGATTGCATTGACCGCTTTGAAAAATATCTGCTAGGCAAGAAATGGCTTACAGCAGAACAGAACCAGAAGATCATCGCCGAAGTGGATAAAGAATTAGAAGCTGACCGCACGTTCGCGGAGAACTCGCCCATGCCGGAGGGACACACGGCGGCGGAAGGCGTGTTTTGCGATGGCTGTCATTTGGTGAAGCCAAAGTATGGCCTCAAGCACAAAGCAAAGCGGACCATAGGCAAGCTGAAAGAAACAGAAGCGGCAATACATTTCAAGTAAAACAGCTAACAATTAGCGAAATCTCAGCGTTCATAAGATTGAGGCAGCTTTCAACCAATCCGCATGCGTCTAAGGCAGTTTGGAATGCCCTCAGGAGAAATTTGTGGCGCATATACTTTCTGGGCACGGTCGCTCTTCCGTTTAGCGTAGCCTCTGCGGCCGGTAACAATCAAACAAAAGTACCCGGCCCTGAAGCAATTCGGCAAACGTTTCTCAAAGGAAGTCTTGAGGCGAAGGAAAAACTGGCGATTGACTTGCGACTCGTCACTGTTCCGGAAAACGCATCGCAGCACGAAACGACCTGCGCTGATTTTGACTCTATCCGGCTCAGTTACCCAGCGCTGGAGCCTGGCTTTGCCGATTCGACCTTGATATTCCGGTCTGAACATTGTTGGTCGGATTTTGTCGTAATCCTTCGCCGCAACCCATCTGGAACTTGGACACACGTTGCAACATATTCCGTATTCAGCAAGTACGATCATTCGCGTGTAAGTTTTCCATCCCTGCTAAAACAGGCGCAAAATGAAATCATGATTCATCGCACGAACATCATTAGCGGTACAGGCTTCTGGCAGTACAACACCACGGTAATCCGAGTTCATCAGGGGAAAGGAGAAGTCATCATGGACGAGTCTCAAGAGTCAAATCTGTCCGTGCCTGATGGCAAGGGCGGCAACACAGAGTTGCTGGAGCGCGGAACGTTCTTCGTAGTGCCTTCTGATGAACCAGCAAATGCTTTATGTGACATTCTGGAAAAACAAGAGATTTCTAGGCACAACCAGAGAATCGTGCGTTGGCGCATTTTCCAATGGGACTCGACAATGAGCAAATTTAGGCCGCAACTGTTAGACGATGCGAATGCCGAAGCCCTCGCCAAGAAATCGACACTCATTAGCTCGACTCCCCGTAAACGATAGGGTGCATTGTGTGAACGAATCCACGGTACGAACGTTTCTGATCCGTGTCATCAGCGCGAATCAATGGTGAGAAGGTAAATATGGCCCAAGCGACATATCTCGAAGCAATCCGCCAGGGACTTTGGGAAGAGATGGAATCCGACCCCAGCGTCTTCTGTATTGGCGAAGACATTGGCATCTACGGCGGCGCCTTCAAGGTGACCGACGGATTTGTCCACCACTTCGGCCCCGAGCGAGTGATTGACACGCCTATAGCCGAGTCGGCCATTGTCGGCGCGGCGTTTGGCGCAGCGCTCACTGGCATGAGGCCCGTGGCTGAGTTCCAGTTTATGGACTTTATCGGTTGCGCCTTCAACCAGATCGTGAACATGGTGGCCAAATCGCACTATCGTTGGGGCGCTCCCGCGCCTTTAGTCCTGCGCGGCCCCTGTGGAGGCGGCGTCCATGGTGGGCCGTTCCACTCGCAGAATCCTGAAATGCATTTTGTCCACACCCCGGGAATGAAAGTGGTTGCGCCGGCCACGCCCTCAGACGCCAAAGGACTGATCAAGTCCGCCATCCGTGACAACAACCCCGTACTGTTCCTGGAACACAAATTTCTCTATCGTCGCATCAAAGAAGATGTCCCGGGAAACGATTACACCATCCCTATCGGCAAAGCGCGCTTGCATCGCGAAGGGCGTGATCTGAGCATCATTACCTATGCGGCCATGGTCCATACCGCGCAGGAAGCCGCGGACATTCTGGCCAAAGAAGGCATTGAGGCCGAAATCATAGACCTGCGCACGCTCTGCCCGCTTGACCGCGAAGCCATCACACAGACTGTAAAGAAGACCAACAAAGCCATCCTGCTGCATGAAGACAGCAAGACCGGCGGCCTGGCGGGGGAAATTGCCGCCATCATTAATGAAGACGCGTTCGAAGACCTGGACGGCCCGATTGTGCGCATCACTGGTTTAGACACGCCAGTGCCGTTCTCTCCGCCGCTGGAGCATTTCTTCTTGCCGAAGGTGGAAGACGTGGTGCGAGAAGCGCGCAAGCTGAAGGCGTATTAGCTGCCGAAGAACTTACCACTGATTTTAACTGATGACACTGATCTCCACTTGCCCGATCTGTGTAATCAGTGGAAATCAGTGGTAAGGTTTTCTGGTGCTCAACGCCGTCAAACTTATCGAATGCCCGCGCGATGCCTGGCAGGGACTCCAGGGCCACATTCCCGCTGCCGTGAAAGTCCAATATCTGCGCGCGCTGGTGGCGACAGGATTCAAGCACATAGACGCTGTGTCATTCGTCTCGCCGAAAGCCGTTCCTCAGATGGCCGATTCCGAGGAAGTGCTAAAACTGCTGGACCCGCCGGATGACGTGGAGATCATCGGGATCGTGGTAAACCAGAAGGGCGCGGACCGGGCCATCGCCACCGACGCGGTCCGCACTCTTGGCTTCCCGTATTCGATCTCACCAACGTTTCTGGAGCGCAATCAGAACCAAACGCTCGAAGCGTCGATGGACGAACTGGAGAAGATCAAAACAAAAGCGGACGCGGCTGGACTGGACGTTGTTGTCTATATCTCCATGGCGTTCGGCAATCCTTATGGTGATTTGTGGAACGCGGAAGAAGTCATTGAAGCCGTGGGGCTGGTGGCCGATCTTGATGTCCGCCAGATTTCCTTGGCGGACACTGTGGGTCTGGCGACTCCAGAACAGGTAAAAGAATTAGTGTCTGCCATCATCGCTGCGCATGGCGATCTGGAAATCGGCGCACATTTGCACGGCACGCAGGCGGCGGCAGCGGACAAAGTAATTGCCGCCTATGATGCCGGTTGCCGGCGGTTTGATTCTGCCATTGGCGGGCTCGGCGGCTGCCCTTTCGCGCAAAATGAACTCGTCGGTAATATACCTACGGAGATTGCTGTCCGGGCCTTGATCGCCCACGGCGCGGAAGTGCCAGTGCGCAAGCCGCTGGACGCGGTAGTCCAGATGTCGGCAGAGATTGCCAAGAAACACACAACAGTCCAAGTCCAATGACCAGCCACGATTACAAAACCATTCAGTACGGCGAGTCCCACGGCATCGCCACGATCACGCTGAATCGTCCGGACAAGCGCAACGCCATCAGCTATGAACTGATTGACGATCTTCTGGCCGCTCTAGGCAAGGCCGCCGGCACCGACGCGAAAGTGGTGGTCCTTACCGGCGCCGGGAAGGCATTTTGCTCCGGCATGGACCTGGACAACCTGCAGCAACTCGCCGGTCGCACGCACGAACAGAACCTTAAAGACTCCGAGATCATGGCTGCGCTGTTTCGCACTCTTTACGATTTTCCCAAACCGACGATTGCCGCTGTGAATGGTCCGGCCATCGCCGGCGGCACGGGGCTGGCCACGCTCTGTGATTTCACTTTGGCTGTGCCGGAAGCCAAGTTCGGCTATACCGAAGTCCGCATCGGCTTTATGCCGGCCATCGTCTCCAGCTTTCTGATTGCCAACGTCGGCGAGAAACGCGCCCGCGATCTGCTGCTGACAGGGCGCATCTTTACCGCGCTGGAAGCGCGCGACTTTGGCCTGGTCAATGAAATCGTTGCGCCGGACCAGCTTTTGCATCGCGCTCACGAACTAGCCGGGCAACTGATGGAGAACAGTCCGGCATCGCTGCGCGCCACCAAGCGTCTGCTCTCCAGCTATACTCAAGAGGACTTGGACCGGCGCGTGACGCTGGCCATCCAGGCGAACGCAGCAAGCCGGCAAACGAAAGACTTCAAAGAAGGCCTGAGCACCTTTCTGGAGAAACGCAAACCCACTTGGACAGGAAAATAGATCTCGCGGGTGAAACCCGGCTGCGTGTCCGCTACGCGGAAACCGACAAGATGGGCGTGGTGTATCACTCCCACTTTCTCATCTGGATGGAAGTGGGCCGCGTGGAACTGCTGCGCCAGCTTGGATTTGAATATAGCCAGATGGAAAGCGCGGACAACTGCCACATTCCCGTGGTGGACTTGTGGGTGCGCTACAAAGCTCCGGCCTTTTATGATGATGAGATTGTGGTGCATACGCGTTTAAAGAACGTGCGCCGCTCGCTGCTGAGCTTCAGCTATCAGGTTTTTCGCGACGCCGGCCGCATCCTGCTGGCGGAAGGCGAGACCAAGCACATCATCGTGGACAGCAAGCTGCAACGCCGGCCTTTGCCGGACAAATACATGGCGACGTTTGCGCCGCAAGGGCTGAAATAAATTCCATGTCGACTCTTCAGATTAACGGCAACGACCTGTCCCTCAAGGACCTGTGGGAAGTCGTATATGACCGGCGCGCAGTTTCGCTGGCGACGAACGCTCGCGAAAAAGTAAATGCCGCGCGCGCGGTCGTGGACAAACTGGTGCGCGAAGACCGCCTGGCGTATGCCGTTACCACGGGAGTCGGCCAGCTCAGTGATGTGCGCATTGATGTGGCACAAAACCGCCAGCTCCAGGTCAATCTCATCCGCTCCCATTCCGTGGGTGTGGGTGAGCCGCTTTCGCAGGAAGAAACCCGCGCCATGATGCTGCTGCGCGCCAATTCGCTGGCCAAGGGGCATTCCGGTGTGCGCAGCCAGGTGATTGACCTGCTCTGCGAACTTCTGAATCGCGGCGTGCATCCGGTGGTGCCATCGCAGGGCAGCGTGGGAGCCAGCGGAGACCTCGCGCCCCTGGCCCATCTGGCGTTGACGCTGATTGGCGAAGGCGAAGCGTTTTTCAAAGACTCACGCATGAACAGCGCTGAAGCTTTGAAGAATGCCGCGATCAAGCCATTGAGTCTGGAAGCCAAGGAAGCCATCTCGCTCATCAACGGCACGCAAGCCATGCTGTCGGTTGGAACACTGTCGCTGCTGGTCGCCGAAAACCTGGCGGAAGCGGCCGACGTGTTGAGCGGCATGTCCCTGGACGCGCTCCACGGGACCGATGTCGCATTTGACGAACGCATCCACGCCGCCCGGCCGCACGCCGGACAAATCAAAGTCGCCGCCAACTTGCGCCGGCTACTTGCCGGAAGCGAAATCCGCGAATCCCACAAGGACTGTGGCCGCGTGCAGGACGCCTATTCCCTTCGCTGCATTCCCCAGGTCCACGGCGCCGTACGCGACACTTTGGATTTCTGCCGCCGCACGTTCGAAACGGAAATGAACTCCGCGGTGGACAACCCGCTGGTCTTCGTCCATGGACCAGCCGAAGGCGACATTATTTCCGGCGGCAACTTTCACGGCGAGCCGCTGGCCTTCGCGCTCGATTATCTGGCCATCGCACTGAGCGCGCTGGCTGGGATCTCCGAACGGCGGACTGAGCGCCTGGTCAATCCTTCTTTGAATGAAGGCCTGCCTCCATTTCTGGCTGCCGACGCCGGCCTAAATTCAGGTTTCATGATGTCCCAGGTCACCGCGGCCGCGCTGGTCAGCGAGAACAAAGTGCTGGCGCATCCCGCTTCGGTGGATTCCATTACTACCTCAGGAAACAAAGAAGACTACGTTTCCATGGGCATGGCCGCGGCAATCAAGCTGCAGAAAGTTGTGTCCAACGCAACGTATGTCCTCGCGATTGAGGCCTGCGCAGCAGCCCAGGCGCTGGATTTCCTGGCTCCACTCAAGACCAGTCAGCCGTTGCAGCAAGCCCATGCGGCGATTCGGAGCGTAAGCCCGGAAGTAAAGCAAGACCGCGTACTGGCCGGCGACTTTGCGAAAGTTGCGGAGCTTCTGCGGCGCGGCGCCCTGCTCGGCAGCTGAATCACGTCGCGTACTGTGCTACACCGTTGCCGAACGACCAATTCTCTTTCGGCACTTCCACCAGATTAATAAAGACATCTTCCGGGCGCAGACCGGCTTCCTGGCTTAGCAACTGGGCAATTCGCTGGTAGAGCGCTTTCTTCACTTCCACTGTCCGTCCCTGGTTGAGCGTGATTTGGATAATCACCAGACCATCCGTGCGGGCAATATTCAGATACTGTGGGTCGTAGGAGACATTGGATTTGTTGTGCTCGGTAATGATTTGAAAACGGTCCTGCGGAGGTATGGCGATGGTTTCGACCATGGCGCGGTGAATGGCATCTGAGATTTTCCGCAGGTGAGATTCAGGCTGGCCTGCAATAAGAGAAATGCGGACTAACGGCATTTTGGCTCCTTCGTATCCTCTTCTGCAATAGATTGGATTTGGTCTTGCTGCGATTCACAGTTTCGTCAGTTAGCGAGACACCGTGATCGCCCCCAGGAACCTGGCCGCGAATTCGGCCACGACATTCTCGCGGTTCTAGGGACCCCACGCTGCGCTTCGGGGTTTTAGAGTCCCAGGTCTCCCGCAATGCCCTTCATCGCCTCAATGCAGAAGGCGATATGGTCTTCCAAATCAATTCCCATGTCCGCGGCGCCGTTGATGATGTCGTCGCGGCTCACGCTGCGGGCGAAGGCTTTGTCTTTCATTTTCTTGCGGACAGATTTGGCTTCCACTTCCGCCAGCGACTTATTGGGCTTGACCAAAGCGCTGGCAGTGATGAAGCCGGCCAGTTCGTCACAGGCAAACAACGCTTTTTCCATTTTGCTTTCCCGTTTCACGCCGCTGTAGTCGGCGTGCGACAAAATCGCGCGGCGTATTTCTTCCGGGCAGCCGCGCTCCTCCAGGATCTTGTTGCCGACAAACGGATGCTCCTGCGGCGTGGGATATTTTTCGTAATCAAAGTCATGCAGCAGACCGGTGATGCCCCAATTCTCTTCGTCCTCGCCGAACTTGCGGGCGTAAGCGCGCATGCACGCTTCCACAGCCAGCATGTGTTTACGCAGGCTTTCGGACTGGGTGTATTCACAGACTAAACTCCAGGCGGCTTCCCTGTTTATCATGGTTTCATACCTGTTTTCTCCAAATATTCGCCTGTTTCTCTTGATTATATACCTCTTTTACCTGAAGTTTTCCATTGACAAACCTCAAGTAATGCTTGAGACTAGCGCCCAGATGTACAGGCACCAGAAGTTTTGGAGTTAGCCGGCTCTGGCCCTCCCAAACCTAATGGCTACAACACTGGCACCGGTGGATTCCCGGGAAGTCGTCCGTTGCGACCAATGTCATCTCGTCCAATTCCGGACAACCAACAATCTTTGCAGAAAATGCCGCACTTCACTCGATGAGGACGAGCCGGAGCCCATCCTGGAAATCCAGGTACCGGTCGCCGAGCCGTCCAACGGTCGTCACTCGCATCTTCAGGTTGCTTCGGCCATCCGCGCTTTGCGGCTGAAGTCCGGTCTGAGCCAGCGCCAGCTCGCCATGCGCATGCAGGTGCCACGGACATACGTCTCCAAGATCGAGAACGAGAAGGCCATGCCGACTCTTTCTTCCCTGCAGCGGCTGGCCACGGCGCTCGAAGTGGGCATTGCCGACCTGGTCAAGGGCAACAGCCGCACCTTGGATGACGAAATCGCCGATCTGATGGGCGACGAGTTCATCGCCGAAGTCGTTCCCTATCTCAACCAGCTGGATTCCATGCAGCGCTCCAGCCTGCTCTCCCAGGTGCGCGAACTGACCACGCGCCCGCGGAGAAGCGCGTAAAAGAAACGGTTCGGCCGCGAACGCACGCGAATCAACACGAATTGGAAACAGTTGATTCGCGTTTTTCGCGTTCCTTCGCGGCTATCTCGTCCTTTTCGCTTCACCGAAACAGATTCTTCAAAATAAAAATCGCATTCGCCGGGCGTTCCGCCAGTCGCCGCATCAGGTACGGATACCACTCCGTGCCAAACGGTATATAGACCCGGCAGCGCCAGCCTTCTTTCACCAATTTCTGCTGCAAGTCGCGACGGACCCCGTGCAGCATCTGGAACTCAAAGGCTGCCGGCGAGACCTGCTCGGCGCGCGCAAACTCGATTGTGCCCCGGACCATGTTTTCATCATGGGTGGCAATGCCATGGTAAACGCCGCTCTTCAGGAGCAACTTCATCAGCTCGAGGAAACTGGCGTCTACGTCCGCCTTCTCCGCGAACGCAATCTCCGGAGGCTCCTGATACGCGCCTTTGCACAACCGAATGCGAATGCCTTCCGCTATAAGCTGCTCAACGTCCTGCTGGCTGCGGCGGAGATAGGATTGAATCACCGCGCCTACATGTCCGGCGAAACCCGGCCGGGCATGAAGGCGGCGGACAAAATCCAGCGTCCTCTGCGTGTAGGCGGAACCTTCCATGTCCACGCGGACAAAATTCCCAATCCGCGCCGCGTGCTCCACCACGCTGGAAGTGATCTCATAGGCCGCATTTTCGTCCACGTCCAGACCCATGTGCGTGAGCTTCAGGCTGACGTTTGCGTTGAGGTCCTGGGCGTGCATCTGGTCCAGTAGCTGGTGATAGAGCCGAGCGCTGTGCCGGGCTTCATCTATGTTGGTGACGTTTTCACCCAGGTTGTCCACGCTCACGCCCATCCCAAGCTGGTTCATGGTTCGGGCGGCCCGTAAGGCGTCTTCGATCTCCGTGCCGGCAACAAAGCGCCGGGAAAGCCGCCGTCCGGCCCAGGTTTCTTCGGCCAAAGAGCGAAGAGACTTGCTTTCTGAGAGGGAAATGAACGCGGCCCTTAGCACATTGGTCCCGCGGGAGGAAAAATGGCCTGTGGAGACATAAGAAGGTTCAGCAAACTATTTTTTAACACATCTCATCTGGACTTCCCAGACCCTGAGGTGAATACAGTTCTGGTTTTACGATCACGGCGATGACCGGGGTCCCCGACACGCTCCGCGCCAA
>Ga0210407_10000246_pt1 | contig 68034 bp, 56 predicted proteins | sample IncBWC27MmetaG_FD_150860 | JGI IMG/M metagenome (GOLD analysis project Ga0210407, IMG submission 150860) | Forest soil microbial communities from Barre Woods Harvard Forest LTER site, Petersham, Massachusetts, United States - Inc-BW-C-27-M | ecosystem: Environmental > Terrestrial > Soil >...
CAATTTTATTGAGCACCATGATGGGCGGAAGTTTTGCGGCCAGGGCTTTCTGGAGAACGTAGCGCGTTTGTGGGAGCGGGCCTTCGCTGGCGTCCACCAGCACCAGGACGCCGTCCACCATGCGCAGGGCGCGCTCGACTTCTCCGCCGAAATCGCTGTGGCCGGGAGTATCCACGATGTTGATTTTGGTGCCTCGATAGCTGAGAGCGGTGTTCTTGGCCAGGATGGTGATGCCGCGCTCGCGCTCGAGATCGTTCGAGTCCATCACGCGGTCGACCATTTCCTCATTGGCGCGGAAAATTCCGCTCTGGCGGAGCATGGCGTCCACCAGGGTGGTTTTGCCGTGGTCCACGTGGGCAATGATGGCGATATTGCGAATGAGTGTCGTCATTTTGGTCCGGCCAAATAAAAAGGGCTGCAAGCGCGGTCTTGCAGCCCCGATCGATTCCAAAGGCTAAGGGAAAAATTCAGGAGCAACGAACGCGAGGATATTCTAGCATGGGAGTGGGTCCCGCGGGGGGCGCATTGGGAGTGGCAAGCGCCAGCGACCGGGACGGCCAATGGCTGAACAATTCCAACCACGTAAGGTCCGCATTTGTCACGATTAGAGAGTACCATCGCCGTTTGTTTTGATGGGGTTATGGGGGGTTTTAATCGCGGAGTGTAACGATTAGAAGTGGCGTGATTCGTAAGTCGTGAATCGTGATTCGTGTGTGGTGACGGCCAGTCCAGATGGGGGCGGAGGAGGTGGTGAAGGTGCAGCTCTTCGTAGTCGAAGTAGCTGGGGCTAGATTTCATGCGGTATATTAGCATAGTAGTTACGTTCGGTCAAGAAAGAAGTGTTTGGCGTAAAGTGCTGAAATTAAAATGGTTACTGAACAGCTTGGGGGCGGATCTGGCTGAGAGGACTGGCAAAGGGGAGATTTTTACCCCGTCGGAACAATGGTTAGATAACCACATGAGCACAAAGGCTTTAAGAGATGCGAATTGTGAGGGAACCGGAAGCCGTTTTGTGGCATCATATAGGCTATGACAACTCAAAAGCGCAAGGGACGCGGACGTTTAGTTCCTACTCGGCCCACGGGAGTCGAGTATCGTGTGAATTTCGGAATCCAACTGGATCCCCCGGAGAAGAAGCATGGCCGCGGGGTGGGGCCCACGAAGTGGGCGAAGTGCAAAGTGCGTTCAGAGAGCGCTCACCGGATTCCCACGGGGGACTACTTCCTGCACGCGGATGAAGGTGGAGTGTTTCAACTGAAGTATAGCGGCTCGGTGTGGCACTGCCTGGCGGCGGCATAACCGGACTGTTCGTCGCACCATCCCAAAAGTGTTTCCCATCCATGAGGATGGGTGTGCCTGCACGATTTGTAGAGGAATCCCTGAATTCCCTCCATGGTGATCACCCCTACCTCAGGGGTTATAACCCCTGAAGTGACTCCGTCCTTTCAGCACGGCTGAAGCCGTGCCTGACGAAACCGCGTTTATGCAACGACTTCTATTGGCCGGGCTTCAGGAAGAGAAGGCAATAATCGTCGCCGGACCAGTGCGCGATCTGTTTTTCCACTTGCAGGCCTGCTGAGGTCAATTCCTCCACCACCAGTCTTTGCGGGATGCCGTGGCCGCCGCGATTGGCAGGGACGCCATCGGGCACCGCGGAATCTTTCCACGGTGGAAAATCGATAATGGCCAGGCGGCCGCCGGGTTTGAGGGAGTGCAGCAGGCTGCGGTTGAATTCCTGGGGTTGCGTGATGTGGTGGTAGACGTGGCGGAGAAAGATGGCGTCGCAGCATTCGGGGGGAAGTTTTGTGTCGCCGGGGGCGCCTTCGACGACGATCACGTTCGTTAGTTTGCGGTTCGATATTTCGGTCCTCAGCTCCTTCAGCTTCTCGTCGTCAATTTCCGTGGCATAGATGCGGCCTGCGGGGCCGAGTTCGTGCCCGGCTGCGAAAGCGTACTTGCCGTCGCCCGCGCCGATGTCTGCTACGATGGTCTGCGGCGTCCAATGCATCAGCTCCGCGAGGCGGTGGATTTCTTGGGCCGGATCGGCCACTGCTCCGGAAGGTGTCCCTTGCCAGAGGGCCAGAAGCGCGGCGGCGCTGCATGCGGCCAGGATTGCCGCCGGCAAACTTCTTCGTTTCATTCTCGCCGCTCCTTCCTTGGTGTACTGGCGCATCTGTGAACCCGATGTGGCTCGCATCCTGCAGCAGCCAATGGAGTTTGACGTAGAAAAGGGCGGAGCGGGTGGCGTTAAAAATCTCCGGCAGTGAAGTCTCCGTTGGAGAAAAGTGCAATTGAATATCGCCTGGGATTAAGATAGGTGCACCTACATGGAGGGAGGTTTGTTCATGAAGCCAGGTATTCGCGTACTCTTTGCAATTCTGGCGCTCGGATTGCTGTTCGCGGGTTATTCCCTATACGCCGGGGCGGTGAAAACGGAGACGGTGCAATTCAAGAGCGGCAACGACACGATTGACGGATTTCTGGCGCTGCCGGAGGGGCCGGGGGCGCATCCGGGCGTTATCGTCATCCACGAATGGTGGGGGCTGAACGACTGGGTGAAGGAGCAGGCGGAAAAACTGGCGGCGCAGGGGTACGCGGCGCTGGCAGTGGATTTGTATCGCGGCAAGGTGGCGGCCGACCCATCGCAAGCTCATGAATTGATGCGCGGCCTGCCGCAAGATCGCGGCGTAAGCGATCTGGTGGCGGCGGTGACGTATCTGGCGTCGCGCAAAGAAGTCAAACCGGAACGCATCGGCTCGATCGGATGGTGCATGGGCGGCGGTTTTTCGATTCAACTGGCGGTGCATGATCCGCGGCTGCGCGCCTGCGTGATCAATTACGGGGCGCTGCCGACTGACCCCAACGATTTGCAGAAGATTGGCGCGGCAGTGCTGGGAAATTTCGGGGCCGACGACCATGGAATCACCGTCGCGGACGTGGAGGCTTTCAAGAAAGGTATGACCAATGCGCATCTGGCCTTTGACGTGAAAGTCTACCCGGGCGCCGGGCACGGCTTTGAAAACCAGAACAACAAGGACGGCTACCGTCCCGAGGCCGCCGCCGATGCCTGGGCTCGTACACTCAATTTCTTCAAAACTACGCTGAAATAGCGGATTTGAGCGGCGGTAACTTCTTCGCGAACTTTACTGCAAATTGAACCGCCGTACCATTGCCGCGGGCGGGCCGGCTCGCTAACCTCGAAAGATAATTTCGAGGCGCAATGGACGAGCGATTTCAAAGCAACCAGCCGATTGACGAGCAGCCGCAGGGAGTAAACCGCGGCGTGCGATTCGCTATTTTCTCGACCGTGATCATCCTGCCGCTGGCCATCGTGATTTCGCTGAAGCCCGCAGCAGCGCGCGCGGCGTGGGACGAGCTGGTGCGCATCATTCAATTGAAGAGCGACCCGCTGCCCGCGTCTCCGGCGAAATTTTCGCCACACCTGACCGTGAGCCTGGCTACGCGGGCGCCACAAAGCCAGGCGGAGTTGCTGCTCGAGCAAACCATCAATCAGTACGAGGGCGCGATCGAGCAGCTCTCCACTCGCATGGAATCGTGGCACGGACACTTGAGGATGACTTCGCACCTGACCAGCCTGCTCGATACGGCGCTGAATTCGAATGATCTGCGGGTGCGCGCGGCGGGCATCGAGATGGAGATGGCGGTTTACAATCTGTCGAAATCGCCCGCGAGCGCGAACACGCTGATCGCGCGCATCGAAAACGACCCGCCGGCAAGGCCGTGGGCTTTGTGGATGCTCGGCGCCGTGGCCAACCGGGGCGTCGAACCAGCGCGGGCGCTCGAAACGTTGCTGCACTATTCGCGCGACCCGGATGAAAAAACGCGCTACTGGGCGGTGGAAGGGCTTTCGCTGATTGGCAGCGACGCCATCATCGAGCCACTACTGCAGATTTTTCGATACGATTCCTCGCCGCAGGTGCGCGAGCGCGCCGCTTGCAGCCTGGCACAATCCGGGATGTTAACCAAGGAGCAGCGCTTAACCGCTGTGCCCATGCTGCTCACGTATGCGGAAGATAGTTCGCTCGACTCGACCACGAAAATCTGGGTGTACCAGGCGCTGCGCGACATCACCGGCGGAAGTGTTTCCAACGATCCGGTGGCCTGGCGCAACTGGTGGGCGGAAAACGTTCCGCGCTAGAACCGGACCAGCCCGCCGCGAATCGCCGCCAGTGTGACGAGTGCGACGGCAGCCCACAGCAACACTCCCTGCACCAGCGGACGAGCTCCCACCTGCTTTATCGTGCTGATAGAAATTCCCGTGCCGATTAAATAGAGCGTGGCGGTCAAACCCATGCGGCCGAGCCTGGTCAAGTATGGATACACGGGCGCGGACAGCGGCAGATAGGTGTTGGCGACAGCAGCCAGACAGAAAAACAAGATGAACCACGGCCACTGCACGCGCGCTTTGCTTTTCATGATGGCGGCGGTCACGAGTGCGATGGGAAGGATCCACAGCGCGCGCGCCAATTTCACCGTAGTGCCGATAGCCAGCGCTTCGTTTCCGTATTTTGCCGCTGCGCCGACGACGGAGCTGGTGTCGTGAATCGCGAGCGCCGCCCACAGGCCAAACTGCGGCTGGGTGAGATGCAGCGCGGAACCGATGAGAGGGAAGGTGAGAAGCGCGACGGAATTCAGGACGAAGACGGTGCCGAGAGAAACGGCGATTTCTTCATCGTTGGCGTGAATGATAGGGGCCACGGCGGCGATGGCGCTGCCTCCGCAGATCGCGGTGCCAACATTGATGAGGTAGGAGATATTTTTTCCCACGGCCATCAGCCGGCCAAGGAAAAGCCCCAGCAACATGGTGGTGGCGATGCCGGTGGCGGTGTACACAAACCCGGAACTGCCGGCGCGAACCACTTGGTGCAAATTCATTCCGAATCCGAGGGCCACGACGGAGATTTGCAGCAGTCCCCGCGAACCAGCCCTGCTTTGCCGGGTGTAGGGGTGCGTGAAGGTGAAGCCGAAAATCAGGCCGGCCAGCAGCGCCAAGGGCGGTGAAATCAGCCCGGAGGCGGCAAGAATCAGTGCAGCAAAGAAAATTATCTTGGGGATCATCCGGTCACGAGATGGGGATCAATGGGAGGCGGCCCCGGCTCGATTGACTTTGCAGAATGTAGGCGAACGGCATGCTCGCAGAAGTGGTAGGCCCGTGCGGGCTCGAACCGCAGACCTCTACCGTGTCAAGGTAGCGCTCTAGCCAACTGAGCTACGGGCCTACTGACTTGCCGCAATTTTATCACAGCGAACTCGGGTGGCGGAGCCGGCCACGGAATTACTGGCCCTTCACCACTTCGCCGCCCTTCATGACGAAACGCACGGTCTCTAGAGTGCGGACATCTGCTATGGGATCGCCATCGACCGCGATCAGGTCGGCAAATTTTCCCGCTTCGAGCGTTCCGACGCGGTCTGACCAGCCGAGCAGGTCCGCGGCGTTCACCGTGGCTGCCTGAATGGAGGCCAGCGGCGCGAGACCGAGCCGGACCATCACCGCGAATTCATGCGCGTTCAATCCGTGCGGATAGACGGCCGCGTCGGTGCCGAACGCCACTTTCACGCCGGACTGCAAGGCGTGCGCGACGTTTTGCCGCGCGATCGGCATCACCGCCTTCATTTTCTCCACCACATTGGGCGTCAACCCCAGTTGCTGGTAATTGGCCATCAGCCAGTCGCCCAGCCAGATGGTGGGCACCAGGTAGGTGCCGTGCTGCTTCATCAGTTGAATGTCTTCGTCGTTGATGTAGCTGCCGTGTTCGATGGAATCCACGCCGGCAAGAACCGCATACTTGATCCCGGCCGCTCCGTGAGCGTGCGCGGCCACTTTGCGGCCAAGCTCATGGGCGGTATCAATGATGGCTTTCATCTCCTCGGGCGAATACTGCGCCATGGCCGGATTGTCGCCTTCCGATAGCACGCCGCCAGTGGCCATGAACTTGATCACGTCCGCGCCGAACTTGATGTTCTCGCGCGTCTTGGCCATCACCGCGGGGGCGCCGTCGGCAACGCCATCTCCGATCGCGTGATATTGCGGCGCCAGAAAATTTTCGTCGCCGTGGCCGCCGGTGATGCTGAGCGCGGGCCCGGACACCAGCATGCGCGGGCCGGGAACGTCGCCGGCCAGGATGGCGTCGCGCAGCGCCATATCCGCGTAGCCTCCGGCACCGACATTCCGCACTGTGGTGAATCCCGCTTCGAGCGTTACTCGCGCATTGCGGGCGCCCAGCAGGGCGTCGCGAGGGTAAGAGGTATGCATTCCGATCGGCCCGAGCAGGTACGGGGAGCCGGTCAGGTGCGTGTGGCAATCGATGAGTCCGGGCAGGATTGTGGATTTGGATAGGTCAATTACTTTCGTGCCGGTCGGCAATTGCTTCACTATATCCGACGACTTCCCGACGGCCTTGATGCGGTCGCCTTCGATCCAGATGATTTGATCCTGGGAATAATTCCCGGTACGGACATCCAGCAATTTTCCGGCCTTTACCGCCACGGACGCGGGTGCGGGTGCGGACCTGTTCGACTCCTGGGCCGTGCCAATTCCCGCCACAAAAAATAAGAGCAACAGCAGAACTCCGAACCGCCGCATGGGTTGCCTCCTTTTAGCGCGCAGGATTGTATCCCGCAGGCATGCGATTTTTTCCGATTTCTTTCAGGCCGCCCGCTCGGCGCCCGGCCGTGGCATTTTCGTGCGCCAAAGACATTTTCGCTTGACAGCGCTTTCTGTATATGTATGAATATGCATTGGAGTGTATATTCAAGCATAGACTTTGATGAGCGACCACAAACGATACCGCCAGGGCCAGATCCTGAAACTGCTCGCCGGCCAGCCGGTGGCCAGCCAGGATGAATTGCGCCGCCAGCTGATCCACCTGGGCGTGCGCGTCACCCAGGCGACTCTCTCCCGCGACATGCGCGAGTTGCGGCTGGTGAAGACGACGGAGGGTTACCGCCCGCTTTCCTCGGCTGCCGGCGAAGAATCCGCGCCGCTGCCCACGCTGGCACGCGCGCTGAAGGAATTCATGCTGGATTGCCGTCCGGCGCAGAACATGCTGGTGCTGAAGACTCCTCCGGGCGGCGCGCAGCCGCTGGCCGCGGCGATAGACCGCGAGCACTGGAAAGAAATTGCCGGGTCGCTGGCGGGCGACGATACCGTGCTGATCATCACTTCTTCCCGCAGCGCACGCGCGACGGTTCAAAAACGAATCGAGGAAATGCTCCGATGACCGACCCGTTACGGGTCGCCGTCGTCGGGGCAACGGGCTACGCAGGTTACGAGCTGGCCCGGCTCCTGCTGCGGCACCCAAACATCGAACGCCCCACATTTTTTCTGCGCGACGGACACGCCAACGCTCGTTGCCTCACGGAGCTGTACCCGCAACTCCGCGGCTGGGGCGAAGCGCCCTGCCGCCCGCTTTCGGTTGACGCGGTGGCTAAGAGCGGCGCGCAGGTGGCGTTTCTCTCCACACCTCATGAGGCTTCGCTCGAATTGGTTCCTGCGCTGCTGGCCGCAAATCCGGCGCTGCGAATCGTGGACTTGAGCGGCGCGTACCGCTTCCGCGAGGCGAAGACGTTTGAGCAGTGGTACAAGCTCGCGTCTCCCGCGAGCGACGGACTGGCGCGCGCGGTGTACGGGCTGCCCGAGCTCTATGCGGATGCGATTTTTGGCGCGCATCTGGTTGCGAATCCGGGCTGCTATCCGACTTCCGTGATCCTCGGCTTGCGGCCACTGGTTGATTCCGGGTGGATCAATGCGGCGCGCGGAATCGTATGTGACTGCAAATCGGGTGTGAGCGGCGCGGGAAAAGAGCCGAAGCGGGAGACGCATTTCGTGGAGGTGAACGAGAATTTCCGCGCCTACGGAGTTTTCACCCACCGCCACACTCCGGAAATCATGGATCACCTGGGTTTTGCATCTGAAGACTTCGTATTCACCACGCATCTGCTGCCGGTCGAGCGCGGAATTCTTTCGACACTGTATGTGTGGCTGAAGGCGCCGCACTCCGCTGAAGAAATCGAGTCGGAATACCGTCGCTTTTTTGCGGGGCGGCCCATGGTTCGGATTCTGCCGGCCGGGCGGCTGCCGGAGTTGCAGCACGTGGCGCACACAAATTTTTGCGACATCGGCTTCGCGCTCGATCCATCGGGCCAGCGGCTGGTGGTGGTGACCTGCCTCGACAATCTGGGCAAGGGCGCGGCAGGACAAGCAGTACAAAACTTAAACGGGATGTATGGTTTTCCCGAGACGGCAGGATTGCTATGAGATTGCTGATCAAAGTTGCCGGTGCGCTGCTGGAGCGCGAGGAGTCGGTGCGCTCGCTTGCGCGGCAGGTCGCGGAACTGGCGCGCGCCGGCCATGAATTGCTGATCATTCACGGCGGCGGAAAAATATTCACGTCCACGCTGGCGCGCATGGGGATTGAGAGCCGCTTCGTCAACGGGCTGCGCGTGACGGATCGCGAGACGCGCGACGCCGCGGTGATGGTTTTTGCCGGACTGCTGAACAAGCGGCTGGCGGGGGCCATTTCACTGGCCGGCCAGCCAGCTGTCGGAATTTCAGCGCAGGACGCCGCATGTTTTCTGGCCGAGCCGATGCAGCTCGGCGAATGCGACGGCTCGCTCGGATTCGTCGGCTACCTGACGGGAGTGAACCTGAATTTTCTGCGCGCGCAATGGCGGGCGGGAATCGTGCCAGTGGCGTCGTGCTTGGGCTTGGGTGCGGACGGAGAAGTCTACAACATCAACGCGGATCATATGGCCGCGGCAGCCGCGGAATTCATTCGCGCCGACCGGTTGATTTTCCTCACGGACGTGGCCGGCGTGCTGGACGGGCAAAAAGTGCTGCGCGCCGTGCGCGGCGGGGAAATCGAGGATTTGATTCGCCGCAACAAGGTTTCCGGCGGCATGATCCTGAAACTGGAAGCGGCCAAGCGCGCGCTTTCGGCCGGCGTACCGGAAGTTCGCATTGTCGGCGGCACCGCGCCGCGCGCGCTGCTCTCTGCCGCAAATGGAGCGCGGTGCCCCGGCACGCGCGTGCTTCCGGTGATCCACGCAACCGCCAAAACCGTTCGAGGAGCTGCCTGAGACAACATGGCGCGCAAGAAAAAATCCGCGAGAGCCGGCGTGTCCGCAAAACAGATTTGCGCGGACGAGGCACGCTACCTGATGAACACCTACACGCGGCCGGACGTGGTGTTCACGCACGGGCGCGGCTGCCGGCTGTATGATTCGGCGGGCCGCGCCTATCTCGATTTTCTCGGCGGCATTGCGGTAAATGCGCTCGGTTATTCGCATCCGCGCCTGGTGCGGGTGATTCGCCGGGAAGCGGGCCGCGCGGTGCATCTCTCAAACCTGTTTCACAACCCTTATCAAGGGCCGCTGGCGCGGAAATTGGCGGAGTGGTCCGGCCTCGATCGAGTTTTCTTCACCAACAGTGGCACGGAAGCGATTGACGGAGCGCTGAAACTGGCGCGCGCCTATGCGCGCAAAAACTCCGGGAATAGTGCAGCGACCAAAACGCGGATTCTGGCGCTGGAAGGTTCCTTTCATGGGCGGACGATTGGCGCGCTCTCGATCACCCATCCGCAGAAATATCGCGAGCCGTTCGGTCCGCTGGTGCCCGGCGTAGAATTTGTGCAATTCAATGACGTCGCCGACCTCGAATCCAAATTCGATGGCACCGTCTGTGCGCTGGTGGTTGAGACCATACAGGGTGAGGGCGGAATCAGCGCGGTGAGTGAAGAATTCTGGAAAGCCGCGCGTGCTCTGGCGACAAAGCACGACGCGGCGCTGATCGCCGACGAGATTCAGTGCGGCCTCGGGCGCACCGGGCGCCGCTTCGCCTACCAGAAATTCGCCTCGCCGCCGGACATCGTCACCGTGGCCAAACCTCTGGCCGGAGGCCTTCCGCTGGGGGCATTTATCGCGAATGAGAAGTTTGCTTCCGCGTTCACACCGGGGATGCACGGGACCACATTCGGCGGAGGGCCGCTGGTCTGCGCGACGGCGCTCGAGTTTCTGCGGGTCGTCGAGGAAAAAGATCTGCTCGTCAATATTCGCGAGCGGGGCGCGCAACTGCGAGCGGCCCTCGAAGCTCTGGCGGCGCGCTTCGGCTTCATCCGCGAAATTCGCGGTGAAGGCTTGATACTCGGCGTGGACTTGGCCGTGAAAGGAGCGCCGTTCGTCGAGTTGGCGCTGCGCAACGGTTTGCTGATCAATTGCACGCACGAATACATTCTCCGGCTGCTTCCGCCGTTCATCATCACCCGGCGCGACGTGGCGGAATTTCTAGGAAAATTCGAATCCGTGCTGGCGCGCGCGCCAAAAATCGCCACCGACATTTCTGCAAAAACTCCCGGGACCGAAACGCAAACGCAGCCCGTTGCTATGGCTGCCTCGAGGTGAACATGAACGCCGTAGCCGCCCCCGCGCCGTTAATTGTCACAAATGACCTGCTGACCGGCATGGAATGGAGTCCCGCGCAGGTTCACGAACTCTTCCACCTGGCCGCGGACATCAAGATCCGTCCCGACCGCTACCGCGGCGCGCTGGCCGGACGGTTTCTGGCCATGATTTTCGAAAAGCCGTCACTGCGCACGCGCGTCACGTTCGAAGTGGGAATTGCGGGCCTCGGCGGCACCTCTGTATTTCTCGACCACACCACCACACGGCTGGGCGAGCGCGAATCCATCGCCGACGTGGCCAAGAACCTTGAGCGCATGGTGCACGGCATCATTGCGCGCGTCTTTTCGCAGCAGTCACTCGACGAGCTGGCTGCGCACGGACGCATTCCGGTGATCAACGCGCTCTCCGACCGGTTTCATCCCTGCCAGGCGATGGCGGATTTCTTCACACTCGAAGATCGCTTCGGCGGGCTGCGCGGCCTGAAGATTGCGTACGTCGGCGATGGAAATAACGTTTGCCACTCGCTGCTCTCCATCGCCGCTCGCGTGGGCGCGCATATGCGCGTTGCCGCGCCGGCGGGATTCGAGCCGGATGCCGGCGTCGTCGCAGAAGCCAAGCGCGTGGCGCGCGAAACGCGCGGAAAAATCGAGGTTTTGCGTTCACCGGAGGACGCCGTGGCCGGAGCGCAGGCGGTGTATACGGACGTGTGGGCCAGCATGGGTCAGGAATCCGAGGCGGCTTCGCGCCGGGATATTTTCGCTGGTTATCAGGTAAATGAAGCGCTGATGGCGCACGCCGCCGGGGACGCCGTGTTCATGCACTGCCTGCCCGCGCATCGCGGTTCGGAAGTGACCGACGTGGTGCTGGATTCCGAACGCTCGATCGTGTTCGATCAGGCGGAAAACCGGCTGCACGTGCAGAAAGCAATTTTGCTGACGCTGCTGAATTAAGGAGAACGAGTGCCAAAGAAAGTTGTCCTGGCGTATTCCGGAGGATTGGACACCTCCATCATCATTCCCTGGCTGAAGGAAAATTATCGCGGCTGCGAAGTAATCGCCATGATCGGCGACCTGGGCCAGCAGGAAGACCTGGAAGCGGCGCGCAAGAAAGCGCTGGCCACCGGCGCGAGCGAAGCGCATGTCGAGGACCTGCGCGAAGAATTCATCACCGGCTACATCTGGCCGACGCTGCGGGCCGGAGCGGTTTACGAACACAAATACCTGCTGGGTACGTCGTTTGCGCGCCCGCTGCTGGCGCAGCGGCAGGTGCGGCTGGCCAAGCAATTGGGCGCCGATGCGGTGGCTCACGGCTGCACCGGCAAAGGCAATGACCAGGTGCGATTTGAACTCGCTGCAAAGGCGCTCGCTCCGGAGCTGAAAATCATCGCACCGTGGCGCGCATGGAACATCGCCTCGCGCGAAGAAGCCATCGCCTACGCGCGGGCGCACCATGTGCCCGTCGAGCAAACTACGAAAAATATTTACAGCCGCGACCGCAACATCTGGCACCTGAGCCACGAAGGTGGCGTGTTGGAAGATCCCGCGAACGCGCCCGACGAAGCCATGTGGCAATGGGTCGTCTCGCCGGCGAAAGCTCCGGACCATGCGACGACGGTTGAGATCGGCTTCGACGCTGGAACGCCCGTGAGTGTGAATGGCAAAAAGCTCGCGCCCATAGTTCTGCTCGATCAACTCAATGAAATTGCCGCCGTGAATGGCGTGGGCCGCATGGAACTGGTCGAAAACCGACTGGTGGGCATCAAATCGCGCGGCGCTTACGAAACACCGGGCGGAACGCTGCTGGTCACCGCGCATCGCGAGCTGGAATCTTTGTGCCTCGACCGCGAGACGGCGCACTACCAGCAGATGCTGGCGCTGCGGTACGCGGAGATGGTTTATTACGGCATGTGGTTCACGCCGCTGCGGGAATCGCTGGACGCGTTTTTCGCCAATTCGCAGCGCCGCGTGACCGGTTCGGTGTCGCTCACTTTATTCAAGGGCAACGTCACCGTGGCGGCGCGGCGGTCTCCTTACTCGCTCTATCGCACCAACCTCGCCAGCTTCACCATGACCGGATACAATCCGAAAGACGCGGAAGGCTTCATCAATCTCTTTGCGCTTCCCATCACCGTGCCACCCATGACGGCGGCGCAGGACGCGCGCGCCAAAGCCGAGGTCGGATGAGCGCTGCCGAAGACCAGAAGATGTGGGGCGGCCGCTTCGACCGTCCCCCTGAATCTTCGTTCTACGAATTCGAGCGCTCCTGGCATTTCGATCGCCGCCTGCTGCCGCAGGAGTTCGCGCTCGACCGCGCCTGGGCTCGCGCCATCGCCCAGGCGGGAATCATTTCCCACGAGGAAGGCCAGCAGATCGTCGCCGCGCTGGATCAACTGGAGCAGCGCGCTCGATCGGATGTTGCCTGGCTCGACAATTCGAAAGCGGAAGACGTGCACCATTTCGTGGAGACCGCGCTGATTGAAAAACTCGGCGCGCTGGGCGCCAAGTTGCACACCGGGCGCAGCCGCAATGAAATGGTGGCCACGGAATTCCGCATGTACGTTAAGGAGTCCTCGCGCGAAACTCGGACAGCCATCGCAGAGCTGGCTCGCGCGATTGCCGTCCACGCTGAAGCCAGGATTCGCGTGCCCATGCCGGGCTCGACGCATCTGCAACATGCGCAGCCGTTGCTGCTCTCGCACTGGCTGTTGGCGCATGGCGAGGCGTTTCTTCGCGATGCGGAGCGCGTGGCGGCTGCGGGCGCGCGCGCGGATTCCTGTCCACTCGGCTCCGGGGCGCTGGCCGGCTGCGCGTTTCCCATCGATCGTAAAACGCTGGCGCGCGATCTGGGGTTTTCGCGCATCGCGCCCAACAGCCTGGATGCGGTGAGCGACCGCGATTTCGCGCTGGAATATATTTCCGCGCTATCATTTCTGGCCATGCATCTTTCGCGTTTGGCGGAAGACATGATCCTGTTCGCTTCGCCGGAATTTGGCTACATCGAGCTGCCCGACGAATATTCAACCGGCAGCAGCCTGATGCCGCAAAAGAAAAATCCCGACGCGTGGGAGTTGATTCGCGGCAAGACCGGGCGCATTTACGGCGCGCTCTTCGCGCTGCTGACCGTCTGCAAGGGCCTGCCGTCGAGTTACCAGCGCGATTTGCAGGAGGACAAGGAGGCGCTCTTCGGCGCGCACGACCAGGCGCTGGCCATGACGCGCATCGCGGGAAAAACACTGGCGGCAACGCGCTTCCGCGACGATCAGTTGAGTCAGGCGGCGCAGGATCCCGCGCTGGTGGCCACGGAAGTGGCGGATTACCTGGTCGCATTCGGTGTGCCCTTTCGCGAGGCGCATGAAATTGTCGGCAAGGTGCTGCGCGCAGCGGAACAGGAAGGAAAATCAATCCGCGAAATGCCGCTCGACCGCCTGAAGGAATTTTCGCCTGCCTTCGGACGAGACCTGAGCACGGTGCTGACTCTGGAATCGGCGCTGGCGCGGCGCGCCGTGGCCGGAGGAACAGCGCCGGGGGCTGTGCGTGCGACGCTGGACGAATTCAAGCAGCGCTTGATCAAGCTTGAGGAACATCCATGAGGGTGCGCTGCGCCAGCATCGCGGACGCTCCGGCGATTTACGCGCTGATCGCGCAATACGCTGAAAAAGGATTGCTGCTGCCGCGCGCCGAGGATGAAATCCGGCGCAACATCAGCCACTTTCAGGTGTGCAAGATGAACCGGCGCGTCGTCGGTTGCGTGGCGCTGGAAAATTATGGTTCTGAGCTGGCGGAAATCCGCTCGCTGGCCGTGGATCCGGAAATTTGTGGGCAGGGCATCGGAGCGAGCCTGCTGGGATTCGCACTCGATGAGGCGCGGCGCTGCGATATCGCGCGCGTTTTTGCCGTCACGCACGCGCCCGAGTTCTTCGTACGCCAGGGATTTTCGGCGGCGGCGCGCCAATCGCTCACGGAAAAAATTGATCGCGATTGCCGGCACTGCGCGAAACGGCGAACGTGCCGGCTGGTCGCCGTGGTGGCCACGGTGATTCCCGAGCGCATCACGCTGCCCATTCTGAGCGACTCTCCAGAATCCGTCCTCGTCCCATGACCGCGCGGGCTTCGGCTTCTGACATTCCTCGCGGGTTTTCATTCGCCGCCGCTTCCTGCGGCCTGAAAAAATCCGGGCTGGACCTGGCACTGCTCGTCAGCGAGACGCCTGCCGCGGCGGCGGCCATGTTCACGCAAAACCGCGTGCAGGCGGCTCCTGTGCTCGCTTCGCAAGTGCATCTCAGGAAATCGCGGGCGCGCATGCGCGGCGTAATCGTCAATTCCGGCAACGCGAATTGCTGCACCGGCTCGGAGGGCTACGCCGCGGCGGCAGCAACCACATTGAAGGTGGCCTGGGAGTTGGGCCGGCTGCATCCGTCCCAGATTCTGGTTTGCTCCACAGGCGTGATCGGCGTGCCCCTGCGCGTCGAAAAAATCCTGCGAGCGGTGCCGGCCTTGGTGCGCGCGCGGCGCGCTGACGCCGGAGCTTTTGTGCATTTCACACGCGCGATCATTACTACAGACACGCGGCCGAAGTGGGCCGCGGCAAAATTCCGAGCCGGGGGAAAGCTGGTGCGCATTCTCGGTTGCGCCAAGGGCGCGGGGATGATTCAGCCGAACATGGCCACTATGCTCGCGTTTATCGCCACCGATGCGGCCATCTCGCCTGCGTTGCTTTCGCGCGCACTGCGCCGCGCCGTAAAGCCGACGTTCAATGCCATCACCATTGATGGCGACACCTCGACGAACGATACGGTTGCGACCCTGGCGAACGGGCAATCCGGCGCGCGAAAGATTTGCGCGGAGGGCACGGACTTTCGCAAATTTTGTGCGGCGCTGGATACCGTGTGCTGCCAGCTCGCGCTTGCGATTGTGGCCGACGGCGAAGGCGCGCAGCGTGTCATCGAAATCGAAATCCGCGGCGCGCCGTCGCCTGCCGCTGCGGATCGCGTGGCTCGAACGGTTGCCAATTCCCCGCTGGTGAAAACGGCTCTCGCGGGCGCGGATCCCAACTGGGGACGCATCCTCGCCGCCGCTGGGCGCGCTGGCGTGCCCTTCGATTTCGAACGCGTGGACATTCGCCTGGCCGGGATTCCCGTCTGCCGCCGCGGCCGCGAGCATCCTTTCAACGAGCGCACCGCCCACAAGAAAATGCTCGCAAATTTCGTGCCCATCGTCGTGGACCTGAACTCCGGCCGCGCCTCCGCGCGCATGTGGACCTGCGATTTCACAGGCGACTACGTGACCATCAACGCCAGCTACCGCACCTGACAGCCTGTCGGCGCGCTCGGTTAATCTCACTTTCGATTGGGTCATGTTGGCTGGCCTGCGGCGCTACTCCCACTTCCAATTGGCGTATTGCTCGCGAAGCTTGGTTTTCAGGAGTTTGCCAACGGAGGTGTGCGGCAGCTCGGCGACGAAGGCGAAGCCGTCGGGGATCTGCCACTTGGCAAATTTCGCGGCCAGGAATTCGCGCAATTCTTCGGGCTGCGCTTGCGCTCCCTCCTTGAGCACGACGACGGCGAGGGGGCGCTCGTCCCACTTCGGGTGCGGCAGGCCGATCACCGCGGCCTCCGCTACGGCGGGGTGGCCCATCAGCGCGTTTTCCAGGTCCACGGAGCTGATCCACTCGCCGCCGGATTTGATGAGGTCTTTGCTGCGGTCCACGATTTTGATGTAGCCCTCGGGATTGATGCTGGCGATGTCGCCGGTGCGGAACCAGCCGTCGCGGGTCCAGCGGTCGCTGGTTTCAGGAGCTTCGAAATAGTTTCCGGCAACCCAGGGGCCGCGCGCTTCAAGCTCACCGAAGGTGATGCCGTCCCAGGGCGCTTCGCCTTTGGGCCCCTGCACGCGCAATTCGACGAAGGGAACGGGATAACCCTGCAAGGCGCGCGTGCGGTATTTTTCGTCCTCGGAAGATTGCGACATGGTGGATTTCAGGCGGCTTGTGGTGGCCAGCGGTGTGGTTTCCGTCATGCCCCACAGGTGCGTTATCTGGAAGCCGAAGCGGTCCAGGCGACGTAGCAACGATTCCGGCACGGCCGAGCCACCACAAGTGATGCGCACAGGCTTCGCGAATTTCCAGCGGCCGGGATTTTTCTCGAGCGAGCACAGTACCGCGAGCCAAATGGTCGGCACACCGGTGGTGATGGTTACCTGCTCTGAGGCGATAAGGTCGAGTACGCTTTCGGGATCGAGATGGCGGCCGGGAAAAATCAGCTTTGCGCCGGCAAGCGCGGCGGAATAGGGAATGCCCCACGCGTTGGCGTGGAACATGGAAGAGCACGGCAGAATCACTTCGCGGTGGCCGACACCAAAACTGTCTTCCATGCACGCGGCAAAGCTGTGCAGCACCAGAGCGCGGTGCGAATAGGCCACGCCTTTGGGTTTGCCGGTGGTGCCGGAAGTAAAGCACATGGCCGCGGCTTCGTTTTCCTCGAGAGTGGGATAGATGAAATCGTCGTCCGCGGCAGCAAGAAAATCTTCGTAGCTTTCCGAAGAGCGCTGAACGGGTTCGCCGGTGGTGGGGACAACGAAGACGCGTTCAAAGGGCGCCTGGTCGCGAAAGGATTCGTACACGGGAAGCAGCACGTCGTCAACGATGAGGAATCGGTCGCGGGCGTGATTGGCGATGTAGGCCAGCTCGTGCCCGTGCAGGCGCAGGTTGAGAGTGTGCAGCACGCCGCCGGCAATGGGAACTCCGAAGTAAGCTTCCAGGTGCGTGGCGTGATTCCACATGAGCGTGGCCACGCGGTCGCCGCGGGCGAGTCCGGCGAGCTCGAGCGCGCGCGCCAGACGCCGGGCGCGGCGATACATTTCGCCGTAGCACGAGCGCGCGAGCGTGCGATCCGGGCGGCGCGAGACGATTTCGACTTTGCCGAAAATTTTTCCGGCGCGCTCGAATATGGGAATGAGCGTAAGCGGAAAATCCATCATGGTTCCACGCATGCGCTGCCCCCGGATGGAATTTGCGCGCATCGTACCACCGGCCGGGCGGCACCCCCTAGCCGGAGAAAGCCGGCGAGCAGGCGGATTCGGGCATTTTTGCAGGGGAAGCGTTGACTCCGCGTGCCAGTTGCCGCATCATGCCCCCTGAGTTGCTGGAGCCCTTGCTTCAGCCGAGAGCGGCCGGCTCGATTGAGCCTCGCCGGCCACCGCGGCCGATCCTTAGTCCCTTCAGCCTCGCAGATGTGCCCTGCCACCTGGAGCGGGGCACCAGGAGAACGGCCGTGAAGAAACTCTACGTTGGGAATCTCCCGTTCAAGGCTACAGAAGAGCAGGTTGCTGCGTTGTTCTCGGAGATCGGCGTGCAGCCGGATTCGCTGACGTTGCTGCGCGATCGTTTTACGGGACAGCCCCGCGGGTTCGGCTTCGCGGAGATTCGCGACGACGCCGAGGCAGAGAAAGCCGTCGCCGCGCTCAACGGCAAGGACTTTCTGGGCCGCGCGCTGGTGGTGAACGAAGCGCGTCCGCAACGTGAAGGCGGAGGCGGCGGTGGCGGAGGACGGGGCGGTCACGGCGGCGGTGGTGGCGGTGGCGGACGCGGTGGCGGCGGTGGACGCGGCGGCGGTGGCGGAGGACGCGGCGGATATGGCGGGGGACGCGATCGGGGAGACAGAGATCGCGACCGCTAGTTTCTGTGAATAAATTTTGGACATTTTTATTTTAAGGGCGCGAGTGCGGGTGTGTGCAAGCGCGCGAGCGGATCATGCGATGGCGCTCCGCTGCTTGGCAGGGGCGGGATCGTCCGCGCGCCGGCTGCCGCTGGCGATGGTCTGCGGCTCTTCGGCTTCCACGCGTCCGTTCTTGTAGTGAAATTTTTCAATGGTGGTTCCGCGAATTCCCTGGTTCACCAGCTCGCGAATATCCAGCTTCGATTCCGCTTCGGTGAGTTCTTCGGCGCCGGCATACAGAGCCGGTGTGCGCGGCATGAACACCGGGCAGCAATCGTGGAACGGCTCGGAGGAAATATCGTAGGTGCCGATTTTCCGCGCCGTGGCCATGATTTCCATTTTGTCGGTGCCGATCAGCGGGCGGAAGACGACCATGCGCGAGGCGGCGTCCACGGCGACCAGGTTGCGCAGAGTTTGTGAGGCCACTTGCCCGAGGCTGTCACCGGTGACGAGCGCCAGGGCGCGGTCGCGCCCGGCAATCACCTGCGCGATGCGCAGCATCATGCGGCGGTACAGCAGCACGCGGAATTCTTCGGGCGCGTAGCGGACGATTTCGCGCTGAATTCCTTCAAACGGGACGCGGTAGAGCCGGGCGTGGAATTGGTAGCGCACCAGTTGACGCGCCAGATTGCTGGCGACGTGGAGCGAAGATTCGCCCGGGCGCGCGCCGGTGCCATAGAAGTGCGTGAAGCTGAGATGCGCGCCGCGCTTCATCATGTGATAGGCGGCGACGGCGGAATCGTATCCGCCGGAGAGCAGGCACATGATGCGGCCGGCGGTGTTGGTCGGCAGGCCGCCGGAGCCGGGAATTCTTTGCGCATAAACCAGCGCGGGTCCGGGCGTGATTTCAATGTAGCAGGTCAAGTCCGGTGTCTTGAGATGGACGCGCGGCGAGCCGGGGAGATGGTCGAGCAGGTAGCGACCGACGACGGAATCAATTTGCATAGAGGTGTGTGGGAAAGATTTGTCGCTGCGTCGGGCGCGCACGGCGAAGGTGGAAAATTTTTGCGGTGCCATTTCGTCGAGAGCCGCGCGGCAGATGGCCTCGAGGTCGCGGTCGACGGGGCGGGCCACGGCAAAGAAAGCGACGCCCAAAACATGGTTGACGCGAGCGATAACTTCGTCGAGCGCGGCGCCGTCACCGAGGCGGACGACGAAGCGGTCGCCGGGCTGCTCGATACGCTGGACCGGGAGGCCGGCGAGCGTCTGGCGCAGGGCGGTGAAGAGCTTGCCGAGAAAAAAGCGGCGATTGCGGCCCTTAAGCCACAGTTCGTGATAGTGGACGACGATGACCGGGTTGCTCATGTGAAATTCGCGTGGCGCACACGCAGGAGTAACTTCGAGAAAGTATAGCAGCAGGGGGTGAATGGGTGTAGAAGGGAGCAAATTGGGCGCCCGTTCGGCCAGATCAGAGCCATGTTGAGAACCAACCGGGTGGGGGAGCGAAGGGCGCCTATGGATGTGCGAAAGGGGCGATAACTCTAAGGAAACATGAAACATTCGCGCGCGACAATCCGCTAGACTCGGGGTTAGAATCTGCACCGTTTCCAGACCTGGGGCGGGCGCGGCGAGGGTGGCGGGAGAAAATATAGTTACCCTTGGCGCGGCAATTGCATCATATGTGGTGCGACCGGGGCGCGCAGGAGGCCGACAATGTGGAACCGGCGAGACTGGGACGACTTCTTTCAGATAGTGCGGAAGCGCTGGCACAACCAGCGGCCGCCGCGTCCAGTGGCTCCGTCGCGGCTGAACCGCGTGCTGCCCACCGAAGGATACAGCCTGGCGGAACTGGACGATGCCGGCTTGAGCATTGAGCAGGCTGAGTTTCTGGGCCTGCCGGTGGACGCCGGGCGAATCGGGGCGTACGGCCCGAACGTATCCACACTGCGTGAATTCATCCGCGTGGCGCGATCGCGCTTCTAAAAATCCAACCAAAATTTGATTTCGTAGCGGATCCCGAGCGGGGATCCGTCTGCCCAGGACGCGAAGCCTCCTGCCACGAAGTGTCATTTCTCCATGCCCATTTTTGGCGGCGCGGGCTTCCGGGGTGTACCGCCGGAGTGGCTTGCGGGCCGCCACCACCCACCCCGTTGCAAAGTAGTACCCCCCCGGGGGGTGGCTTTTTGTTGCGATTAGAAAGTACCGCCGTCGTTTGTTTTCTAAGGGTTGCGGCGATTCCGGTTTCCGATGTGTTGCGATTAGAAATGGAGGGACGAGTGGCCAGCCGTAACTGACTGGTAACGTTCAGTGAAGCAAACACAGGGGATAGCGCCAGGAGGCAGGGACGCATGAATGCGGAGATTGAGGGAAATGGTGAGTCGGTGGGGTCGAATTTCCTGGAAAAATTGCGAGGCTGTTGCGCGGCAAACATGACCATTGGTAGCACGAAACGAAGCGAGGCGAAGTACAGAATCAGTACAGAGCGAGGATTGATTTGATCCAGTTTTAGTACGCCTGTCCGTTGGTACAGGTGATGCGTCGGCACGCAGCGGAGCGGAGCGAACGAACAAGCGGAATTGCAAATTTCAGATTTGAAAATTCAGAGAAGGGAAACGTCAAAGGCATCCCGCCCTTCGCCAACGGCGCAAAGGTATCGGCACCCGCAAGACCTAATGCTAGAGCCAAATCCAAAGGCTGGCCCGCCCCCCATATTCGGCTGATCGCTGTCTGTCAGCTAATTTCGTGTGACGCTAAAGGAATCCGAAAAAACATGTAATAGATATTTGAGCAGCACCTCACCTGGAGGGTGCCTCATGCAGGAGGAGTTCACTATGGCCAAGACATTCCGTACATGGGCTCACCGCCCATTGGTCTTCGTGACCGCATACTGCCTGGCTTCCATCTTGTTTTCAGCCTCTGGAGCTCAGGCACAGGACCGCACCATTCGCAAACAAGTAGTGGTGGACGCGTCACTCAAGGAAGTGTGGGAGGCATTTACGACCAACCAGAGAGCGCAAGCCTTTTTCGCTCCAAAAACGAAGATCAATCTCACTCTGGGTGGTTCCTATGAAATTTACTTCTACCCCGGCAATCCGAATGGGACCCGAGGTTGCGAAGAAGAATGCCATATCCAAAGTTTCGCGCCCATGAAGTCTCTGGCCTTCACGTGGGGAAGCGAGCCCGGATCCCTTCGCGATGCGGGCCTTACCACCATCGTTTTTCTGGATTTTAAGGAGCTGCCCGCTCACAAGACGCTCGTTCATTTCACCAACATTGGTTGGGGGCAAGGCCACGAATGGGACCAGTCTTACGACACTTTCACCAAGAATTGGGACTCCGTTCTCGGGTGGCTAAAGATACGTTTCGCGAAGGGGCCGATCGATTGGTCCAATCCTCCGGAAATCACCGAATCCTTCGCCATTCACAAGTGAGTGCGAGACAGGACGGCACATCGGCAAAATGCAACCGGTAGGTGGCCCAACCGCCGAGTTCAAGCGCGGGTAGCGCGACGCTTGTAAGGCGCAGAGGAATTTGGCTGCCGGCGAGCGACTGCGCGTTTTGCGCGTGGCAGGGGGACGGGTAGGTGAATGGGGTGGCCGGCGAGGATGCGGATGAATTCGTCGAGGTACGCCGGAGTCCCGGAGGAGCGCGCGCCCCTCGACTCGCTCCGCTCGCTCGGGATGCCAATCCTCGCCGGATTGGCACGTTGCGAGTTGGATTTGAGGCGGGCGATGGACCAGTCGCGGTAGAAGCCGTCGCGGGTGAGGCGGACGGCGCGCAATTCGCCGGAAGCGAGTTGCGGGGCCACGGCCCAGCGGGCCAGGACGGCGACGCCCATGCCGGCTTTGACCAGTTCGAGGATGGCTTCGGTCAGCATGACTTCACGGATGCGGCGCGGGATTACACCCGCGGGGTTGAGGAATTTCAGGAGCACGGAACTTTCTTCCTTGGGGGGATAGATGATGAGGTCCTGGTTCGCGAAGTCGGCGGGGTTGACGAATGGTTTCGCGGCCCAGGGATGATGCGGGGGGACGAGCACGACCATTTCGTCGCTCCAGAGCGGCGTGTATTCGATTTTGCTGTTGCGCACCGGATAGCAGACGACGGCCAGGTCGAGTTTGCCGTCGAGGAGCGCGTCGAGGGGATGCGGGGTGGCTTCGACAACCAGCTGGAAGTCCACGGCGGGAAATTTTTTCTGGAAGATTTTCAGGCGCGGGGGGAGCCAGTGGTACACGGTGTAGCACTGCGTGCTCAGGCGGATGAGGCCGCGCTCGGCGGTTCCGCTGCGCTGGATTTCTTTTTCGGCGCGGTCGAGTTCGTCGAGGACGCTGCGGGCGGAGCGCAGCAGGCGTTCGCCGGCGGCGGTGAGCACCATTTTGCGGCTGCGGCGTTCGAACAGCGGGCGGCCGAGCAGCTCTTCGGCATCGCGGAGCTGATGGCTGAGCGCGGATTGTGTGAGATGCAGGCGCGTGGCGGCGCGGGTGACGCTCGCTTCCTCGGCGATGGCGGCAACGACCTTCAGGTGGCGCATTTCCAGACTCACAGGGCCTCTCCGGCGCAGGTGGTATGAATGCTACTCATTTAGACGATGAAATCAATCAATTTGATTCATTGTGAGGCGGGTTTTATTGTCGGAGTGCTTCTAGTTTGCGACACCGCTTGCCGCTGACCCAACCACTCGCCGGGCGGCGGCAGGCGGTGTGCGTTTTTGGGAGCGGCGGGTGGAGTTGTCGAAAAATTTGGCCGCGAGAAGCGGATAGAAGCGCGGGGGAACGCGCCGTAAGTTGAGTGGAGGCGTCACAGCAACGCACAGGCAGGATTGCCTGTGTCACCGAGGTGCATGATGCAGGACCTGAAAATGGATGTGAAGTTTGCGCTGCGACGATTGGGGAAGCGGCCGGCGCTTACGGCCGTGGCGCTGTTGACGCTGGCGCTGGGGATCGGAGCGAACGCGGCCATTTTCAGCGTGGTGAACGGGGTGCTGCTGCGGCCTTTGCCTTACCGCGATGCGGAGCGGTTGGTGTGGGTGTGGTCGAAAGTGAGCGACAACCCGACCGCGCCGTATTCCATGCTGGACTACATGGATATGCGCGAGAGGAATCACACCTTCGAAGACCTGGTGGCGGAGCAGCGCTGGCCGGTGATCATCACCGGGCAGGGCGACCCGGAGCGGCTGATGGGAACCAAGCTGACGGGAAACGGTCTGACGGCCCTGGGAGCCCAGGCCGTGTTGGGGCGCACGCTGCGCCCGGAAGATGATGAGCCGGGAGCAGCGCGCGTGGTGGTGATCAGTTATGGGCTGTGGCAAAGGCGGTTCGGAGGCGACCGCGACATCGTGGGCAAACCGGTGACGCTGGGCGAGGAAATGTTCACCGTGGTGGGCGTGATGGCCCCGGACTTCCTGGTGCCCAAGCAGCCAGGCGACGTGGTGGCGCCGATTCATATGGAGACAAGCCCGTACCGCAGCATGCGCGATTTTGAGTTGCTATGGATCTACGGGCGGCTGCGGCCGGGCGTGTCGGTGAGCGCGGCGCAAAATGATTTGGATGAAATTACGAATCAGTTGCGGCGGGAATATCCGGCGGACAACGCGCGGAAGATGAGCGCGCCGGTGACGCCGCTGCGCCAGGAAATCCTGGGAGATTTCCGGCTGGCGCTGTGGGTGCTGTTCGGCGCGGTGGCGCTGGTGCTGCTGATCGCCTGCGCGAACCTGGCAAATCTGTTTCTGGCGGATGCCGCCGGGCGGCAAAAGGAAATCGCGATTCGGTCGGCGTTGGGAGCTTCGCGGGTGCGGCTGGTGCGGCAGTTGTTGATTGAAAGCGTGGTGCTGTCGTTTGCGGGAGGAATGCTGGGAATCGCGCTGGGCTATGTTGGGATTCCGCTGCTTATGGCGCTGAGTCCGGCGGGATTGCCGCGGGTGAAGCAGGTGACCATGGATACGCGCGTGCTTTTGTTCGCGGCGGGGCTGAGCCTGCTGACGGGAATTTTGTTCGGCCTGGCACCGTCGCTGGGCGCGTCGAAAAGCGATTTGCAGGACACGCTGCGCGAAGGCGGGCGCGATGCGAGCGAAGGGAGCGGCGGGCATCGCGTGCGGCGCGTGCTGGTGGTGGCGGAGCTGGCCGTGTCGCTGGTGCTGCTGGCGGGCGCGGGGTTGCTGCTGCGGAGTTTTGTGCGGCTGGCGGCGATTTCGCCGGGATTCAATCCGCACGGGCTGCTGACCTATCAATTGTCGGTGCCGCGCCCGCGGATGAAAACGCGGCAGCAACTGTGGAATTACTACAAGCAATTTCACGAAAGGATCACGGCAGTGCCGGGAGTGGAATCGGCGGTAATGGTGCACGACCTGCCGGTGAGCACGGCGAACGTGACCGTGGATTTCGAGGTGGTCGGCAGGCCGCCAGTGAAGCGCGAGGAATTGCCCGAGGCGCAATACCGTCCCGCGACGCCGGGATATTTTCAGACCCTGGGAATTCCGCTGCGCATGGGGCGGGAATTTACTTTTTCGGATCTGGCGGAGACTCACTGGGTGGCGGTGGTGAACCAGAGCGCGGTCGGATACTACTGGAACAACGAAAATCCGATTGGGACGCATATTGCGCTGCTGAGCGCGGACGGCGTGCGGCGTGAATTCGAGATTGTGGGCGTGGCCGGAGACGTGAAGCAGGGCAGCTTGAGCGGGCCGCCGACGGTGGATTTGTATATTCCCATGGCGCAGATTCCCGAGGTTTCCATTCCGTTCATGGCCGACCAGATGAAGTGGGTGGTGCGCACGAAGATGGAGCCGTTGGCGCTGGCGCGGGCGGTGAGGGAAAACGCCCTGGCCGTGGATCCGGACGTGGCTATCAGCGAAACGCAGACAATGGAGCAATATCTGGCCGTGTCGCTGGCGCCGCGGCGATTCAACCTGGTGCTGCTGGCAATATTTGCGGCGGCGGCGCTGTTTCTGGCAATTTCCGGAATTTACGCGGTGATTTCGTATTCCGTGGCGCGGCGGACGCATGAATTCGGAATCCGCATTGCGCTGGGCGCGCAACCCCGCGACGTGCTGGGAATGATTCTGCGGGAAAGTTTGCGGCTGGTGGGCGCCGGGATTTTGATCGGGTCGCTCGTGGCATTTGGCCTGACGCGGATTCTGGCGCAAATGCTGTATGGCGTGGCGGCCACGGATCCGGTGACGTTTGCGGGCGTGGCGGCGCTGCTGGCGGCGGTGGGATTGGCGGCGAGCATCGTGCCGGCGGCGCGGGCGACGCGGGTAGATCCGCTGGTGGCGCTGCGGTACGAGTGAGGAAGGCTGTGAGTCGTGACTGGTGATTCGTGAAAATCTAAGAACTCCCCCCTGGCGCGTTCCTCTGCGGCTAACATTCCACGAGTGACATTCGAAACAGACCTCTTGACTTTGTCTCTCTTATAGTAGAACATGAATTCATGTTCATATTATGAAGAAATCGCTGGTGGTTTTCGGGGCTGTGGGATGGGCGGTGGCAACCGCCGGATTGCGGCTGGGCGGGCAGTACGTGCTGCGTCCGAGTGGCGCGGGGGCGAAGCTGCGGCTTTATGTGGTGAGTTTTCTGCTGATGGCCTGGCTGGTGCGCAGGCTTTGCCATGCAGCCGGGTTGCCGCAGGAGCAGCGGGTGGCCGGGGCGCTCGCGGTGATGTTGCCGACGCTCGCGCTCGATCCATTTTCGTGCGCGTTCTTCCCCGTGGTGTTTCCGAATATGGCGCTGGAGATGGCGGGCGTGTTTGGCGGGTGGATGCTGATTTGTTGCGCGGGCGCATTTATGGGGGCGGCGATTCCGTCGTCGCGAAGGGCGTGAAGAAGCGGCCGAATCTGCTCGATGGTGAGGATCTGCCGTGCGGGCCGCAGCAGAAGCGCAGCCTGGATAAGCGGGCACGGTTGAAGGAAGCGGCGCTCGGGCTATTCGGCGAGAAAGGTTACGAGGGAACTTCGATTGGCGGGGTCGCGCGGCGCGCGCGGTTGCCGGTAGGGAGTTTTTATCAGCATTTCCGGTCGAAGCGACAGTTGCTGCTGGTGCTGATGGACGATCTGCTCGAAAGTTTGAGCCGGATGGATTTGTGTCCTGCGGCAAAGGGAGATGTGCGCGGGGCTCTGGGAAATATGTTGTCGGGGGCATTTTCGGCGGACCTGCGCTACCTGGGCGCGTGCCGGGCGTGGCAGGAAGCGTCGCTGGCGGATGCGGAGCTGGCGCGGAAGGAAGCGGAGATCCATGCGTGGACGACCGCGCGGGTCAGGCGCGTGTTCGAATTCTTGCAGCAGTTGCCGGGAGCGCGTCGGGGCGTGGATGTGCCGGGGCTGGCGCGGGTGATGGACAATTTTTTCTGGAGTTTATTGGGGCAGGCGCTGCGGATGTCGAAAGTGGAGTTGAAGGAGTGGCTTGAGTCGTCCACGCATTTGATTTACCACGCGATGTTCGAAGACGCGGCGAAGCGAAAACCCTCAAGTTCGAAGGCTTGATCTACATTTTGCCAGCGGGAGAGACGCGCCCTGCCAGCAGCGAAAACAGTCCACCGAGCAGCGCGCCGCAGACGACGATGGCTTCCCAGGCGAGGCCGGCGGCGACGGTGAGGACTGCCGGTGCGCCGAACGGTAGAAGCAGTGCGGCGAGGGCGGCTTCACGGACGCCGATGCCTCCCTGGGTGATGGGGAGAGCGGCGGAAAGCTTTGCCAGCGGCCAGGCGAAGAGCCAGGCGCGGAACGCGAGGTGCAGGCCGCAGGCTTCGGCGAGAAGGATGCTCAAGCTGATGAACGCGAGTTGCGCGACAAGGGCGAGTGAAAGCGCGGCGAACATGGCGCGGGGGCGGCGGGCCATGGATCGTCCGGCGCGGCGCAGGCGGACAAGGCGGCGGCGCAGGCGGAAGGAAACTTTTCCGGCGGGAACGAATGCAATGGCAGCGGCGATGACTGCCGCGCCAATCGCGGCGACGGCACCTAGAAGCATGAAAATCCTGCGGCCTCGCATGTCGAGCGCGCCGGGGACGAGAAAGGCTCCGGCGGCGGCCAGCAGCGCGAGCGCCGAGAAATCAATGATGCGGTCCAGAAAACTGCCGAGCAGAACGGCCGCCTTGCTGCGTCCCAGGCGCATGGCCAGGGCGCCGCGGACCAAATCACCGCCGATCAGCGAAGGAAGAAACAGCGAGCCGAACAATCCCGCGAAGTAGCAGCGCGCGGCCGGGAGAAATTCGAGGCCCGCGCCGGCGGTGTTGACCATCAGGCGCCATTTGGTTACTCCCATGCAGTGCGTCGCGAGATATCCCGCGAGAACCAGGAGCCACAGGCGCGGCGGAAGCGATTCGAGCGTGTGCCAAACCTGGCGGCCGCCCAGATATCGGAACAGCAACAGGAGGGCCAGGGCGCTGCCGCCGTAGTGCAGAAGCGTCTGCGCCGCGGTGCGCAGAAATTTTCTTTGCGGAGCGGGCGTCTCGGATGGGAGCGTCACAGGGGCGTCGCCGGGACATTATGCGGCTGCGGGGGCGGGGCTGCAATGGGCGGGAGCACGCGGCGAGATACGGCGAATGCAAGGTCGGGCAGGAACAAGGCTTTCACTGGAGAGACGCAGAGGGCGCGGAGAAAATCGAGAGATGCTGAACCCTATTCCCAATTGATTCGCTTACGGTGAGGCGAATTCACCAAATGAAAAAATCACTGGCTTCAGGGGCTTCCCGCCAAAAACCTCGGGACGCACAAACCGCGGAAGCCCAACTTTCCTACGCGGACTTACGGCGGGGTTGAAAGCCCGCTCTTCCAAATTCGTTTCACGGCGCGGATCAGGATTGCTTGGCGGTCCAGTAGCGGGCTACCGCGGCGTAGTCGGGGTCGTCTTTCGCGGCGTCTTTTACGGCGCTGTAGGTGGCATAGGACGCGGCGGCCGCGGGAAGAGTGACGCCCTCCTGGCGGGCGAGTTCGAGAGCCAGGCGCATGTCTTTGTGCATGAGGCGCAGCGGAAAGCTGGGCGGGTACTCGTTTTTGAGGAGCAGTGGAGCCTTGACGTCGAGGACCGCGGCGCGCGCCATGCTGGCCTGAAGCACTTCGATGAGGCGTTCACCCTGAACGCCGGAATGGGTGACGAGCGCGAGAGCTTCGGCGAGGGCTTCGACTTCGAGAGCGAGAATGAGGTTCATGGCCAGCTTGACGATTTGCCCGGCGCCGTTGGATCCGAGGTGGAAGAATTTCTTGCCCATGGCTTCGAACACGGGACGCGCTTTTTCGAGCGTCTCAGCCTGGCCGCCGATCATGAAGACGAGCTCGCCTTTTTCTGCGCCCCAGGTGCCGCCGGTAACGGGCGCGTCGAGATAGCCGACGCCTTTTTCGCGGCAGGCAGCGGCGGTGCGGCGGGCCAGGTCGGGCGAAATGGTGCTGGAATCGATGAGCACGCTGCCGGAGCGGAGCGCCGCGAGCGCGCCATCGGCGCCCCACAGAACTTTTTCGACCGCGGGAGGATCGCTGACGACGGTCATGAGGAAGTCCACTTGCGCGGCGAGTTCGCGAGGGGTGGCGGCGAGCTTGGCGCCTTCTTGAACCAGCCTTTCGGCGCGCTCCGGCGTGCGATTCCAGACGATGAGCGGGAAGCCGGCTTTCAGGAGATTGCGCGCCATGGGATGGCCCATCAGGCCCAGCCCGATGAATCCGACAGTGGGTTTCACGAGTGCCTCCTATATAGAGGATGCAATATACCCGCGCGAAGGCGCAATGGGGCGGAGAAAAGTGCGGGAGGCGCGGACGGGCTTCAGGTTCTCCGTTTTTTCGACGATGGAGCCGGAGGAGCGGGTTTGGGCTGGGCTTCGGCGACGCGCAGGACGTATTCGTAGGGAATTTCGACGCGCATGACTTTGTCCTTGCCGCCGGATGAGAAGCGATCCTCGAGAATAATGGATTTCCCGTCATCGGCGGTGAGGGCACCGACGGCGGTGAGATAGATGTCGCCGGTGCGATACTCCGCTTCGACACGTTTCCCAATCAAAGAATCAAAGCGTGCCATTCATCCTCCGCGCGGATGCGGGCCCAAAGAAGGAAAATACTACCACAGAGTTTGTATACACTACCGTTAACTAAGTGCCCTTGTTGCTAATGCGATGAGTTGCTGGAAGGCGCCTGGTGATGGACGGGTGCGGGAGCCGGGGCCTCGGATTTTTGCTGCAAGTCGGCCAGAGCGATGAGGGCGAGCGGGGAGACGATGCTGAGCGCGAGATAGCTGTAGAGCACGGGTAAAACCCACCCGAGCGCCAAGGCGTCGTGCGCGTAACGTCGCGCGGTGAAACACCAGACCACAACAGCGGCGGCAAGGCCGATGAAGGACGCTAGATTGCGACTGAAATCGGAAATTTCGAGCGGGCGGCCGCAGCCGGGGCAGACGAGATCGTTTGAGCGTGCGGCGATGGAGGACGCGGAGAGCATGGACAGGCAATTCGGACACTGGCGAGCGGCCAAAGTTCACCTCCGATGAGCAAAGGCAAGATACATGAGCGATTCGGGATTGGGAAGAGTACCTAAGACAATTTCAAATGAGCCGGCGGGATGCCGGCCGCTACAAAGGCCAAGAGGGAAACAAAGACCGAAAAAATCTCCTCAGGGGCCAAAGCCCAGCGAATGCGAGGCGATTATGTCGGAGCTAAAGCTCCGACCCCCTAAAGAAACCTGCGTGTTGCTCGCGGCTGCTAGATAAGAGCGAATTCGACGCGGTGGCGGAGGGGATCGATGCGCTCGGCGCGGACGCGGACGCGATCGCCGAGGCGGAAGATTTTGGCGCCGGCGGAGCGGCTGCCACGGTGCGGTTCGGCGACGATGGTGTGGTCACGCTCGCGATAGGTGCAGCGCATGCCGGTGGTTTCTTCCACGCGGTCAATTCCTACAAGGCCTTCGACGAAGATTTCCATCAGCTCGACGAAGAAGCCGAATTTCTGCACGGAAATAATCAGGGCTTCGTATTCCTCGCCAAGATGGCTTTCCATGAATTGTGCGGTCTTCCATTCCATCAGCTCTCGTTCGGCAGCTTCGGCGCCGCGTTCTGCTTCGGAGCTTTCCGTGGAGATTTCTTCGAGCTCGACACGGCGATAGGGACCGAGCGTGGCTACGGTTTCCTCCGTTCCAGGGCGCGCGCGCGGCGACGGGGCGCGGCGAGGCGCGACATCCGGATTTTCGAGCGCCCATTTGAGCGCGCGGTGGACGATTAAGTCCGGGTAACGGCGGATGGGCGAAGTGAAATGCGTGTATTCCCCGACGGCGAGCGCGAAATGGCCGAGCAGGTCGGCGGTGTAGCGGGCCTGTTTGAGCGAGCGCAGCATGAGGTAGGAGAGGATGCGTTCCTCGGGCTTGCCGGCGATTTTTTCGGTGAGGCGCTGGTAATGCTGCGGGCGGATGTCCACTTCTTCTGCGGCGGGAAGGGTGACGGCCATGGGGCGCATGCGTCCGCGAGCGACCCGTCCGGTGCGCGTATCGCGCACCGGAGGAAGGACTTTGCCGTGGCGGACGGCGATGCGGCGCTCGGCGAGATCCTCCACACCGAGCGTGTAGCCGAAGGCGTGGGCCAGCTCTTCGAATTCGAGAACTTTTTTCGGGTCGGGCTTTTCGTGAACGCGGTGGAGGGAGGCGACGCCGCGCTTTTCAAGGTATTGCGCGACGGCTTCGTTGGCCGCGAGCATGAATTCCTCGATGATGCGGTTGGCGATATTGCGCTCGCTGCGGACGATGCTGAGCATGCGGCCGGCGTCGCCGAATTCAATGACCGGCTCGGGGAGGTCGAAATCAATGGAGCCACGGGCGCTGCGGCGTTTGTTGAGCAGCAGCGCGAGTTCCTTCATGCGGCGGAAGTGGCCGGCCTGGGCGGCGTAGCGAGTGGAGGCTTCGGCGTCACCCGAGAGAACTTTGTTGACGTTGGTGTAGGTCATGCGCTCGGCGGAACGGATGACGCCGGGGGTGAAATCGGCGCGCGTCATTTTGCCGCTGGCGTCCATTTCCATAATGACGCTCATCACCAGGCGATCCACCTGGGGATTGAGCGAGCAGATGCCGTTCGAGAGAGCTTCGGGGAGCATGGGGACGGCGCGATTCGGGAAGTACACGGAGGTGCCGCGGAGGCGGGCTTCGCGGTCGAGCGGCGAGGCGCGGCGGACGTAATGCGCGACGTCGGCGATGTGCACTTGCAGCTCGAAGCGGCCGTCGGAAAGTGCGGCGACGTGAACGGCGTCGTCGAAATCGCGCGCGGTTTCGCCGTCAATGGTGACGATGGGCAGGTCGCGGAAATCGCGCCGGCCGGCGAGTTCGGCGGGGGCCACCTGTTGCGGCGTGGCGTGAGCTTCGGCGAGAACTTCGGCGGGAAACTCATACGGGAGGTGGTGTTTGCGAATGATGATTTCCACATCCACGCCGATTTCGCCCGGGCGGCCGAGAATTTCGATGACGCGGCCGATGGGGGCCAGGCCGCCCTTGGGGTAGCGCGTGATTTCGATGTTGACGACCGCGCCGTCGAGTTCGGGAAGGCGGGCGCGGCGGCTGGGGGGCGCGGCGCCGAGTTTTTCGCGGAGATCGGGCGTGAGTTCTTCACCGGGCGGGATGGAAATTTCGTGGGGGATGCGCGTGTCGTAGGGAAGCACGACGTTGCCGTGCGGGCCGTAGCGGAAAAGACCGACCAGCGAAGGATGCTCGCGCTCGAGAATCTGGATGATGTGGGCTTCGGCGCGGCCGTCGGTGCGGCGGCGGATGATGCGCGCGAGGACGCGATCGCCGTGCATGGCGTCGGTCAGGTTGTCGCGGCCGATGAAAAGATCGCCGTCCACGCCGGGGACCGGAGCGTCGGGAACGACGAACCCGTAGCCGTCGCGATGGGCGACCAGGCGGCCGGGGATGAGGTTGGGATCGTGGCCGCGCTTGGGCGCGGCGGCGGCGTGGTGAACGGCAGTGGGAGACGGTGACGGCTGCGATTTTTGCGGCGCGGCCGTGGATGCGGCGGCTGCCTGCGGTTTCGCCGGAGGCTTGAAATGTTTCGCGCCGGGGAGGCGATAGCGTCCGCCGTGAATTTCTTCGATTTCACCGCGCTTCTTGAGTTGTTGGATGACGCGCGGGAGAAAGCGGCGGCCGCGATGCTTCAAATCCATGCCGTGGGCGATCTGACGGATGCTGACCGGTTGCGAGAGCGTCGAGAGATGAGCGACGACCTGCTCGGGTGTGACTTCCGGCGTGGGCGCGGGATCGCGGGACTCGAAGGAGTGGCGTTTGCTGCGCGGGCTCATGGGGGCAGGGACAGGCTAGCGGATTTGCGGGACGGAGGCAAAAGATGGTTTTGAAGCGAGCGACACGCCGAGGTGGATCGAAGAGGAACTTCAGCGGCTGAAGCCGACGATCTCTTGCGGATTCTATGTCGTGGCTGAAACCGCGACCCACAAACCTTTCGAGCTTCACGGAGGAGGAGGCTCGGCTAGGGGGCTTCCAGCATTACGATTCTGCCGTCGGGCTGGCGGCGGAGGGCGGGGGCATAGGGGCCTAGGATTTCGCGGCGCCACCAGGCGCCCGTCGATCGCTTCGTGGCGAGGTCGGTGAACCAGTATTGCCAGATGACTGAGCGGACTTCGGCGGGAGGCGGGCCTCCGGCGAAGGGGTTGGCGGCGAAGAGCGAGAGCACGTCCGGGTCGCTGCGGAGTAGGCGTTCCTCAGTCCAGACGACGAAATGATTCTGGTGCCAGGAACCGAGCGAGGCGAACCACAGATTCCAATCGAAGCGCGGCTGGTAGGGCGCGTAAATGCCGGGAGGCTTCGAGACGTCCTGCGGCTTATAGCGGAAGGGATAGGTGAGCCAGGTCTTTCCGTCGCGCGTGCCCTGAAATTCGATTTCGTAGCGGGCGTGGGTCATGACGGCGAAGAGGCCGTAGCGGTTGGCGATGCGGAAGGGTTCGAGGAGCGTGACCGGTTTTTCCGGGAACGGCAATGCGCGAGCGCCCGTCAGCGTCCAGACCAGCGGCATAGTGGCGGCGTAGAAAACCCAGAGGAGCAGGATGCCCGCAACGGACATGCGCAGGGGCGCGAGAATTTTTCGCGTGCGGGTGCGCCAGGATTCAACGAGTGGCGCGGCGGCGTGAGGTGCAAGTGCACTTGCGGCAGTCTGTATTCCGAGCAGGCCGAGATTTTTCTGCGGGATGACCCCGGCGAGGAAACGGTCGTCGAGGAGCAGGATGCCGAGCGAGAGGACGAGGTAGTTGAGGAACGTGTAGTTGGCGGTGAGGATGATGGAGGTTTCGAACGGCGTGACGATGAAGAAGCAGGCGATGCGGAAGCGGCGCGGGAGAAAAAGCATGTACACCAGCACGATCTCGACGGCCAGGGTGTACACAACCGCCGATGCGTGAAACCAGTGTGGAAGATGCTGCACGTACCAGCCGATCCAGGTGGGCAGCGGACCGTTCTGGTAGTAGTCGTCCATGGCGGTCAGGTTGCGCCAGGCGAGATCGCCGCTGGCGATTTTTGCGATGCCCGATTCGAAATAGATGCGGAACCACTCCCATTGAAGAAGAACACGGCTGAGGCGCGAGGGCGGGTGATCGCGGCCGAGGCCGGGGCGGAATCCGGGCGGCGCAAAAAACAGGCAGATGAAACCGGCTTCGAGCAGCATGCCATCGGACTGGTAACCGGAAAAATCCTGCGCGGCGCTGACGAAGGAAAGAAAGCAGACGAAGCAGACAGCCAGCATGCCGCGGGGCCAGATATTCAGAACCAAGAGCAGCGATGCGATTATGCCCACCCAGCAGAGGGCCAGCAGCGCGTGGTCGGTGGAGCCGAACCAGAGGAGCGTGGGGGCATACCAGAATCGTTCGGAATGCAGCGCGCCGGAGACGGCTTGCAGATAATCGCCGGCGGGGAGAATGCCGCTGGGACCGAGAAGTCCGGTGATTTGGAAAAGGAGCGAGTAGAAAGCAGAAAAATAAATCAGACCGAGAGCGCGCAGAAAAATCCAGCGCGAAAGCAGATGGCCGGGCCGGGCGTTAGTGGCAAGCTCCGGGCCGAGGAACCAATTTGCCGCGGCGCGGAAATTTTCGAGCATGGCCCGGTGATTATACGGCGAAGGGCGGCACGAATCAGGAGGGCTTGGCTGCTGGGGGGCGCGCGGGCGTGAATTTGAGCGGATGTGGCAGGGGCGGGAGGGATTGCAGGTGCTCGCGCCCTTCGGCGAGGCCGATGAGAAATTCCTGAGCATTGAAGCGGAAGCCGTTGCGCATGTGCAGCAGGCCGTGGGCGTGGCGGGCGTGTGCGTATTCGCCGCTGGGAAGAAGGATGCGCGTCTTCTGCGTGTCGGCCAGATAGGGCTGAATCACTTCGGTGAGGATGCGGGAGCACAGCGAAGCGTCGCGCAGGTGGAACATCACTTCGACGCGCTCGTAGATATTGCGCTGCATCCAGTCGGCGCTGCCTAAATAGATTTCCGATTTCCCTCCGTTGGCAAACACGAAAACGCGGCTGTGCTCGAGGAACCGGCCGACCACACTGCGCACGCGGATACGGCTGGAGAGGCCGCGAACGCCGGGACGCAGGGCGCAACCGCTGCGAACAATCAGCTCGATATGAACTCCGGCTTGGGAGGCGCGGTACAGGGCGTGGATGATTTTTTCGTCGAGCAAGGCATTCACCTTGGCGACAATGAAGGCCGGGCGTCCGGCGCGGGCGTGAGCAGCTTCGCGCTCGATAAGGCTGATGCAGTTTTTTCCGAGATTGAGCGGGGCGACAAAGAGCGGATGGTAACTGGGGCGCTCGGAGTAGGCGGTCAAGTAGTTGAAGACGTGATGGACGGCGGAAGTGAGGTGCGCGTCGGTGGTAAGCAGGCTGAGGTCAGTGTAAAAGCGGGCCGTCGAAGGATTGTAATTCCCGGTGCCGAGATGAGCGTAACGGCGGATCTGGCCGTTCGATTCGCGGCGGGCGACTAGAGCGAGTTTGCAGTGCGTTTTCAGCCCGACCACGCCATGGAAAACCTGCACGCCGGCATCCTGGAGATTGCGGGCCCAGCGGATGTTGGAAGCTTCATCGAAGCGTGCTTTCAGCTCGACAACCACGGCGACTTCTTTTTTCGCCGCGGCTTCGATGAGCGCGCGGACGATGGGCGAATTTTCGCTGGTGCGGTAGAGCGTCTGCTTGATGGAAAGGACGTCGGGGTCCTGCGCGGCGCTTTCAATGAAGCGCACGACGGCGGAATAGGAATCGTAGGGATGATGGAGAAGAATGTCGCCGCAGCGGATGTTTTCAAAGAGCGCGGAGGCGCCGGGCTTGATAGCCAGCTCACGCGGGGCGAAGGATCCGTACATTAAATCGGGGCGCGGGGTCTGGTCGTACATGTGGAAGAGACGCGAAAGATTGACGGGGCCGTTGACGGGAAAAACCTGCCAGGGCGCGAGACGGAAGTTGGCCTGCAGCCGGTCAATGATTTCCTGGTTGGCGCCCTGTTCGATTTCCAGGCGAACGGCGGCGCCTTTGCGTCGGCGGTGCAGTTGGGTGTCAACAGAGTCGAGGATGCTGCGAGATTCTTCTTCCTCGAGGTACAGGTTGCTATTGCGCGTGACGCGGAAGGGAGCGGCGGAAAGGATTTCATAACCGTGGAAGTGGCGGTCGGCAAAGGCATGGATGACGTCATGGAGAAAAACATATTCGACCACATTCTTGGAAGAGGGGAGAAGCACCAGGCGCGGCAGAGCGCGCGGAACGGTGACGACGCCGAGATAGGTTTGTGAATTGCGGCGTTTGCGGCGCAGCAGAAACGCGAGGCACAGGGCTTTGTTCAAAACATGCGGGAATGGATGAGCGGGGTCCACGGTGACGGGGGTGAGCAAAGGCTCGACGGACTTGGCGTAGAAATTTTCGATGTGCTCGCGCGCTGTGGGACGCAATTCGCGGAGACTGAGAACGCGGATGGATTCATCGGCGAGCGCGGGAACCAACTCTTCCTGCCAGCAGGCATACTGCTCCTTGACGAACACGTGGAGCTTGGTCGCGAGTTCGCCGAGAACCTGCTCGGGAATGCGGCCGTCGGGGCCGGGCTCGCGGTGGCCGTGCTCAACTTGTTGCAGGAGTCCGGCAACACGAACCTCGACGAATTCATCCAGGTTGCTGGCGGTGATGGCGAGAAATTTGACGCGCTCGAGAAGCGGGTTATCCGCATCGCGCGCCTCTTCCAGGACGCGCTGGTTGAATTGCAGCCAGGAAAAATGGCGGTTAAAAAAAAGCTGTGGATCGGCGTGCGCACTGCGCGGCATGGGCGCCTCTAAGGTGCGCGAGAATATCGCGACAGTGTTACAGCAGTGTTACTTCGGGCGCGCGGTGGTATCGGTAGCTTCGGGTAAGATGACCATATTGAGCGCGATGGAGGCCGCGGGGCGAACCATGAATAGGGAGAAATCATGAAACGAACGCTGGCGGCGATAGCGGCAATTGCGGTATTGGCTGCGGGGATGGCGGTGCGCGGGGCGGGAGGCAGGCAAAAGGCAGTGGGGGAAGAAATTGTTCGCGATGCAATTTCGCAGCGGATGCCGGAAATGGACGGCAAGAATTTGACGGCCACACTGGTGGAGGTAATTTATCCGCCGGGGATCGGCTCCGAACCGCATTCGCATCCGTGCCCCGTGATTGGATACGTGGCGGAGGGAACGATTGAATCGCAGGTGAAGGGCCAGCCGGTGGGGACGTTCACCGCGGGACAAACTTTTTATGAGCCGCCGAATGGCGTGCACCTGGTGTCGAGAAATCCGAGCAAGACGAAACCGGCGAAATTGCTGGCGTATTTTCTGTGCGACCATGCCGGGCCATTGAGCGGGCCGGCGCCGGGGGCAGTTACGAACCAAGGAAAATAGCTGCGAGCGTGTTCCGAATCCAGGAAATAATGAATGGTGCCCAAGAGAGGACTCGAACCTCCACTCCCTTGCGAGAACTAGCTCCTGAAGCTAGCGCGTCTGCCAATTCCGCCACTTGGGCACAAGGTGCGGCAAAACGAGGCAGATTGATGATGCCGCTGTTGCCGCTGGTTTGTCAATTGAAGGACATTGCCTAGAAAATTGCCGACTGCGGTGCGGCGGATTTCGAGTCTGGATTGAACTCCTATCGTTTGCGCGTTTCCGGCGTGTAATTTTCCTGGAGATACTTGATGATCTTTGGCGCGACGCCTTCGGGGTTGGTCATGCCGAAGGTCTTGATCATTTTGTTGACTACGGCCTCCCACGTCTCCGGTGGAAGCGGCGGCTGCATGATGATGTAACGCGTGCTGTGGCAGGTGTTGCAATAGGACTCGACGGCTTCACGGCCTTCGCCGGGCTCGAGCACGGGCCGATAGAGGGGATACGCGTCCACCTTGTATGTGGCGCCGTTTCCCTGTTTCGGCGGAACCGTTTGCGCGATGTTTCCCGGGCTCTTCGACGTGTAGTTGCCGGTCTGCGTTTGCGCGTGGAGCCGCCCGGCGGTAATCAGCGACAATCCCAACGCGCCAATGAGAAGCGCAGCGCTGTGCCTCATGAAAGGTCCCCTCTCAAGCGACGGCCCCGACCATGATTTCCTGGCGCTCGATCTTATTCCACAGGTAGCCGCCGGGATTCCACACTCCTTCGTCCGTCTGCATCGTGCCTTTTTCGTCGGCCGCGCGCACGGCCAGCGTGTAACGGCCCGGGCGCTCCGGGGTCCACGGATGCTCCCAGGTTCGGAATGAATACAGGCCATGGTCCTGCCCCAGGCGCGTTTCGAACCAGCTATTCCCGTCGTCCAACGAGACTTCCACTTTCACCACGCGACCCTGGCCACTGAAGGCGATGCCGCGCAGAATCACCGGCAGCTTCGCGGGAATCTTGCTGCTGCCGTCCGGAGTGATAATGAAGGACCGCACCGGCATTCGATTGATGGGGACCGTTTTCACCCTGCCGGCTTTCACGTCGTCCGGCGTCGTCGAGCCTCGCGGCGTGTCCGGGACGCGGTAGCCGGTCTTCATCCAAAAATTTTCGTCCGGCTTTTCGAGCACGCGGATCCAGCTCAGCGCCTTTACCCAGTAGGTGGCGAAGTAGCCGGGCACCACCAGACGAAGCGGAAAACCATTCAACATCGGCAGCGTTTCGTCGTTCATGGCGTAAGCCAGCAAACTTGCTTCGAGCACGGCGTTGCTCAGGTCCAGCGATTTCAGGAACGCATTCGAACCGAAACCTTCGGGCCCCTTGCCGCGGTCCAGGCCCTGGAACTGCACCATCTTGGAGTCTTTCTTCACACCGGCAGCATCGAGCAAATCGCTTAGCCGCGCCCCGGTCCATACGGCGTTGCCCATCGCCCCGTTGCCCCACTGGCCGCCCTGCACCCGCGGCTGGAAATAGCTGCGGCTGTTGCCGGAGCATTGGTTGACCGCTGTAATAGAAACTGGTTTGTACTTGGTCAGCAGATCAGACATGGAGAGCGCCAGCGGCCTCTCCACGTTTCCTTCCACGCGCAGGCGCCACTCGGAGAGATCCACGGCGCTGGGTATCTCGTCGAGGTGCCAGCGCACATAAAAGGCGCTGTTGGGCGTGATGGCGGAAAGGAAAAATTGGCGCGGCGTTTCCAGCTGCACGGGCCGGTCGGTCAATACGATCAGCGGAAGCTTTTGCGGATAGGTGCCAATCGGGCCTACCGAGTTCCAATACGGGTTGGTGCCGGGTCCGGTAAAGCTGGGCGTGTGGCGTGCCGCCCCGTCCTGTAGCGCGCCGTACAGGCTGCCCCAGCGGCCGAGTGCCAGCGCGCCGCTGCCTGCGCCCAGGATTTGGATCAAGGCGCGGCGGGAGATTGGCTTTCGTCTGTCAGCCAAGATGGAAACGCCTCAGGCGGGCAGAGTGTATTCGCACCCAATCTCGCGGTCAATGACCTTCTGGCTCTGGTTGCGGCCCGCGCTCCGAGAATCCCATTCCACTCGCATGGTCCGTCGAAGGACTGGACCACTTACAACCACGTGCTCGGTGAGTGCGTCTATAGGAGGTTCTCGTTTCGCTCGACTGCCGTAAAATGAGTCCGGCGTGGCAGGAGAGGAGTGCGATGAGCGAGGCATACGTGCACGGCTACAACCCGCGGGAGAACGAACGCCTGCAGGATCAGGCCGGAACGCTGGTTGACCTGCTGCACTCCGACACGTCTTATCCCGCTGGAAGTATGGTCCTCGAAGCGGGCTGCGGCGTTGGAGCACAGACGGTCACGCTAGCGCAACGGAGCCCGGGCGCGCGATTCACGTCTATTGATTTGTCCGCGGACTCGATCGCGGAAGCGAAGAAAAAGACGGACGCAGCGGGGCTCACCAATGTGCGCTTCCAGCAGGCGGACATCTTCAACTTGCCTTTCGCCGCCGAATCCTTCGACCACGTCTTCGTCTGCTTTGTCCTGGAGCACCTCTCGCGGCCTGTTGAGGCTCTGAAGATTCTCAACCGGTTGCTCAGACCCAGTGGCACCATGACCGTCATCGAGGGCGACCACGGCTCGACCTACTTCCACCCGGACAGCAGCGCGGCTCATCGAGCCATCCAGTGTCTGGTCGAATTGCAGCGGTTGGCAGGAGGCAACGCGTTGATTGGCCGGCAGGTCTATCCACTTATGGTCGCTGCGGGCCTGGAATCGGTTCACGTGTCTCCGCGCATGGTGTACGTGGACTCGAGCCGCCCCGACCTGGTTGACGGCTTCATCAGAAAGACGTTCACGGCGATGATTGAGGGGGTTTGCGAATCCGCGATTGAAGCCGGCATCACCGATGCCGAAGCCTTTGACGCCGGTATTCGAGCGCTGCACAGAACCACCGAGGCCGACGGCACCTTTTGCTACACGTTTTTCAAGGGAGTCGGAGAAAAGCGCCGAAGCACTTTGACGCGTTGAACCCGCGGAGAGGATGACAAAATGAGCCTGCGACGAATTTCCAGAGGACTCTTACCGTCTATTTGCGCCTTTTCCATTTTTATCATCTTGCTGTGTGGCGCGCTCCTGCCTCCGGCTGCCGCGCAAACCTGCGGCTCCCAAGGAATTGCGGTCCAGGTGCTCGGCTCCGGCGGGCCGGAGTTGCAGGACAAACGCGCTTCGAGCAGCTATTTGGTGTGGAAGGACGGGCAAGCGCTGGTGCTGGTGGACGCCGGCGGAGGCAGCGCGCTTCGATTTGGAGAGAGCGGGGCGCAAATGTCGCAACTGGAGGTGATGTTGTTTTCTCACTTCCATGTGGATCACAGCGGCGACTTTGCCGCACTGATCAAGTCGTCGTGGTTTGAAGATCGCAAGCGTCCCCTGCCCATTTACGGCCCGCCCGGGAATGACTTCATGCCCTCAACCACGGAGTTTGTATCCGATTTCTTCAGCGAGAAACGCGGTGCGTACCGCTATCTCAGCGAGTTGCTGGTGCCCGGAGAAGCAGGCAGCTACAAAATGCAGCCGCACACGGTTGTGGCGGGCGCAACACCCGTTGCAGTATTTCATAGCGGCGATCTGGCCGTTTCCGCGGCGCACGTTATCCACGGGCCTGTGCCGGCGCTGGCCTGGCGCGTGGAAGTCGGCGGCAAATCCATCGTGTTCAGTGGCGACACCAATGGCGACGATCCCGGACTTGTAAAATTGGCGACGAATGCGGATCTCTTCATCGCTCATAACGCTGTTCCTGAAGGCGCTACCGGAGTCGAAAGGCGCCTGCACATGCCTCCCTCAGTGATCGGACAAATCGCCGGGGATGCGCACGTCAAGATATTGGTTTTGTCTCATCGCATGCTGCGGACATTGGGGAAGGAAGATCAGACGCAATCGGAAATCAGGAAACGATATTCAGGGCCGCTCGAGTTTGCAAATGACCTGGACTGCATCCCGGTAAAATAAACGATTATCAGGATCCAAGCTGATGACGGGGCGCGCCATGGCATTCGTCTTCGGTGGTAGGATTTCAGCCATGCGGCTCGTTCGTTCAATAACGTATGCGAGCGCGACGATCGCAGGTCTATGGCTGTGCTGGCACATTTCCATTCGCGCGGCTGAATCGACTGCGCTGTTTGATCCCGACCCGCAGCACATATCCAACCGGCTGTACCGCGAGTTGCACGTGCGCGCGGAACCCGGCGGAAAAGAATACGGGTTCGATGCGCTGGATCCGCTCCTCTGGCGCGATACGAAGTACCTGCTGAGCGGAAAATCGTATGCACGAGTGGTCGCTCTCGCGGATGAATTCCTGCGCACCCACGCCGAGCGACAAATTTCAGATCCCACAAAGCGAGCCATTCTCCAGCGCGATGTGTGGGCGGTCTTCGACTGGGCAGATGAGCCTGACCCGGCACATTTTCAATCCGAACGCCGCGAACTCATGGCCAGGCTCGCTGTAATCGTCCGGCGTCTCGCACTTTCACCGGACCAGTTGGCGCGACTGCCCGACACGTACGCCCGCGCACTCGAGAATCACGAGTTCCCCGGGAAATTCGACCCGGCGAGCCCCAATCAAGCTTTCCTTCCGCCTGAGCTGGTCGACCCAAGCGGCCCGTGGGTTTGCCTCGGCGTGCCGGAACAGGGTTTAGCGGCGCCGCTGCATGATTTGTCATTCGCCCCGCGTTCCGTGTTCTTTGTCTTCGCACGCCTGCCCGCGGGACGCGGCGCAACGCTCGAGTACTTCAAACTACTCGCGGAACTGAAAATTCCGCTCTTCCTGCGCAGCGAAGTCCCTGGCAGGTCGATGCCTTTTATTGAGTGGAACCCGCAGGTGCCGCAATTTCCGGCGGGAAGCGAATTTGCGCTGGTCCGCAAGATGGAATTGCCGGATCCGGAAGGGCGTTTACACCTCACCCCGGTCACGGAAAGCGCGCAGATCCGTCATTATCTCGACATTCCGAATGTCGACCCGACCGCCTCGCGCGATCTTGCACTTGTGCGGCGTTTTCAGGCGCCTTCGGAAATTGAGCTGAGCCGCGTCCTTCTTTTTTCAGAAGGGCACAGCGGGCTGCGCGGTGTGACCGCCAGTGATGACCCATTCCTAATCTTTCCCGCCATGTCGCATGGTTTCGATGAACTCGAGGACCAGCGGCTGAACAGACTCCCTCTTTCGCCATTCGTTGCATGCACGACGTGCCATCACGGGCCGGGCACACAATCCATGATGAGTTTTTCATTTCGAGGGAATCCGTATTACGCGCCGGTGCTCAGCCCTCGTCTGGCAGAAACCACGCCGCGCGAGGAGGCGGAAAAAGTGATCGTATGGGCGCAAACGCAAGAGAAGTGGAATGATATGCTGCGACTGTGGTCTTCAGAAAATCCGAAGTGAAGTTGCGCCGCCGGGCTTACGTAGGGAGGCGCATGCGCCGCAGCAGATCCTGGAAGCGCGGATCGGAGCGTAGCGGCGTGAACTTTGGCCCCACCTTGAGGAACGTCAGTTGCGGATCTCGCAAATCATAGGCCTTGTCGAGCCACGCGAAGGCCTCGTCTTTCTCGCCTAGCGCTCCGCAAAGAATTGCCAGTGACGCGGGCGACACGAAACTGCGCTCTCGTTTTTTCTTCAGTCTGGCGAGCATCTTCCTGGCCACATCCTTCTTCCCTCCCACCGCATAGGCAAAACCAAGATCCACCGACTCGTGAGGGTCGCTTCCGGAAAGAACCTGCCACTTCTGAAACTCTGCGATGGCTTCCTCATACTTGCCTTTCTCGATGTAGGCCCACCCCAACTGGTTATGCGCCGGCGCAAAGTTCGGGTCCATCTCCAGGGTTTTCCGGATCTGTTCGATGGCCTCGCTGTCCCGTCCGGCCAGAAGCAGCCTGCCGCCCAGCGCATTGTTGATGGGGAGCGAGAGGGGGTCGAGCTCCCGGGCGCGTTTCGCCTGGGCAATTCCTTCTTCATACCGCCCCTGGTACATCAAAAAACCGGCATACCAATTGTGACTCTCCGCGTAACCTGAATTCAGCTCCAGGGCGCGTTTGTATTCCCGCTCGGCAGTGGGCCAATCCCATTCGTAAGTCTCTGCAATGAAAGCGAGCGACGCGTGCGCCTCAGCAAGCGAATCATCCAGCGCGACGGCTTTGAGCGCCGCCGTCTTCGCTTTTGACAATGCTTCGCTTGTGGGCAGGTTTCCCCGGTAGCCCAGCAGCGCATAGGCGTCGGCCATCCCTGAGTAGGCTGCGGCGTAGATCGGATCTTTTTCTACCGCGCTCTGGAAATACTCGATGCTTTTCCTCAGATCCTCCGCCGACCTCTTGCTCGAGTAGTAGCGCCCCTTAAGAAACGCCTCGTAGGCCTGCGGGTCAACCGGCCGGGGGCTTCCGTGGCGCAGCGGCCCGTTCGCCGCCAACTCGATTTGCAGCTCATTGGCGATTGCTTGCGCGACCTCGTCTTGCAAGGCCAATACGTCGCGCAGGTCGCGCTCGTAGCTGCGCGCCCACAGGTGTTGGTCGGCGCGCGCATCAATCAATTGCGCGGTGATGCGCACGCGATCTCCAGCGCGCTGCACCGAACCTTCCACCACCGCGTCCACTCCAAGTTCCTGGGCGATCTGCGGCAGCGGCTTGCGCGCTCCCTTGTATCGCATGACCGAAGTGCGCGAGATCACTTTCAGCGCGTTGATCTGCGCCAGGTCGGTGATCAACTGCTCGGTCATGCCATCGGCGAAATATTCCTGCTCCGGATCACGTGAAAGATTTTCTAACGGCAAGACGGCCACTGAGCGGATTTTCCGCCCCCTGGCTTTCCCCAGCAAGCGATCGCGCACGCCGCCGATGTTCATGAAAACGGCCAGCGCGATGAGGAGTGCAGCGATGAGGATTCCCCCGGCCATGATGGGCCGCTTCAGTCCGCGAGCCTGAGGTGGCATCGTTGCCGTCATGGGGGTGGTGCGTCCCGAATCTGAATCGCGCTTCAGCCGCTGCAAATCGGTGCGAATTTCCGCCGCGCTCTGAAAGCGCAGCTTGCGGTTCTTCTCCAGCGCCTTGTTGACGAGTTCCTCCAGCTTTGGCGAAACTTCGGGATTCAGCCGCACCGGTGCAACCGGCGCGCGATTCAGAATCGCTTCGGCAATCACTCCGGAGGTCTCCCCGCGGAACGGCAAAACTCCCGTCACCATCTCGTAGAGCACCACGCCAAATGAAAACAGATCCGTGCGCGCATCCAACTCTTCCCCGCGCACCTGCTCCGGCGACATGTACGTGACCGTGCCAATCACCGTGCCCGGCCGGGTGAGTTGATCCAGGTCGCTGGTAGTGGGCATCACGGAAACATTCACGGCACCGCCCGCAGGCGCCAGCTTCGCCAACCCAAAATCCAGAATTTTGGCGTGCCCGTGGAGGGTCTCAGGGTTTGTACTTGCAAACCCTGAACGGCGAAAAGTCACAAAAATGTTGGCAGGCTTGATGTCACGGTGGACGATTCCTTTGGCGTGCGCGGCATCCAGCGCATCCGCAATCTCAATCCCCAACTCCAGCACTCGCTCCAGCGGCAGCGGCTTGCCGGAAATCTGGTGCTTCAACGTCTGGCCGTCGAGGTACTCCATGGCAATGAACGGCTGTCCGTTGTGTTCGCCAACTTCATAAATCGTGCAAATGTTGGGATGGTTCAGGGTGGAGGCGGCCTGCGCCTCGCGCTCGAAGCGGCTCAGCGTTTGCGCGTCCACCGACAGCCCTTCCGGAAGAAACTTCAACGCGACGAAACGGTGCAGTCTGGTGTCCTCCGCCTTATAGACCACGCCCATTCCGCCGCCGCCCAGTTTCTCCAAGACGCGGTAGTGCGAGACGGTCTGCCCGGTGAGTGACTGAGCATCCACGATTTGGCGCTCATCTTAGGTTTTGGCCGGAGGCAAGTCAACGAGCGGTACTTGTGCGTATTGCCGCTCGGCGACTGCATCCTGCGGGCGTGCCGGTCTCGAACCCGGGTGCGATGGACAGAGACGTGGCAACTTCATATGAATCAATTGGATACGGAGCATGACTTCGCCCCAGGTTTCGGGCAAGACGAGGCTAATCGGCGATCCCGCTGTTGCCGATGGTTTGTCAACGGAGCACACTGTACAGACGGGGACTTGACCCGTCTATAGACGCGGCCTAAAGTAATGAATTGCGGTTGCGGGGAAGGAGGAGGGGCAAGACCATGGCCACCGTTCGAGCGATGCTGGAGCGCCGCCGCGCCAGCCGCGTCCTGATCCGCATCCCCGTAAAGATGTTCACGAGCGGTGATTTTGGCCAGCCGCTGGACACCATCGCCGAAGCCATTGCCGTCAGCCGCAACGGTGCTCTCATCCGCGCTCCTTATTCTCCGGCGCTGGGCTCGCGCATCGAAGTGCTCAACGGCCTGTCCCAGGAAACGCAGGAATTCCGCGTCATCCGCATCAGCGACGCGAAAGAAGACGGACAGTTCGAGCTTGGCTTGGAGATGCTTTACCCCGGGCGCAACTTCTGGGGCATTCAGTTTCCCGACGAACGCCACGCCTAGCGGCTCGGTTCCTTCCGGATTAAGCCCTTTCGGCCTATTCGCCGCCGCACACCATGCATGCCGCATAACCGTCCCGTATGCACAAACCGCAAATGTGTTGCGATTAGAAAAAATTAAGCCATTTATTTTCCTGGGTTTGGCGGGAATTCTAATTCCGGGATGTTGCGAATAGAAATCTGTAGAAGCAGGGGACGAACAGGCGAGCCGTTCTGGGAGCTGCTGTCCTCTGACGGATTTGCCCTCCAGCGCCATCCGAAAACTCTCCACTTCTAGCGTGGCACCAGGAAACGCCGAGCGCAATAGTACTCGGCAAAGGAATTCGCGAGGGAGTGGTGATGGAAGGCCGTGGTTAGGTACGCCCAACGCTTCACCACAGGAAACGGCAACGTCAAAGGCAACCCAGCCTTCGCAAGAACGGCGAAGACTGGGGCACCCCAAAATGCAAAGGCAAGTTCAAGGACCGATTCAAAAACAAATTCAAAGACAAAACTAAATGCAAGACGAATCAACTGCAAGATGAGGTGCCCGAGTGGTACCATCTGCGGCGCGGCGAGGTTACTAGTGGGAACTACTCAGCGAAAGGCCGGGCCACCCGCCGGGACCACCTACACCACCGGCTACCAGTACAATCTGGCAGGGGAGTTGAAGCAGATTACCTACCCCTCTGGGCGGGTGGTGCAGCAGAACTACGACGCGATTGGGCGACTGTGCGCCATCGCGCAAACATCGACTGGATGCTCGTCGAACACGAACCCGTACGCCACGGGGTACGTGTACAACACGGCTTTCGAGTTGCAGGGCTTCAACTATGCCAATGGCGTAGCGGCCAGTTTCGGGTATTCACCGGACCGGCTGCAGATGACCAGCTTGAGCTACGTGAAGGGGACGACTACCCTTTACAGCCTGAACTACTCCTACGGGGCGGCGGGAAGCAACAACGGACAGATTCAGAGCATCACGGATAATGTGGACAATGGCCGGAGCGTGACGTTCAGCTACGACAACCTGGCGCGGTTGACGAATGCGGTGACGAACGGCTCGACCGGCTACCCGAAGTGGGGTTTGCAGTGGGTGTATGACGCGTTCGGGAACCGGACTCAGCAGAACATTTCTTCCGGATGCACCGGGCTGACCTGTCCCACGAACCAAGTGGCCGTAAGCACGGCAACGAATCGGATTACGACCACCGGGTACGCTTATGACGCAAACGGGAACATGACCAACGACGGCGTGAACACGCTGACGTATGATGGGGAGAATCACCTGTTGACCAGCAGTGGCACGCTGGGATCCGGGACGTACACGTACGATGGGAAGGGTGTGCGCGTGAAGAAAGTGGCGGGCAGCACAACGACGGTGTATCTGTTCTCGGGGAGCAAGGTGGTGGCTGAGTACGTGAACGGAGCGGCGCCGGGATCGCCCACGCGGGAGTACATTTACTCGGGCACAAGGCTGCTGGCGAAGATCGAAGCCGGCGCTACGCAGTATTATCACTCGGACCATCTCTCGGCGCGTGTGATCACAGATGCGAGCGGCAACAAGGTCGGCGAGCAGGGTCATTTTCCCTATGGGGAAACGTGGTACCCAGCAAGCCCCCCGACGAAGTGGGAGTTCAGCAGCTACGAGCGCGATTCCGAATCCGGAAATGACTCCGCGATGGCTCGGTACCACGTCAATCGGCTCGGACGGTTTTCCTCGCCCGATCCGCTTTCGGGGTCTACCAGGAATCCGCAATCGCTGAACAAGTACACCTATGTGCTTGATAACCCCGTAAATTATGTCGATCCTCTGGGGATGGATTGTCAGGAGCCAACCCAAGATTCGACATGCACTTCCATGAATGGCGATGGCGCTCCGGACATGCCTATGATAGACCAGGGCACTTTAGATGCAGCTTTGCAGTTCTTTGCGCAGCTGCCATCTTCCGCGCCGGGAATCATAGTCTATGTGAATGCGCAACCAGATCCGCCGGCCGACATTCAGCCAGGCGAGACACCTGGCACAAACCTTGGCGAACCCGGAGGGGGAGGCGGCGGTGGTGGCAGTGGCGGCAATGGTCTAAAAGACGGCGTTCGCGAGGCTCTCAAGAAAGAGGACTGTGCCAACCTCCTGGGTGGCGCTGGCAAAGCCAATGCTGCGCTGAATCAAATGAACATCGCGACCGTTCCCAATCCTTCATTCGTAGCGCCCTCGTCTGCGGATCTGGGTGCGTATAATGACGTCCTCGCCGGGAACGCGGTATATCAATCTGGCAGCACGGACTACCGAGTCGTAGCCGAAACTGCATGGCAGACTTCGCCGGGGACTATCGCTTGGAATGGCGGGCCTTATAACACATACGTCGGGGAGCAGTTCCTGCAAGGAACAGATCCTGAGTGGCAAACAGCGACGTTGATGCATGAAATGTCGCATCCTATTACCGGATACAGCCAAACTTACGGCAATTTCGTCATGGAGAATAACGATTCACCATACAGCATTTTCAATCTGTGGAAGAACTGTGTTCATAAACCGTGAGACGCGAAACAGTGCGGTCAATTAGCCTGATTCTGGTTGCACAGATGATCGTATGGTTGCTCCCTGCGGATTCTAGTCCCTTCGCACACTTGACGTCACAATCACAGCGGGTTCAACAGGACGATGCGCACCCGCCGAAACTGAGCCTGCGGCTTTCAACATTGAACCGCATGATCCATTTAGGTGAGGATCTCGAACTGAGGATGGAAATTTGGAATGAGGGAGGTAACGACGTGTATGTCTGCAAACAGTTCGAGCGAATGGGTTGGCCACTCTGCAGCACTGACTTCACTATTCTAGATTCAGCGGGGCAACGTGGCCCACAGTTCAACGCGTCGAGTCACGCCGACTCGCGCCTGAAAGTGCCGCTTGCAAGTGCACTCATCCGCGACTGGATCGCGCTCAGCCCGCATCACTTTTGCGGCACAACGGTCAAGCTCGACCCGACTAGCTACCCTCTACTGCGAGTACCTGGAGACTATCGGGTTATGGCGGAGTACAGTTCTCAAGGGTTAGTGGAGTCTTATCGCGGGGCCCTCCAATTTGAACCCGGAGAAATTGAGCGCCTTCCTGCGAAGTCGTGGCAAGGACAGATTGAGGCAGAGCCGATTACGATCACAGTCCTTGCACCCAATCGTTGACCGAAGGATTCCGAGAGAGTGGTGCAGCAGAACTACGACGCGATTGGACGGCTGTGCGCGATTGCGCAGACTTCGTCGGGATGCACCTCGAACACGAATCCCTACGCCCCGGGATACGGATACAACACAGCTTTCGAGTTAATGGGATTCAACTATGCCAATGGTGTGGCAGCGAGTTTCGGGTATTCACCGGACCGGCTGCAGACGACCAGCTTGAGCTACGTGAAAGGGACGACTACCCTTTACAGCCTGAACTACTCCTACGGGAGTGCCGGAAGCAACAACGGGCAGATCCAGAGCATCACGGATAATGTGGACAATGGCCGCAGCGAGACGTTCAGCTACGACAACCTGGCGCGGTTGAAGAATGCCACGACTACGGGCTCGACGGGCTACCCGCAGTGGGGTTTGCAATGGACGTATGACGCGTACGGGAACCGCCTGCATCAGGACATGTCTGCCGGTTGCGTTGCCCCGATGAATTGTCCCACGAACCAAGTGGCCGTGAGCACGGCCACGAACCGGATTACCACCACCGGGTACGCTTATGACGCAAACGGGAACATGACCAACGACGGATCGAACACGTTGACCTACGACGGGGAGAATCACCTGCTGACCAGCAGCGGCGCGTTGGGATCTGGAACGTACACTTATGATGGGAATGGGCTGCGGGTTAAGAAAGTGTCGAGCAGCACTACCACAGTGTATTCATTCTCGGGGAGCAAAGTAATCGCGGAGTATGTGAACGGAGCGGTGCCTGCATCCCCAACGCGCGAGTACATCTACTCCAGGAGCGCGCTGCTTGCAAAGATCGAAGGCACAGCCACACAGTATTACCAACAGGATCACCTCTCGACTCGGCTGATGACGGATTCGACGGGGACAAAAATCGGCGAGCAAGGACATTTTCCCTACGGGGAAACGTGGTACGTGACAAACACCACAACTAAGTGGGAATTCACCAGCTACGAGCGGGACGCTGAGTCCGGCAACGACTACGCCATGGCCCGCTACCACGTCAATCGCCTCGGCCGATTTTCTTCGCCTGACCTGATTCCGGGCTCAGCGGGAAATCCCCAGTCTCTGAATAAGTTTGCCTATGTGCACAACGATCCAACGAACCGCGTAGACCCATCGGGAATGCTCGACTGTTGGTGGCCAGATACTTGTGGTGGTGAAGACCCCGGGGGCGGAGGCGGCGGGGGCTGTCTCTTGGGGTTTTGCAGTGAGGATCCGCCGTCGGGGGGGCACCCCGACACTTGTGGTACCTTCTGTGGTCCTGCAGGCGACTTCGGATTTCCAGGTTCCCCGGCGACGAACGGATTTATCGCCACGGGGCCGGGGATTGACTGGCTCAACGTCCTGTTTGGCCCTCCGAATCCTGCCCTGGTCATCTTCAACGCTGGTTCTACAAGCATTTGTTTGGACAGCTCCGGAAGCCCAGTAAGCTGCGAAAGCACCGACGCCGTATCGAACTGCGCGAATTCAGAAAACGCGAATAACATTTGGTGTATGTCTCCGGTTATCGTCCCGCTGGGCTCGGGGCCGAGCTCTGATCAGCCCAAGTCGCCGAAACCGGAACAACCGAAGCCACAAGAGCCGAAACCGCAGTTACAAGCGCCCACCAACTGCGGAGCCGAAGTGACTGCTGCAGCTGCGAGGGCGCCCTCCCCAAGGCCTGGCTTCCGCGACCTCCTTTATGGCGGGATTAGCGCTTGGCTCGGATATAAAATCTTGGGAGGGAGCATTCCAGGAGCAATAGGCGGCTTCCTGTTCGGTATTACGGTGCAGTCAGCGGGGAATTACACTGAGGCCGGACTCCGAGGGCAGGGTGCACTCACGGTCTGCGCTGCATCTCAAGGTAACTATCCGTACCCAGAATGACTACCATCAGATGGACCACGTGAGAAAAATGACGAAGATAGATTATGAACAGACAATACCAGCCTTCGTTTTGAAAGTCCTAGCGTTTGTGGTCCCTGCTTACATCATTTCCAGAGTGTGGATAGCACACCCGCACATTGCATTTGGACTCGGTTTAGCCGTGGGTAGCATTCTTCAACACTTCATTCCCCCTAGGGGGAAGCTTCGGGAGCTGTGCATCTTACTTTTCTTCGCCGTTCTCGGGGCTCTCCTTGATTCTGCGCTGGGAAGCTGGTGGCACTGACCTGCGGCGGGTGGCCCTCGATAAGAGCGAAGGCGTTGTCAAGGCACAGTTTTTCCGTGCAGTGCTCCGAGCACCGCGTGGTTGCCAGAGAAGGTGGAGGACCAAGACTCTGGAAATCTCACGGCGAATCATTTCCCGGTGAAACGAATCGTTTCACCAACCATAGATACGGCCTTAACCTCAGCCATGATTCTTCTATGCGAACCCCGATGGAATCGGGGCGAGAGCGCCCAATCAAGCCTGCGGTCTAGCTTGCGCTGACCAGGGCCACCCGCCGCAGTAGCGTGAAATACAGTACTGGCGGATGTAAATACTGGCTACAATATCTCTTGTCGGAGAAAATCTGCACGAGGAACGACAATGAGCTCCGGAAGGTCGCTGTGGATTCTGTGTGCCACCAACATCGTCATAGTGGCGCTCATGATCTTGATTATGAAAGCGATGTTTTTTGCTCTGGGAGCGTTTGGAGGTTCCGTCAGCATAATGCCACCTTTGCTCGTGCTCACGTTAGGGGTAGCACTTTCAATCGTAGGATTGCAATTCGCTGAAAGACAGCCCTCAGCGCCAAGGCGACGAGCCGGACTGATTGTCTCGAGTGTCACCTTATCGCTGCATTCTGTTGTTATCCTGGGCTTCGCCGTTCTTTTCGCCACTACTAGACAGCAGACATTCGTTATACCGGAAAACTATCAGGGCGAGGTCTATGTAATTCACAATGTGCCGGATGGGGTACCCGAGCAAGAAATACTTTGGTATGTGACCTATGAAATTCCGCCTGACGGGATACTGCGCACACAGGGGCCGCGTAGCCACAGAGTGAGTAAGAGCATTTACTGCTATCGACGCAGTGACGGCAGCCTCGAAAAGATTCGAAACGTTTGGTTAGTGCTCAGTCCGACCGCCGTGAATCTCGCGGATGTAGCGGAAGTTGGGATTCACCCCCTTGGTTCAGGCACACTACTCGGTCTGAAATGCCCCGTCGAATATCAACGATTCTATGTGGGTACGAAGGCGTACTTTCTCTCGGGAAACCGGAGTAAGAGTTTGTCGCAATATTTGATGCAACACCCAGTCAATTGTGAAACGCAGGGGCGGGTGGGCCAGCCTTAGAATTTGGTTTTCCTGGAATTTGAATTTGTGGGTGCCGCATCCTTTGACCTGCTCCCCCAAATCCGCACGAAATTGAATATGATTTGCGAGGAAATGAACCGCCGTCGCCGGAGCTGTGGGAAAGTGGGTCTCGGCTTGCCGGGACGTCTTTTCCAGAGCTTCCCTTTCGATTCGCCGCTCGTCCCTGTATCTCCTTGATTCCCCCGGTAGTGCTATAATCCCGCCAACTGGTACTCGCTATCGGGCCCGCTTGGGCCGTCTCCATTCACGATCGCCCTCACGGCCGGCGGGCAGGGGAGGCAGCCATGGAACAGATCCACGAACTACTCTATCCGCTGATGATTGCCTGGGGAGTGGTGACGGCGGTGCTGATATGTCTGCTGATTTATCGCGGGACGCTGGAGACGCGGGAGGGGGATCAGATCTTCCTGGACGCGGCACAAGAATCCATGGCCAATGAACAACGGGCCATTGTGGCGCGCATCGAGGCGCTGTCGCGGCCGATCATGCTGCTGATCGTCGCTTCCGGAGCGCTGCTGGTGGTTGTGGCCGGCATCTGGCTGTGGCAGGGATTCAAGAGTTTCTGATCCTCGCCGCGTGCCACGGCTGCGGCGGAAGCTAAGGTTTTGTGGGCGCTGCGGCCGGAGGGTTCTGCGGCGCGGGTTGCGTCTGTATTTGCTCGCAGATGGAGGCATCGCAAATCTGCGAGGTGTGATTGTGCACGATCAGCCAGTTTTCTCCCTGCTTGTTGAAAATCAAAGTGGTCTGTCCGCGCGCGGTGTACGGCTTGCCCTGATATAGCGAATCAAACTGCCACTGGTAGCAGGCCCAGGCCATGTCGGCATGCACAAATACGCTGGTGTTCCTGCGAATAATCCCCATGCCTCCCGTGAATGCGGCGCGCTGCTGCTGCACCAGCGCGGCGTAATTCTGCCAGCCGATGACCGGTGGTTCGTAGGTGGCGCGAACGAACACGGCGTTATCCGAATAATATTTGTGCATGGCCTCGATATCGCCGGCCTGGAAAGCGCCCAGCATCTGGCCGATGTTGTGGTCCAGCAGATCGGAAACCGGGACGGGAGCGGCGGGCATCGGGGAAGTGTCCACGGGCTGGTCCTTCGGTTGTTTCTTCTTCTTTTGCGCCGAAGCAGCAGTTGACAACAGAAGAATTGCGATCACAGCGGCGATCATGCACGCCCAAGTGCCCCGCGAAATCATTCGATTAACCCTCCCGACAGGCACGAAGAATAGCACGGCGGAGAATTGTCGTGAGGCGGGATTCGCGGCAACGTTCACCGGTAGGGGCACGGCACGCCGTGCCCTTACAGCGCAGCCCACACCGCTAAACGTGCTAGGCTCTGCGCGCCACGCGGAAGCCGTAATCCGCGTACTGAAATTCCGGAGGAATGCTCGAACGCGCCGCGCAGCGTGAAACTTTCGTGGCGTGGCGCCAGGAACCGCCGCGCGACGAGCGGCGTGTGCCCTCGGCCGGACCCTGCGGATGGCGCTCCGGAGAATTCGCGTAGTAATCGGCAGAGAACCAGTCGGAGCACCATTCGTGCACATTGGCGCCGATATCGTAGAGGCCGAACGCGTTTTGCTCGGCGCAACCAACCGGCTCCGGGGCCAGCCGCCACCGCGAAGAATAATTCGCCAGTGATTCCAGCGGCGCGTCCCCCCAGGGATAGAGTTTCTGTTCCATGGCGCCGCGCGCGGCGCGCTCCCATTCCGCTTCTGTCGGAAGGCGATACGCATGGCCGGTCGCTTCGCTGAGCCACGCGCAGTAGGCCACGGCGTCAAACCAAGACGGCGCAACTACCGGCTGCTGCGGATCAGAAAAAAGAGGATCGTCCCAATGCAATGGCTTGCGATGGCCAGTGGCCGCGAGGAAGCGCCCGTAATCCGCGTTGGTCACCTGGCAAGCGGCCAATTCGAAAGCGTCCACCCACACGCGATGCACCGGGCGTTCATTCTCCTGCCCCGCGTCGCTGCCCATCAGGAACCATCCCTCGGGAATTTGCACCATGCGCGGATCGAGTGAGGAAGAACGAGCGGCAGCGACGGGATGCATCGCTTCAGTCATGCGAATCGGCATGCCGCGTCTGGCTGATCAGATTGACGAACAGCCGGTAAGCACCGGGAACTCCCGCAGGCAACTGGCGAAAGAATGATAGTCCCGTGTACACGTAAACCCCTTTGCCGTATTGCGTGGTGACCAGGGAACCAGTCGTCTCCGATTCACCGGGATCTCTGAGGCCGAGCAGCGGCTGATAGCGCGGGTCAAAGCTGCCCCAGAAATACAGGCCGCGCTCCTGCACCCAGCCTTCGAAATCGGCGAGCGTTATTTTGTTGGGTGCATTCAGCAGCGGACTTTCCGGCGCCAGGAAGCGCACCGGAGAATTTGCGTCCGTCACGCGCGAAGTGTTTTCCGGCAGCTTGGCCGGATAGGGCGCGGGAAAATCCTGGCCGGGATCGAAATCATGCTGGAACTGCACCACCAGAGAGCCGCCGCGCTGCACGTAATCAAGCAGGCGCGGATTCGAGCGCAGCACGTCCGGGCGCAATTCGTAGGTGCGGATGCCCACGACGATCGAGTCGTAGCGGCTCAGGTCCCCAAAAGCCAGCGCCACTTCGTCCAGCAAGTCCACTTGGATGCCGAGCTGGCGCAGAATTTCCGGCAGCGGATCGTTTTCCGCAGCCACATAACCCACACGAAGACGCGCCGGCACCACCAGATCGAGCACGTGCACAGTGGCCTCGGCCGGCTCGCTCCAGTTGCGTGTCGTAAGCGTGGGGATGGGCTCGAGCGAGGTGCGGAAGATTTTGTCGCCCAGTTTTGCATGCGGCTTCAAATCGTAAGCGCCCACGGCCGGGCGCGCCGGCGGTGTAACCACGAAGCGAATCAATTGATCGCCGGCGGTTTTGAATTCCAGCGGCTCAACGGGCGCGACGCTCCAACCCGGCGGGACGTCCAGCCCTGCCTCCACCTTAGCCGGCTTCGTGCCGTGATAGCGGACGCGTGCGAGCAGCTTTACCGGCTCCGCCGCGTGTTCGAGTGGCACCATCACGTGCTGCGGGTCCACGGTCAGCGTGACCGCGGGAACCAATTCCAGAGAATAGGTGTGAATGCCCGTCGTGGTCGCTTCCACGGATTGCACCGGCTGCTCGATGGTGAACGAATATTGGTCCACGGTCACTGGCAGCGCCACGCGCACCAGCGGCGGGGGATGCGGCAGAATCACGTCGCCCGGTGAACGCGGCGGAACTGCGTTCCCGGGAACGCTGATGTTGAAAATATAAAGGTTCGGTTCCTTCGACTCACCGGGCGTGGCGGTCCAGCCCGCTGGCAAAATCAAATTCGATTTGTCGAGCGTCCATTTCACCGAAACCGCGGAGTGCCCGGAAAAAGTCATCTGGGCGGAAAAATTTTCGCCGGCGACTAGCTCGTGGCGTTCCGCCTGGGCATCAATGGAAAGCGAGATGTCGTCGGAGAGCGCGCGGTCGATTTTTTCTTTGACCCTGTCGCACTCCCAGATGGCCGCTGCGTTCTCGGTTCCCGATTGCATATCGATGGCGATTCGTAACGCCACGATTCCCTCGCCGGCCTTTGCCAAGGCCCGAGCTGCGGCGGCGCGATCCAGCGCCAGGACGTCTTTTTGCGCCTTTGCCAGCAGAGATTCCTTGGCTTCGAGCCACGGTTTCGCATCCGGCGGGAGTTTCGGAAATCGCGTTGCCAGCGAAGTAATCGGCTCGGCCAGCAGCTTCACATCGAAAGTGCCGGCGGGTTCACCCTTCTCGTTTTCGCGCACCAGGTACACCGGCCGGCGGAAAAACGCGTTGCCGAAAAATGCGGGAGTGCCTTGCGAGCGGTGGTCGGCGTGCCCTTCCATACCCATCTGCACGTAACTTTTTCCCCAAAGCGGTGACACATCATTGACTGGGATTTCGACCGCGCCCGCCACCGTGCTGCGCGCCGGACGCACCACCAGCGGAACCTTCCATGCGGTGAGGCCTTCAGCGATCTGTTGCGGATACTTGGTCGGGTCGGCCGCAGCGGCCACCGCTTGCGGCGTCAGAATGCCGCTCTCCTGGTGGTGGCCGTGTCCGCCGCGCACGCCGCCCCAGCCGTTGATGACCACCGTCGGACGAAATGTGCGGATCACGCGGACCATGTCTTCCAGTGCCACATCGCCCCAGATTTTCTGCGCCTGCTCGGGAGTCTTCACGTAACCCGTGTCGGGCGCGCGGGTGAAAAACTGGCGCACTCCGTATTCTTTCCCCGCAGCCAGCAATTCCTCCGTGCGGATAGCGCCGAGTTCGCCGCCCTGCTCCGGGCCAATGGCGTTTTGTCCGCCCTGGCCGCGCGTAATCGTAAGAAGTCCCACGTCGGCGTAAAGCCCGCGCGACAGATAAGTGAGCAGGCTCGACCATTCATCGTCCGGGTGCGCGGTGACGAAAAGGATGCGCGAGCAGATGCCGGCCTTCTTGATGGCTTCGACGGTTTCCGGCAGCGATTGCGCGCGCGCCACTCCGCTGCGGGGCGCAATGGCCGGGGGGGCGAGTACAAAGAGCAGCAGGGCGGCTAAGGCAATCTGCCAACGCCCAAAAATCTTGGGAATCAAACGACCTCCTCGAACGGCCATTGGTGGAGCAATAGTGCACGCCACAAATATACAAGGATACCCAAGGCCATCGCCGTAAGCGAGATCAGCATCGGCCTGCGTCCGGTGGAAACGAAAATTCCGATCCAGCCGACAATGGCCAGCAGCGCCGGCACGGGATAGAGCCACATGCGATAGGGCCAGCGCTCGGCTTTCCATCGCCGGTGCAGCAAAATCAGCCCCACCGCCTGTCCGGCAAATTGGATGAGGCAGCGCATAGCCAGGATGGAACGAATTACGGAGAAGAGCGGAACGGTTACGCAAATGATCATGGACACGGCGCCGATGGCCAGCAGCGAAATGTGCGGAAAATGCTTCGTCGGATGAAGACGCGCGAAAATGGAAAAGAAGTTGCCGTCCGTGGCTGCGGCGTAGGGGACGCGCGAGTAGCCCAGCGTGGCGGAAAAAACTGAGCCGAACGCGGTAATCAGAATCAGCGCCGTGGCAATCAGCGCGGCATTTTCACCATATCGTCGCAGAAAAAATAATGTGGCGACGTAGGCTGAATTCTGAGCTTCCTGCCAGGGCACGACCGCCAAGATGCTCGATTGCATGGCGAAATACAGAATGGCGATGCCGAAAATGGAAAGAAAAATCGCGCGCGGAATATTCCGCTCCGGATCCTTCATCTCGCCGCCCAGGTTGCACACGTTGTAGTAGCCCAGGTAGCTGTACACCGCCTGCACCGAAGCGTGTCCCAGCCCGGCAAAAAAAATCCAGGAAATATTCAAGGCCCCCGGAGGAAATGCGAGCAAACGCCCGGCATCGAAGCGCGTCATGCCGCCGACGATCAGCCACAGAATCGTCGCCAGCACGGTAGCGCACAAAACCACGGATATTTTTCCGATGGCTGTGATGCGGCGATAAAGCAGCACCACTGCGATCACCACCAGCAGCGCCGCAACGGAACGCGAGTAAACCTTGACGATCTGATCCAGATTGGCGCCGTGCGTCTGGATGTATTGCGGCACGCTCGGCAATTTCGCCGCCAGGTAGCCGGAGTAATCGGCAAATCCCAGCGCGCCGGAGGAGATGCTCAGCGGCGCTTGAAACAGCGTTTGCCAGATGAACAGGAACGACATCAGCCGTCCCCAGCGGTTCACTCCGTAAGCTTCGCGAAGAAAAATGTAGCTGCCGCCCGCCTGCGGCATGGCCGCGCCCAGCTCCGCCCAAACGCAGCCATCGAGAACGGCCAGAATCGCGCCGCCCACCCAGGCGATCAGGCATTGCGGTCCGTTCATCGCGCGGATCATGAAAGGCACCACGATGAACGGCCCGATGCCGACCATGAAAGTCATGTTCAGCGAAGTGGCTTCGAGAAAACCCAGGCCGCGCTCGAGTTGTTCGGGTTCGCTCATGGCACTTGGACACGCAAAGGAACGGAAAGAATAGCAAGAAAGGGCGCGACGACCTGCGGAAAACTCCGCCGTGATTCGAGCGACAGCGGCCGGACGCCGGAGTTGCGTTACCATGCTCGGCGGCATGACTGGATTCGGCATTGGCGTGACGGCGGGAACTGTGGCGATACTCGTCGCCGGATTTTTCCTGAGCCGTCGCCGGCGGGGATTTCCAGCGCACGGGTGGATCGGCCTCGCGGCGCTTGCGGCGGCCGAAGCGCTGCTGGTTCGCGGCTTTGCGCCGGTAGCGATTTACTTCACGCCCATTGCGTGGACCGCGTATGTCTTGGTGGCGGATGGAGCCGTGCTAGCCACCACCGGCCGCTCGCGGCTGCATGACGCGCCGGCGACAGTGGCGCGCATGGCCGCGCTTTCGATTCCACTGTGGCTGGTGTTCGAAGCGTACAATCTGCGGCTGCACAGCTGGACCTACGTGGGCGTTCCGGAAAAATTGCCGCTGGCGCTGCTCGGCTACGGCTGGTCCTTCGCCACGATTACCCCGGCAATTTTTGAGACCGCGGATTTGGTGCAGGCGCTGCTGCCGGCCATTCCCGTTGAGCCGTGGAAAATCTCACGTGTCGTTGAAAATGTAGTGATGATTTGCGGCGCTGCCTGCCTGATTCTGCCGCTGGCGCTGCCGCAACGCATCGCCGCATACCTGTTCGCTCTGGTGTGGATTGGATTTCTGCTGCTGCTCGATCCCATCAACCGGCGGCTGGGGCTCCCGTCATTCCTGGGCGATCTTTCCGAAGGGTTTCTTCGCCGCGTGTATGGTTTCCCCGCTGCAGGATGGATTTGCGGTTGGCTGTGGGAGTTCTGGAACAACTGGGCGGCGGCAAAATGGCATTACACCTTCCCCATGTTCCAGGGGATAAAAATATTCGAGATGCCCGCCCCGGGATTTCTGGGTTTCATCCCATTTGCGATGGAATGTTTCGTGATGTACGTTTCCGCCGCTTGGCTGGTAGGCTGGGTGAAGAGGGTGAAATGAAGCGCGTGCGCAACGGAAGATTCACAGCGGCATTGATCGCAGGCATTGCGCTGTGGTGTGTACCTGCGCGTGGCGGTGGGTTGACCATCCCGCCCGAAGCGCAGCAGGTGCTGAACAAGATTTATGAAGGCGACGCCGGCGCGGCCATCCCTCTGGCGCGCGCGCTCGAGCAAGCCCAGCCGGAGCATCCGCTGGGCTTCGCGTTGGAGGCCGAAGCGCTGTGGTGGAATCGCTATTGCAGCGCGCTGGAACTGAAGTACGGAATCATCGAAGCCTGGAAGCGCAGCAAGGATCCCGACGACGAAACGTATCTCAAGCTCACCGATCACGTCGTGCAACTGGCGCAGGCGCAACTCGCAAAAGAAGACACGGCCGAGATGCACGTGTATGCCGGAATGGGCTGGGCGCTGAAGGCCCGCCTCTACGGCCTGCGCGGCGAAAATCGCAACGCGGCGCACGCCGGAGTGAACGCACGCACGGAAATGCTCCGCGCGCTCGAGCTTGATCCGCAAATGGCCGACGCCACCGCCGGCCTGGGCATTTACAACTACTACGTCGCCACACTCCCTGGCATCGTGAAGGTCATCCGCTTTTTCATGGGCATTCCCGGCGGCGACAAGGAAGCCGGCTTGCGCCAGATGCAAACCGGCATACAGGATGGCGTGCTCCTGCGCGTGGATGTCCGCTTCATTTACGCAAAATCGGTCCGGATGTACGACCAGAAATACGAAGAGGCCCTCGGAATCGCCCTGCCGCTGGTCGAGCAGTACCCTAACAACGCGATTTTCCAACTGCTGGTGGGAAATTTGAACGCGGAATTGGGACGCAATGAAAAGGCCGCCGAATTTTTTCTCGCCGCGCAGAAAGCCGTGGCCGCGCCATCAGGCTGCGGCGACGGTTCCGGCTGTGGCGGTTGCGTGGCGCACATCCGCGATCTCGCCGATGCCGCGCTCAATTCATTGCGCTAGCTGCGGCTCCGCGGGCCGGGTGCTGCGAGGCGCGCCAATCCGGCTCATCAACAACGACGAAAGGCAACCGCTCAAGAACGCGCCGCCCCACAATACTTGCGCGCCCCAGCGGTCCAACACATTCGGGCCGATCAACGACCCCGTCGAAAACGCGATGCTGAACGACATGGTGTACAGCCCCATGTATTCGCCGCGCCGGCCCGGCGGCGCAATCTCCGCGGCGTAAGCGGCGCTTCCCGGAAGCAGAATCATCTCGCCGAATGTCCACACCACCACCGCGGCGTAAATTTCCAGTGGATTCTTGACGAAGGCGAACGCGCCGAAGCTGATGGCGTAGAGCAACGCGCCCAGCGTGAGCGTCGCGCGATGCGACCAGCGCGCCATGGCGCTGTTCAGCGGCACTTCAATGAACACGATCAGCAGCGTGTTCAGCGTGAAGATCGCGCCGTAGATGGCTTCCGGCTGATGCAGGTGCCGCACCAGAAAGACCGGCATAGTGGAAGTGAGCTGGAAAAACACGATCTGCGCGGGAATCAACGCGGCCAGAAAATACAACATGCGCCGATTGCGGAACGCGCGCAGGTCCGCCGCAGGATGCGCGGGCGCGAGCAGCTCGATTCCTTCCGCTTCGATTTCGCGGCCGAGATCCTGAGCATCTTCCCATTCCGGCTCATGCGCTCCCAGCCGGCCCTTCGACGGCCAACGCGAAAACACCAGGACAATCCCGGCAAGGATGGAAGTCACCCCGTCCACCCAGAACAGCCACTTAAAGGAAATCAGCGCCAGGACTCCACCCATGGCCGGGCCGATGCTCATGCCCAGATTCACGGCCAAGCGGTTGAGCGCAAATGCCGCCTTGCGCTGCGAAGGGGCCACAAGGTCAGAGATGATGGAAAGGCTCGGCGGCCGCACCGATTCGTTCAGGATGGCGAAGAAAAAAGTGACTATGAGGATGGTCGAGAAGCGGTGCGCCAGGGGATAGAACAGCATCAGCACGCCGGAAAGAAACAGGCTCGCCTCCATCACCACCAGCGGGCCAACGATGTCCGTCAAGCGCCCGGCGATGGGCATGGTGATCAGCGCGGCAATTCCGTACACCGTGAGCGCCAGCGCCGCGCGCCCGGGAGAAATTCCCAGTGTCTGCGTGATGTACAGCACCAGGAACGGCAGCACCATGGTGCCGGCGCGGTTCACCAGCGTGGCGGCGAACAGAATCCATATTTCGTGAGGGAGATTTTTCAGCCCGCGCCAGGGGTTCATGGACGTTCAGGCGGCGAAGCGAGAGGGCGCTCCGCATGCCTCATGTGCGCGCGGATTCTTCCTGCTCGAAGGCGTGATAGGAGGAACGCACCAGCGGGCCAGCTTCCACGTGCTTGAAGCCCATCTGCTCGCCCAGGCGCTTGAATTCCGCGAACTCATCGGGATGGACGTAGCGCTCAATGGGCAGATGCTCGGGAGTCGGCTGCAAATACTGGCCGAGAGTGAGGATGTGTGTGCCCTGCGCGGCGATCTGCCGCATGGCACCGAGGACTTCTTCGTGCGTTTCGCCCAGGCCCAGCATCATGCCCGTCTTCGTGGGCATGTCCGGAGCCAGCGTGCGTGCGCGGCGGAGCAGTTCGAGCGAGCGCTCGAATTCCGCACCTTTGCGCACGCGGCGGTAGAGGCGCGGCACCGTTTCCATATTGTGATTCAAGACGTCCGGCCGCGCGCCGATCACCGTCTCGAGTGCCGCCCAGTCGCCGCGAAAATCCGGAATCAGCACTTCCACTTTGCACCCGGGAACGCGGCGGCGAATTTCGGCGATGGTGCGCGCGAAAATGCCCGCGCCGCCGTCGGGCTGGTCGTCGCGATTCACGGAAGTCACCACGGCATACCGCAGTCCCATGCGATCGACGGCTTCGGCCACGCGCTCCGGCTCCTGCTCATCGGGAGGGCCGAGCGGTTTGCCGCTGGGAACAGCGCAGAATCCGCAGGCGCGCGTGCAGATGTTGCCGAGGATCATGAACGTGGCTGTGCCATGCTCCCAGCATTCGCCCATGTTGGGGCAGCGCGCGCTTTCGCACACGGTGTGCAGATCGAGCGTGCGCATGATGCGCTTCAATTCCTGGTAGTTTGGGCCGCCGAAAAATCGCACGCGCAACCATGACGGCCGAGGATGCACCGACGGCGGCGCTGGAGTGGAATCCGGGAGAATGGTGAATGGAGATGCCATTGGCGTGGGCTCGAAAAAACCATTTTACGCGGTTGGGCCAAGTGAGACAACCATCGGTTAAGCGCCAGTGGGGCACAATTCATTCAAGAAATTCCTCAAGTCACCCTGCGCACCGCGGATAAGAATGATCCCGCCGCGCTGCATAACCTGGTGAATGCGCTCCAGTCCGTGGACATTGAACAAACTCAGCAGATCGCGCCCGGCAATGCGAACGGCCAAAATCAGGGTCTGAACCTGACAATTTGAGCCGTAACCGCCTCTCCACAACAAACTAGCCCACTACCAGCCCGTTCAAATCGAAACACGTGGAAACATGGGAAGTGTTGTATGTTTACAACAGTAGTAGATTTTATTCCTATAGCCTGTCCGTATCTTGCTGATTACAAAAGAGGAAAATCGCATTCAGGCGGCAACGGAAGTGCCTATAATAAGGTCGGCCAGCCTGAATGCCATACCAGCTCACCATCCAGCGTCCGGTCGAAGCCGAAGGGATCGGGCTCCATACCGCCGTCCATTGCCGCATGCGCCTGGTTCCAGCACCGGCGGATACAGGCATAGTCTTTCGCAGAGTAGACCTGGACAATTTCGAGATCGAAGCGCACGTGCGCAATGTGGCGCGCGTCAGCTATGCCACAAGCCTGATGCGCCAGGGCGTGTTCCTTTCCACCACCGAGCACGTGCTCGCCGCGCTCTATTCCTGCGGAGTGGACAACGTGTACGTGGAGCTGGACGCGCTCGAGTTGCCCATCCTCGATGGCTCGGCCAAGCCTTTCATTGATTTGCTCGCGCGCGCTGGCACGCGCCGCCTGCGGCGGCAGCGCCGCTACATCCGCGTGGTGAAGCCGCTGGAAATTTCCGAAGGCGATCGCCGCATCGGCATCTATCCCGCGGACGAATTCCGCGTGCACTGTTTTGTAGATTACCGGCATCCCTCGGTCGGCCCGCAGGAAGTGGAAATGGTGGTGGACCGCGAATCGTTCAGCCGCGAACTGGCCCCCGCCCGAACCTTCGGCTTCGTCAAGGATTTTCAAGGCCTCAAGTCCATGGGCTTGATCCGTGGTGGGTCGCTCGAAAATGCCATCGTGCTCGACGAGAACAACATCATGAACGGGCCGCTGCGTTTTCCTGATGAATTCGGGCGCCACAAGGCCCTCGACTTAATCGGCGACCTGGCGCTAATCGGGCGGCCGCTGAAAGCCCGCGTGGAGGCGCACAAGGCCGGCCACGCGCTGCACACGCAAATTGTTACGCGGCTGCTTGCGGATCACTCGCTGTGGGTGGAGACGACCAACGGGCGCGTCTCCCACGACGCCGCCGAGCCCGTCTCCATTTCACTCCCGGCCTCAGATTAAATTTTTTTCGCGCAGCAATCCCCGACGACACCGGTCAAGCCCCGACTTTTTGGAGTGCGGCGGCTTGCCGCCGCTTTCATACGGCGAGGCTCGCCTCGCCCGCGAGCAGCAGCGCCATCTGCTGCTGCGAGTTCTCTGTCGCTCGACTGGCGGATTGTGAGCCGCGCACACAGCCGTTTCCAATTTGGCAGCGCCGCGGACAAATTGGCCCGCTGAATATTTTTGAATCTTCCAGGGCAAGCGTGTTCTCCTATTGATATCGAGGGATTCATGGCCGCCGATCAGGCCCCCGCCATCACCGGACCAGCAGCCGCAGGCGCAACGCCGCACGCCCGTGCTCGCGCGCACCGCATCACTGTGATTCTGGCGTTCCTCTCGATTTATCTCATCTGGGGCTCCACCTATCTCGCCATCCGCTACGCCGTGGCCACCATTCCGCCGCTTTACACCGCCGGCATTCGCCACCTGACCGCCGGACTGATCCTGCTGGCGTGGTGCGCCTGGAAGCGGCTGCGTCCCACCGCAGCGCAACTGCGCGCCAGCGTGGTGATCGGCGCGCTGTTTTTTCTGATTGGCCACGGCACGGTGCACTGGGCTGAGAAAGTCGTTCCTTCCGGCCTCGCCGCGTTGCTGGTGGCCATCGAGCCGGTTTTCGTGTTCGTGCTCTCGGAGCTGGCCGACCGGCGCTGGCGCATGAACGGGACGCTGCTTGCGGGCGTGTTGATCGGATTCGCGGGAGTGGGGCTGCTGTTCGGAAAAGATCTGCTGCTGTCGGCGCCAGGGATGGTCACCGGAGCCGTAGCAATTCTGATCGGCGCGATTTCCTGGGCTGGAGGAATCGTCTATTCCCGCCGCTCGCACCTGTCCGGGAAACCGCTGCTGCTCTCAACGTATTCGCTCCTCTCCGGATCAATTTTCCTGCTGCTGGCAGGAACCATCGCCGGCGAGTGGCGCGATTTTTCGCCTGCATCGGTTTCGCGGCAATCCTGGCTGGCGCTCGCCTACCTTATTCTCTTCGGCTCGGTGGTCGCATTCACCGCCTACAACTGGCTGCTGGAACATTATTCGCCGACGCTGGTGGCCACGCACACCTACATCAATCCCATCGTCGCCGTGCTGCTGGGCTGGCTCATCGCCGGTGAGCCGCTCACTCTGAACGTGGGCCTGGCAGCCGTGCTTGTAATCGCCGCCGTAATGCTCGTCGACCGCGGCATGGCCCGATTGTAGCGACGGTTTGGTAGCACAGGCTTCAGCCTGTGTGGGTTTCCCGCGTCCACGTCAGGCAGCAGCCTTACCCACCGAGGGCACGCGCTCATATTCCCCGTTCCCACTCGCACCCACCGGAAATCTGCCGTTAATCACTTCGCAATTCTAGGCCGCTAAATTTCCCTTCTCCCCGCTCTTTCAATTGCGAAAGGCTCCGAGGGAAGCGACAATAGCCGTTCATGCCCGCACCCGACTCAACCATCGTCATCCTCGCCGCCGGCAAAGGGACGCGCATGCATTCCGACCTGGCCAAGGTGCTGCATCGCGCCGGCGGACGCCCGCTGATCGAGCACGTCGTCCGCGCTTGCCTGCCCCTGAAAGCGTCTCAAATCCTCGCGGTCGTCGGCCACCAGGCCGAAGAAGTCGGCGCGGTGGTAACCGCGCTCGGCGGTCAGACTGTCGTTCAGCAGCCGCAGCGCGGCACGGGTCACGCCCTCCAAGTGGCGCGCCGCGCCATGCGCAAAAGCGCCAAGCTCGCGCTGGTAATTCCCGGCGACGCCCCGCTGCTGCGCGCCGCAACACTCGCGGCTCTGCTCGAAACGCACCGCCGCGGTGAAGCCGCTGCCACCATCCTCACCGCCGAGCTCGACGACCCCTCCGGCTACGGCCGCATCCTGCGCGATTCCGAAGGCCGCGTCCAAGCCATCGTCGAAGAAAGCGCCGCCACCGCCGAGCAGCGCGCCATCCGCGAAGTGAATTCCAGCATTTACTGCTTCACCCTCGAAAAATTGTGGCCCTGCCTCGCCGCGCTGCGACCCAACAATGCGCACCGCGAGTTGTACTTGACCGACGCCATCGCCCTGCTGCGCCAGCGCAACGAACGCGTTCTCGCCCAGGTGGCCTCCGACGCGCAGGAAATTCTCGGCTGCAATACCCGCGCTCACTTGGCCGACGTGGATCGCGTCTTCCGCGCGCGCAAAGCCGCCGAGCTGATGGATGCCGGCGTCACCATCTACCTGCCGGAGACGGTGGTTGTGGATCCGGAAGTGACCGCCGGCCCGGACACCATCATCGAGCCGTGCGTGCAACTCCTGGGCCACACACGCATCGGAGCGCGCTGCCGAATTCAAACCGGCGCGGTGCTAGAAGACATGCGCGTGGAAGATGGCGCGCAGGTGCTGCCGCACTGCGTGATGGTCTCAAGCAAGCTCGGCCCGAATACGATGGTTGGCCCGTTTGCGCGCCTGCGTCCCGGAGCGGACATCCGCGCCGGAGCGCGCATCGGCAATTTCGTGGAAGTGAAAAAATCCGTGGTCCACGAAGGCGCCAAGGCGCCGCATCTCACCTACCTCGGCGATTCCTTCATCGGCCGCCATGCCAATATCGGCGCGGGCACCATCACCTGCAATTACGACGGCGTCGCCAAACATCCCACGCACATCGGCAACCGCGTCTTCATCGGCAGCAATTCCACGCTGGTCGCGCCGGTACGCATCGCAGACGGCGCCTACGTAGCCGCAGGCTCCACGATCACGGACAATGTCCCCGCGGATGCACTGGCCATCGCTCGCGGCCGCCAGGCCAACAAACCCGGCTGGGCCGCGGCCCGCCGCCGCGCCGCCGCAAAGCAAGCTCACGCAAAGCCGGCCAAGCGACCCGCGCGCAAGAAAAAGTCTTCCCGCCGCCGCGCAAAACCAAAGCCGCGGGCTCGCCGAGCAGGGCTGCGCCGCCGCGTCAAATCCCGACGTTAGGCGATCCGGTTTTCGTCAGGGCACGGCTTCAGCCGCGCCGTCAGCAGTGCGAGATCGACGCGGCTTTAGCCGCTGAGGTTCAGCGAGCGCCACCAATGACCGGAACCATCTACCGCAAAATCTGGATAAACATTGGCTTAGTACTCGCTCTGCTTCTCTGCGTTGACGCCCGCGCCTTCGCGCAGATGGAGGCCCCGCCGCCCTCGCAAGCCCCCGGCAAAGTCATCGAAGTTGCGAATGGACCGAATGCCGCCGCCCAGCAAGCGAAGCCCTACGTCGTCCTCGTCTCGCTTGACGGATTTCGCTACGACTACTTGACGAAATACTCCGCCCCGAACATTGCCGCGCTCGCCAAGCGCGGCGCCAGCGCCCCCGACGGCATGATTCCCGCGTACCCCTCCACGACGTTTCCCAATCACCTGGCCATCATCACCGGCCTCTATCCGGAGCATCACGGCATTGTCGCGAATAGTTTTTGGGATCCCGCTCGTCAGCAGCGCTACACCTACACCGATCGCTCCACGGTCATCGACGGCACTTGGTACAGCGGCGTGCCGCTGTGGTCGCTCGCGGAGCAGAACCACATGCGCGCGGCCTGCTATTTTTGGCCGGGCTCGGAAGCGGAAATCGCCGGAAAGCGTCCCAGCTATTATCTGGCCTTCGATCCCTTCGTTCCCAACGACCAGCGCGTCGACCAAGTCATCGCCTGGCTGAAGCTTTCTCCAGAAAAACGCCCGCATTTCATCACCCTGTATTTTTCTGAAGTGGACGGCGCCGGCCACGCCTCCGGCCCGGACGGCAAGGAAACCGCCGATGCAGTGAAGTCGATCGACACGGAAATCGGCAAGCTCGTCGTCGGGCTCGACGCACTGCACCTGCCAATTGATTTGTTTGTCCTCGCCGACCACGGCATGGAATCCACGCGCGGCGGATGGACAAACCTCGACCAGCTCGCGGACCTTTCGCATTTCAAAACCGACGGCCCGCTGATGTACGCACCCAGCGAAGCGGAAGCCGCCACGGCGTACCAGTCGCTCAAGGGCACGAGCGAAAAACTCATCGTCTATCGCCGCGCCGATCTCCCGCGCGAGCTGCACTACGACGCCAACCCGCGCGCCGGTGATCCCGTGGTAGTCGCCACTGGCCCGTACGGAATCCGCGCCCACACGCCCGCCGCGAATGAACCGGACAAGCCGCCGTCACCCGGCCAGCACGGCTACGATCCGCGCCTCCTGCCTTCGATGAAAGCCCTCTTCGTGGCAGCCGGCCCGGACATTCGCCCGTGCGTCACGGTAGCCTCATTCGAAAATGTGGACGTCTACCCGCTCATCGCCCGCATCCTCAGCCTCCCCATCGGCAAAATCGACGGCGAGCCCAAACCCCTCGAAAGTATCCTCAAACCCGCGCCGAAGAATTAACGCACCCCACAACTCGCTCCGGTCGCTGATAACGACTGTTGATTGCACTTACTTCGTCTATCGGAATTTGCCGTATACTTTGCTTTTATGGGTGACTCATGCGCTTGCTTTTCGCTGCATTCATGACCTCCTTACTTGGCACGGCCGCGGCGGCCCAAGTCAAATATTTCCCAGA
>Ga0210407_10000248_pt1 | contig 67489 bp, 57 predicted proteins | sample IncBWC27MmetaG_FD_150860 | JGI IMG/M metagenome (GOLD analysis project Ga0210407, IMG submission 150860) | Forest soil microbial communities from Barre Woods Harvard Forest LTER site, Petersham, Massachusetts, United States - Inc-BW-C-27-M | ecosystem: Environmental > Terrestrial > Soil >...
CTGGGGTTAGAAGCCGCCCATTCCGCCGCCGTGTCCGCCGGGCATGGGAGCTTCCTTCTTATCGTCAGGAATCTCCGAGACCAGGGCTTCGGTGGTGAGCATGAGCGCCGCGATGGAACCGGCGTTCTGCAGGGCAGTTCGCGTGACCTTGGTAGGATCAATCACGCCGGCCTTGACCAGGTCCTCGAACTTGTCGGTCTGGGCGTTGTAGCCGTAGTTGTGCTGTTCCGAGTCGCGGATTTTTCCGACAATGATCGCGCCCTCTTCGCCGGAATTGGCCACGATCTGCCGCAGCGGCTCTTCGAGCGAACGGCGCACGATCTCCGCTCCGGTGGCCTCATCGCCTTTCAGCTTGAGGTCGTCAAGAGCGGCGGCGCAGCGCACCAGGGCGACTCCGCCACCGGGCACAATGCCTTCTTCCACGGCCGCGCGCGTCGCGTGCATGGCGTCTTCCACGCGGGCTTTCTTTTCCTTCATTTCGGTTTCCGTCGCCGCGCCGACTTTGATCACGGCAACGCCGCCGACCAGTTTGGCCAGCCGCTCCTGCAGTTTCTCGCGGTCGTAGTCGCTGGTGGTGTTGTCCACCTGGCCACGGATCTCTTTTACCCGGCCTTCAATCTCAGAGCTCTTGCCTTTGCCTTCGACGATGGTCGTGTTGTCCTTGTCAATGGTGATCTTCTTGGCGCGGCCCAGTTCGGTAATCTGGACGTTTTCGAGCTTAATGCCCAGGTCTTCCGTGATGGCGCGTCCGCCGGTCAGGATGGCGATGTCCTGCAGCATGGCCTTGCGGCGGTCGCCGAAGCCCGGTGCTTTTACCGCAGCCACGTTCAGCGTGCCGCGCAGCTTATTGACGACCAGGGTCGCCAGCGCTTCGCCTTCCACGTCTTCCGCGATGATCAACAGAGGCTTGCTGCTCTTGGCGATCTGCTCGAGCAGCGGCAGCATGTCTTTCATGGAGCTGATTTTCTTTTCGTTGATGAGGATGTAAGCGTCGTCCAGCACGGTTTCCATGCGCTCGGGATCGGTCACGAAGTAGGGCGAAAGGTAGCCGCGATCAAACTGCATGCCTTCGACCACTTCGAGCTGGGTTTCCATGGTGCGCGACTCTTCCACGGTGATGACGCCGTCTTTACCGACTTTCTTCATGGCTTCCGCAATGATGCGGCCGATGGTTTCGTCATTGTTGGCGGAAATGGTGCCGACCTGGGCGATCATCTCGCCGCTGACCGGCTTGGAGAGCGTGTCCAGATAGCCTTTCGTGCGATCGCCGTTCTTATCCAGCGTGCCGCAAATCGCGTTAATGGCCTTTTCAATCCCGCGCTTCAAGGCCATGGGATTTGCGCCGGCCGCAACGGTCTTCACGCCTTCGCGGAAGATGGCTTGCGCCAGAACGGTGGCCGTGGTGGTGCCGTCACCGGCCACGTCACTGGTTTTGCTGGCGACTTCGCGTACCATCTGTGCGCCCATGTTCTCCAGGGTGTCTTTGAGTTCGATTTCCTTGGCCACGGTCACGCCGTCTTTGGTGATGGTCGGTGAACCGAACTTTTTCTCAATTACGACGTTGCGGCCCTTGGGGCCCAGCGTCACCTTTACTGCGTTTGCCAGGATATTGACGCCGCGCAGGATGGCCTGCCGCGACTCTTCTCCGTGAACAATTTGCTTTGCCATTGAAGATCTCCTATTTAATCTTCGCGGATGTCCGCGTTATTTCATTTCAAAATTTCCCGTTGTCTGGGATGTCGAGCAGTCAGCAATGAGTAATGGTCTGTTTGCTACTTGCCCTTCTTGTGACCGGCGCCGTTGAGAATGCCGAGGATTTCTTCCTCGCGCACGATCAGCAGTTCTTCGCCGTCGATCTTGATTTCCGTTCCGGCATACTTGCCGAACAGGACGTGGTTGCCCTCTTTGACGGCGAGAGGGATGGTCTGTCCTTTTTCGAACTTTCCGGTACCTGCGGCAAGTACGACGCCCTCCTGGGGCTTTTCCTTGGCGCTGTCCGGGATAATGATTCCGCCGCGAACCGTCTCCGCCTCTTCAACCCGGCGAATCAGCACGCGATCATGCAGTGGCGTGAACTTCTGTTGTGCCATTTCCTTTACTCCTTGGTGGTAGTTGTATTACTGCGGTCAGAACTGAAGGTTTGAAGGAACGCCAAGACTGTCTGCTAGCACTCTTTCCCTTCGAGTGCCAAGTATAAAGCGCATTACGAAGGATTGTCAATATCTTGAGTGTAAGTGACTAAAGGCATTTTGCTGGCTTTAGCGTATAAAGCTATAAAAACAAAAGGCTTATGTTTTTTAGAAAGACGCGTTGTGTTGCAATGGAGCCATTGCCTGAATGATCTCCGGTGACCACTGCGGCAAATGTACATTTCGTGCTCTTGACAATTCGCTGGCCGCGTCATTGTAGGTTGCAAACAGCGTCGACGTGCTACACATTGCCTTGACCAATCGCGGACGCCCGTAGACTTCTTCGATGGTCACTGCCATTTTCCAGCCCACGGTGTACCAGGGGCCTTGGATTCCGAAGTAGGAATACCCCTGCTTGGTCGCCTGGTCTTTGTTCAGTTCTCCGCTCAGGACTTTGCGGAAAAACTGGTCCAGTTCCTGCTGGTTCTTGTTGAAGTCAGCCACGTCGCGGTCCCAGCGCTCCCGGTCCGCCTGCGGACTGACGGCGTGGGGATGCGTGTCCTTGCCGCCGGCCGCCGCCAGCATGGCAAACCCTTCGCCAAAGGCGCCGGACCAATTGGCCACAGTTTGCGCCCGCTCCGGCAGTTTGGACTGCAGGTCCTTGTCGCCCTTTGACGGGCAGCAAGTGCCATACCCGATGTGATGTAACTCATGGGCCACAGTATTTTCAAACTTCTCCCTGGGCACTTCCGGATCGAGATAAAGAATGACTGCGGGATCGGTTGCGACTTCAAAGACAAACGAATTGGTCAGTGGCTTGATTTCGATATACACGGAAGCGTGAATGTAGGCGTCATTGGGAAGATAGGCGAGGGCCAGACGAGCAGGCTCATCCAGTTTGGCCTGCGCCCATGTTTTCAAAGCCTGCCGCAACTTTGGTGCTCGCTGCTGCAGATCGTTGGAAAGCACGAACTTTTTGAAGTCATCGTCGGTAAACGCGCGCTTCATGGATTCTTCCCGTCTTTTCAACCGGCGATAACCGTCAGAGGTGAAGAGCCTCTGCCAGTCCGCGTCCGCGATGGGAGTCCCGGCTTCCCTGCGGTCCAGGATGGCCAGCACAGCATCGGCTTCGTCAGTCACCAGCCGAACCTGCACTTGATCCGGAGCGGGCACGGCCGCGAGGAAGAGACCCAGAAGAGCGGAGAGAATCATAACGCCATTAGACGGAGTGGCGGGGCATTGGTGAGTCGCTGGTTTCTAAGGCGCAGGCCGGGTATTCTTCACGACTCCTTTGATCGCAAAGGATCAATTCCGGAGCGCCCGGACGGGATCGATCCGTGCCGCACGCCAGGCAGGCACGAAGCACGCTGCCAGGGAGGTGACCATCATCATCACGAAGGCTAGCCCAAAGGCCAGCGGGTCGCGCGGGCTTACGTTGTACAGGAAGGTGCCGGCAATCCATCGTGTCAAAATCAGGGTGGCTGCAGCGCCGAGAGCCACGCCGCCTATCGTCAGTGCGAGGCCATGCGACATCACGAGCCGTAAAAGATCGGACGGGCTCGCACCGAGCGCCATGCGTAACCCAAACTCGTGCGTGCTCTGCGACACCGCGTATGCCATCACGCCATAGAGTCCGATGACTGCGAGTAGGAGCGCTATTCCCCCGAAAATGGTCAAGAGCCCAACAGCGACCTGCTGCGATGCCAGTGCCGAGCGGTTCATGTATTCCCGCATGGTGATGACCTCTGACATTCCTAGCCCGGCGTCGAGCAAATGCACTTCGTGGGCCAACAGGGTTGCCATTGTGCCAGGGGCCTGCGCCGTCCGGATCGTCAGGGTTGCTCCCAGCGGGGATTTCTGACCTAGCTGCCGCCAACATACGTAGAAAAAAGGTTTCGTCTCCTCGACAAACGCTCCGTACTTCGAATTCCGGACGATACCGACGACTTGCATCCATTTATCCCTGACTTGGATGCGCTTACCGACCGGGTCCCGGCCGTGCCAGTACTTTGCAACCATCTGTTCATTCACCACCACCGCGGGGAAAGTTGTGTCATTATCGGCGGGCGTGAATTCGCGGCCCGACACAATTGGAATCCCCATGGTTGCAAAATATCCCGAGCTTACCTGGTTGTACTCCTCCGTGGGCCGCTCGTTGGGCGCGGGTACATAACCATCAACTGCGATAGGAGCTGAAAAATAACTGGCAAAGCTGAAGGGTGGAATTCGCACCAATGCCTCGGATTCGACGCCGGGAAGAGCCTGGACCCGATCCACCAATGCGTCTTGAAAGGCCCTGGCGCGCGGCCCGTCATAGCCAGCCGCTGCCAGGTCGAAGCTCGTCACTACGATCTTGTCAGCGGAAAAGCCTGGATCAGCGGTTTGAATCCGCCGCATGCTTTGAATGAGCAAGACGCTTCCCGCTAAGAGAATGAAACTCAGTGACACCTGTAACAGAACCAGCGCCGAGCGAAGCCGCGCTCGGCCCCGGCTCCCAAAGGATGTCCGCGAATCGGATTTCAATGAGCCGGCCAGATCAACCTTGCTGGTTTGCAGGGCGGGAACGAGCGCGAACATCAGGGTTGAAATTAAACAGACGCCAAGGCTAAACACAAACACACGCCAATCCATTGTGCCGGTAAGGTTCGTGGCAATGACCTTCGAGAGCGGGAAGAATACTGCCATGAGATTTCGGCACAAATACGCAATCGCAAGGCCTCCGGCTGCCGCCAGGGCCGACAACACGAAGCCTTCGGTGAGGAGTTGCCGCAACAGCCGGCCGCGCCTGGAGCCGATGGCCAGCCGAATCGCAATCTCATGGCGCCGGGCCAGGGACCTGACCAGGAGCAGGCCGCTCACGTTGGCGCAGGCGATGATGAGAACAAGAAACACCACAGCGAGCGCAACTGTGAGCGTGGGCCCAAGCCTGCTCGCGCCATTGAAAGGGGTTTGCCACAGCGGAAAGAGTTTGACGCCGCGACCGCGGTTGGTCGACAGATAATCGACTTCCAATCGTTTCGCAACACCCGAGATTTCCGCCTGCGCCTGCTCTATGGTGACGCCGGGCTTGAGCCGCGCGAACCCTTCTATCCATGTCTCGCCGCGATCTTCCAGTTTGTATCCGCCCGGGTCGAATACTTCCTGCATCGACACCGGCACCCAGAACTGTATTGGGTAGCCGACGAATGTTCCATAAAAGCCTTCCGGCGCCACACCTACGATCGTGTGGGGAATACCGTTGAGTACCTGGGTCTTTCCAATGATGGCGGGATCGCCGTGGTAGTACTCTTTCCATAGCCAGTAACTGATCACGGTCACAGGGTGGGCATTACGTCCCGAGTCTTCCGCGGGCTCAAACCCGCGTCCCAGCATCGGATGGAGCCCAAGCGCGTCAAAGTAATTTGACGAAACTACGCTGGCCGCCACGCGCTGGGCGCGAGCGTCGATGCTGAGCGTGGTTCGGGTGAGACGGTCGACGATAAACCAGTCCATCCGCGTGCAGCTTTTTTGAAAATCCTGGAAATCGGGCCAGGACACATTGGTGCGTTCAAGGCCGGTTGTTCCCTTGGCATACCTGGTTCCGGCGATGGCAACCATCCTCTCCTGGTGGGCCACGAGCGGAAACGGACGGAGCAGGACCCCTTCAATCCAACTGAAAACGGAAGCGTTGGCGCCGATCCCCAGGGTCAGGCACAGAAGCGCCACAATAGAGAAACCTGGATTGCGCCATAGCGCGCGCACGGCATAACGCAAATCGCGCAACACACTGTCAACGAAACCCAGCGTGCTCCAATGCCAAACATCTTCGCGCACCCGGCTCGGACTGCCCAGCTTGAGATAGGCACGGCGGCGCGCCTCGTCCTCAGACATGCCGGACGACACGTTTTCATCCACCTCATGGGCGATGTGCGCTTCCAGCTCCCTGGCCAGCTCGGCGTCTTCCCGGCGGCGAAGAAAAAATCTGCGAATTCCCATGAGTAGCTCCTTGCCTGCCTATTCAGTGGCCCGGGCCAGCACGCGCCCAATGGCTTCTACCAGTTGCTGCCAGCGGCCAGTCTCGGTCAATAGCCGCTTCCGTCCCTTCGCGGTCAATTTGTAATACCTGGCTTTGCGGTTGTTTTCGCTGGTGCCCCAATATGAGCTGACCCAGCCTCGGTCGGCCAGACGATGCAACGCGGGATAGAGCGACCCCTGCTCCACCTGTAGTACGTCCTCCGAGGCGTGCTCGATAACGTGGGCGATGGTGTGGCCGTGGGCCGGACCCACGACCAGCGTCTGCAGGATCAGCATGTCCAGGGTCCCCTGCAGCATCTCCTGGCTGGCGGGCGGTTTGTTCTTTCCCATAGCGGTTAGACTCCACTCGAACCTCTAGGTAAGCGGCTATTTCAGACCACTCGAACGTCTATGGGAATAGTAAAGAACTCTGTTGACCCGACGCGACGATTGCGTTGACCCTACCGGCGAATTTTAACGAAGTCCCGGCTCGCGGCCGGTGGTGGCTGTCCATGACCGAAAACAGCAAGGCTTCTGTGGCGGTCTGCTGCGACGCGCGATGCGCAGAGTGCGGCGCAGAACCAATCGATCTGCTAGGCCCGGGCGGGATCAATTCCTTCCGTATCCATGCCCAGGTCTTTCTGCGCGGCTTGTGCCTTTTTTGCGTCGAATTTACCGTCGCGTGCCAGACGAGAGAGAGCAGCCGCAGCGATGGATTCTGCGTTGACTTCGAAGTGGCGGCGCAAGTTCTGGCGATTGTCGCTGCGCCCGAAGCCATCTGTACCGAGCGACACGAGTCGCCCGCTGAGCCACGGCGCCAGTTGGTCCGGCACAACTTTCATGAAATCGGTTGCGGCGATGATGGGTCCTTTCGCGCCGGCTTTTTCCAGCGCGGTCAGAATGTACGGTCTCTTTTCAGCCTGTGCCGGATGTAAGCGGTTCCAGCGTTCCGTGGCCAGGGCATCGCGACGCAACTGGTTGTAGCTGGTCACGCTCCACACTTCGGCCTGCACTTCGTACTTCTCGGCCAGAATACTCTGGGCGCTCAGCGCTTCGTTGAAGATTGAACCGCTGCCGAAGAGATGCACCGCAGCTTTGCCTTTCTCGGCCGGTTTGTATTTGTAGAGACCGCGCAGAATGCCTTCTTCACAACCTTGCGGCATTTCCGGCATAGGGTAGTCTTCGTTGTAGAGGGTCAGATAGTAGAAGAGGTCTTCGCGTTCCTGGTACATACGCCGGATGCCGTCCTGCACGATGACCGCAATCTCATACACGTAGGCCGGGTCATAGCTGGCGCACGTGGGCACGGTGCTGGAGAGAACCAGGCTGTGTCCATCCTCGTGCTGCAAGCCTTCGCCGTTGAGCGTTGTGCGACCCGCAGTGCCTCCCATCAGGAAGCCTTTGCCGCGTGCGTCGGCAAACGCCCAGATCAGATCACCGACGCGCTGAAAGCCGAACATTGAATAGAAGGTGAAAAACGGAATCGTCGGCGTGCGGTAGTTGGCATAGGCGGTGCCCGCCGCCGTAAAAGATCCCAGTGAGCCGGCTTCGGTGATGCCTTCTTCGAGCATCTGGCCGTCTTTGGCTTCGCGATAATAAAGGAGCATGTCCTGATCGTGCGGCTTGTAGAGTTGTCCATGGCTGGCGTAGATCCCAACCTGGCGGATGATGGACTCCATGCCGAAGGTGCGGCCTTCATCCGGAACGATAGGTACCACCAGCTTGCCGATGGTTGCGTCCTTCAGCAGGTAGCGCAGCATGCTGACAAATCCCATGGTGGTGGAAACGGCGCGGCCCTTGGAACCTTCGAGCGACTCGGTGAACGCTTTCAGCGGCGGAGCTTCAAAATTCTTGGCCGGGACCTGCCGGGAGGGAACATATCCGCCGAGCTCTTTGCGACGTGCCTGGAGGTATTGGATTTCAGGACTATCGTCGGCCGGCTTGTAGGGAAGTCCCTGCTTGGCTTCATGTTCCGGAATCGGGATATCAAAGTTGGAGACGAAAGCTGCCAGCGCTTCGTCACTCAGCTTCTTTTCCTGATGTGTGGCGTTGCGGGCCTGCGCGGACCCCAGTCCGTAGCCCTTGATGGTTTTCGCCAGGATCACCGTGGGAGTGTCTGTGTGCTCCACGGCGCGCCTGTACGCGTTGTACACTTTCTGCGGATCAAGCCCGCCGCGCTGCAGGTGCCAGATCTCGTCGTCGGTCATATGTTCGACGAGCGCCAGCGTTTCGGGATACTTGCCAAAAAATTCCTTGCGCACAAACGCGCCGTCTTTGGCTTTGAACGCCTGGTATTCGCCGTCCACGCACTCTTCCATGCGTTTCATCAGCATGCCGGACTTGTCGCGCGCCAGCAGGTCGTCCCATCCACTGCCCCAGATTACTTTGATCACGTTCCAGCCGGCGCCGCGGAACGCCGCTTCCAGTTCGTTGATGATCTTTCCGTTGCCGCGCACCGGACCGTCCAGCCGCTGCAGGTTGCAATTGACTACGAAGATGAGGTTGTCAAGATTTTCGCGCGAAGCCAGCGTGATGGACCCCATGGCTTCCGGCTCGTCCGTTTCTCCGTCGCCGACGAAAGCCCAGACCTTGCGCGGCGTCTTCTGGATAAGGCCCCGATTTTCCAGATAACGCATGAAGCGCGCCTGATAGATGGCGTTCAGCGGGCCGAGGCCCATGGACACGGTGGGGAACTGCCAGAAATCCGGCATCAGCCAGGGATGCGGATACGAAGACAGCGCCGGAGCGCCGCGCAGTTCGTGCCGAAAATTCTCCAGGTGCTGTTCAGTGATGCGGCCTTCCAGAAATGCGCGCGCATATACGCCGGGCGAAGCGTGGCCCTGGAAATAAACGAAGTCGCCAGGCTGGTCTCCGTAAGCGGCGTTGAAGAAATGGTTGAATCCGACTTCGAGCAGCGTGGCCAGAGAAGAGTAGGTCGAGATGTGGCCGCCAATGCCCGCGTCCTTCTTGTTCTGCCGGTGCACCATGGCCATTGCGTTCCAGCGGATCAGGCTCTTGATGCGGCGCTCCAGCGCGCGATCTCCGGGATACGGGTGCTCTTCTTCCGCAGGGATGGTATTGATGTAAGGGGTGTTCAATTGCACAGGCAAATCCACACCCGCGTGCCGCGCACGCTCCGTGAGCGCTGCTAAAAGCTGGGCGCCACGGCTGGGACCCTCCTGGTCCACCAACTGGTCAAAAGCCTCGATCCACTCGGAAGTTTCCTGAAAGTCAGGTTCAGCTACTAATGTTGGTTTCGCGTTCATGCTACTAGTATCTCGCGAATTGCCCTTTTCACGCCACCGGCGCATTCCGCCGCGCCGGGACGTCTCTCAGCGTCTTGATTGCTTTGCTGTAACCACTGCCTCGTCTAATTTACAGTTGAACGCGCCGGCAGTGCGTTCTTTCCATGCGTCGGACCACAGACCTTTTTGCCTGAGGTGGTTCTCCATCAGAGAGAGCGAGTCGGCGTTTTGCCCGTAGTTTACGCATTGAATCACCGTGGGGCCGTGACCTTCACGGGCGCGGCGGATTGCCTCTTGGGCCACGCGGCAGACGGCTATGGCGTCATTTCCATCAACCAGGATGGCCGGCATGCTGTATCTCAGCTGCCTGTTCCCGGCATTGCTGTTCCTGCGCAGTTGTGCGCGGCCGCAAGAATTGTGCTGAATGAAGGTGTCCCGAATCACCGGGTTTTGAATCACGGTGTTTTGAATCACAAAGATGATCGGCAACTTGTGCCGGCCGGCGTACTCAAGCGCTTCTTGCGGGAACTCCGAGCAGGCAGGGTCCGGCACGGCAAACGCAGCGACCACCCTGGGCTTGTTCTGCTGCATGGAAGCCAGCGCGACGCTTGTGGCGATACTCAGTTGCGCTGCGCCAGTTGCCCCCGAAGCGATGATGTTCGCTGGTGCGTGGCCATCGTGCTCCGCGGCAGGATTGCCTCTGCGCCGTCCGTTCTTGACTTGGAGCCGCGCAAGTATCGAGTGCAGAGGAACGCCTCTTATCAATTCGAAGATGAAATCCTGCCCTGAGACTGCAACGCAATCTTCGGGCAGCAGGTCCAAAGTAACGCCGGCATAAACGGCTTCTTGTCCCCGTGGGCCCAAATGCTCGTCTCCGAATGCACGCCGCCCAGTCATTCGGCGGACCTTCTCTGCAATCATGCGGCACCGGAGCATCGTGGCGTACAAATGCTTTAGTTTGCGGGAGTTCAGTGCGACCAGGTTCTGGTTTCTGACGGCAGGTTTAATAATTGCAGCGGATGATTTGACTGACGAGCCCGGGCGGTCCTTACGTTTTCTGGCCATGGTCCATGGAGAGACACCGTATTCTAGCGCAAGTTCCCGCAGCGATGATTTTGAGGGGGCAAATTTGTCGCCATCCACGAACTCAGTTTTCAACAGCGGAGTGAAAAACAATGTGGAAAAAAGGACGCTTACCTGAGTAACCGCTGCAAATGAGCACTTTTGTACTGTTTGCACAGGAACGAGTGCGAATGTTAAAAACATGTGATTTTTTTGAAGGAGGCAAGGCGCAATTTCAGAAATTGCTTCCTCGCCGGCCGCACGCTAAGATCAGCTTCAAATCGGAGGGCCAGATGCCTTCAAAATTCAGCAGCAAAACCCTATGGCGGGAAAAACTCGAGCGTGTCCAGCAATCGAAGGTAGTGGACATTCCTCCCAAGATGCGGCCACGCTTTGGGACTGGAAAAATGCTCATTCCCCGCCCGCTAGACGTTGACGAGCTTATCCGGAAGACGCCCAAAGGCAAGGTCGTGACCTCGATCCAGCTTCGTGAAGAGCTGGCGCGGCGGTGCGAAGCCAACGTATCTTGCCCGATCACTACTGGTATCTTCATTAGCATTATTTCAGAGGCCGCTGAAGAGGACCGGCGCGCCGGAAAGAAAGCGATTACGCCGTGCTGGCGCGTCATTACCGGCGAAGGCCGGCTCAATCCCAAGTTTCCCGGCGGCGTTGCCGCTCAGAAGCGCAAGCTGGTGGCAGAAGGACACAAAATTGGCCGCGCTCAGGACAAGAAGCCTCCTGCGTTAGAAAATTTTGAGAAGCGGCTGGTGCATTTCTGACCTTCTGATGAAAGTCCGCATTGACAAACTCCTGGTAGACCGCGGCCTGGCTCTTTCCCGCGAACGCGCACAGGCGTTAGTGCTGGCGGGGCGCGTGCTGGTCAACGGACAAAAGGTGGAGAAGGCGGGCGCGGGCACGGAAGCAAACGCGGAGATCCGTTTGCTAGGCGAAGACTTGCGGTACGTGGGTCGCGGCGGCCTTAAACTGGAAGCTGCCCTGGAGCATTGGAAGATTGATCTGAATAGCCGGGCCTGCATGGATATTGGCGCTTCCACTGGCGGGTTTACCGACTGCATGCTGCAACACGGCGCAGCGCAAGTCGTCGCGGTCGATACCGGTTACGGACAGATTGCCATGCGGCTGCGGAACGATCCCCGCGTCAAGCTGCTGGAGAAGACCAACGCGCGCTATCTCGTGGCGAGACAGTTGGAGCAGGCCGGCACACGCGAGGACATCAGCTTTATCGCTGCGGACGTTTCATTCATCTCTGTTACACTCGTGCTCCCGGCCGTGCTGGAAGCCGCTTTTGCGCGTGCGGACCGGCGACGGAGCCAGCGGGAAGTTGTCGTTCTGGTCAAGCCGCAGTTTGAAGCTGGACGCGCGTCCGTAGGCAAAGGCGGGATCGTGAAAGATGAACAGGCGCGCCAGAATGCAGTTTCCAGAGTGCGCCAGAAGATGGAAGAATTGGGTGGACGCAGCCTGGAGGTCATCGAGTCACCAATTCTGGGCATGGAAGGCAACCGGGAATTCTTGATGCACGCGGAGTTTTGATGAAACGGGCAGCCATCATCTCTAAAAGAGGGAAGCCGGAGTTGGCCAGAATTGTGAGCGAGGTGGCCACCTGGCTGCGCGACCACGGCTACACGGTCCTTGCGGACTCCGCCGCCGGCGAGTTTTGTCGCGATTGTGAACCGGCCGAACGCGAAAACCTGGTCGAGAAGAAGCCCGACTTCGTCATTGTCCTGGGCGGGGACGGCACATTGCTTTCCACGGCAAGGAGCGTGGCCAGAGCGGGTATCCCGATCCTTGGCATAAATCTGGGTTCGCTGGGATTCCTGACCGAGGTCAAGCAGGACGAAATAAGCCAGGCGCTGGCCGACATTGACGCCGGACGTTGCGACCTGAGCTCGCGCTCGATGCTGGATTGCCAGGTGCGGCGAGACGGCCAGTTCTTCAGCCATCATGAAGCGCTCAATGACATCGTAGTGCACCAGAGCGACGTGGCCCGTATCACCGACTTTGATGTCCGGGTCAACGGAGTGTTTGTGGCCAACTACAAGGCGGACGGACTTATCATTGCAACGCCTACTGGTTCCACCGCATATTCTCTGGCCGCAGGAGGGCCCGTGCTGGCTCCGGACCTGCCGGGCTTTGTGATCACCCCGGTAGCGCCCCATGCGCTCACCAACCGGCCGCTGGTGGTCCCGGACAACGCGGTAATCGAAATCGGCATGAAGGACAGTCGCGAACATGCGCTGCTGACCATTGACGGCCAGCAAGGCGTCCCGCTGGCTGAAGGCGATGTGGTCCAGTGTCGGAAATCGGAATTGAAAGTGAAATTGTTCAAGCTGGCGAAGCGGTCATTCTTTGACGTGCTCCGGACCAAGCTGAAGTGGGGCGAGAGGTAAAATCGCGTTGAACAAACAACACGGTGTCGGTCGGGGCGCAAAGCCCGCCGGCCTCTGAGGCGACGTTTGTTGGGGGGAAGGCGTGTACGAAGGGCTGAAGTAGCGGAGGCTAGAGAAGTTGCGCCCAAAAAACTAAGAAGCCCCGAGTTTTTGTGTGTTGACCCATTCGCCTCGACCAGCAGCTCGCTATAGACCCTCGCCGACCTGCTCTCTTCACTCGTTTCCTTGCGGAACTTCCTGAAGCGCGATCTTTAATCAGCTTAGCTGCAGCTTGGGCTCCGGGCTCACCACCAACCGGGTAAATCGGTCAACACCTCGGGGCTTCTATATTTGCCTCTGCGCATCTCACGTTCTTCTCAGCCAGCAGTTCGCTATAGACCCTTGCTGACCCTCCTGGCATTTTCAGCTTTCGCTGCCTGCCAGGTGATCTTTGCTTGGACCCCGGCACTCGCCACCAACCGGAAAAACATTTGAGATGTCAAAGAACGAGTCTGAATCTACTCTGTTCCCAAAGTAAGTCAATAGGTTTCTTGAGCCTGTAAGTTATTGTTAAATAAACTAGTTGCAGCCCTTCCACAGGGCCATGCCATGGCCAGTGTGCAATCTTTTCTTAAGATCAATAAATACGCGGCAAGAACTCCTTTTTCTGATTATTTCTATTGTGTAAATGATGGCGCAAACCGCTATTTATGCGGGTTTATTAAAGAGCACTCACCAGTCAGCACTCAGCATTCAGCACCTCGCATTCGCACCAGCCCCTTGCAAAATCCCTTGGCCGTCGTTCCGTGCCGCGGGTTCTTCGCGGCGAACCTCCCGACCGTCCAGGGGCTGAGTGCTGAATGCTGAGTGCTTCTTTACGCAGTCCCCGCAGTGCCGGTCCAATCGCCGAGTAACTCAACCTCACCGCCGGGGTCGGGCTTTTCCTGTGGAGGCTGAAAGACGATTTGGTCGTCGTTGCGGACATATGGGCAGACCATGCTCCAGGTCGCAAAACCGCTCCCGGAAACCGTAATCATGATGGCTTCGGTCGCGGAATCGGCCAGTGCTCCCCAGCCCGTGCCCTGCAGGCGCACCGGTGACCCGGGACCGTCCAGGTGGACGTCGTCGACTGTCAAGATGGCGCTCGCATTCTTCGCGAGGGCCGCTTCGACGATTTCCGAATAGATATCGTCACGTTCTTCTTCGTTCTGGTATTCCACGTCGAAGATCAGGTTTTGGCTCGGAGTAATGACAATCGCGGTGGGATTAAGACGGCCATCCGCGCGGAGCGACTGCTGGGCCTCACTGAGAAGCTCGTGCGTCAGGGCCTTCAGGTCGGTCATAGACAGGCCAGCTCCGGCTGCAACAGGTCTCTCAGTGTCTCACGCCGCCGGATGAGTCGTGCTCGGGCTCCGTCAACCAGAACTTCTGCGGCCCGCAGCCGGGTATTGTAGTTGGAAGCTAGAGACATGCCGTATGCGCCGGCGTCATAAACGCAGAGCAGCTCTCCTGGCGGAACGGCAGGCAAGACGGCGTCGCGCGCGAGAAAGTCTCCGGTTTCGCAGATGGGGCCAACCACGTCCGCACGCGCGTTCCCGACCGGCTGCTTCAGCGACACCGGTGTAATCTCATGCCTTGCGCCGTACAACGAAGGCCGCAAGAGATCGTTCATCGCTGCGTCTGCCACCACAAAGCGCTTGCCACCGTTTTCTTTCTCATAGAGCACGCGGGTCACCAATGCTCCTGCCGGACCAACGATGGAGCGCCCCGGTTCCAGAAGAAGATGCGGACGCCGTTTCCCAAGTTGCAAAAGCGGCTTCAGGACAGCTTCAGCATAGCGACGGGCTACGTCTGCAAAAACCACCGGTTCCGTGCTGGCGTAAGAAATTCCCAGGCCTCCCCCGGCGTCGATAAAACGGATCTGGTGGCCGTCTGCCAGGAGCTGCTGTACCAGTTCGACAGCGCGTTCCACCGCTGCGCCGAAGGGCGATACGTCAGTAATCTGCGACCCGATATGCAGGCTCACTCCGGCTACCAGAAGGTACTTGTTCGCGGCGGCGCGGCGGCAGAGTTCGCGCGCAACAGTCACGGGAACGCCAAACTTATGCTGGAGCAATCCGGTGGAGATGTGTGGATGGGTCTGAGCGGAAACATCGGGGTTCACGCGCATGGCCACGCTGGCCGGCTTGCGCAAGCTGGCCGCACACTCTGCGAGCAGTTCCAGCTCGCCTTCGCTTTCCACGTTGAAGAGCAGAATGCCGCTGCGTAGGGCGAGTTGCAGCTCGGCTTTGGTTTTGCCCACTCCAGAAAACACTATCTTCTTTACAGCGTGCTTCGCCGCGGCGCGCACGCGTTCCAATTCTCCGCCGGAAACTACGTCAAAGCCGGCGCCCAGCTTTGCCAATAGCCGCAGGATGCTGAGATTGGAATTCGCCTTTACTGAGTAACAAAGCGTATGAGGCACAGCCCGAAATGCCTGGTCGAGAGTGCGATAGCGCTCCCGGATGGCCGCGGCGGAGTAGACGTAGAGCGGCGTGCCGAATTCTTCCGCCAGTTCGTTCAGTGGAACGAGTTCGCAGCGGAGCTCTTGCTTGTGGTATTCAAATGCCGGCGGCCGGATGAACATGACGAATGATAGCAGCTAGGAATAAGCAATTAGCAAACGGCAATTGGTCCTCCAGGATGTGCCATCAAGGATCACTCCGCTTCAAGCACCGTGGCAATGAGGATCACTTTGGCCCAGTCATCGGAGGCATGGGCTGTTCCCGATCGACATCGTCATCTTTTCGCCTTTGGGTCTGTTCGGTGTCGGGTTCGCGAAGAAACGGCGAGGGCTTGGGCATGGGACCGCGCGCCCCTTTCTTCAGGATCCTGAGGACATCTTCTTTGTCCAGGCCATAGTCGCGCGCCAGCCGAGTGAGCGCAAGCGTGACGATGTCCGAATGATGAATATCTTCGGTCCCGGGAAGCCGCTTCACGTCGAGCCATAACTTATGTACCAGATGGACGTCTTCCGACTTCATGGTTGGCGTATGCGGGCCGATTCGGTAGGTCTCCAGGCTGCGGTCCGGACGAACCACCTGGAAAACAAATTGCCGCTTGGGTTCCGGCATGGCCTCCCAGGCCTGGCCCAGACGGAAGGCCTGCTCCTCGCCGGTCATTTTGCTGGAGAGTCCGGAGACAACTGCGGATGATTCCAGGGCATTGGCCGTCTGCACAATGGCGGACCAGACATCGCGCGCCGGGACCACCAGCAACGAGATGGTCTTGCCGTAGCCTTCCGCAATCGAAACGGCCTTGGTGAACAGAGTTTGCTCGTAGTCGCTGAAAATCTGTTCCATGCCCAGGTCGTATTCAGCGCTGCCGTAACCGGTGAGCCGGGCTTCCATGGCGACAATGTCCTGTTCGTGCGTGTCCGTCACTTCAAGGGCCCAGCGTAAATGAGTTAGTGTGTTGTGATCGCGCACCGTAACCAGCAGATTTCCCGGACGCACTTCAACCGCCTGGCGGTCTATCGTCTCCTCCTGTACCAGTTGAAAGTGTTCTTTCATCTGCTGCTCAACGTGCTTGAACTTGCGCTTCGTCACACGTTCGGAGATGGTAAAAACCAGAAAGAAGGCGATGGAAAAAGCGATCCCGGCCTTGGTAGCCACGGACTTGGTGAAGAGGTTGGTGATAGCCACGGACAGCAACACCAAGTGCACCGAAAGCAAGCCAACGGGAATCTCCAGCTTGCCGATGCGCACATTGGGGGGAACCTTCCAGCCGCGCTCGCCGTGATACTTGAAGCGCAAGACCAGCATGGCCAGCGAATTGAACGTGAAACTCCAGATCACGCCGAAGGCGTACGCTTCACCGAGGGCATAGACGTCGCCCCGGCTGGCGAGAATGGTGATCAGCTGCAGACCGACGATCAGGTTTACCAGTCGGTAGCTGGTGCCGAATTTCCGGTGCGGGCGACGGAACCAGTCCGTGAGCACGCCGTCTTCAGAAACCCGGTTCAACACTCCGTTGGACCCAATGATGGAAGTATTGATTGCGCCGGAGAGAATCAGGAAGCCGACCACAACCACGAAGACGCGGAAAACCAGACGCAGCATCAGCGGGCCGGTCATGTACATGGCCAGGCCGGAGATCAAGTTATCCTTATAGACCGGAACCCGGACGGCATCTGGAATGAGCATGACCGCCAGTAGGGAAGAGAGGCCGGTAAAAATCGTACTGTAGAGCGCGATGATGATGGCGGCCCGCTTCAGGTTTTTGAGCTTCGGGCTGGCCAGTTCACGGTTTACCTGGGCCAGAGATTCCTCGCCGCTCATGGCCAGCACGGAATGGCCAAAGGCGATCATGATCCCGAAGAGGCCAAGCATCTTAGCGAAGTTTGTTCCCCGGAGGAACCCCAGCGCTTCTCTGCTGAAATGCAAGTTGGAGGGCGTGGGCCACGGCGGCAAGTGGATCCCGACCTTAGCCAGGGTAATGGCCGACCAACCCAGCAACAGAACCACCATCACCGTTGTGATCTGCATGACGCGCAGGGCTTTGTCACTGGAGTCTTCGATGCCCTTGGTGTTCTGCCACCAGTAATAAAGCGTCACCAGGACGGCGAACACCGCCGCCGCCCAGTTCTCGTTGATGTGGGGTGTACCGTGGACGAGGGCATGCGCGGCACGCGGGACCCAGCCGTGAGTATCGGCCAGCACAAATAGTTCATTGATCAGGCCGGCGACATACTGGCCCGCCGCCACGCCGGAGATCGGGCCAGTAAGAATGTAATCGAACATGAGGGCGGAAACGCTCAGCTTGGCGAAGGTGCCACCCAGGGCTTCTTTCACTACACGGTACACGCCGCCGCGCGTGAACATGGAGCAACTCTCCACGTAAACGGCGCGGACAGCGAATGAAAACAGCATGACCGCCAGAATGAACCAGGGAGCGGCCTTGCCTACCGCCTGCTCGGCAATGCCTCCGGCGTAAAAAGCCGAGGAGCCCAGATCGTTCAGCACCACTGCAGCAGCGCGCCAGTAGGAAATAAACGTCAGCATGACCGTGGTGGCCACGATCAGGCGTACCCTGTTCGGCGGCGATGGGGATGTAGAACCTGATGACATTGTTGAGATGATCTAGAAACTTCCGGCAGTCCCGGTATTGGAGAAAGAGGGGGGTTCTCTTTTCAGAACGCTTCCGGGGTTCAATCCTTCTCCATCATTGTGTAAATGTCTTCTACGGCGCTGATCGCAATCACCAGAACAGACCCCGCCATGCCGACAAAGAACAAGACCTCCAGCAGCGGGGCGAGTACTTGCATGATTGTGTCCATGTCCAAGGATTTTAGACTGCAACCGGAATAGACGCAAAAACGGTTTTTCCGAGAGCGATGAAGGATTCCTTCCGCATTCGCAGAAAACCGGCTATGATGCCCCAGCCCGGCGTTTTTAGCGCACTGCGGTCCATGTCGCTTACGCCTGCTCAAACCCCTATGTTTGCTAGAATTTCCGCAGTGCTGCGAATTCCACTCAGGGCCTGGACGCTGGCGCTGTTATCGGCGTGCCTGCAAGTCCTTGTCTTTCCCAGGGCCTCACTCTATTTTCTTTGCTGGATGGCCATGGTCCCTCTGCTTTACGCATTGCTGCGCGGCCACGGTGGTGAAGCGGAACTGATCAATTCCGAAGGCCGCTCGCTGCGTCCGTTTACGCTGGCGCAGGGTTTCGTGCTGGGATGGGCCACCGGAATCGTCTGGTACATAGGGTCATGCTACTGGATCGTTTCCGTCATGCACACCTACGGAAACGTGGATACCTTTCTTGCTGTTCTGATCATGCTCGCGTTTTGCCTGATCATGGGGTTGCATCACGGAGCGTTCGGACTGCTGGTGGTTTGGATGGCGCGCCGGTCAACGACCGGGAACCGCCGTCCCCTGCTCCTGGCGCCGGTATTCTGGGTGGCGATAGAATTTTTCCGTGATCGCGTCACGCCCGTGCCCTGGAACCCGCTGGGGAACGCGCAAATTGACAACATTCCATTTACGCGGGTCGCCCAGTTTACCGGCGTGTACGGACTTTCCTTTGCCATTCTTCTGGTGAATTGCGCATTTACGGCAGCTCTGTTGCTGCGGGGCCGCCGGCGGTTGAATTTACTGATTTCAGCCACGGCCGCCGCAATCGCCCTGCAGATTGGGGTCCTCGCACATCCGGCCCCATTTGCGACCACTAGAGAAGCAGTGCTGCTGCAGCCCAACGTCCCCATTGATTCCTACCAATGGACCGCGCAGAGCTACGACCAGAATTTGTTCGAGATGACGCAGATGAGCGTGCATGCAACGGCAAAAAACCCGCCGGGAAGTCCAGGACAGATCGTGTGGCCGGAATCACCCGCGCCGTTTCTGGACTCGGACGCCAAGGTGCGGCACTGGCTGGCGGCCATGGCGCAGGACGCTAATTCCTATTTGATCATTGGACTGAACGGCACCGCCGATAACCGCAGCAGGGGCGGCCAGTTCCAATACTTCAATTCGGCTTTGGTTGTTGATCCTCGCGGGGACGAAATTGGGCGGTATGACAAGATCCACCTTGTTCCTTTTGGCGAATACGTACCCATGAGCGACCTTCTCTCCTTTGCCAGGAAGCTGACCCGGGAAGTCGGAGCTTACTCCCGTGGAACCGACCGAAAGGTTTTTGACGTGAATGGCGCACGGGCCGGAATAGCGATTTGTTACGAATCCAGTTTTCCCGATGAGGTGCGGGAATTCGCCGCGAATGGCGCGCAAGTCCTGGTCAACATCTCCAACGATGCCTGGTTCGGCGACAGCGCCGCCCCTTTTCATCATCTGGACACTACGCGTATGAGGGCCATTGAAAACCACCGCTGGGTGCTGATTTCAACGAACAATGGAATCACGGCTTCCGTTGATCCATTCGGGCGGATCGTCAGAAAAGCGGAACGCAATACACGTACAGCGCTGGTGGCGCCGTTCGCTCCGGAAACGGAAACCACGTTTTACACTCGCAACGGCGACATCTTTGCCTGGATATGTGTGGTAATCTCGTGTCTGGCGCTGTTCGTGCGCGCCAGATTTTCCTCTGGCGCCATGATTGAGCCCCGCCCGGCATAGACGAAACGACGGGAAGACAAGACCATGGTGGAAGAACTCGAACGCGAATACGCGGCGGTCCGCGGCAAGGTCCACGACCTGCGGAGCTATCTTTGACGCCGCTTCACTCCGCTCCCAACTTGCCGAAGTTGAAAAAAAAATAGCCGCCGATCCGAATCTCTGGTCCGATCCAGGGAAATCCCAGACGATCATGCGCCAGCGCAAGCGCCTGGAAGACACCCTGGCCAAGGACGCTGAACTGGCCCGCAGGGCGGAGGACATCTCCGCCTACTTCGAACTCGCGCGCGAAGGCGAGGCGGTGATCGAGGACCTGCGCAAAGAAATCGACAACCTGCGCGATTTCGCGGAAACCCTGGAAACACAAACACTGCTCTCCGGCGACAATGACATGCGCAACGCCATTGTTACCATTCATCCCGGAGCCGGAGGAACGGAATCACAGGACTGGGCGGAGATGCTCATGCGCATGTATCTGCGCTGGGCGGAGCGCCAGGGCTTCGCGACCGAAGTCAATGAATACCAGGCGGGTGAAGAGGCGGGAATCAAGTCCGTGACCTTCACCGTCAACGGCGACTACGCCTACGGCCTGCTCACCAGCGAGATCGGGGTCCACCGGCTCGTGCGCATTTCTCCTTTCGACCAGGCGAAGCGCCGCCATACTTCGTTTGCCAGCGTCTTTGTCTCCCCGGAAATTGATGACTCAATACAGATTGACATCAAGCCGGACGAGGTCCGCACGGACACCTACCGCTCCGGAGGCAAAGGCGGGCAGCACGTGAACACGACGGATTCCGCGGTTCGCCTCACCCACATTCCCACAGGCATCGTAGTAGCTTGCCAGAATGAACGGTCGCAGCATAAAAACCGCGAGCGCGCCATGAAGATCCTGAAATCCAAGCTCTATGAATATGAGTTGGAGAAGAAACGGGAGATTTCCAAGAAACTGGAAGCCTCGAAGCTCGATATTGATTTCGGTTCGCAGATACGGTCGTATGTGCTGCATCCGTACCGCATGATCAAGGACCACCGCACGAAAACGGAAGTCGGAGACGTGGACAGAGTGTTGGATGGTGATTTGCGGCCGTTTATCCGGGCTTATTTGCTGGCTCGCAGAGACTTGAATTAGCGATTTTTGACGACGACCCGTGAAACTATTTGATCTCATCAAGAGCAACGAAGCGCCGCCGCCGATGATGCGCGCGGCCGCCAAGGGCAGTCTCTCCGTCCCTCCGGAGGAGATGATTGAGATTCTTGTGTTCCTGATTGCCAGTCCGGAGTTTGGGACGGAAGCCCGGAAAACCCTTGCCCACTGGGACGAAAAATCCCTGCTTGAGGTGCTTTCCGGCGAGACAGCGTCGCGGGAAGTGCTGGACTATTTTTGGGCGGAAGCGAGCCGCCATCCAAGGCTGCTGTTGGCCCTGATAGAGAACACCGCGATCACCGAGCGGCAATTGATGGCACTGGCAACGGTGGCTTCGCGTGAAATAGTGGAGGCCATGCTCACGTGTCCGCGTGTCCGCAACTCCGCCCATGTTCTCCGGGCGATGGAAGCTAACGGGCAGCTTACGCCCAGCGAACTGAGTGATATGGTTTCGCCTCCAGCGGCAGCAAGCTCAGGGCAATCGCCCGCGCTGGATTCGGACACAGAAGCCGCGCACCAGGCATGGCTGCAGGAACATGCCCTGGAGATTACGGCTGAAGCAGATAGAGCTTTTCAGCTGGCTGATCCGGATGATGCCGAAAAGAGATTGGTAACGCTGGCGGCTGTCCCGGCCACGGAGGCCGAAACCTTCGCGGCAGAGATCAGGGCCATGCCAATGCCGCCGGAACAGCGCAAGCTCTCGGCGTTGCAGAAGGTCACTCGCATGACCGTCTCCGAAAGGATCAAGACTGCATTTGGCGGCGACAAGGAAGAGCGCTCTATCCTGATTCGAGATACTTCCCGCGTGGTGCAAAATGCCGTGCTCGCTTCACCACGGCTGAGCGATTCTGAAATCGAAGGCTTTGCCGCCAACAAGACCGTGCAGGAAAACGTGTTTCGAGAACTGGCGCGGAACCGAAAGTTCCTCAAGAACTATAACGTGGTCCGCAATCTGGTCAATAATCCGCGCTGCCCGCTGGATATTGGCTTGACGTTGATGAAGAACTTGTTGATTCACGACCTGTATCAACTCCAGTTCAACAAGAATGTCCCGGACACTCTGCGCAAGGTCGCTTTCAAGCTGCATCTGGAGAAGAAGCAAGCGACTCGGAAATAGGGGCCACCGGATTCCGTGAAGCCTTGCGGGCAGAAACTTTTCCTCCGCGGCAAGCATCCGATAGAATCCGAGGCTAAAAGGGGGCGGTGTAATCACAATGACTGAAGACGCAATCGGCGACCTGCTGAAACGCACCAGGACCATTGCCGTGGTCGGACTATCGGACAGCCCGCTGCGTCCCAGCTATGGCGTGTCTGCTTACATGCAGCAGCACGGGTACCGGATTATCCCGGTGAACCCGGCCATCAAAGGTGCACTGGGTGAAAAAGCAGTGGCATCTCTTTCAGAGATTAAAGAAAGAATTGACGTCGTGGACATCTTCCGGCGTTCGGAATTTGTTCCGGAAGTCGTGGACGAAGCCATCAGGTTGAAAGTGTCCGGCATCTGGATGCAGGAAGGCGTGGTCCACGAGGCTGCCGCGGAAAAAGCGCGGAAGGCCGGAATCTTTGTGGTCATGGACCACTGCATTTTGAAGGAACACCGAAAACGATTCTCTTGAAGATCCGCATGCGGGGCGGATTCCGGTTGTGCCCCTCTTACTTTGCCTTCCCTTTGTGTTGCTTCGTGCCCTCAGTGGTTGCCGCTTTTCTCAGCTGGCGAATCTCCTCCAGTCGTTGCCCCAGGGTTTTCTCCCGGCCTTCCACGGTGGGACGGTAGTACTGGCGTCCCCGTAGGTTGTCCGGCAGGCATTCCGTGTCCGCGACCTTGTCTTCCAGATCGTGCGCGTACTGGTAACCTTTGCCGTAGCCGACCTGCTTCATCAGGCTGGTCACGGCATTGCGGATGTGCAAGGGAACCGGCTCAGCTGCGGTCTTTTCCACATCTTCCAGCACAGCGGTATAGGCGGTGTAGAGTGCATTCGATTTCGGGGCCAGTGCCAGATACGCAACTGCCTGGGCCAGGGCCAGATTGGCTTCCGGCATCCCCATGAAATCAATGGCGTCTTTTGCGGACAAGCAAAGACCGAGAGCCTCGGGGGCCGCCAAGCCGATGTCTTCCGAAGCCATGCGCACGACACGCCGGGCGATGTACAGGGGATCTTCGCCGGACTCGAGCATCCGTCCCAGCCAGTACAGCGCAGCGTCCACGTCACTGTTGCGGACGGACTTATGGAGCGCCGAAATCAGGTTGTAATGTTCTTCACCCGACTTGTCATAGAGCAGGACTCGTTTCTGCAGCGTGTCTTTGAGGACCTGCGGAGTGATTTCGTTGTTGTCGCCAGTCGCAGCCGCTGCGACTTCCAGGACGTTGTACGCCGAACGGGCATCGCCGCTGGAGTAACTGGCAATCTGTTCGAGGATTTCGCGCGACGCCGTAAGCTTCATCTTGCCCAGCCCGCGTTCGGAATCTTCCAGCGCGCGACGCAACAGGGTAACGATCTGCTCTTCCGTAAGGGGTTGCAGAATGTAAACCCGGCAACGCGAAAGCAGCGCGCCGTTGATCTCAAACGAGGGGTTTTCGGTTGTTGCGCCGATCAAACGGATGTTGCCGCGCTCCACGTGATGCAGAAAAGCGTCCTGCTGCGCCCGGTTGAAGCGATGGATTTCGTCAATGAAGAGAATGGTACGTGTTCCGTATTGGCGGGCTTTCTCCGCGTCCGCCATGACCTGCTTGATCTCTTTGATTCCCGAGAGCACCGCGGAGAATTCTATGAATTCTGCTTTGGTAACGTGGGCGATGATCTGGGCTAGCGTCGTCTTGCCCACTCCCGGCGGTCCCCAAAAGATGATAGAGCCCGGATCGTCGCGCTCGATCTGCAGACGCAACGGTTTGCCCGGAGCAAGAATTTGTTCCTGTCCGACGAACTCATCGAGCGTGAGCGGGCGCATCCGGTCCGCGAGCGGGCGGGCGCCCTTGCCTTGTTGTTCCGGAAGTGACTGAAACAGGCTCATAACATCGCCGTCATCGCCATGATCACGGCGATCCTCGCCTCTGTCTCGCCGCTTCATACAGAAGTATGGATGCCGCAATTCCAGCATTCAGGGACTCAACGCGCGAAGAATGCGGGATGGTAACGAGTTGATCGGCTTGCGCCAGGATTTCCGCCGGTAATCCCGCACCCTCATTACCCACCAGCAAGGCCAGCGGACCTCTGAGATCAGCCTGATCGAGTGGTTGGCCCTTGTGCGAAGAACTGGCCACCACGCGGATGCCATGATGCTTCAACAAGACCATGGTTTCCGTGAGCTGTATCGACACCAAAGGTTCACGGAAGACTGATCCGGCCGAAGCGCGCACGACTTTCGCGTTGCAATGAGTTACAGTTTTTTCTCCCAGCAAGACGCCGCGCGCGCCGAATGCTTCCGCCGAGCGAATAATCGTACCCAGATTGCCGGGGTCCTGTATGCCGGCGACGCCGGCCAGCAACAGGTCCGGACCAGTTTCCAATAAGTCTTCCAGTTTCACCGGCTTCAGCTTCACCAGCGCCGCGACACCTTGGGGGCTCTCGGTGCTTACAGCGCTTGCGAATACTGAATCCGGAAGCAAGAGTGTCTCAACATGCGTGGCGAGCTGTGGCAACAAGCGAGCGGCATGGTCGCGTCCGCGTTCGCTGAAGAAAACCGCCTGAAAGCGCAGGCCGCTGCGGATGGCCTCTTCCATGGTCCGCACGCCCTCTATCGCGATGTAACCTTCGCTCGTGGGAACGCCTTGTTCGAAAGCTTTACGCAGATCTTTGACCAGGACGTTCTGGCGGCTGGTGACGCTTCGCAAGCGGGTTGAGGTTTGCACGGTCATTGACTTGCCATCATACTGACAAGCAGGGTACTCGACCAAACTGCGGCGTTCCGCCCCGCGGAAACACAACCCTGCCAGGTCACTCTAGGTTTTTTGCCTCAAGCTGGTTTATTCTTAGGCGTTTGCCCTGGGTTTAGCCCGCGAGAAAAGGGGAACCCAAGCCTATCGTCCTGGGTCTTCTCCATAGCTCAACAGCAGGCAGAGGCAGAAGGAGCCGCTTTGGCCGCGGAAATTGTAAAGATCAACTCGGAAGCGCCGGACGTGCGCCTGATTTCCTACGTTGCCGACCGTATCAAGGCCGGACAGGTAGTCGGCATGCCGACGGACACTTTTTACGGGCTGGCGGCGGACCCGCTGAATCTGCGGGCCGTGGAGTTGATTTATGAAGTCAAGTCGCGTAACCGACGCAAGCCGCTTTCCCTGCTGATTGAAAGCGTGGAGCAAGCGGAGTATCTGGCGCGTCCCTTGCCGGACGTGTTCTATGACATTACTGACAAGTATTGGCCGGGGCCGCTGACCATCATCGTGAAAGCGTCTTCACGGCTTCCGCTCAAAGTGACGGCGAACACAGGGAACGTTGCGTTGCGCGTTCCGGCCTCTCGAATACCAGTGGAGGTAATCCGCGCCGCGGGTGTGCCTATCACCGCCACGTCCGCCAACATCAGCGGCGCCAGCGAGTGCACCACGGCGGAAGGCGTGCGGGTACAGCTTGGCGGGCTAATCAGCCTGATCGTGGACGGAGGCGCCAGCCCCCGCGAAGTGGCGTCCACCATCATTGATATGAGCGACCCTGGCAATTGTGCCATTCTCCGCCAGGGCGCGATTCCGGAAAGCGAACTGTCCGAGTTCCTGCACCTGCACTAATGGTTGCGCGACGTTGGAAACGATGGCTCCTGTGGGCGCTGACGCTGATTGCCGGCTACGTGGTGGTGGTCTATCTCCTTGTCGTCCGGCAGTCCGGAAAGAATGAAGCCCGGACGGCGGACGCCATCGTTGTTTTCGGGGCCGCGCAGTACGGCGGCAAACCCTCGCCGGTGTACAGAGCGCGGCTGGACCATGCAGCGCAGCTGTATCACAGCGGTCTGGCGCCAGTGGTGATCGCCACGGGCGGAGCAGGGGCTGACCCGGACTTCAGCGAAGGCGTGGTTGGCAGGGAATACCTCAAGACGCTGGGAATCCCAGATTCCCAACTCATTGCGGAAACGCAAAGTCCGGATACGGCAGAATCAGCGCGGCGCGTGGCCACCATCCTGCGCGCGAACGGAATGAAATCCTGCCTGGCGGTGAGCGACGCCTACCACATCTTTCGCATCAAGCAGATGCTGGCGCGTGAGGGAATTACCGCATATGGAGCGCCGCGTCCCAACTCCAAACCGAAATCACTTTGGAAAAGAGGTGGCGCCGTCCTTCATGAAATCCTGAGTTACACGCTGTGGCAGATGCGGATGAGCTGAACGGGCGCAAGGTTCACATCATCAGCCAAGCGAATCCCGCAGCCGATGCGGTGCCAAAGAGATTCACCAGATCGTTGTTGAGATACCCTCGTCGTTCGAACACGGCGCCAAGCAGGCTATCGACCAGCATTCCCAAGATGCCGCAATATAGGAGGATGGCAGCCTGGTGACTGGACGCCAGTCCGAGGGCCAGAGCGGTGAGGGCCACGAGCGTAGCGGCCACGATAGCGGCCAATGTCCCGTTGAGACTGATTCCGCCGTCCAATCCCGGAGGCACGGGTTTCCAGTTGGTAATCAGCACAGTCCGGCCGGGAAAAGCCTGGCCGGTTTCACTCGAGGAAGTGTCCGCCGCGACCTCGGCCAGCGCGGCCAGCGCCAGCAGACGGCAGGCTGGAGGAGCGATGGCCACGATCAGGCCCGCCACCCCCAAATTGGCCATGACCTGGGAGGCTGAACGTCCGTGTTTTGACTCGGCCAGGCGAAGCTGTTCTTTGTGCGAGCTTCCCAGCCGCGTAGCCGCGAGAGTAATCGCAAAGACCACCAGCAGCACCCATAACGTCCGCATATCGCTCGCCGCCAGGACAAAGGCAATGCTGGCCCCGGCAAACGCGCCAGAGATGGTTACGCCCCGCGCCAGCCAGCCTGCCACCGCGAAGGCCACGGTGGTCCCTAATGCCAGGGCCAGGCGGCTGCGGGAGGGAAGCGAGCCAGGCGAGCGAAGTACAAAGAGAACGGCCAGTCCGGCGGCGAAGCCCAGAGCGATGCCGTCGGCGACCGGGGATTGGCGGTCTCTTGGCAGTTGTTCTCTCCTTCACCTTGGCGACTGGCGTCGCCCCGGAATGCCGGGCTTGGCCAGTGTTCGTCGAAGCCCATGCAAAAGCGTTACAAAACAGGGCGGGCAACCAGGGTCCGCGCGCGCGGATTGCTGGCCGTTGGTTTACCCGCTACAATGTATCCTTCACGACATCTTAGCAAGTAAGTTTATAAGCTATCCTACCGGTGGATCCGGCGGAGAAATAATGATTTCAAAATCCCGGAGTTTCTGGCCGGCCTTGCTGGCCGTGCTGTGTTTGGTCGTAGTGGTCGGGTGCGGAGACACCTTTAGGCAGTTCATCACCGCAGTGCCGGGTCCGACCGGCGATCCAGGTAATCTTTCTCATGCCGTCGTTTTGTCGACGAACCCTGCTTCAGGGGCAGCCGGCAGCGATCTGCATATCAACGTTTCCGGCGACACAATTGCCGGCATTGTTCCGGTGGGACCCAACCCTCTCTTTTTCGGCGACAGCCAGGGCCGGGCAGCTATCCTGAACGGTGACAACACCGTAAGTCTCTACACCGGCCTGCTGCCGCTGACGGCGACGGTCACTACGGCTGTCCAGCTTGGTTCGGTGAGTGGTCAAGTTGCCGCCGGTTTCAGCGCCAATGGCAGCATGTATATCGCCAACAGCATAAGCAACGACGTAAGTTTCATTTCTTCAAGCGCGAACACCGTAACCCAGGCCATACCCGTTGGTTCGCATCCGGTCATGGTTGCGGGCGGTCCGGCTAGCTCCAAGGTTTATGTGGTAAACCAGGGGGACAACACGGTCACGGTGATCTCCACTCTCGACAACGCCGTCCTTAAGACGATCACTGTTGGCGCGCAGCCGATTTGGGCAGTGATGAGCACGGATGGAGAAGCCGTGTTTGTAGTGAACCAGGGCGAGAACACTCTCAGCTTTATTGATACCAACCTTGATGCGGAGTTTTGCTCAACTCCGCCGCCACAATCGTTTGTTCCCTGCGCGCCGGCCACCCGTATTCAGGTTGGCTCTTCGCCGAATTTTGCTTTTTATGACAGCCCCCGCAAGCGTGTCTATGTTACGAACACCGGCAGCAAGAATGTCTCCGTGATCAAAGCTGATGGGATTAACTTCGGAACCTCGCCACCGGTGTTGCCGGCGTTAATAAAGAATGTTCCGGTGTCGGGGTTCCCGCTTTCGGTGACTGCGCTGCAGGACGGTACGCGAGCTTATGTTGCTCTGGCGAACTGCACGGACCCGGCCACCAACCACACGAATCTCGCAGGCAGCTACCTTCCTAGCGGGCTACTCGGAGGACCAACGCATTTGTCCAACTGCAACGGCAACCTGGTCAGTGTGATTGATGCGGTGGGCCTGCTGGAATCGAAAACCATTACGGTTGGGCCCGGCGCGGTTTCCGTTGACGCCTCAGCAGATTCCTCCCGGGTCTACGTGGTCAGCGCACACGATGCGACCACGATTAAGGACAATATGCATAATCCTAGCTGCCCCATAGGTTCGCCATGCACAACCACAGGTGCCCCTTGCCTTGTGCTACCGTGCCTGGCCGGTCCGCCGCTGCCCGATAGATTATTTCCCAATACGCCTTCCGTTTCGATCATCAAGACCAGTTCGGACACCGTGCTCCGCTATACGACCGACCCGTCTGTCCCCGGTCTTGTACCGAGCTTCTTGACGCCGCCACAGGGCGCCTGTTCTACCGCGCTTGATTTGACATTTAACAAGACGTTTTCCATGCCGTGCCCGGGGCAAACGCCCTTCATCGTCAAGGTCATTCCGTAGTTCGCGCGACTTGATTGTAAAAAAGAAACAGGGCGGCTGGCGGCCGCCCTGTATCGTTGTATGAGGCTGAAGAATCCTAGCCGGGTTTGCGGTCAGCGCGCCGGCGACGCGTGTAGCGCATGGCAATATTCATGAACACATTGCCTTTTGCGGTATCGAAACACATCACCAGCGCTTCCTGCTCTTCGCTGCTTTTTTCTCCCAACTCGTCGGTATGGATGATCGGAGGATTAATTTTGAACCTGAACCCCTGGTCGTTCAGCGCAGTGACGGCGCTGCCAATCACCATGTTGGCAAGTTCGCACACGGTTTCGCGGGCCACTGCATCCGTTTCGGGCATCTGTTCTCCGGCCAGGTAAGAGGCGACCCGGGCCGCGGTGGGCGGGTCAATATCAAAGATGATTCGACCCTCGATATCTCCTTTGATGGTGACCAGAGAGGCCACGCCCTTGCGGCGATAGGCCTCTTCATCCATGGACACATCGCCGATGTGCGTCGGTCCCTGCAGGGTCTCCGCCAGTACGGCGTCCGCGGCGTTGATGAACGGCTGTATCAGTTCCATCCTCATCGGCTCAATTCTCCTGGACCGTGGCCGCGGCCACGTCCGCATCTTCCCCCATGACGTACTTAATGACCTCATAGAGGATTTCGGCTTTGACCGGCTTCTGCACAAAGTGGCGGGCGCCTTTTTGCAGCGCAGCCACGATGTTCTCCTGGTAGCCGACGGAGGACACCATTACGATGCGCGCTTCGGGATGGGCGCGGACAATGCGCTCGGCCGCTTCAATGCCTTCCATCTGCGGCATGGTAATGTCCATGAGCACCATGTCGGGTGTGGTGCGGTCATATTCGGTGATGGCGGTGCAACCATCTCCGGCCTCACCGACGATTTCGCCGCCGAACGATTCCACCATCTTGGCCACGTTTTTCCGGGCGAAGACCGAATCATCCACGACCAGGTAGCGTATCGGCTTGTGGTCCTTGCGAAGCAGTACTGGAAACTGATCCATAAAATCCTCTCCTTACAACTCCAACTAAACTCTTGTGGCCAGCGCGGCCCTTTCCAGGCCGCATTGGACGGTGATGGTGTTGGCCAACGCATCGAGCGGTACCACTCGCGTGACGTAGCCTCTTTCGATGGCCGCCTTCGGCATGCCGAAGACAACGCAAGATTCCTCACTTTGGGCAATCGTCAGCCCGCCGGCCCTCTTGATCAATCCTAAACCTTCCGCGCCGTCGTCTCCCATGCCGGTCATCAGAACGCCGATGGCCCGGCCCCCAAACTCGGTGGCTATGGAACGGAACAACACGTCCGCAGATGGGCGGTGGCCGTTCGCCAGAGCGTCGTCCGACAGCACAATGGTGTTTCCCAGCGGCATGCGGCGTACTTTCATGTGGCGGTTTCCCGGACAAATCAGTGCCCGCCCCGCGATCAAAAGGTCTCCGGAGCGCCCCTCTTTCACGTCAATCGCGGAGCATTCATCCAGACGGCGGGCGAACATCTCAGTAAAGCCTTGTGGCATGTGTTGTACGACGACGATGCTTCCGGAAAAGTCTCCGGGCAATTGCGAAAAAACGTACTGCAAAGCGTGGGGGCCGCCGGTTGAAATCCCAATGGCCACGATCTTGGTCGGTTCTTTCCGCTCGCGCGACCCAGGCTTCTTCGCCGCTTTCGGCAGCTCGCGCAAGACGGGGATTTCCGCCGACTTACTTCTGGCAGCGGCCTTGATCTTGGCGATCAAGTCCTTGGCAATCGCGTCCAGGTGCGCGGAAGCAGCATCGCGCGGCTTAGCGACAAAGTCAAATGCGCCCATGGCCAGGGCCTTGAACGTGGTGGACGCTCCTTCGGTGGTGAGCGCGCTGACTACGATGACCGGTGTGCGGAACCTACGGGTGATCTGGCGAAGCGTTTCCATGCCGTCCATACGCGGCATCTCCAGGTCCAGAGTCACGACGTGAGGACGAAGCTCCTCGATTTTCCTGAGCCCAAACTCTCCGTCCATTGCGGTGCCAACCACCTCAATGTCGCTGTCCTGGGCCAGGATCTGGGGAATAAGCTTGCGCATCAGCGCCGAATCGTCCACCACCAGCACGCGAACTCTCTCGCTCAGGCTCATGCCGTGGCCCCCATGGTGGTCCTTTGTGCCCGGCCAAGCCTGGAGACAACGCTGGCAAGATTCAAAATCAAGACCACCGTGCCGTCGCCCAGAATGGAGGCGCCACTGACCATGTCGGTAGCGACGAGCCGATCGTCCAGGGCCTTAATGACCAGCTCTTCTTCTCCTACCAGATGGTTGACGACGAGCCCGAACTTCCTCTCGGCCAGGGAAATAACCACGATAAACATTCTCGGTTGGCTCGTGGAGTTTTTTCCCAGCGCTTGCAGATGCACCAGCGGCAATACCTCGCCACGAAGTTGTATGACGTCACGACCATCTACACGGTGAATCTCTTTTTCCTTGATGCGACTGATTTCCACCACGGAAGCCAGAGGCACAGCGTAGACCTGGTTGCTTACCTGGAAGAGCAAGGCATTGATAATGGCCAAAGTCAGAGGAACTTTCAAGTAAAACGTGGTCCCTGTGCCGGCAGATGTCTTGATGTTGACCGTTCCCTTGAGCCTTTCCAGAACGGTCTTTACGACATCCATGCCGACGCCGCGGCCGGAGATGGAAGTCACCTGCTCAGCGGTGCTCAAGCCGGGATGGAAAACAAGGTTCAGGGCCTCTGTTTCACTGAGCGCGGCCGCGTCCGCCGCGGTGAGAATGCCGTTGCTGACGGCTTTGGCTACCAGGCGCTTGGCGTCAATGCCGCGCCCGTCGTCGCTGATTTCAATAACGATCTGGTTGCCCTGATGGTAAGCGTTCAGCCGGACCGTGCCTTGCGCCGGCTTGCCGGCGTTAACTCGGTCCTCTGGAAGTTCAATTCCGTGGTCCACGGCATTGCGTACCAGATGGGCCATTGGCTCAGCCAGCATGTCCAGGATGCTCTTATCCAGGTCGGTGTCTTCTCCGGACATGGCCAAAATTACATCCTTGCCGCAGGATTTGGCAATGTCCCGGACCACGCGCGGGAAGCGGCGGAAAAGCTGCTCCACGGGGACCATGCGGATCTTCATTACGGACTTTTGTAGATCATTCAGGATGCGCGCCTGGAACGCCATGGCGTCCGCAAATTTTCCCCGCAGCGGGTCCTTGGGGAAGCGCTTGTCAAACTCGCCCACGCTCTGGTGCATCATGCTCTTGCCGATGATGAGTTCTCCCACCAGGTTCAGCACAGCGTCAATACGTTCCGCGTCTACGCGCAACAGCGTCTCGTGAAGATTTGAAAGACTTGAGGGCGCCGCGGGCGCTTGCGCCGCGGGCCCCGGTTCGAGAGCATGCATGCCCAGATCAAGCAGGTCATCTTCCTGGTCCGCGGCGTGAACACGGTGTACCAGGACTTGCGAGATCACGGCGGGAATCAGGCACTTTTTTTCTATCCAGGTTTCGCTGTGCTCGCTGGAGAGCGCGGCTTCCACAACGTCCAGATTGTCAGCCGGCACGCTCTGGTCAGGGAAAATGGCCAGCAGCCGGCCGCACTCCTGTAACACGTTCGCGATGAGTTGCATGGCGGCGCCGCGCATGGGGCAATGCGGATCAATGCTGAAGGCAACGTTGTACACCGTTTCGCCCAGGTTGAGCGCATCGGCAATAACTGCTTGCTCGTACTCGGTCCAGGCAAACCGGCCCTGTAATTTCCCCGCCTTGGGTGCGACAGGCTTCTGCGAAAGCGAGAGAATCTGCCGGCGAAGCTCTTCTCCCGCCGGAGGCTGTAGATTGCCGCGATACGCCGACAGCATGGAACTGAACGTGTCGGCGGCGATCAGCACGATTTCCGCCAGCGAGCCGTTGCTGCGCGCCGCCGTCTCCTGCGAGAGCACGTCTTCGAGCTGATGGGCCAATTCGCTGAGCTCCTGATATCCGCACGCCGCGGAGTCGCCTTTGAGCGTGTGTACGGTCCGCCGCACTTCACGGAGGGTCTCATCGTCATGGGGACGCTTCTCCAGCTCCAGACCTTCTTCGTTGAGGTTCTGCAACAATTCTGCAGCGCTCTCAAAGAAGAGGTCGCGGAGTTCCGCGTTGCGATCATCGGGGAAGAAGCTCACCCAGTTACCTCGATACGCTGGTACGCTGTGCCGTTGTTCAGGTGTACCATGCGGAATTTTCCGGAAAGCCCGAACAGGCTTTCCGCGTGTCCTATGAACAGATATCCCTCGGGGTTCAGGCAGCGATAGAACTTTTCCACCAGGCGCTTCTGCTCGGCTTCATCGAAATAGATCATCACGTTACGGCAGAAGATAATGTCGTTGCGCTGGGGCAAAAACTCCGTCTTGAGGTTGTGAAAGTCGAAATGGACCATTTCTTTGAGCGCCTGTTTGACGGCGTATTTGTCGCCCGTCTTGTCGAAGTAACGGAGGCGGTAGGCGTAGTCCACGGGCTCCATGTGCGCCTCGGGATACACGGCCTCCTGCGCGGTCCGCAACACCGAGTAGTTGATGTCGGAAGCCAGAATCTCGACCTTCCACGGCGGCGGAATCAGCGGCTTGGGGCTGGGCATCTCAAAAGGCAGGGGATTGCGCAGGTAGTAGTAGGCCAAAGCATCGCAGACCTGCATGGCCATGGTGTACGGCTCCTGGCCGGTCGAGCACCCGGCGCTCCATAATTTCAAAGCCCAGTCCCGCCGCGCTTGTTTGCGGTGCAGCAACTCTTCCAGAATGGTTTTGTGGAAAAGGTCCAGCTGGGGCTTGTTGCGAAAGAAGCTGGTTTCATTCACCGTCAGATTTTCCACCAAGGACGCAAGTTCCGTCCTGCCCTGATGGCTCGTGAGCAGGCGGTAGTAGCCGTAGAACGAGTCCATGCCACATACCTTCAGCCGCCGCTGTAAACGGTCTTGAAGGAAATGGGCCCGCCGCTCGTCAAAATACATCCCACATTCCTGATAAATCAGGCTCTGCAAGAGCTTCAGTTCGGCGTCAGTAATCTGGATTTGCACGCTAGGTGTAGCCATGAGTCTCCATTGCGAAACGCTATCCGTTGTTCGTCACTCTAAGCCGAGACTGCCGCTGGCTGCGATTCCGCTACTTCACCCAGCCGGCGGAGTTCGCCCTTTTGCAATATCCTCGTCAGATCCACCAGAATGATGAGCCGCCCGTTCAACTTGCCCACTCCGGTGACGTAATTCAATTCACCTTCTTCAAAAACATTGGGTGGCTGCTCGACGTCGCCCGGCGGAATCTTCAGCACTTCCGAAGCTGAGTCCACAATCAAACCGACGATCTTCTGTTCCACCTCAGCCACCAGAATGCGGTTTTTCCTGGAGGGATTGATTTCACGTTCCCCGAAGCGTTTGCGCAAATCCACCACGGGGACAATTTTTCCCCGCAGATTGATGACGCCTTCCACGTAATCGGGCGCCTCCGGCACGGCCGTGATGTCGGGAATGCGCACGATCTCATGTACCAGCGAGATAGGCACGCCAAAGCTCTCACGGCCGATACGGAAGCCGACGATATGTAGTTCCTTGGCCATCCAGAATTCCTCCCGATACCCTAGCTGTACGACACGCCGGTCGTCGCGTACCGCGATTCCGCTGCGCGGCCGGACTGTTCTTCTCTGCGGCGGGCGATACCGTTCCGCCCGTCACCATTGCCGCTGCCCTCGAAAACGAAACGGTCCATGGCTTCCAGCATGGAGCGAGACATTCGGGACATTTGCTCCGCCGACGCCGCCAGTTCCGTGGAACCGGAAGACGAACGCTGTACCAGTTCACGCATCTTTTCCATGGCCCGGACCACGGCCTGTGCGCCGGAAGCCTGTTCTTCCACGGAAGAGTTGATCTCATGGGTGATTTCGTTCAAGCGGGTCGTTGCTTTGGCGATCTGGGACGAGCCGTGCGATTGCTCGTTGGTCGCCGCCCCGATCTCCTGCGCAAATTTGTACACCTCGGACACCACGTTGGAAATTTTCTTCAGCGCCGTGCTGAGGTCGCTGCCCAGAGTGATGCCTTCATTCACGATAGACGTGCTCTTTTCCATGTTGTCCACTGCTTTGCGCGCCTCTTTCTGGATGCTCGCGATCAGTTCGGAAATCTCGCGCGTGGACTGGGCTGATTTTTCCGCCAGCTTTCTGACTTCATCGGCAACCACGGCAAAACCCAAGCCGTGTTCGCCGGCGCGTGCCGCTTCAATGGCCGCGTTCAGCGCCAGCAGATTGGTCTGCTCGGCCAGGTCGTCAATCACTTCAACGATCTTGCCGATGTCATCGGCGCGCTGCCCCAGTACGCTGATGATTTCCGCCGACGACCCGATGGTCACGTTGATGCGGCTGAGGCCGTCCGTGGCTTTCTCCATCGTGTTAATGCCGCTATGCACTTCGTCGCGCGAGCGTTGTGAAATGTCCAGGAGCACTTTCGCCGTGTCGGCAACGCGCTGAATGGAAGCCACCATCTCGTCAATGGAAGCCGAAGTCTCGCTCACGTTGGAAGACTGCATCTGCGTACTCTTGACCATGTTCTGCACGTTGATGCTCATTTCGTGCATGGTGCTGGTGACTTCGTCAATGGCGGAAGCCGCCTGCACGCTGATCTTGGCCGACTCATCGGAAGCGCTGGCGACCTGATTAGAGCCGCTGGCTACCTGGGCCGCGCTGTCGCGGACGTTTTTCACCAGGCTACGCAGACCCAGCGTCATTTCCCGGAAGGCCTGTCCCAGCGTGTCCCGCTCCGAGCGCGGACGGATTTCCACGGAGAGATCGCCACCGGCGATGGCCGCTGAAGTGGCCGCCATCTCGCGCAGGTACTGCACCATATTGTTGAAGGTCTGCGCCAACTCGCCGATCTCGTCTTTGGAGTCAATTTCGAGCTTCTGGTCAAGGTCCCCGGAGTTCCCGATTTGACCGGCCACGGAGATCAGCTGGCCCAAAGGCTTGGTGATAGAGCGCGCCGACGCCCATGCGATTCCCAATCCCACGCCCACGACCAGGGTCAGACCGAGGATGGTGATGATCTGAGTGACCATGCGCGCTGTCTCGTCTGACTTTGCGGCATCCTTCAGTGTGGCACCCATTATCGTTGTCAGTTTGGCGATCGGTTCTTCTTCCCTATTCACGTAGTCGGACGGTTTTGCCTGGAGGTAAGCGATCTGCAGTTCCGCCACGGTCGAACTCCCGCCATCCACCTGGCGCCGCTTGTCCATCAGAGGAATGGCAAATTCCGTCATCCATCCTTTGTGTGCTGTACGCACGTCTTCCAGAAGTTGCTTTGCTCTGTCGCTGTTGGGGCCCAGGACCGCGGTGGCTGCTTCAGCTTGAGCAATGATCTGGTCAACGTCTTCGCTGCCTTTCTTGACAGCGTCTGGCTCCTGGGGGTCGCCGCCGAGCAGGAAACTCAGGAGATGCATGCGGTCATTGCTCCGGCCCTGGTCCAATTTGGAGAGGTCCTGGACCATTTCAATCGCGCTGCTGTACACGCTATTGGTGTGCTGCTCATGCTGCGCGGCGAAGATATTGGCGACGAACATTACCACTACAATCGCCAGGATGGCTCCAAAGCCCACGTAAAGTTTTTTGCCAATGCTCATGTCCAAACCTCCACATGCAGTGCTCGCGGTGTCACTGGGCAAGTGCCTTCTTTAATCAAGATCGAATCGTTCCATCCTCGTTGTCAGCCGGTTTTTCTCGCGACAGGTTCCTCTGCAGACCGGCTCTTGTCTCTGGAAGGAGGGAAAACCTAACAAGCCCAAAGTGCAATGTCAGGGCCAGTCGCCGGGCCGAGAGGATTATTGAGATGATTCCTATTTAACTATATGAAAACAAAGTAATTACAAGTGTTCTATAAGAAGCTTTCGGTATGCTTGCGGTAGGAATCTGGAGGAGTCAACGTCTCATTTGGGGTCCGAATCCTACTATTTTGTCTCACGGTGAGATTAAGGCAGGACTGATCTCTGCTAGCTCCGCAGGTTCAGGGACGTCTTCGTTGTTGACTCAAAATGAGATTGCAGGGTAACTTCAAAGGTCTAACCGCAAATCCTGACCGCAAATGAGACCTCACAGCAAACTCGGGCAGGTACATTGGCAAGCGCACCCGGACGCTTCGACGCAAACCCTGGTCCAACAGGTGCTGGAGGCGTGCGCTGAACTTCCGCTGCTGACCGGCGACCCGGCTGGCGTGCGGGAGTATGTGGCGGACGCCGCGCGTACGATCTTCAGCTTGGACATTGCGGGAATGTTGGTGCGCGAGGGGAACGACTACGTTCTGGCCACCGTTTCCGGCGAGGAAACCCGCAGAATCACCGCCTCGGCTCTGGTTACCCACGCCAAGTCATTTGCGGCCCAGGCGATCCAACTGGGGGAGACCGTGGATTTCCGTTTCCCCTGTAAATCAGGGACCGAAAGCACAACCTGTTACGGTTTGGCGCAGCCGCTGGTTACCTCGCAGTCTGCCGTTGCTCTGGTGGGCTTGCGGGCGGCTACTTTCTCGGAAGCTGAAATTGCGGGCTTCCGCATTTTGGGGAGCATCGCGCGGCTGGTACTCGACAACCGGGAGTTGGCAAGTTTTTCATCGGCGCAGCAACATCATCTGGACCAGCTTCTGGAAATCTCAAGCGAACTTGCAGCCACCTCCCGGCTGGACACCTTTCTGCAAAAGTTCGTGCCCAGGGCCGCGGAGTTCCTGGGTTTTGAGCGTTCTTTTGTGGCCGTAGCTGACGGAAACGAATGCCGCACTCGCTGGGGATCCATAAACGGTGTAGCCAAACGAGTAGAGGTGGACCTCTCAGGAGCCGGCAGCACGCAACGGATTTTCGAAACCAAAGAGCCATATGCCACTGAAGACCCGAATGAAATACCTGGGATGGAACGCGGCGAATTAGGACCGGCGCGGGGCGCCCGGCAATACATGGGCGTGCCGCTGCTGACAGGCGACGGCCGGGTTCTGGGTATTTTAGGACTGCTGAACCGGAAAAGCGCTGGGAAGATCAGCGAGGATGACGCTCATCGCGCCAAGGCCCTGGGCGCGGAAGTTGCTGTGGCCCTGGAAGCCACGCAGAACCTCCATCTTTCAGAGCAGCATCGGAAACGCGCCGAAGATCTGATGGAGATGGCTCTGGACCTCGGTTCAGCGCTGCGTCTACCGGAATTCGTGACCAACTTTACCGCCCGGGTGGCCAACATGATGCTGGCCAACACCGCGGTGCTGGCTCTGGCCCAGGGCAACAAGCTGGAATGCGTGGGGTTTTGCGGGTTGAAACCGGAAAGGGACGTCCAACGCAAGCTGAATGCGGCCCTGTCGGAATACGCCGAACGTCACCCTAGTCTGAAGATTTCCGGCAGTGGATTGCAGACCCTGAGTAAAGATGCGGCCGAGTATCTGGCCCACGAGAACCTTACCCTGGCCCGGCTTGAGGGGACGGAAGGCGACCTGCTGGGTATTCTCGGCCTGGGAGACATTGCCAGAGAGCTGCTGCCGAACGACCTCAATCTCCTGCAGGCCCTTATCGGCCATGCTTCGGTGGCCCTGGAAAACTCGCGCCTGTTCACGCGCATTGCACAATCCAGCCGCCAGTGGGCGGAGATTTTTGATTCCATATCCGACTACATCGTGGTGCATGACGACCAATACCGCGTCATGCGCGTGAACCGTTCGCTGGCGGACTTTATCGGAGTCCGGCCGGCGGAACTCATCGGGTTGAGCATGCGCGCACTGATCTCGATTAGTTCAGACAACCTCCAGCCATGCCCTTTTTGCCGCGGCGACGACTCCGACGAATACTTGCATCCGGTCCTGGAACGCACCTACCTGGTGTCCAGTTCCCGCGTCCATGGCGCCCTGAATGAAGGTTTGCAAACGGTCCATGTGTTGAAAGACATCACGGACCGCCGGGAGGCGGAGCGGCGCTACCGCGAACTTTTTGACAACGTCCAGGAAGGCGTTTTCTTTGCTTCGCATGAAGGACGCTTCATTGAAGTCAATGACGCTCTGGTGCGCATGCTGGGCTATCAATCCCGTGAGGAAGTCCTCAAGCTCGATCTTTGGTCCCAGGTGTATCTTTCATCCCAGCAGCGGGATGAGATCAACCGGCACCTGCAGGAGTACGGTGCGGTGCGGAATTTTGAAGTGACCCTGTCAAGGTGCGACGGCACGATGATCCATGCGCTGGAGAATGCTTTCGTGGTCCGCGACGCGCAAGGCCGGGTTTTGCAATACCGCGGCGTGTTCCTGGACATCACGGAAGTCAAGAATTTTCAGGCACAACTGCAACGCGAACGTGATTTTACCAGCAAGATCCTCAACAACACCCAGACCATGATCATGGTGGCGGACACGGCCGGGCTCATCAGTTACGCCAATCGGCGTTGCTATGAAGCCGGCGGATTTCACCAGCAGGCGCTGGTCGGCAACCGTCTGGACAGCATTATCCCCTTGTCCCACAAGAACGAGTTTGCCCAGGCGTTTGAGTCCAGTCTGCACGGAATGCAGGTAGACAACCTGGAACTCATGATCGTTCGCGGCAACGGCTCCCAGGGGAGATTCTCGATCAACCTCAGTCCCATGCGGGACGAGGGAAGCGACGTCAACAGTGTCGTTGTGCTGATGACTGACATCACGGACGCCGCCATGATCCAGGCGAAACTGATGCACACGGAAAAGATGGCCGCGGTCGGCCAGCTCGTTTCCGGAGTGGCGCATGAAGTGAATAACCCGCTGACTGCCATTATGGGATTCTCCGACCTGCTGATGGAAAACCCGGAGATTCCGGAAACCGCGCGCAAAGACCTGCAGGTAATCATCGACGAAGCGCAGCGTACCAAGGAGATCGTGCAGAACCTCCTGAGTTTTGCCCGTCGCCGTCCGCCGCAGCGCCAGCCGCTGCAAATCAACAGCCTGCTGCGCAAGACCATTGCTCTGCGCTCCTACGATTTTGCCAACCACGCCGTCCAGATAGTGGAGAGCTTCGACGAAAGCCTGCCTGAGATCGTGGCCGATTCTCACCAGTTGCAGCAGGTGTTTCTCAATATTCTCAACAACGCTTACGACGCGGTCCGGGAGACCGAGAGGCCCGGCTGCATCGAAATCCAGACTGTGCATGACGGAAGCTGGGTGGAAGTGCTTTTCCGCGACAACGGCGGTGGCATCAAGCATCCCGAGCGTATTTTTGATCCCTTCTTTACTACCAAACAGGTCGGCGAAGGGACCGGGCTGGGCTTAAGTATCTGTTATGGCATTGTGCGCCAACACGAAGGCGAGATCCTGTGCGCGAACAACCAGAGTATGCCGGGCGCCACCTTCAGTGTACGCCTTCCAATCACAATTCCGGCGGACACCAAGCTGGTGACCGCATCTGGAGCAAGACCATGAGCTTTGGCGCGCCTGTTGCGGATACGCTGCCCCTGTTACTCATCGAGGACGAGCGGTCGGTTATGGATTTCATTCGCATCGCGCTCGAGCGCAATGGTTACCTCTGCCGGACGGCAGACTCCGGCGTGGAGGGGCTGAGGCTTCTGCGGGAAGGCAGGTTCAGCGGAATCATCTCGGACATGCGGACGCCGGGCGGCGTCACCGGCGCCGACGTCTATTCCTGGGTACTGACGCACCGGCCGGAGCTTAGGGAACGCATCTTGTTCATCACCGGCGACACCGTGAACGAGGAAACCATGAAGGCCCTCACCGACACCGGAGTACCTTACATTGAAAAGCCGTTCCGGGTGCAACAGTTGATGAACACGGTGGAGCAGATTTTCGGTAAAGCAAAATGATGGACGATCTCAGAGCCCGTTTTCTGATCGTGGATGACCACCAGAGCATCCGCAAGCTGTGCATGACGGTGGGCGCGTCCCTCGGCTTTCACTGCATGGAAGCGGAGAACGGCGAAGCGGCACTGGCGTATCTGGAGACCGACTCGCCCGACATCATCCTCGCCGACCTGATGATGCCGCACATGACCGGACTGGAATTTCTTCCCCGGGTCAAGCAAATCCTGCCGCGGACGGAAATTGCCATCATGACCGGCCACGGATCCATTGAGACTGCTGTCCAGGCCATGAAGCTTGGGGCCTACGACTACATTACCAAGCCTTTCCGCATTGAAGAACTCAAACTTCTGTTGCAGCGCATGGAAGAAAAAGTGAAGCTCGTAGCGGAAAACCAGTTTCTCCGCGATCGCGTGAGCACGGAGATGGAACTGAACGGGATTGTGGGCTCGTCATCAAAGATCCAGGATGTTCTGCGCATGGTGGCGCGCCTGAAAGACACGCGCACCCCGGTGCTGATTACCGGGGAGAGCGGCACCGGCAAAGAGCTGGTCGCCCGGGCCATTCATTATCGCGGCTCCTTCGCCAAGCGGCCTTTTGTGGCTGTGGATTGCGGGTCTCTGGTGCCGACTTTGATTGAAAGCGAGTTGTTCGGCTACGAAAAAGGCGCGTTCACCGGCGCCAACCGTTCCAAAGAGGGGCTGTTCCAGTCCGCCGGCGGCGGCACGATCTTTCTCGACGAGATCGGCGAACTGCCGCTTGAACTGCAAGCCAAGTTGCTGCGCGTTTTACAGGAGAAAGAAGTGCGTCCGGTCGGCAGCAATCAAAAGGTCAAGGTTGACGTGCGCGTGATCGCGGCTACGAACCGCGATCTGGAGATCGAATACAAGGAAGGCAAGTTTCGCAAGGACCTTTACTTCCGGCTCAACGTGGTTACGCTCCATCTGCCGGCGTTGCGCGAACGTAAGTCCGACCTGCCCACTCTCGTGCACTACTTCCTGGACAAGTTTGCTCCGGGAAAGATGACCACCATTACTCCCGCGGCCATGAAATGCATGCTGCAGTACGAGTGGCCGGGAAATGTCCGCGAATTGGAAAACTCCATGGAACGCGCGGTGGCGCTGGGCAGCCATGAGGCAATTGATGCCCAGGACCTGCCGCCGGCGGTCCGCTCAGGGGCTGACCTTTCGGCCGCGACACAGGAAGCGAAGCCGGGTTCAGCGGAATCCGGGGTCTCCGATACTGATCTGGAAGCTCTTGAGCGAGTTACGATTGAACGGGTCTTCCAGCAGGTAAACGGTGACAAAGCCCTGGCCGGCAAAATGCTGGGAATCAGCCGGGCGACGCTCTACCGCAAGCTGAAACGCTACAACATTGTCGCTGCCAAGGGATCACCAATTGAATTGTAGCGAGCGTTGGGTTTCCTTTCTCTTAAATGTAAGCACCGATTGTGGTGCAATCCCTGAGACATCTGTTTCATCCTGAGACAAACCAATTGCGTCACCAGGTGCAAATACACTTGTAATCAATAGCTTAGCGGCATCCCTTCTTTGGCCGCGAGTTTGCTCTTAGAATCTTGCGCTATCTTTACGCCTGCGCGGCTTTGCTGCGGGTTCGCGCGCAGGTTTGAACTGAAGACGCGCCCATGAGCGGATGCTCATGGTGAGATGAACGAGGGCCCCCAAGTGTCAAAACAGGCGAGTGTTGCGTCGTCCAACGAGTCGGATTCGTGTCTGGTAAAGCTGGCCGAGTTCTTTCCAGGAGCAATCTCCGTGCGCATCCCCGTGCTGGTTGCGAGGGTGGGGGCTGGCACCCCGAGTGGAGAGCAGACGGTGATCGAATTCGGTACGCCGGACACCGTGCTTTTTGCTTCCACTCTGCCATTGGATTTTGAAGATCGCCTACGCTTGGAGAATTCCGACGGTTCGTTGAATATTGAGGCGGAAGTCGTTGCCGTACAACTCGACGGCGCCAAGACAGCGGTGGCTGCCCGTTTTCGTGGAAACGTGCCCAACTGGATTATCAAGGGATGACATCGGCAACAGTTAATCTGAATAAAATCGCAGCGTTCTGGCGGGTTGCCAGGCGCCAATACATCATTTACGCCGAATTGAACCGGACCTTCGAGATCGGGCTCCCGCCTTGCCTTGATCTGGATTCTCCCTCGGACCGTTCCGACCCCGAGGTTTTGCTCCGCGTGCGGAACTGGTTTGACCAGATGGACTCTCATGTCCAGGTATGGCAACTGCGGCAATTGCTGCAAAGCACGAACCTCCAGACCGAGGAAAACCTTGGGGACCTGATTGCACGGCACACGCATAGGGAAGAAAAAACCGACATTGACCGTGACAAGGTGGATTTTCTTCTGGTCCAGTATTTTGCCCACTGCGCACCCCATGGGCTCTACGAGGAGCAAATCACCTTGGACGAGGTAGCGCGCGTTCTTGCCCCGGTAGTGGGCAGCACGCCGCTGCAGTTTCCGCAATGGGCCACTGAGCTGGATTCCAGGCTGGAAAGGCTGAATGAATGCAGCAGCCTGGAAGAGCTCCAGGATTCAGGCGCGCTGGTGGAAGTACGGGAGTTAAAGTTGGGCGCAGGTCCGGGGTATTTTGAACCTGCCAGCCTGATCGCCTTTACCAGGTTCAATTTCCTGGCGCGTCGGGCATTTTTCCGGGCCATGCATTTGGACCTGCATGCCATTCACGAAGCGGTGAATGAGCTCGAAACGCTTGGTGTGTCCGTCGTGGATTGCAACGAAGCCGGTCTGAGCAACCGCGCTTCGCTGGAACACATCCGCCATCTGGTCCATCAGTGGAAGACTCCATTTCGCGCACCATACTCCGGCGGCTCGTCCTTCCTTCAGCTGATCCAGTTGCGTCACGTTCTGGACCTGACGTTGGACGAGGCCCGCAACAAAACGCAGGGCAAGTCCGGGCAGACGCAGGCAGGAACCAAGGCCGGCGCTGCAGCGGGAGCTGCGGTAAAAAGCAAACCGGCCGCTCGCACCGTCAAACCCGCGGGATCTGGGCCTTTGGAAGCACCAGCCAGCAAGAAATCTCCAATTGCCCCGGAGGGAGCGGCAGTTGCATTTAGCGAACTGGTGGCGTTCTCGCGGCGTGGTCCTTCCGGCGTTTCAGAATCCGCGGGTAAGGCGTCTGCCGCCAGGGCGCCAGAATCCACGATCAAGCCGCGTGCCGCGGAAGTGGCGGAGTTTTCCATTGAGGCGCCCTCGGCGCAGCAGGACGAACCTGAGCCGGGGCCGGAATTGGTTTCAATTCCCGTTGTCGCAACGGGGGCCCGCGAAGCGTCAATAACAGCGGTGCCTGTCGCTGTAGACGGTGCCGAACCGTCCGTCGGACCCGAGTTCGAAAAGGATTACTTGCAGCAGTGCGTGGACGACATCACCAGCCAGCTCAAGGCCGCGCCTCGCAAGGCCCGGCCCAGCCCGTCCACCATTGTGCTCGGCGGTTGCAAACTGCTCATCGCCACGTGGGAGTCTTCCGCTTTCGCGACCGGCGAGGATGACGTAGCGAAGGCATTGCGAGGCATGGTCGGGGCGCGCACCATCCTGCAAGTGGCCATCGACAGACACAAGAAGAAAGAACCCACAGACATGGCGGCGGTACTGGGGATTGCCCAGCAACAGGTACAGGACATGGCGGGGCACATTGCAGTCGCGAAAGCAGCCAATGACGTGGATGCCGCGGTGAATCTGGCCGCTACCACCAAACGCACGCTGGCGATGATGGAAGAAGCGAAAAAACTGCTCTGAAGGGAGAGACCGTGCAAGATTCTCATGCAGTACTGATCGTTACTGATGACGCTGCATTTGCTCGCGACCTGGTCGGCCGGTGGCAGGCCGAACGCACGGTTCCCGGCTTTACCGTGATGAGCACTGAATTATTCCCCGGAGCCGCTTCCGGAAGCTTTGATCTGGCCATTGTCGGGCCCCTGCGTCATGGCCGTTTGCCGACTGTCTTGAAGGCCACGGATGCAGGCGCGCATCCGGTCATCTGTCTGCTCGAAAGTGCCCAACAGGTGCAGGCTGCAAAGGCTGAGCATCCTCGTTTGCTTGTCTTGCAACAGCACGAGACGTGGCTCGACTCCGTGCCGATGCTGGCTGCCGAATGCCTGAGACGGGTTGATGTTGCCGCCCGCTTGCACCACGCCGAAAAAGTGGTCCTCGCCAATAGCCGGACGGCTGTACTCGGACGTTACATGTTGGAAAACCGGCATGATTTCAGCAATCTTCTGACCTCGGTCCTGGGCAACGCCGAGTTGCTATTAGACGACAGTCATGTGCTTCCCGAGCTGGCTCGCGACCAGATAAGAACAATTCATGCCACAGCCCTTCACATGCATGGAATCATGCAGCGTTTCTCCTCGCTGGCCACTGAGATGCAGATTGCTGAGAAAGAGTCTCACGATGAGACGCCAAGCTTGTCTGGTCTGAGAGTAGCGGCCTCCTAAGCCCCGTGGCGATTTCTGTAACTGATTGATTTAGAATACTTTAACCGCCAGCCTAAAGTAACTTTCTCACTCCTGAGCTTGGTTGCGCAATTGCTCTAATAACGTGGATAGGTCCGTACAGGGCAGGAGTCTGTCTGCGTGAGGAAGATCCTGATAGTTGACGATTCGCCGGCTGAAGTCAGGCTGATGCAGTCCGTTTTGGACAAGGCTGGATACCCGTCGGTGGCGGTGCATGATCCCATGCGTCTGGAGCAGATGATTGACTCCGAGCACCCATGCCTGATCCTGATGGACGTGGTAATGCCGCAGAGAAACGGTTTTCAGGCCTGCCGGGAATTGAAGGGGAGCGCTGAATACTCTCGCATTCCGGTGGTGCTGGTCAGTTCCAAGAGCACCGAGAGCGACAAGTTCTGGGCCCTGCAGCAGGGCGCTGATGGTTATGTGGTGAAGCCGTTTACGACAGAAGAGCTTGTCGGGGCGGTGCAGAAATTCGTCGGGTGATCGGTTAAGCGCGATGGCGGAAGAACAGAACCAACTCGAACCTTTGTCGGCGGAGTCGGAGCAGCTTGAATTGCTGCCTCGGCCGGCCCCGGAACGGCAGTACTGCATCTTTCGCGCCGGACGCGAGCGCTTTTGCTTTTCCGTGCTGGATGTGGAGGAAGTCGTGGAGTGGCCACGCCTGACGCGCGTGCCTCTGGCGCCCGCGTTCTTGATGGGTGTCTTCAACCTGCGCGGCTCCATTGTGCCGGTCGTGGACATTGCGTTTACCGAGGGTCGCCGAGCGGACCTGCCGCCGCGGCACGTGGTGGTCGCTTCGCTGAAAGGCGAAGGTGATCGCGATGTTCTGCGGATTGGAATCGCGTCGGACGAAGTGATCGGCACGTATTCCACCGCGGACCCGCTGCTGATGGAAGAAGCGCCGCTCGGTGTGCCTCACTGTTGCGGCATGTTGCGGCACCAGGACAGGCTGGCTCTGGCATTGGATTTAAAGAAACTGACTGAGGCGTTTCCCGTCCCGGTCATTTGAGACTTTCTGGAGGTAGTTATGAAAGGTCGGTTGAACCGTACCTTGTGGTTGTTGGTGGTCGGAGATATCGTGGCGTTGTTCACGGTGTTCGTGCTCGCCTTTTATGGCGGGCAGAAAGCCCATGCCGCTGCTGGCCTCTCTGATTTTCCCCTCTTGAACACGTATGTGTTTGTGGCGTTTTTTGTTGCCTTCACTGCGGGCATTGTTACCTGGATCGCGATTGCGAACCGGGTCGTTGCGCCAGTCAAGAGCCTGGCGGATTTCTCCGAGAAGCTCTCGCAGGGTGACTATCGCACCAAAATGAGTGTGGATTCGGCCGACGACTTCGGCTTTATCGCCGAGAACCTGAACCGCGCCGCTGAAAGCTCGTCCCGCGCCATGTTCAACCAGGAAGCGCAGGAGGCATTGCAGAGGAGCGTTACCGAGTTCCTGACCATTGTCAGCCAGATCGCTCGCGGCGACCTGACGCTACGCGGCCGGGTCACCAATGACGCGCTGGGCAACGTGGTGGACTCCGTCAACTACATGCTCGACAACTTCTGCAAGGTGCTGGAACGCGTCCGCAAAGCCGCAATTGACGTGCAGTCGAGCGCCAACGAGATCCTGATTGCGTCGGAAGAAATGTCCTCCGGCGCCATCCAGCAGGACCAGGAAATCACCAATACCTCGTCCGCCGTGGAAGAGCTTACGGTCTCCATGAAACAGGTGTCCAACAACGCGGAAGCCAGCGCGGAAGCCGCGCGCCGCGCACTCGACGCCGCTGAACAAGGCAACCGCTCCGTGCGCGACACGCTCGAAGGCATGCAGCGGATTCGGTCGTCCGTGCAGGCTACCGCGAAGCGCATCAAGGCCCTGGGTGACCGTTCGCTGGAAATTTCCGAAATCGTCAACGTCATCAACGACATCACCGAGCAGACGAACTTGCTGGCCCTGAACGCGGCCATCGAAGCAGCCCGCGCCGGAGAAGCCGGCCGTGGTTTTGCCGTGGTCGCCGACGAAGTCCGCAAACTGGCCGAACACTCGCGCAACGCCACCAAGGACATCGCTGCGTTGATCAAGGCCATTCAGGCGGAAACCAACGACGCTGTGGTGGTCATGGAAGAAGGCACCAAGGAAGTGGAAATCGGCGCCAAGCTGGCCGACCAGGCGGGAAAAGCCCTGGACGCAATTTCGACCGTCGTGCGTCAGTCCGCGGAACTGGTACAGGAGATCTCGCTGGCTTCCAAACAGCAGGTGCGTGGTACGGAAGGCGTGGCCAACGCGATGCAGATTATTTCCAACATTACGCGCCAGACTTCGCAAGGCGCGCGGCAAACGTCGCGCACCGTGGAGCAACTGGTGCACATGTCGGAACAGCTCAATGAGGCCCTTTCGCAGTTCCGCGTGGTTGGTGGAACGTCGAATGAGCCGCGTCCGGAACTGGTGACGGCAAGACGCTAAATGAGATTGCATGTTGCAAAGCAGGGAGCTGCGGGCCATCGCGTTTCGTGAAACGAATAGACAGAGGACAGTGATCCGGTGATAGTCAGCGAACATGAACTGAGTGAGATTCGCGGCCTGATTGAAAAACGCTCGGGAATCCTTTTTGATTCGTCGCGGGAGCGTTTCTTTTCGAGCCGCGTGCGCGAGCATCTGGAAGCCAGGAAGCTCTCGCACGGCACTGACTTGCTGCGCCTGATCAAGACCTCGAACGTGGAATATGACACGCTGCTGCAGCGGCTGTTGACGCAGGAAACCTCGTTCTTCCGCTATCCGGCGATCTTTGAGGCGCTGGAAAAGAAGGTCCTGCCCGAGATGCACATGAAGAAGTTCTGGGAAAGCCCGCGGTCGTTGCGCGTCTGGAGCGCAGGTTGCTCGACGGGCGAAGAACCGTACAGCATCGCCATGACGATCGCCGATACGCTGGAATTTGCCGACGCGTGGAACATCCATATTCTGGCGACCGACGTGAGCCGCCAGGCGCTGGACCAGGCCGATCACGGCATCTACGGTGTACGTGAGATGGAGGCGGTTCCGCCCCGGCTGCGCGAACAATATTTCTCCCGGACGGGCGACCATTTTCTGGTGCGGCCGCGGATCAGGAACATGGTGACATTCGCTCCCATGAACCTGGCGCAAGTGGTGTACATGGGAAAATTCGACTGCATTTTTTGCATGAACGTATTGATTTATTTCTCTGAAGAACGGCAGGCGCAACTGGTGCAACACTTCTATGAATACCTGGAACCGGGCGGCTACCTGTTTCTGGGCCATGCGGAGTCCATCGCCAAGTGTGACGTGAAGTTTGATTCGCATACGCATCGTGACTCGCGGATTTACCAGAAACCAACAGTATCTCCCCGCGTCGCAGTCGCACAGGAGAGAGCGTGAGCCAGCACGGAGCAGAATTCGTGGACATCTTTCTGCAGGAAGCGTCGGAGCACCTGCAGTTTCTGCGGGAGTACTCCGGCATCTTGCAGGACCCGTATCCTGCCGCGGAGGACATCGAGCGCCTGTACATTTCCGCGCATACGCTTGCCGGGACTTCGGCGTCATACGGCTTCCCGCTTTTTTCCGAAGTTTCGGGCAAACTGGCCCATATCTTTCAGTACGCGATGAACGCGACCATTGCGCCGGACGCGACCGGCCCGCTGGTGGAGTTCATCACGGAAGCTGTTGCTGTCCTTGAGTCGGACCTGCTGATCATCAGTGCGAATTCGGTAGAAGCCGACGATGACATCAGCGCTTTCAAGCGGCGTTTTCCATTTGCGTTCCAGACAGCGCTGGCGCCGCCGGAAGGGGAGTATCCCCCAGCTCCCGCCCAAAAGGCTTCGCCGGATGGGTCGGCGGAAGCATCCAGCGAACTCACGGAGCCTCTGCCCGCTGACGGCGAAGTGCCCGCGGAAATCCTCGAGTTCTTCATCCCGGAAGCGGAAGAACACCTGCAGGTAGTTACCGATTGCCTGCTGTCGCTGGAGACCAATCCCAGCGCCGAGCAGATCAACCGTCTTCTGCGCGCCGTGCATACCGTAAAGGGGTCGGCTGCGCAGGTCGGATTGCACCGCATTGCCCACGTGGCCCATCGCGCGGAAGACCTGATTGGCCGCCTTCGCGACGGCGGCCTGCAGCCCAGCGCTGAGATCATCGATATTTGCCTGGACGCGGTCGATGTACTCAAGAAGTTTCTCTATCGCCAGTGGGACGACGAGGCAGCGATGGAAGCCTCGATCGGCCATCTGTTCGCCCGCATTACGCGGCTTGCTCCGCAGGAAAAAGAAGCCGCGAAAGAGATGCAGGCGCCAGCGTCTGCGCCCGAATCTGCTCCTGAGTCTGCTCCTGAGTCTGCTTCCGCTCCCGTCCAGGCAACGGAATTCATGGAGTTGCATCTGGACGAGACTGCAGCAGCTCAAGACACGCCTGCTCTTGTTCTGGAGCCGCCGCTGGCCCCCGGAGCGACGACGTTCGCAGAAGCCGTGGAAGCCGCCCATATGGCGGAACTGGGTCATATCAAGGAATCGGCAGCCACTCCACAATCCAGGTCGGTCCGCGTCGCTCTGGAGCGCCTGGATCGCATGATGAATGCCGTAGGCGAACTGGTGATCAACCGCACTCGCATGTTGGGCCGCGTGGCGGAACTGGAACGCCTGGCCGACGTGCTGAATTTCTCCAAGGCGCGCATGCAGGACAAGGTATCGGAATTTCAGGAGAAACACGAATTCGGACGTCTTCACTCCACGCCCATGCATCCGCCGTCGCAGCCGGAAGCGTTTCCGTTGCGCGGCGGGTACTCCAGCTATTCGCATACTTTTGACCACGCGCTGGCGGAATTCAGCGAATTGGAGATGGACCGCTACGATGACTTCAATATCCTTTCGCGCTCCCTCACGGAAATCTCCGCGGACATTACCGAGGTCCTGACCCAGCTGGACGGATTTGTCCGCCGCGTGGATGCGGATATCGATGAGTTCACCAAGCTTGCGCACCGCCTGCAGGACGAGATTACTCAGGCGCGCATGGTGCCGATCGGCAATCTCTATACCCGGCTGTCGCGCACGGTGCGTGATGCCGCCAAGGCGGCCAGCAAGAGAGTCGAGCTTACCCTCACCGGCGCCGAGACCGAACTGGACAACAACATCATCCAGCAAATTTCCGATCCGCTCATTCATCTGGTCAGGAACGCTGTCGCGCACGGAATCGAGCGCGAGACCGAACGATATGAAGCGGGCAAGAGCGACACGGGCAACGTTGCCGTGCGGGCCTACCATCGCGGCAACCACATCTATATAGAAGTTGAAGACGACGGGCGAGGCATTGACTACGAGCGGGTGCGCAAGACCGCCGTCGAAAACGGACTCCTGGGCGCGGAAGCCGCAGCCGAACTCAGCGATCGCGACCTGCTGGAGATCCTTTTCCATCCTGGCTTTTCCACCGCGCCGCGCAAGACCGAACTTGCGGGCCGCGGCGTCGGACTGGACGTGGTGCGCTCCAACCTGGCCCAGCTCAACGGCGAGATTGAAATCGAGACCGACAAAGGCCGCGGCTGCCGGTTCACTCTGAAAGTCCCGCTGACCCTGATCATTTCTCAGGCCTTGTTTGTCCGCTGCGGGACCCACATGTTCGCCCTGCCGCTGGCGTTCGTGGAAGAGATACGCCGTTTGCGCGAGGGTGAGATTGAAGGCATCGGGGGCAAGCTGCTGACCAGGGTGCGCGATGTGGTGACCGAGGTGGTGCGTCTCGATTCGGCCCTGGGCCTGGAACAGATACAGCCGGTCAACGGCTTCTTCCGCCTGGTGATCGTAAACGTTGCCGGACGCCAGGTCGGCCTGGTGGTGGAGGAAGTGGTGCGCAAGGACGAAATCGTTATCAAGAGCCTGGGCGAGTATCTGCGCAACCTGAAAATGTTTCCCGGAGCGACCATCGCTCCCGACGGCAGCTTGATCATGCTGATCGACGTCAATCGCCTGGTGGCGGGCGAGTCCATCGAGCGGCGTCCGCTGATGACCAGCGCCAATGCGGCGCGTGTCTTTGCTCCGGGCGCGGCGGCGGTGGCCCATGGCGCGATTCCGCCGCAGGCCATTGACCTTGTCGAAGAAGAAAAGGTCGTTGTTCTGGTGGACGATTCCATCAGCGTGCGTAAGTTTGTTGGCCGCATGCTGGAAAAAGCCGGGTACCGCGTGCGGCTCGCCGCGGACGGCCTGGAGGCTCTGGAGATTGTGGGACAGACCCGTTGCGATCTAGTGGTGACCGATCTGGAGATGCCACGCACCAACGGCTACGAGCTTTTGTCCCATCTGCGGCAGAATCCCGAGACACGCAGTATTCCGGTGATGGTGGTCACGTCGCGTGCGGGAGCCAAGCATCGTGACCGGGCGATGAAAGAAGGCGCGTCGGCGTTTCTGACCAAGCCGGTGCAGGAAGAGCAGTTCATCACCACAGTCACCGGTCTGATCGGAGCGGGAACAGGCAAGGCGGCAGCCGAAGCGGCGGCCGCGCAGTAGCAGAGAAGTTTGAGACATGATGGATGCAGGCAAACGAATTCGCGTGCTGATAGTTGACGACTCGGCCTTCATGCGCAAAGTGCTGCACAGCATGATCGCCGGCGATCCGCAGCTCGAAGTGTGCGGCGAGGCCCGTGATGGCCGCGATGCCGTCACCCAGGCCGAGGTCCTCAAGCCGGATGTCATCACCATGGACATCAACATGCCCCACATGGATGGCCTGCAGGCGACGGAAATCATCATGTCCAGCAATCCGCGGCCGGTGCTCATTGTGAGCTCGGAATCGCGCGAAGGCGCCGAGGTCACGCTGAAAGCCCTGGAACTGGGCGCCATTGACTTTGTCGCCAAGCCGAGCGGCGGCATCGATCTGGACATGACTTCGGTCAAAGACGAACTCTTTCGCAAGCTCAAGGTAGCCTCCAAGGTGCGAGTGGTGCGCACGGCCACGCGTTCCAAACTGCAACACGACATCGCTTCTGGCGCGCCGCGCACTGAACCCGTGGCCAAAAGCTTCGCGCAAAGTCTGCGGGAAAACAATGGAGGCGCGGCGCAACCCGCCGCCGCGGTCGCTGGCCGTTCCACAAGCAAGTTTCCCATCGCAATCGTAGCGGCTTCCACGGGCGGTCCCGCGACGCTGATGAAATTTGTTCCCTACTTCCCCAAGGATTTTCCCGGCGCAGTGGTCGTGGTCCAGCACATGCCCGGCAATTTCACGTCACAATTCAGCCAGCAGCTCGCCGAGGTCTCGCAGATCCGCGTCAAAGAAGCCGAAGCCGGAGAGATCATTGTCCCTGGCCAGCTCTATCTTTGCCCTGGTTCGCACCACTTGCGTGTTTCGCCGACAGGCCGGGTCTCGCTGGATGACGGCCCGCGCATCGGCGGATATCGGCCGTGCGCCGATCTCACCTTTGAAACCGCGGCGGAATATTTCGGCCCCATGACCACTGCGGTTATTCTCACCGGCATGGGTAACGACGGCGCCAAAGGGGTACAGACCGTCAAAGCCGCTGGCGGATACGTGATCGTTCAGGACGAAGCCACCGCAGTCATCTTCGGCATGCCGCAGGAAGCCATCAAGACCGGAGCAGTGGACCAAACGTTGCCCATGGAGGCGATTTATGGCGCCATAGAAAAACGTGTGCTCTACGTCTTTGGCGCGGCCCGGGCAGGTGTGCTGTGAGACAACAAGGCGCCAAGCCGCCGAAGGGAGCCCAGGAGGCCGTGATCCTGTTTGCCATCGGCGAGTTCAAGTTTGCGATCGCCGCGAATGCCGTCCGCGAAATCCGGGGACTGGAGGGCATGGAGCGGACCGCGAACGGCCCGTTGCCGTCTCCGCTTGCCAAAGCAGGTTTCATCTTGCAACGCGATGGAACAACGTATTTCGTGGTTGACGGCGCGAAACATTTTCATCTGGCGGCTGGAAACCCACAGCGCCTCCTGGTCCTGCGCCAATCGCCCGTCGCAGTTCTGGCGGACAGCGCCGACCGCATCGTGGAAATATCCGTTCTGCACGAATTGCCCCTGGTCTTCACTGGCGAGGAACGCGACTGGTACCGCGGACTCGCCATCATCGATGGCGACGTGGTCCCTATCGTCAATCCGGGCGCCTTCTTGAGCAAACATGAGCAATCCGCTCTGGCCGCGGCGCTGCAACGCGCGAACCCGGCAACCAGAAGAGCGGAGGCCGTATGAGGATCAACGGCGAAAACTCCTTCGTGCTGTTTCCCCTGGGAAGCAAACGGTTTGCGCTCCCCGCGGAAACAGTCAGCGAATTGGCCATACCTGACCGGCTGCAGACGTTTCCCCACAGTTCGCGCCTGATGGCCGGTGTGCTGGTGCGTCGCGGCCGGATCGTTCCTGTCTACGACGTGGCGCAGGTGCTGATTGGCCCCGCCGCGCCGCCGCGGAAATTCTATTTGATTGCCAATCGCCGGCTCGGACCACGCTCGCAGCGGACAGCTATTCCCGTCACCGGCGAATGCGAGTTGGCCAATCTGGATCCGGTCGCACCGACGCAGAAAATGCCGCCGTACGTTCGCGGCGTTCTGACCATCGGTAGCGAGGTCATTGAGATCGTCGACTTGGAAAAACTCATTTCCATGGAGGTTGCGGCGTGAATACGCAGACCTCCACTCCCGGAAAAATCCTGCTGATTGACAGCAACGTATTTTTCGCGCGCCGCGTGGGCGATGCCCTCAAACGGGAAGGCTTTGACGTTGTCCACACCACGCAGTCCGCGTATGCGCTGACCATGCTGGAATACGACACCCCTTCCGCCATTGTGTGTTCCACCAGCCTGCGGGAAATGAGCGCGCATGAATTGCCGCCCCTGGTCCACGCCGATCCCAAAATTGCGCATATTCCGGTGATTGCTCTGGGGGAGGGCGGGAACCACGCGCTCATGGAGGCCTTCCGTTCCGGCTGCGCCGATTACATAGACAAGCGCATGGGTCCGGAACTGATTGCCGCGCACATCAAGAGTTTCCTGTTCAGCGCCCAGGAAGGGTTCCAGCCCGTGCAGATGCTCGGTTCCTCGGAAACCGCCCTCACCGGCAGCCTTTCCCATCTCGATTTGCCGGGCGTGGTGCAGATGCTGACGCATTCGCGGCAAACCGGAGCGCTGTACATAAACTCCGGCCGCATTGATGGAATCATTTTTTTTGAAAACGGCAACATTTCCCACGGCGAAAGCGGCGACCTGATCGGAGATGGGGCCGTCGTGCACATCGTGCGGTATTGCAACGGGGCCGAAGAGGGCTCTTACAAATTCATGCCCGGAGAAAGCGCGGCAACGCGCACAGTGCTCCGTTCCCCCACGGAACTGCTGCTGGAAGCCCTGCGTGAAGTGGATGAAGCCACGCGCGGCTCCGAGGGAGGTACGCAATGAGTTCAACTCCAACTGTTTATTTCATTGATGACAGCGCGACCATGCGCGAGGTGATCAAGATCGCCTTCCGGCGCGAGAACATCAATGTGGTGGCCTGCCAGGACGCCACCGCCGCCCTGCTTGAGATCGAACAAGCCAGGCCGGCCGTGGTGATCACCGACGTGATCATGCCGGGCAAGGACGGCTATGAAGTGTGCCAATTCATCAAAGGCCATCCCACGCTGTCCAAGACGCCAGTGGTGCTGATGTCCGGCGTGGTGAACCGTGCTGTCGCCGAGCGCGCGTTCGCGGTCAAGGCAGATGAACTGCTGCGCAAGCCATTTCAGCCGCAAGACTTGATTGCGCGCGTCAAGCACCTGCTCAAGCCGAACGGAGAGGCCGTTCCGCAGCCAGCCGCGTCGGTGAATGCCGCGGCGGCGTTAAGCAATATTTTCGCCAGCGCCGCTGTCGTTCCGCCCCGCACCGCTTCGGTGGCTGCTGTCCGTCCACTCCCCGTGATGGCCGCGGCAGGTCCCGCGCTTGTACCCGCGCCGGCGGCAGTTCCTGTCGTCATGCCGGCGAGCAAGCCCGCCGGTAGTACCGATGGCGCCAAGCTGAAGATCGAGGTCCTTCGACTGGAAGGCCTGGTCAAGAAACTGCAATCCGAACTGCTGGCGGAACGCGAGTACTCCCACGCCCTGGAAGCGCACGTGAAGACCCTGCAGGAAGCGGACTAGCATTCCTCTTGCTTCTTGCCTGTCCCGAACGGAGTGAGGGAACCCTATCATCCTGGAAAGACCCGCGGGACCGAAAGGGTCATCCTGAGCGGCAGCGAAGGACCTGCTCCGCTACCCGCTGGGCGACGAGGCCGTGATCATTACGATCCGGAAGTCTGCGACGGTGTAGGGCAATCCGGTGTGCGCCCCAGAGGGCCGCGGAGCCGATCCTTCGCTACGCTCAGGATGACACGTTTCAGAGGCCGTGCGAGAATGGCCGGCAGGCTAGTCCACCAATTCAATTGTCAAAGAATCCCTTATCTCTCGCCTGGGCGAGTCATCACGTGAACAAAAACTCTTTCGTCCGCAGGTCTCTTACCGTGTCACGTAACTTCGCGGCTTTTTCAAATTCAAATCTCTTGGCGGCTTCGCGCATGTCGCTCTCCAGCTTCGCGATATAGCTATTCAGTTCTTCCTGTGTTGCGAACTCGGGCAAGCCATCCGCCGACGCGGCCAGATCAACGTAATCAGCTTCCACGACTCCCGCCAGAGACATGGAGAGCGGACGGACGATGGACTCCGGCGTAATGCCGTTCTCGTCGTTGTAAGCGCGCTGGATGGCGCGGCGACGGTCGGTTTCGCCCATGGCTTGTTCCATGGATTGGGTCATGCGATCGGCATAGAGGATCGCGCGGCCGTTGATGTTGCGGGCGCAACGCCCGATGGTCTGGATCAACGAACCGGCGGAGCGCAGAAAGCCTTCTTTATCGGCGTCGAGTATGGCGACGAGTGAAACCTCCGGCAGGTCCAGTCCTTCGCGCAGCAGATTGATGCCGATCAGCACGTCGTACTCGCCTTTGCGGAGATCGCGCAGGATCTTGATGCGCTCCAGCGTTTCAATCTCCGAGTGCATGTAACGGCAGCGCACGCCGACTTCGCTGTAGTACTCGGCCAGGTCTTCCGACATGCGCTTGGTCAGCGTGGTGACCAGCACGCGCTCGCTCTTGCTGACCCGGTCGCGGATTTCATGCAACAAGTCGTCAATCTGGCCTTTCACCGGACGGACTTCCACCGGAGGATCAATCAAGCCCGTGGGGCGGATGATCTGCTCCACCACCACGCCGGCGGACTTGGTCAGCTCGTAAGGGCCGGGAGTGGCCGAGACGTAAACGATCTGGTTGGTGCGCTGCTCAAACTCCTCAAACTTCAGCGGACGGTTGTCCAGCGCCGAAGGCAGGCGAAAGCCGTAGTGGATCAGATTTTCCTTGCGCGAGCGGTCGCCGTGCCACATGCCGTGCAACTGCGGGACTGTCTGGTGCGATTCGTCAATGAACATCAGGAAGTCGCGCGGGAAATAGTCCAGCAACGTAGGTGGCGGTTCTCCGGCCTTGCGATTAGAAAAATGCCGCGAGTAGTTTTCGATCCCGTGGCAGTAGCCCACCGACTTGATCATTTCCAGATCGAACCGCGTCCGCTGGTGTATGCGTTGCGCTTCCACCAGACGTCCTTCTTTTTCCAGCTCTTTTTCCCACCAGGCGAGCTCTTCCAGAATGGTCTGGAGCGCCCGGCCCCGTTGTTCCGCGGGCATCACGAAGTAAGTTTTGGGATAAATGGCCAGCCGCGTATATTTCTGCTTGACCGTGCCGAAGAGCGGGTCAATTTGCGAGAGGGAATCCACTTCGTCGCCGAACAGCTCGATGCGGTAGGCGTTGTCTTCATACGAAGGGAAGACTTCAATCACATCGCCGCGCACGCGGAACGTCCCGCGGCGGAAGTCAACGTCATTGCGTTCGTAAAGGATCTCCACCAGCTTGCTGAAAATATCGTTACGGCGGATCTTCTGGCCCTTTTCCAGCAGCAGCATCATGCCGTAATAAGCTTCCGGCGAGCCCAGGCCGTAAATGCAGCTTACCGAAGCCACGATGATGCAGTCGCGGCGCTCAAACAGAGACCGGGTCGCCGAAAGCCGCAGCTTGTCCAGCTCGTCGTTTATGGTGGCTTCTTTTTCAATGTAGACGTCGCCCGCTGGTATGTAGGCTTCCGGCTGATAGTAGTCGTAGTAAGAGACAAAATACTCCACGGCGTTTTGCGGAAAGAACTGCTTGAATTCGTGATAAAGCTGCGCGGCAAGCGTCTTGTTATGCGCCAGCACCAGCGCCGGACGGTTGAACTGCTCGATCAGCTTGGCCATGGTGTAAGTCTTGCCCGACCCGGTCACCCCGAGCAGGACCTGGTGCTTCTCCCCGGCGTGAATTCCGCGGGTTAGTTCCTCAATGGCGTGTCCCTGGTCGCCTTTGGGCGTGTAGTCGCTTTGTATGCGGAAGTCCATTTTGGTCCCTGACTCTTCAATTCCTGCCGCGGATCAAAAAACCCGTCGGTTCAAGAAAACTTGTGTAGCCCAGCCGCCTCGGCTGGGTCGCAGCCTCTGTATGTTGCCGATTTTGGGCATTGCAAATCTTTCCATTATAACTTTGCTCGGATACCCCCTCCCCTCCATCTCGATCCCCGCGTTTAAAGGGGTTAGCGGAAAGATCCCCGAGGATATCCCCGGATGAATGATGGATCTGGCCCCAAAATACGAATCGCCACAACCTGACTGCGGCTGCGGCGATGTTACAAATGTACTATAGCAAATAAAAAGCGAAACGTCAAGGGGAAATTCAGAATCATGGCAACGGGTGTCAGAGAACTCATACACTACGCAAACGAATTCAACACCAGGCCACGCTTCTGCTATGCTCCTGCCCATGGAAAACCGTTCCTTCAGCGACGTTGGCGGCACGCCAGGCGGGATGGGCCAGTTCCTGGTCGGCTTCATTATGGCCTGCGTCGGCGGATATCTTCTGTTCAACCAGGTTACCGTGGCCGGGTCTTACTGGACGTTCTGGGGCGCCAACAGTTTCGGGATCACCCTCATACCGCTGCTGTTCGGCGTGGGAATTCTGTTCTGGAACGGACGAAATCCTTTTGGCTGGCTGCTGACCGTCGGCGGGCTGCTATTCATCCTGGCGGGCGTGATTGCCAACATGCGCATTTATTTCCTGCAAACCAGTCTGTTCAACGCCGTTCTCATGCTGGTCCTGCTTGTGGGAGGGCTGGTGCTGATTGCGCGCTCGATGCGGCCGCACAAAGGGAAGGCGGAAGTGTAGGGACAGGCCTCAAGCGCTATCGCCGACTTCCTCATGGATAGGGCTAACCTGTCGTCGCGCCCCTGGCGCTTGGCCCTGTGGAGGACGCAACGCGTCACTTACGGTCCGTCTGTAACCGATTCATAAAAAAAGACTTATGGGTTTACTCGCAGTTGAGGCGCGATTGAGCGCCAAATTACCTGCTGTCGATTGCCAACCGCATTCAGATCGAGGATGCTGGCGTTTCGACTACAGGAGGAAACATGCAACTGCACTACAAAACCAACTGCAAAACAATCGGTCTGCTTCTGTTCTCCATCACAGCGGCAATCGTCGCGCCGGTGTCCGCCCAGGACCCCATCGCCACGCCCGACGCCCCGGAAAGGTCCGAACGGCTGAAGGTGTCCAAAGACCGGGACTTCATCCTGCGGAACTTCAGGACTCTGTTTGTGGACGCGCGCGAAGCGCAGTATTTCGGCAGCGATCAGATGAAGGCGGCCCTCGGGCAGAATGGAGACTTCAGAAAGCTGGATATAACAATCGTAGACGACCCCAGAGTCGCCGATGTGGTACTGAAAGTGGGCTACACGTTTGCCTGGGACTACCCGTTTGAGCTACGGCACCACAACTCCACGATGGTCTTGCTGTCGGGTACGGGCGAGGGGCCTTTTTCAGGACCCTTAGGTGCTGCCGATGTCGCCTGGCGATTTGCGGACATGGTCAAGGGCTATCGCGAGCCGGAGAAAAAGAAGAAAGATTAGCCGCTGATGAACGCTGAGAAACGCAGATGGGGAGAACTAGGTAAGTCGTGCGAGCGAGAATCTCAACGTAGAGACGCGGCACCGCCGCGTCTCACTCGTTGCCTCGGAACAACTCTTGTTGGTCACGACTGCCGGTAATTGACTTTCTCCATCCGACCATTCTCGACCATTCGAGAGTGAGACGTGGCAGTGCCACGTCTCTACGTTGAAATCCTCTAGACTGCGAAAACTTCCGCTAACTCCCTTGGATGGTCAAGCACCACGTCCGGAGTTACTTCATGGAGCGTGTGGGGCGCCAGGCCGTACGTCACCCCGACGCTGTAGATGCCGGCATTGTTCGCGGTGCAGATGTCAATGTCTGAATCGCCGATGATGACGGTCTGTTCCGGGCGCGCGCCGGCCTCGCCCAGCAATGCGTGGACTCCAGCCGGATCGGGCTTCTTGGTGTGAAAGCTGTTGCCGCCATAGACCTGGAAGAAATAGCTGCCCAGCCCCAAGGCCTCGACGATCGCGCGTGAAGGGAACACCGGCTTATTGCTCAGGACCGCCATCTTCAGTGTGCCTGCTCCATTGCGGCTGTTGCGGATGGTTTCCAGCGACTCCTTGACTCCATCGTAGACGTACGTGTAGTCGAGCTTGTGCTCGCGGTAGTAATCCAGAAAATAGAGAAGCGCCTGTTGCACGAAGGCCTCGTCGTCGGGATCGCCGAGAGAGCGGCGCACCAGCATCGGCGCGCCGTCACCGATATAGCTGGCGATGACCTCCGGCGGAAGCTCGGGCCGGCGGAAATTACGCAACATGGCATTGATGGAGTTGGCCAGGTCGGTGCGTGAATCCACCAGGGTGCCATCGAGATCAAATATAAGCAACTGAATTCTGGCGGCGGGTATGGGGCGATTGGTCCGGATCATTTTCTTTTTTCAGTATATCGCGCTCAACTCTTTAGGATTTAGAATAGCCGGTACACCGCAATAAGCCCAAACCCTCGCCGTAGCTGATGAAGGAGAGTCATGGCCGTTGCCAAGGCTGAGTTGAAGAAAACCGCTTCCGCAGTGGCGGATGCTCCCGCGAAAACAGAAAAGAACTATGAAGGGCTCACGCGCCAGCAGCTCGTGGAGATGTACCGGTTCATGTATCTCTCGCGCCGGCTGGACGACCGCGAAATCCTGCTGAAACGGCAGCAGAAAACATTCTTCCAGATCTCCGGCGCCGGACATGAAGCGCTGGCCGCGGCCGCGGCCTTCGCCCTGAAGCCGGGCTACGACTGGTTCTACGCCTACTATCGTGACCGCGCCTTATGTCTGGCGCTGGGCATGGACCCCTACGACCAACTGTTGCAGGCCGTCGGCGCGGCGGACGATCCGAGTTCCGGCGGACGCCAGATGCCGTCGCATTGGGCCATCCCCAAACTCAATATCGTGACGCGGTCCTCGCCGACGGGCACACAGTTTCTGCAAGCTGTGGGCTGCGCCGAAGCGGGCCGGTACTTCAGCAGGCATCCCGAGGCCGCGCAGAAGCACGATGGCGATTACCGCCAGTTCAAGGACGTCGCCTTCCACGGCGACGAAGTGGTCTATTGCTCGGCCGGCGACGGAACCACCAGTGAAGGCGAGTTCTGGGAAGCCATGAATTCGGCTTGCAATGGCAAGCTGCCGGTCCTCTTCATGATTGAAGACAACGAGTACGCCATCTCCGTGCCGGTGGAAGTGCAGACCGCGGGCGGCAACATTTCCAGACTCATGAGCAACTTTCCGAACCTGTTGATCGAAGAGTGCGACGGCACCGACCCCGTCGCCAGCTACGCCACGGTGAAGCGCGCAGTGGAGTATATCCGCGCGGGCAAAGGACCGGCGCTGGTCCACGGGCATGTTGTGCGTCCGTACTCGCATTCGCTCTCCGATGACGAACGGCTCTACCGTCCGGAAGCCGAGCGCCAGAAGGAAATCCAGAAAGATCCGATCACGCGGATGCAGATGTTCCTGGTGCGCGAGAACATCCTGAACGAAGACGAACTGAACAAGCTGGAAAAGACCGTGGACCGGGAAATAGAAGCCGCCGCGGACCGGGCCCTGGCCGCGGCCTTTCCGGCGACTGATTCAATCTACAAACATGTTTATTCGGAGGACCTGGACCCGCGCAAGATGGCGTCCGCGCCGCGCTCCGAAGGCGGGGACAAAACAATGGCCGAGCTCATCAACGTCTGCCTGAAAGACGAAATGCGGCGCGACGAACGCATTGTCGTATTTGGCCAGGACGTTGCCGACTGCAGCCGCGAAGAGTACTTGAAGCAGAAACAGATCAAAGGCAAAGGCGGAGTCTTCAAACTGACGGCGGGCCTGCAAATTGAATTCGGCAGTGATCGTGTTTTCAACTCGCCCCTGGCGGAAGCCAATATCGTAGGACGCGGCCTGGGCATGGCGGAACGCGGCCTGAAGCCGGTGGTAGAGATACAGTTTTTCGATTACATCTGGCCCGCCATGCAGCAGTTGCGCAACGAACTGCCGCTCATCCGCTGGCGCTCCAATGGAAAGTTTTCCGCTCCCCTGGTGATTCGCGTGGCCATCGGCGGATACCTGACCGGTGGCGCCATCTATCACTCCCAGTGCGGGGAGAGCATTTTCACCCACATTCCCGGCCTGCGCGTCTGCTTCCCATCTAACGCGCAGGACGCCAACGGTCTGTTGCGCACCGCCATCCGATGTGACGATCCGGTTCTTTTCCTGGAGCACAAGCGCTTGTATCGCGAAACCTACGGCCGCGCGCCCTATCCCGGCGCGGATTACATGGTCCCTTTCGGCAAAGCCCGGACGGTGAAAGAAGGGAAGGACCTTAGCGTGATCACCTACGGCGCGGTCGTCCCACGGGCCCTGCAGGCGGCGCAAAAAATTGAGCGCGAGCAGGGAATCAGCGTGGAGTTGATTGACCTGCGCACCCTGAATCCTTTCGACTGGGAAGCCATTGCGGCTTCGGTGCGCAAAACCAACAGGGTGATCGTGGCGCACGAAGACACCCTCAGTTGGGGATACGGCGCGGAAATGGCCGCGCGCATTGCCGACGAACTGTTCGAAGACCTCGACGCTCCGGTTCGCCGCGTTGCCGCCACGGACACGTTCGTTGCCTATCAACCGATTCTGGAAGACGTGATCCTGCCGCAGGCGGAAGATTTGTATAAGGCGATGGAGAGTCTGGCGAAGTACTAGTCTTTTCACATCCCGAGCGGCAGCGAGGGATCCGTATATCCGAGAAAACGATTAGGGCCGCGAATCGCGCGAATCAACACGAATCTGCTTGATTCATTCGCGTCTATTCGCGTTATTCGCGGCCAAGAGTTTTTCGTGGTCGTAGGGATCCCTCGCTGGCGCTCGGGATTTCAGATGCAGAACTACAGAAACTTAGTTCAGCATTTTCCCCGCTTCCAGAAACTGCTCCGGTCCAGCTTCAATCAACTTTCTCCAGCGCACGGTACCTGAAGAATCCACCAGAAATTCGGCGGGTCCGGAAATGTCCCGGCCGTCGATGCCGGATCCCGCGAGAAGAAGATCATATTGGCGGATGGTGTCCGCGCGATGGTCCGAAAGAATCGGAAATGTGAGGCCTGCCCTCTGGCAGAGGCCGCGGGCCTCTTCAGGAGTGTCCGCGCTGATGGCCACCGTTCGAATTCCCGAGCCTTGCAGAGAAGTCAGGTTCCGTTGTATCCCCCGTAACTCGGAGGCGCACGAACCTCACCAGTAGCCGCGATAAAAAACCAGCAGCACGCCTCTCGTGGGCCGGGCAGCGCCGGAAGCATCGGCAACGGGCTCTGCGAGCAACTGCGCGAGAGAAACTGTCTTGCCCGCCGAGTCAACCAGAGTAAACTGCGGGACCTTTTGCCCGACGTTGGGAGCATTATGCGCGACAGCGAAAGCATGGCTCACCACGTAGCTGCCGAACCCGAACAGCCCGATAACCAGAGCACTGCAAATCGTCAGGATGGGACCGGCAATCTTGCCGCGATGGGACTGGGTCTGTCCGAAGGCGCGTCTCAATCCTGAAACCAGGAGCAAGGCCGCAACAATACACAGCGCCAGGCTGACCCAGAAAATATCGCGAGTAGTCTGGAACACCAGAACGTAGCCCGCCAGCGCCATTATGCTGAGAGCAAATCCGATCCAGAGATGCCAATTCGATTGCTTTGCGTTCATTGGACCCTCTCAAAAATGCAGACGTTGGGAACGTTAAGATTCTAAATCTTATTTCAACACAGATTCAAAATGATCATCTACTTTTCATTTCTGCTGTCCAACCCGTTCGAGCACAAACCGGTCCAGCGCAACAAGCAGTTCCTCGCGGTTCGAGTAAGGCCCTGGTTGATAGCCTTGGGAACTGATCCCGCGCTGCGCCAGTTCGGAAAGCTCCCAATCCTGCCGGTTAGTGACGTCCCAGAACTCAATGGCGTCCCACGGATTGAAGCCCGGCTTTTTGATCTCATCGGGATGGAAGTGCCACTCGCAGATGATTTCCGTCTGGTCCACGGCGCGCGGCCACATGGTGAAAGTCAGCATGTAGTCGGGGTGCAGGTTCAAAAAGAAATTAGGCAGCAGGCAGTAGTAATAAACGTGGCGCTGGTCGTCGGCGCTCAATCCAGGCAAGCTGCAGCGGGTGGTGGTGCCGTCCATGGTCAGGCTCTTCACACCTTCGCGAAGCTCCATGCGCCCGCCCAGATATGTAGGCTGCGGCGGTTCGTTGTCGCCGCTCATGTAGTGCGATTGCTTGTTCAACAGCGGATGGACGATGGGACAGTGCAGGCACTCGGAATAATTCTGAATGATCAGCTTCCAATTGGCTTTCACGTAATAGATCCGCCGCTCCACCATCTGAAGCTCTTCCATTTTCCAGGGCCGGAATTTCTGATCGAGACCGGCCAGATGTTGCGCGAAAGGACCGGGCGGCGCCGAGAGGTTGATAAAGATGTGTCCGTCCCAAACGGCGGTCGCGACGGGGTTGAGAGGATAATCGGCCTCGCGAAAGCCCTGCACTTTCTCCATATGCGGCGCGTTGGCCAGCGTGCCATCGAGTTTGTAGGTCCATGCGTGATACTGGCACTGGATACGACCGGCAAACTTGCCGGCGTCCGAGTTGCAAAGCAGCGTGCCACGGTGGCGGCAGACATTGTGGAAGGCGCGGATACCGCCTTGCTCGTCGCGCAGAATAATGATGCTGGCGTTCCCGACTTCGCGCACGAAGTAGTCGCCGGGATTCGGCGCCTGTTGCGTGCGTCCCGCGCACAGCCATATATCGAAATGGATTGCTTCCATCTCACGCCGGAACCAATCAGGATCGGTGTAGTAGCGCTGAGGCAGAGTGGTGGCTTCGGAGAGAGCGACTTCGGGGCGGGTATTGGAATACGGCACAGACATCAATCATTTATTTTAACGCCGCAGGTCTTTCAATATCTCCTTCGCTGCGTTTGCGCCTGAGCCTCCGGTCAAACCCGCGCCAGGATGCGTTCCCGATCCGCATAGATACAGGTTCCGAATCGGCGTGCGATACCGGGCCCAGTCGAGAAGCGGACGCATGGTGAAGAACTGGTCGAGCGCCAGTTCGCCGTGGAAGATGTGGCCGCCGGTGAGTCCGTAGGTTTCTTCCAGGTCCAGCGGCGTGATGACTTGCCGGCCAACGATAAGCGCCGGCAGATTTGGCGCGTACTCACTCAATGTCTTGATGACCGTTTCGCCGAGCGCGCTTCGTTGGGAATTCCAATCCTGGCCTTTGAGCTTGAACGGCGCGTACTGCATATACACGGACATTACATGCTGGCCTGCCGGAGCCAGCGCAGTATCCGTCAGCGAGGGAATGGCAGCTTCCAGGTACGGATGCGGAGAGAAGTTTCCGTACTTGGATTCATCGAACGCGCGCTCCAGATAATCAATCTCCGGGCCGATATGGATGCGTCCGCGCAGAGAATCCGCGCCGGCATCGCCGGTCAAAGCGGTGAACTTCGGCAGACCCGACAAGGCCAGGTTTACTTTGGCGACCGTCCCGCTCATACGGTAGTTCAGCAGCTTAGTCACGAAATCAGGCGTGAGGTGGGTGGGATCAACCAGCTTGAGTAGCGTGCGGCGTGGATCGGCGTTGGAGACAATTGCCTTCGCTCTGGTTGCTTCCCCGTTCTCGAGGACCACTCCGGTGGCGCTGCCATCTTTCACGCAAATCTCTTTGACCTCCGCTCCAGTGCGAATTTCCGCGCCCGCTTCCCTGGCCGCCGCGGTCATGGCTTGTGTGACTGCGCCCATTCCGCCCATAGCAAAGGTGGCTGAACCAGCCGGATGTGAATCGCCCGCCGCGCGAATGAGTAACACCAGGCTGCTGCCCGCCGACCACGGGCCCAGAGCGGTGCCGAATATTCCGCGTGCGGCGATGACTGCGCGCAGCAGTTCAGTCTCAAAGAACTCGGCCACCAGGTCCGCGACCGCCATCGGTCCCCAGCGCAGCACGCGATACATGTCCTTCTTGCCCAGCTTGCGGAGCGCGCGTCCGGTCTGGAGCATGGCCCACAAGTCCGCGCGGCTGGGATCGTCAATGTTAGGGGGCACGAGCTTCAGGGCTTCGCCAATGACCCGTCCGATCTTCTGCAAAGCTTCTTGAAACTCCGGATATTTGGCGGCGTCTTTCGGGGAGACCCTGCTGATCTCCTGCATGGCGCGTTTGTTGTCGTTATAAAGGACCAGAGCGCGGCCATCGGGCGAAAGCGCGGTGACGCCAACATCAGGCGTGACGAGCTTCAGTCCATGCCGCTCCAGCTTCATGTCCCGAATGACTTCGGGAAGCAGCGGCCCGGCGGAGTGTGTGAGCGTGGAGCAGCGGAAGCCGGGATGAAATTCTTCGGTAATCGCAGCGCCACCGGTTTGTGCGCGGCGCTCCAGCACCAGCGGCTTGAACCCGGCCTTGGCCAGATAGAACGCCGTCACCAGGCCATTGTGGCCGCCACCGATAATGATGACATCGCGCGTCATGGCCATAGATTTAAGACTGGCTGGCCCCCGCGTCTTTCAGGATTTCCAGCGCCGCCAGCCGTCCCGGTGCGCCCATGATGCCGCCGCCCGGATGCGTCGCCGACCCGCACATATAAAGGTTCCTGATGGGAGTACGGAACTGCGCGTATCCCGGCACGGGACGCAGAAAGAAAAGTTGCTCCAACGACAGCTCGCCTTGAAAGATGTTGCCTTCACTTAGCCCAAAGTCGCGTTCCAGATCGAGCGGCGTGAGGACCTGCTTATTAAGGATGATGTTCCTGATGTTGGGCGCGTATTCGGCGATGGTATCAATCACGTTGTTGCCGAAGGCTTCACGCTGGTCGTCCCAGTTCAATCCGGGGCGAAGTTTGTAAGGAGCGTACTGCACAAAGCACGACATCACGTGTTTGCCCGGCGGCGCGACGGAGGGATCCGTCAGTGACGGAATCACCATGTCTATATAAGGACGCCGGGAAAAGTTTCCGTACTTGGCGTCGTCATAAGCGCGTTCCATATACTCCACGCTGGGGGAGATGGAAATTGCTCCGCGCAGGTGAGCGCCTGGCCCGGGCAGGCACTTGAAGTCGGGCAAGGCATCGAGCGCGATGTTTACTTTGCCCGACGACCCGCGAAATTTGTACCGCTTGACGTCTTCAAGAAATTCCCCGGGAAGCAAGCTCTCTTCAATGAACTTGATGAAAGTGAGCCGTGGATCGACGCTGGATGAAATCACGTCGCCATAGATCTCGTCTCCGTTCTGGAGCGCCACGCCCTGGGCACGGTTGTTCTTGACGATGATCCTCGCAATCGGCGCTTCGGTGCGAATCTCCGCGCCAAATTCGCGGGCAGCGGCAGCAATGGCGTTGGAAATGGCCCCGGTGCCTCCACGGGAGAATCCCCAGGAGCGGAACGCGCCGTCAATTTCTCCCATGTAGTGGTGCAGCAGCACATACGCGGTCCCGGGCGACCGCACGCCAAGAAAAGTCCCGATAATTCCCGACGCAGACATCGTGGCCTTGAGCACGTCCGTCTCGAACCACTGGTCGAGGAATTCGACCGCGCTCATGGTCATCAACTGCACCTGGTTGTATTTGTCTTCCGGTGAGAGGCCTTGAAAACGGCGTCCCAGAAACAGCAGCTTCATCAATTCCCGCGGATTCAGAGTGCTGGGATCGGGCGGCACCATGCTCAGGATCGGCTTCACGAAACGGCACATGGCCTGCATGGCCTTGCCAAATTCCTCGTAAGCTTCGGCGTCGAGTTTTGAGTGACGGGCTATTTCGCGGCGCGTCTTGCCGTGATCGTTCAC
>Ga0210407_10000249_pt1 | contig 67446 bp, 59 predicted proteins | sample IncBWC27MmetaG_FD_150860 | JGI IMG/M metagenome (GOLD analysis project Ga0210407, IMG submission 150860) | Forest soil microbial communities from Barre Woods Harvard Forest LTER site, Petersham, Massachusetts, United States - Inc-BW-C-27-M | ecosystem: Environmental > Terrestrial > Soil >...
ATTCGCCCCACCACGTTGCTGGAAATCCTCGCCGGAGCAGGCGGGATAAGCGATGACGCTGGGAGCGTTGTAATCGTCACGCGCAATCCAGACGGTCCGGCAGCCCGTACCGCTGCGGCCTTAATCGGAGCGCGAGCGAATGGTAGCGGGGGCATCAACGCAAGTGCGGATGCCTCTTCCGCGGACGATCCCCTAGCACAAAATCCGCAAATCATCACCATTCGCTTGCAGAATCTGCTGGAATCCGGCGATTCAGCCTACAACATTGTAATTTACGGCGGCGACGTGATCTCCGTGCCGCGTGCCGGCATCGTCTATGTCACTGGCGCGGGCATCACGCAACCGGGCGGCTATGTACTGCAGAGCCACGGAGAGCAGATCACCGTCCTGAAAGCGGTTGCGCTGGCCCACGGTTTGACCGGCTTCGCAAAAGCGGACAGCGCTGTGATCATGCGCAACAATCCAGTTACCGGCCAAAAGGACGCGATCCCGGTGCGCATCGGACAGATCGAAAAGCAGAAAACGCAGGATGTCGCCATGAAGTCGAACGACATCCTTTATATTCCCGACAGTAAGGGCTTGAAAGTTCTGGCACGCGGCGCCGAAGCAGCCATCAGCATTGGTTCCTCCGTCGCCATCTACCGGACGGCTTACTAGGCGTCCGCAACCGTTCACGGAAATGGAAACGAAGGGGTAAATGGAAGAGCCATCCAGAATCGTGCCGAGCCTTCGCGACCGGAAACCCGGCGAAGCACTGACCGTGATTCCCGCGCCGTCCGTCCTGCCTTGGGATCAGGTACCGCGCGAACCTCACCTGCTCGACTACCTGATCATCCTGCGCAAACACCAGTGGCTGATCCTCACTTTTCTCCTGACCGTCGTGACGGTCGTCACCATCGCTTCCTTCAAGATGAAGCCGGTGTACACAGCGGCGGCACGCGTGGAGGTAGACAAGGAAGCTCAATCCATGCAACCTTTCCCCGACTCGAACGGCATCGGAGAATACGAAGACAGCGAAGCCTACATCGAGACACAAACCAAGATTCTGCAGAGCGAAACTCTCGCTCTGATGACGATCAAATCGCTGGACCTCGCTCGCTACCCCGAATTTGGCGGCTCCCCAAATTCCATCGCCTCGCAACACGCTGGTTCGTTTCCTACTCGGCCGGCCATACTCGGCGCTTTCCTAGGGCGTTTGGTCGTCAAGCGCGTACCTAACAGCCGCTTGATTGAGGTTCAGTTCGAAGCGGAAGATCCTCAGCTTTCGGCTCAGATCGTCAATGGCCACCTGCAGAATTACGTGGAGGAAAATTTCCGCAGCAAGTATGACGCGACCACTCAGGCTTCCAACTGGCTATCGGCGGAACTGGAAGAACTGCGCATCAAGGTGGAAAAATCGGAAGATGCGCGCATCGCGTATCAGCGCGAAAACCAAATCTGGCAGATTGACGAAAAGCAGGACATCACCTCCCAGAAGCTTGGCGATCTGAGTAAGGCGGTGACTGAGGCACAGACGGACGTCGCCCAAAAAGAAGCTCTTTATCGCATGGCGACTTCAGGGAACGTGGACGCGCTCCCCGCTGCCCGCAACAATGACGTGATTTCCAATCTACTGAAGCGGAAATCGGATCTCGATGAAGCCTACGCAGAAGCCCTTGATCAGTATGGGCCAAATTATCCGAAGGTTCTTCGGCTGCAAGCGCAGCAAAAGGAAGTCGGGCAAGGTCTCGCGAACGCGCGCAAAACAATGGTGGAGAGCGTCGAGGAGGAATTCAACACGGCGCGCAACCACGTGGAACTGCTGCAAGAAGCGTTGGACAGACAGAAGGCTGAGGCCAACGACCTCGCCGAGAAGCTCGTCCAATATCATATACTGCAGCACGATGCAGAATCGAATAAACAGCTCTATGATGGGCTGCTGCAAAAACTGAAAGAAGCGGGCATCACTGCGGGTCTGCGCTCCAGCAATATTCGCGTTGTTGATCCGGCGCTCGCGCCCGCCAGTCCGTCACGGCCGCAGAAGGCGCGCAACATCTTGCTTGCGGTTCTGGTCGGCCTGGTTGGCGGCATAGGTCTCGCGCTATTCCGCGAATATCTCGACAATACGGTGAAGTCGCCTGACGACATCGAAGCGCTGACCGGGCTTCCTTCGCTCGCCGTCGTGCCTTCGCTACCGGGGGTCCGCACCAACCCCAGCCGGTTCTCGCGGTTGGCACGCGAAGCCGCGCCGCAATCCGCTTCGGCGCCGCGCGTGGAACTCTTATCTTACATTCAGCCCAAATCGCAAATCTCCGAAGCCTTTCGCGCGCTGCGCACTTCCCTGTTGCTTTCGCAAGCGGATCATCCGCCGCAAGTAATTCTGGTCACCAGCGCATTGCCGCGTGAAGGGAAAACGACGGCGGCCGTGAACCTGGCCGTCACTCTCGCGCAGCTCGGCGACCGCACGCTCCTGATGGATTCCGACTTGCGCAAGCCCGGCATTCGTCGCGCGTTGAACTTGACCATCGGAAAAGAAGTCGGCCTCAGCTCCTATCTCGCCGGCGTTTCCACTCTGGATGAAGTCACAATCCCGCATCCGACTATCAATAATCTCGTGGCGCTCACCACCGGCCCGGTTCCGCCCAGCCCCGCCGACCTGCTTTCCTCGCACCGCATGCGCGAGGCAATCGTCGAACTACGCCACCGTTTCAAATTTATCGTGATTGATTCACCTCCTGTAATGGCCGCCACGGACGCTGTGATACTCTCCGCACTCACCGATGGCGTCCTACTGGTGGTGCGCAGCGGCGAAACTCCTAAGGAAGCCTTCACGCGCACGAGGGACTTGCTCGCAGCTGTGAAATGCCGCCTACTCGGCGTGATCTTGAACGCGGTCGATTCCAGCGCTCCTGATTATTACTATTCATACCGCTACTATCCGTACGCCTACGGTTACGGTTATGGCGAAGATGTGGGCAAGAGTCTCAGATTTCCAGCGGAGCCCGGGGAGTCACACGGGCCCTCTACCTAGAGGTGTCATCATGCGTTACCTTATAACCGGCGGCGCCGGATTTATCGGCTCTCATTTATCGGAAGCATTGCTGAATCGCGGCGACGAAGTTTTCGTTCTCGACGATCTTTCCACCGGCAGCGTGGGAAATATTCGCCACCTCAAAGCCAATCCCCGTTTTCATTACACTTTCGATTCGATCATGAACAAGCACTTGCTGGCCGAGCTAGTGGATGAATCAGACATAATTCTTCACCTGGCAGCCGCCGTGGGCGTCCGCCTGATTGTGGAAAGCCCGGTGCGCACCATCGAGACCAACGTGCACGGCACGCAGAACGTGCTGGACGCGGCTTCTAAGAAGAAAAAACTGGTTTTCACCGCTTCCACCTCGGAAGTCTACGGCAAGAGCGATAAGGTCCCGTTCCGTGAAGATGCCGACCTGGTTCTGGGACCTACCAGCAAAGGACGCTGGAGTTATGCCGCATCCAAGGCGCTGGACGAGTTCCTGGCGCTCTCCTTCTGGAAAGAAAAAAAACTGCCGGTAATCGTCACGCGTTTCTTCAACACGGTGGGACCGCGCCAGACGGGCCGCTACGGCATGGTGCTGCCCAATTTCGTGCGCCAGGCCCTCGCCGGCGAACCCATCACCGTGTTCGGCACGGGCCAGCAGTCGCGCTGCTTCTGCGACGTCCGCGACTGCGTGAGGGCTGTGCTGCTTTTGCTTGGCAACCCACAGGCGGTCGGTGAAGTCGTCAACATCGGCAGCACCGAGGAAATCTCCATCGAACAACTGGCGCTCTTGGTAAAGCAGCGCACCGGCAGCGACTCGCCGATCACGCATATCGCCTACGCGCAGGCGTACGAACCGGGATTCGAAGACATGCCGCGGCGCGTGCCGGCCCTGGAAAAACTGGAAGGGCTTACCGCCTTCCGCCCGTCCATTCCCCTGAACGAAGTTGTGGACGGCGTAATCGCCTACTTCCGCGGTCAGCAGGAAGCAGCCATGGCAAAGAACGTCACTGCCGGCGCCGCCGAGGGCCGGGCCGTCGCGGGGCTATCCGCAGATTGATATTTCGTGGTCCGGGCGGGCGCGCGTCCGGAAAATTGCGTGGAGCAAACATCACTTCGGAAGCATGAGCACTATGCCAACAACAAACCCGGTCGCCGGTGCCAGCCCGCGGTTGGCCGGGGGTGCCTCTGTCCCGCCTATTGATGCTGCCGGCAAGAATCGCACCAGCACCACGCTCTCAGTAATCGTACCCGCCTACAACGAACAGTATTTGATCGAAGCAAGCCTGCAGTCGCTGGTGGTTCTAGACGAATCGCCGCGTTTGCAGCGCGTCACCGTGATCGTGGTGGATGATTGCTCGACGGATGGCACCGCCGAAGCCACTCGCCGCTTTCAGGCGCATCTGGAATCCAGCGAGGAGTTTAAGAAATTCAATTGGGTCTTTCTGCGCCATGAAAAGAACATGGGCAAGGGCGCGGCCATTCGCAGCGCGCTCGCACACGTGAATACCCATGTAGTGGTGATTCACGATGCGGACCTGGAATATCATCCGCGCGACCTGCTGCAAATGGTGGACCTGTTCCTTTACGAAGACGCGGACGCCGTGTTCGGCTCGCGATTCATGCCCGGCGGTTACAAACGCGCGCTGTTTTTCCGTCACGCGATGGGCAATAAATTGCTGACGCTATTGTGCGACTTGGTCTGCGATCTGAATCTCACGGACATGGAAACCTGTTACAAAATGGTGCGCGCGGATTTGCTCAAAAGCATTCCGCTGCAAAGTTCCACGTTCGACGTTGAACCGGAGCTCGCGATCAAACTGGCCAAGCGCGGCAGCCGCATTTTTGAAGTGCCCATCAGCTACTCCGGCAGAACCTACGCCGAAGGCAAGAAGATCAATTGGAAAGATGGCGTGCGCGCGCTATGGGCCATTTTCCGCTACGCCGCGTCCGACAAGATTTATGCCGCCGACGGGCATGGCGGAGAAATCCTGCTGCGCCTGAACCGCGCGCCGCGCTTCTCGCGCTGGATGGCAGACGTGATCCGACCGTACACGGGAAGCCGCGTGCTGGAAATTGGAGCGGGAATCGGCAACCTCACAATGCACTTGGTCCCACGCGAAGTCTATTGGGCCACCGACCTCAATCCTGAGTATCTCGGCACGCTGCAAAGGCTGCGCACGAATCGGCCATACCTGCGCATCGCCCATGTGGATGCCACCGATGCCAGCTCGTTTCCCACAGGACAGTCATTCAACACCGTGATTTTCCTGAACGTGCTCGAGCATCTCGCCGATGATGCCGGCGCGTTGCGCAACGTTTACGCCGCGCTGGATAAGGGTGGAACCGCCGTGGTGCTGGTTCCCAGCGGCCCGAAGCTGTTCGGCACGCTGGACGAAGTACTGGGACATTACCGGCGCTACACGGAGAAACAACTCATCGAAGTGGGACAAGCCGCGGGCTTCACGGTCGAGCGGATGCTCAAATTCAATCGCACCGGCGTGATTGCCTGGTGGCTCAACGGAAAAATCCTGCGCCGAAGAACTTTCGGGCTGGCGCAAATTCGCTTATTGAACTTGCTGACGCCGCTCTTCCGCGTGCTCGATCCGTGGCTGCCCCTTCCGCCTCTTTCTTTGATCGCAATATTCCGGAAAGAAGATGGCTCCTCCGCGCAGCCGGGGCTTGCAAATGCCGGTGCCCCCGATGCGCATCGCGAGACGTAGCGCAGGTGTCGAACGCTGGAGTCACAAAATCGGCATGCCGCACGACAGGCCAAGGAAACGCACTCTAATTTGTTCACGAATCACAAATACGAAAAGATTCTGGCGCTTATTTTTATCTGCACGCTTCCCCTGGTCAATCCCTGGGTGCGGGGCGACGGCGTGGGCTATTACGCCTTCGCGCGTGCACCGCTGATCGAGCACCGCCTCGATTTCCGGCAGGACTGGCTGCGCGCGAATTCCAGTTTCCGCATGGGGCGCATTGACGATCACAATCAGATCTTGCCCAGCGAGTTCACTTCCACAGGCCACGTTGATAATCATTTCTCGGTTGGTCCGGCAATCCTCTGGTCCCCGTTCTTGCTGGCGGCTCATGGAGTCGTCAAAATCAATCACCTCCTCGGCGGAAATATACCCGCGGACGGATTTTCGTTTCCGTACATATTCGCCGCGGCCATCGCCACCGCTCTCTACGGTTTCCTGGGAATTCTGATCTCTTTTGAGATCGCCAAGATATATCTTCCCGAACGCTGGGCATTCCTGGGAAGCTTGGGCATCTGGTTTGCCAGCCCCCTGCCGGTCTATATGTATTTCAATCCTTCCTGGTCCCATACTCACTCCGCGTTCACGGTGGCGCTGTTCTTCTGGTATTGGGACCGCACTCGCGCCGATCGCACCTGGACGCAATGGCTGGTCCTCGGCTTGATCTCTGGCCTGATGATGGACGTTTATTACGTCTGCGCGGTTCTGTTGATCGTGCCGCTCGGTGAATCGGTGGCCGGCTACTGGCAGGGACTCCGGTCGCGGCAACTGTCAGCGGTGGGGCGTTTATTTCTCCAGAATGTACTGTTCGCGTTGACGACATTTCTGGCCTTCTTGCCCGTGCTCATCGTGAAAAAAATAATTTACGGCAACTATCTGGAATTCGGCTACGGCCCGCACTGGATTTTCACCTCACCCGCGCTCTTGAAAGTGTGCTTTTCTTCCGAGCATGGCCTCTTCAGTTGGACGCCCGTAATGCTCCTCGCGGTCGTTGGGCTGGTTCTTTTGCAATATCGCGATCGCGCACTGAGCCTGTATTTCGTGCTGGCCTTCGCGACGTATCTCTACACCATCGGATGTTACGAAGACTGGGCGGGTATTTCTTCCTTCGGCAATCGCTTCTTTATTTCGCTGACGCCGCTATTCATTTTGGGCTTGGCTTCGTTCTTCGACTGGCTCGCCGAGGCGCTGCAAGAGCGGCGCGCGGCCATTTTGACTGCATCCATCACCACGGCTTTGATCACCTGGAATATGGGGCTGATCTTCCAGTGGGGCACGCACCTGATACCGGCTCGCGGACCGATTTCCTGGCATGATGCCGCTTACAATCAGGTGGCCGTCGTTCCGGTGCGGGCCGCGCGCACGCTGGAAAGCTATCTGACCGCCAGGAAGCAAATGATGGGACGCATCGAACAGCAGGACGTCGAACGCCTCAAGTCCACGCAACCCGCGGTTCCCGGATCTCCGCAATGAGCGCAACCACGCAGCCTACGGCGCTTCCGCATCCGCCGGTTCCGGTCTTGCGCATCACCCCGCCGACTCGTTGGTGGGTGGTGTCGTTCGCTGAATTGTGGGATTTTCGCGAGCTGGTCTATTTCTTCGTCTGGCGCGATGTGAAAATCCGTTACAAACAAACAGCCATCGGCGCAGCTTGGGCCGTGCTCCAACCCCTTTTGATGATGCTGATTTTCAGCCTGTTTTTTGGCAAGCTCGGCAATCTCGGCTCTGACGGCCTGCCGTATCCCATTTTTTATTACAGTGCGCTGCTGCCCTGGATGTATTTTGCCGCCGCGCTGCAGAATTCCACCAACACCATCGTGGAAAACCAGCGCCTGATCACCAAAGTTTATTTCCCGCGCCTGGCTTTGCCGCTTTCTTCCGTGCTCTCTGGACTCGTGGATTTCGGGGTCTCGTTTTTGATGTTCGTCGTGCTGATGATCTACTACCGCATTCATCCCACCGTGGCCCTAGTCTGGTTTCCCGCATTTCTGCTGCTGGCCATTCTGCTGGCGCTGGGCGTGGGCCTGTGGCTTTCCGCGATGAATGCCATTTACCGCGACGTACGCTACGTGCTCCCGTTCCTGGTGCAATTCTGGCTATTCGCTTCGCCGGTGGTGTACCCCAGCTCGCGCGTGCCGGTGAAATGGCGCTGGCTCTACGGGCTGAACCCGATGGCCGGAGTGATCGAAGGATTTCGCTGGTCGCTTACCGGTCGCGGCAACCCGCCGGGGCATCTGCTCTATGTTTCCGCCGCCATGGTGGTGATCGTACTCGTAAGCGGTGTGGCGTATTTTCAGAAAATGGAAACAACCATGGCGGACGTGGCCTAGATAATGACCGAAACTGTCATTCACGTCGAAGGATTGGGCAAACGCTATCGCGTTGGCGAGCGCGAGCGCTATTTCGCCCTGCGCGATGTCATCACACGCGCGTTGCGGGCCCCCTTCGAACGCAATGGTGCTCGCCGCCCCGTGGATTATCTCTGGGCGCTGCGCGATGTCTTTCTCGATGTAAAGCAGGGCGAAGTCGTGGGACTGATCGGCCGCAACGGCGCCGGAAAGACCACACTGCTCAAGCTGCTCTCGCGCATCACCCGACCCACTGCCGGATTCGCCGAGCTTCGCGGACGCGTCGGCAGCCTGCTGGAAGTGGGCACTGGATTTCATCCAGAACTGACAGGCCGCGAGAACATCTACCTCAGCGGCGCGATCCTTGGCATGCGCAAACGCGAAATCGAGCGGAAGAAAGACGCCATCGTGGCCTTCGCGGAGGTCGAGCGTTTTCTCGATACGCCGCTCAAGCACTACAGCACGGGAATGCAAATGCGACTGGCGTTCGCGGTGGCCGCGCACCTGGAGCCAGAGATTTTGCTGGTGGACGAAGTGCTCGCCGTCGGCGATATCGAGTTCCAAAAAAAATGTCTCGGCAAGATGCAGGGCATATCGAAGAGCGGCCGGACGATAGTTTTTGTCAGCCATCAGATGAATCAAATTCGCCGCCTCTGCGAGCGCGTAATCTGGATCGACTCTGGACAACTCCGGCTGGATGGTTCCGCTTCATCCGTGCTAGGAGCATACGAAGAGAGCACGATCACCAGCCCGACTGTTACATCCAATGCAGGTCGTGGAACGAGATTTGTTTCATGGGAAGTTTTGGAACCAAGAGGGGATAGCCCATACACCGCAACGACCGGAACGGGAAAAGTAACTCTGAAAGTGGCGCTTGAGGTTTCCGATCCAATAGTCCGTGGACTTGCTGGTGCGTATATTTACGACGCGAGCTCGCGACTCCTCGCAGGATGGTCAAAGGAGGGATTTCGGGTTGACGAAGGTACTCATGAGGTTTTGCTTCAGTTTCCGTACCTGCCTTTGAAGCCTGGAGTCTACGACTTGCATCTCTGTATATACGATGATCGGGAGCAGAAGGATTATTGGCGGGCTGTGCCTTCGTTCGTCATCGGTGGCGTGCCTGTAACTCACTTTATGGATGAGTGGGCGGGCTTCCTGAACATCCCGTGTGACATGGAATTTCGCCGGAAGAGAATTCGATGACGCTTTCTCCGCCGAGGATGGAAGCTTCGGTTGTCGAACAGCAAAAACTCGGAGCTGAAACTGAATGTGCGCCTGCTTCACCCAGGGATTGGCTTGTCGCTCAAGTCGCAATCCGCCTAGGACGACTCAACCGCTTTGACTTAGTTCTACGTGCCCGTCGGCAAGCGGTTTCGCTGTTGGCCCGTGAAGGCTTCACTGCCCTAGCTAAGTTCCCGATGGGCATTGAATTGTACTTGCCGTGTTGGGACAACGGTCTCGCGGGCGCGCTTCTCGCCCGACATGTGTTCGAGCCGATGCCCGTGTCTATTTTCCAGAGCGTAGTTCGACCTGGAGCTGTAGTTATCGATGGCGGAGCCCATGTTGGTTTTTATGCGATTCTGGCCGCAAAACTTATGCAGGGACGTGGCACGATAATAGCGTTTGAGCCCGATCCCCGAAATTTTCTGATCCTGCAGCGAAACATAGCGCGGAACGAGGTGCAATCGACGATTCGTGCCGAGTGCACAGCGCTAAGCGATTTCGATGGTGCGGCTGAAATGTGGATCGCTGACGACATTAGTACATGCGGTAGCCTGGTGAACATGGATTTGGCTTCACATCGCAGCATCCCTATCCAATCAACTTGTTTGGATTCTTACCTCTCGACTACGGAGATATCTAAGATCGATCTCCTAAAGCTCGATTTGGAGGGAGCCGAACCAATATGTCTGAGAGGAGCTCGAAGAGCGGTCAAGCTAGCCAACTTTCTGTTGTTTGAATTAAATGCTCCGCGACTCAAGGCTCAGGGGCTTGTGCCGCAGGACGTGCTGCGAGAGTTCCTGGTATCGGGTTGCTTCACCGAAGCGATCTTGTTCGATGAAATCCGTCAACGCGCAGTCAGGTGGAATAGCGGGCCTGAGCTTAGTTCGCTTTTAGAGGCTGCGGGATTTGTTAATGTGCTGCTCTCGAAACAGAAAGAGGTCGTTTCGCTAGATGCATCAGGCGCATGACCGACGCCCGGCGTGAATCTCGCGATTGTCGTCCTGCCAGCCCGCGCGACTGGATAGCCGCGCAGGTCCAGGTGCGATTTGGACGGCTTAACCGTCTTGCTGCCCTTCGTGGGGCTCGAGGCACGGCGGTTCGTCTTCTGGCTCGCGAAGGGACGGCGATACTCTTTTTGACCCCTCACGGATTCAAGATCTTTCTGCCGGCTACATACACGAGCCTCATCATCACGGCTCTTGATCGCGCCCTAATCCATCCGGCTGTCTTGGAATTATCTCGACGGGTCATTCGCACGGGTGACGTCGTGGTTGACGGTGGTAGCGACATACGCTTCTTTGCGCCGTTCGCTGCCAGTTTGCTTGTAGGAAAGGGGCGAATGTTCGCGTTTGAACCCGACGCGCAATCTTTCTTATTGCTCAATCGCAATGTCGAAAGCAACGAGCTAATAAGCCCGGTTCAGCTGGAAGAACAAGCCCTCACCGATCCGAGCGGGTCATTTGAGTTCTCGGTTTCGGTTCAAGAACCTATGCTGAGCAGCCTAGTGACGAGAACGGATGTTGATATACAGGTGATCCGCGTTCAGGGAACGCGTCTGGACGATTACTTTGAGAAGATTGGGGTTAAGAAGGCGGACGCAATGAAACTCGACTTCGAAGGGGTAGAACCCCGAGGCTCTAGCCGGCATGACCTCGATTCTGGCTTCGGCGCGACTGATCATTTTTGAGGTAAACGAGCCGCAACTCGCGGCGATCGGAGTGGATCCCATCGTCCTTAGCACTGAGACCGCTGCGAGAATGACGTTCGAAACGATTTTGTTCATTGACGAGCGCACCGATCAGGTCTGCGAATGGGAGCCGGACAAATTCAGAGAGGCACTTCGCGCGGAGAAGTATGTTAACGTTCTATGCGCTAAAAGGGGGCGCTGTTAGTCCGCTGCCCTAAGCGGATTCTCATCCTGACTTGGGACCTCAAGGGCCTGACAAAGCTAGGCAGAAGATGACCGACCCCCAGAAAAACCTCCCTTCCGTATCCGTTGTGGTGCCGACTCGGGGACGACCCGGATTCCTTCGGAATTGTCTCGAAAGCCTAATCAGGCTCGATTACCCGCACGAACAATATGAAATCACAGTGATAGAGGACGGCAGCGAGAGCGGAGAGAAGGAAACGTCAGAAATTGCCCGGCTATCGCCCGTTCCGGTGCAGTACCTCCGCATCCCGCACAGTGGAGCAGCAACAGCAAGAAACGTAGGCGTTAGCCGCTCCTCAAAGGACATCGTTGCCTTCATTGATGACGACGCAACGGCGATCCCCGAGTGGCTTACACGCTTAGTGAGCGCGCTAAGTTCCACCGGTGTAGGCGGAGCCGGAGGCCGCGTGTCGCCGGACTATCCGGAACCGGTCCTTGAGGCAGAAATGCTGCCTGGGGGAGAAATGAAATGGTCGGGCTACAATTCGGCTCCGCCCGGGTTACAAGAAGTGGACCACTTGCCCGGAGGCAATATGGCGTTCTGGCGCAAAGCTCTCGTGGAGGTTGGAGGGCTCGACGCTGAATACACACGAAGAGGTTCCTGGAGGGAAGACACGGACCTTTGCGTCAGGCTGCGTCACAAAGGCTACCGGCTTATTTATGACGGAGGAGCTCGAATCAGCCATCGTGCGGTGCGATGGATCGGCGCCTCTGAAAGATTCCGTCCGGGACTCGTCTGGGCGATGACGCGAGACGATGCGTATTTTCGAGTAAAGAACTATGGGTGGAGCGGCGTAACGGGAACAATTCGGGAAGCGGCAAAGAACATCAAAGATCGGATTGTTTACGGCAGCGCAAATTTTCTTCTGATTTCAGTTCACCTGGTCGCTTGGCTACCGGGCGTGATTCACGGACTGCGGAGAAAGAACGATCCGCAGGGATCATTGAGGCCGGAATGAAAGTTCTTTTCATTGCGCAGCCGTTTCCGTATCCGCCGAACACAGGTTCACGGAATCTGATTTTTCACTGGCTCGAAGCGGCAACCCGCGCCCACGACGTCCACTTGCTCTGGATTGGCGATCCTGCGGATGGGAAAGATCGCATTCCAGAGCTACCCGGTATCAAGATCGATTCGATCACAGCGATACCGGGCATGAGATTAGTCGCACGTGTTCGACGCCTTGCTACAGCGCTTGCGTTGGGCATACCGCCGACGTCGTTAATCGGTATGACTCGTCTAGCTCGCAGCGAAATGCTGCGACGTGTTCGAGGGCGCCGGTACGACGTGATTGTTCTGACAGAGAATGTCGTCGCAGGCTACGCTCCCATCTTTTCCCCCTACGCACCTGTGGTTCTTTTTAAGCATTCCGTTCAAGCGGTGGATGCAAGGGACGCACGCCGCAATCGCGGCATGCATCATCTGCGCTGGATGCTCGAAGAGTGGATGGTGCACCGATTCGAGTCAAGAACATATCGTGCAGCAACCGTGGTGTGCACCGTCAATGCGGAGGATCGTGTCGAGCTGGCGCGTCGATACGGGCTTGCTCGAGCCGCCGAGATAACACCGATTGGCGTCGATCATTCAAAATTTCCGAAGCGCGAAAAAGACCCAAGCGGGTGGGTGATCGGCTTTTTTGGAAACATGTCCTGGGGTGCGAATGTCGACGCAGCCGAATGGTTCGTCGATCAGATCCTCCCGATCGTATGGCGAAAATTACCAGCAGCGCAGTTTCGAATCATCGGACCTGGCAGCGACCAAGTTGCGCGAGGAAATCGTGATCCACGCATCGTTCGTCTTCGCTCGTCACACATACCGGATGTCATGAGAGACGCCACGATCGGCGTCGTACCTGTCATTTCCGGCACCGGGGTTCGACTGAAATTGCTTGAGATGCTCAGCCTGGGAGTGCCGGTCGTGACCACCTCCCTTGGGGCGCTGGGAACCGGCTGCGTCCATCGAGAGCACGCGTTGATCGCAGACGATGCCGATACCTTTGCAAGCTCGGTTGTGACTCTTCTCGATGACGCAGGACTGAGGAAAACATTGATCCAGGCGGGGCACAAATTGATTCAAAGACACTCTTGGGAGAGTTTCTACCCACAAATTTTGGCCGTATTCGAGAAGGCTGTTTCCATGCACCGCAGAGGGACCGCGGACGTTGGAACTGCTGCGACACAGGAGGCATCATGAGGGCCCTTATTACAGGTGGAATCGGTTTTATCGGCACGAATCTTGCGGATCGTTATTTGCGCGACGGCCACGAAGTCGTCCTGTTTGACAACATTGGGCGCGCGGGTGTCCGAGAGAATCTCAATTGGCTTCGAGCAAAACATCGCGACCGGATTGAGTTCATCGAGGGTGACACGCGGGACTTTGTCGCCATAGAGAAAGCCATGCGAGGGGCGGGCGTCGTGTTTCATCTTGCCGCCCAAGTAGCGGTGACCACATCCATCGCGAATCCGCAGGAGGATTTTTCGATCAACGCACAGGGGACTCTAAATGTCCTCGAAGCAGCGCGGCAGCAAAAACCTATGCCCGTGGTCCTCTACACGTCGACGAACAAGGTGTACGGCGCGGTGGACCATCTGCGCGTCGTTGAACGCGCGACGCGCTACGAATTCGAGGATCTTCCCGATGGCGTGTCTGAGAGTTGTCCGCTCGACTTTCATTCACCGTACGGCTGTTCAAAGGGCACGGCCGATCAGTACGTTCGTGACTACCATCGCATCTATGGACTGCCCTCGATCGTCTTTCGCATGTCTTGCATCTACGGACCGCACCAGTTTGGTACCGAAGACCAAGGATGGGTCGCGCACTTCGCATTAACTGGCTTGCGGGGAGGGGACCTCACAATTTATGGCGATGGTAAACAGGTGCGTGACCTACTTTACGTGGACGATCTCGTGGAGTTGATGACAGGCGCTTGTGCGAATATCAAACGTACTGCAGGCCAGGTGTACAATGTCGGAGGCGGCCCGAGTCATACGACGTCTGTCTGGGCTGAGCTTCAACACCCGCTGAAAGACATTCTCGGGAAGCTGCCGCCGGTTGAGTATCGCGAGTTTCGCCCCGGAGACCAAAGAATCTACGTGAGCGATATCCATAAAGCGGAACAACATATGAATTGGCGGCCTCGCGTGGGTGTCGTGGAAGGGCTGCGACGGATGGTTGAAGCGTGGGGAAAAGATCAGAGGGCGGCTCTGGCACGATAATGGATTGTCTGCTCGCAGGTTACCACCAGGATTTCCTCAGGAGACGGGCAAAATAAAGAATGTCCGACGCATCATCATCTCTAGCGTATGACTCTGCCAATCCGGCGAAATGGATCGCCGTGCTCGGGCGGCAGGACGAGCCAACGGACGGCGTCGAAGACTACTGCTTATTCCTGGGGAGGGCGCTTGCTTCGCAAGGGATTGAGCTAGAGCAAGTACGCGTTCCGTGGAGCAAACTAGGCTGGATTGGCGCGTTGCGACGGCTCTCTCGCGAGAGTTCTGCCTGGCGCGGGAAATGGGTCCTCTTGCAGTACACGACTTTTATGTGGTCGCGGCGCGGTTTTCCGTTAGGGGCAGTCGTGGCGATGGCGATTCTTCGACGCTGCGGAGCGCGAGTGGCGATCGTGTTTCACGAAGCCTGCCGGCAAGGGGGCCCGCGCTGGATCGATCGTCTGCGTGGCGCCTGCCAGGATGGGGTCATCCAGAAACTTCACCGAGGCGCAGTCAAGAGCATCTTTACCGTACCGCTCGAGACGGTTGCGTGGCTCCCGAGAGGAGAAAACAAGGCGGCGCACATTTCCATCGGGGCGAACATCCCGGAGTGTGTGAATCGTCGGGCCGCACCGACACTTGCGAGCGAACAGAAAACCGTGATCGTTTTTGGAGTCACGGGTGCTCCGGAGATGACGCGGGAAGTCGAACAGATTGTCACCGTAATGCGGGAGGCCAGCGAGAAACTCGGGAAGTTGCGCCTGGTTGCTGTTGGCCGGGGTTCAGTAGAAGCACAGGAGCTATTTGGGGAAGCCTTCGAGGGGTCTGACGTCGAGGTCGTCGTCCGAGGGGTCTTGCCGGCGGCAGAAATCGCGCGCGAATTCGAATCTGCGGATGTCATGCTTTTCGTCCGCGGTGCCATCACACCTCAACGAGGCAGTGCGATCGCAGGGATTGCTTGCGGGGTTCCCATCGTGGGATATCGGAACGGCGAAATCAGCGGGCCTCTCATGGAAGCCGGCATCGAATGGTCGTCCCAACAGGATCGCGAGAGCCTCACTCGCGGTCTCGTCAGAGTTTTAAGCGATCCTCGTCGTTGGACGGAACTGCACGAGCGAAATCTCGAGGCGCAGAGGAACTGTTTTTCATGGGCCACGATTGCGGAGCAATTCTGCAGGGTATTACAAGCCCGCGGAGCGAACACTTGAATCGTAAGGCGCTAGATACATTTGCGTGTCTCAAATGCGGCGGGTCGTTGCGAATTGCTTCCGTCGCTTCGGGAGACGTGCCGACAGGCGAAATTGTCGAAGGCGTTCTCCAATGCGAATCGTGTAACGCAGAGGTCTCGGTCGTTCGAGGGATCCCCCGATTCGTGCCCTCCGAGTCCTACGCATCCTCGTTTGGATTTCAGTGGAATCGCTTCGACCGGCTTCAGGTCGATAGCGTCATGCACAACGACTTAAGCCGCGATCGCTTTTACGCAACCACAGGTTGGCCATCGTCTCTCACAGGGGAGCGCATCCTAGAAGCAGGATGCGGAACCGGGCGATTTACAGAATTAGTTATTGAAACTGGCGCCGAGGTACTCTCATTCGATCTAAGCACCGCTGTCGAGGCAGCGGGTCGGAATACCCATGGTAGAGCGAATGCTACCGTATTTCAGGCGAGCATTTACGAACTGCCTCTGCGCAAGGGCGCGTTCGACAAGATTTTCTGCCTGGGCGTCTTGCAGCATTGCCCAGATGTTGAGGGAGCCTTTCGAAGCATGCTTCCTTTTCTCCGGCCCGGTGGAGAGATCGTGATCGACGTCTATGAAAAGCCAAAGGGGTTTCCACCGCTCAAGTATCTGGCGCGACCGTTCCTGCGGCCACTGGGGACTGAGGGGATCTATCGGCTACTATCTTGCACGATTCCGCCGGCCTTTGAACTGAAGAAGGCGCTGCACCAGATTCCCGTCGTCGGTCCGCAGATCGGTAGACTGATTCCGATTGGACCCATCTCACACGCGCCTCGGCTAAACTATACGGACGAAGAATTGAAGCAGGTGAAGATTCTTAGCGCCCTCGACATGCTGTCTCCTGTATATGACCAGCCGCAACAAATTGAAGACGTTCGTCGATGGTTCGAGAAGGCGGGACTCGTCGAGGTGCAGCTTAAGCACGGTTATAATGGCATCAACGCCAAAGGCAAACGTCCAAACTGAAATCGGGATCACACGATGTCATCCAATGACGTTAGAGGCACGATTCAGCGGCCGATTCGCGCACTCTTCGTCGGCACGCATCCCGTGCAATACTCCGCGCCGATCTTTCGCCGTCTCGCAGAACACCCTCAACTCGAGATTCAGGTGGCGTACTGCAGCATGCAGGGAGCAGAGCCGAGGCTGGATCCCGGGTTCGGGATCGATGTGAAGTGGGACGTGCCCCTTCTCGATGGTTACGCGTGGGTTTCGTTGCCGAATTGCTCACCAGTAGCGAAGGCGGATTCGTTTTTCGGTCTAATCAACCCGGGAATCTGGACCCTGATTTCAGACGGCAAGTTCGACGCGGTCGTCTTATTTACAGGCTATGTGCGTGCATCGTTCTGGATTGCGCTTGCCGCTGCCAAATGGAAGCGTGTTCCCGTTTTTTTTGGGACCGACGCGCACGAACTGGCGCCACGTGACCACAAAGACTGGAAGGTATGGGTTAAAAAGTGGCTATGGCCGAGACTCTTTGGGCTTGCCGACGGGGTGTTGGCTCCCTCGAGTGGCACTGCTGCACTGATGCGTTCTCTGGGAATCCCAGAGGATCGCATCGCTGTAACCCCGTATTGCGTGGATAACGATTGGTGGATCGAACAGTCCGCCAAAGTCGACCGCCGAGCGGTGCGCGCACGCTGGGACGTGCCGGATGACGCTCTCATTGTCCTTTTTTGTGCGAAGCTGCAGCCGTGGAAACGGCCCCAGGATCTTCTTCGTGCCTTCGCGCAGGTGGTCGACTTCAATGCGTACTTGGTGTTTGCCGGAGAGGGGCCGCTGAGGTCCGATCTCGAATCTGAGTCGCGTTCGCTCGGAATCACTGACAAGGTTCGTTTCCTCGGATTCGTGAATCAAAGCGGGTTGCCGGAGACATACACGGCGTCGGACATCTTCGTGCTGCCATCTGAACACGAGCCTTTCGGCGTTGTGGTGAACGAAGCCATGCTGTGCCTCTGCCCAGTGATCGTGAGCGACCGGGTGGGCGCCGGCTTTGATCTAGTGCGCGATGCGGAAACTGGTTTCGTTTTTGCCATGGGGGATGTCATGGGCCTTGCCGCCGTGCTTAAGCGCGCGTTGAGCGATCGCCAGCGCTTGCGACAGATGGGGGAAGCATCTCGGTCTAGGATGGCGCACTGGTCCCCACCGGATAACGTGGCCGCATTCGTTCAACTATTCACAAGGACTACAGGAATCAATGCCGAACCGGCTGTGGCGGAACATTCATGAGAGCAGCGAATTCGAAACTCAAGATCCTGATCTATGGGGAATATTTTCTGCCCGTCGTCGGAGGCGTACAGACGTCGATGAACCTCCTCGCAAGAGGACTCGTCGAGTGGAATTTACGGCCCGACAGAGACAACCTAGAAAGTGAATTCACCGTGACGGTTGTGATCGGTACTGCGGCCGATGGAATGGATGACTCGGTGTTTCCGTACCGTGTCGTCCGTCGGCCGGGATTTTGGCGATTGGCAAGTCTGATTCGCGATGCGGACGTGATTCACATTGCAGGGCCCTGCCTGCTCCCTATGACAATTGGCTGGCTGATCGGCAAGCCGGTTGTGGTTGAGCACCACGGATATCAAGCGATCTGTCCAAACGGCTTGCTCTTTCAGCAGCCCGTCGAAAGAGTCTGTCCGGGCCACTTTGTCCGGAGCGACTATGGAGAATGTCTGCGCTGTTGTTCCGTGACCGAAGGACAGGCACGCGGACTCCGTTCCCTCCTGCTGACGTTTTCGCGCTATTGGCTCAGCAAGCGGGTGGCGGCCAACATAGCGATCACGAACTACGTCGCGACAAGGTTGGCTCTCCCGCGAACCCACACTGTCTACTACGGAATCGAAGTCCAGGACTCGAACGGTACGGTAGGGGCGCCCCCGCCATTGAGTCGTCTTAGGATTGCGTACGTCGGCCGCCTAGTACCGGAGAAGGGCCTACCGGTTCTTCTGCAAGCGACCAAGCTTCTTAAGAACGCGGGCGCCTCTTTCGAGGTGAAACTCATCGGAGACGGGCCGGCGCGCAGCGGACTCGAAAAACTCGCTGAGACCCTGGACGTGAAAGGTCTCGTCCAATTCACCGGTGACTTAAGAGATTCCGATCTTGCTCAAGCGGTACGCGATGTCGCCGTTGTCGTGATGCCGTCGGTGTGGGAAGAAACGGCAGGCTTATCCGCCATCGAACACATGATGCGAGGTCGAGTTGTAATTGCGGCCGACATAGGCGGTCTCAGCGAAGTGGTCGGCGAAGCCGGCTTGAAGTTTGCTCCCGGTGATTCACAGGCCCTTGCTGCATGCATCTGGAAGGTGATCGATAATCCAACCCTTGCGATATCGTTGGGTTTGATGGCGCGGCAGCGCGCGGCACGACTGTTCAAACTACGTAGTATGATTGACGGGCACGTTTCCCTTTATCGCGCAGTGGGACTCGGCGAAATGCAATAGCACGGTACAGAAAGTATCGCGCGACAATAGGAATCTAGAGGTTTCGGACTATGCTCCACTCCCGCATCCCCGCAATGAGGAATCAAGCCCTAATTGGCATCAGCGTGCTCCTGCTTGGTTTGTGGGCGGCCTGGCAAATCGGCGGGAAGATAGCTGCTGGAGACGTACGGTCACTTCTGTTTGCAACTATGGGATTTGCGGCTTGCGCCGTGGCCGTTGCGATCTTGCGGAATTGGCGCTCTGGGTTCTACCTCTTCCTTGTCTGGCTCTTGTTCGAAGACTTGGCACGCAAGTACATGGGCAACGGCACAGCCCTCTTTTTTGGAAAGGACATTCTGGTTGGGCTCGTTTATGTTTCGTTTTTCGTTGCCCTTCGCCGACGCAAAGAGAGGGTTCCCCAGCCACGTTTCCTTTTTCTGCTCGCTCTGTTCGTTTGGCTGGCGGCAGCACAAGTCTTCAATCCTTACTCCCCAAGCGTTCTGTACGGTATATTGGGTTTCAAATTATACTTCTATTATGTTCCGCTAATGTTCGTGGGATACGCCTTTGTGCAGAACGAGGAAGTCTTGCGGAAATTTCTCGTCGTCAATGGTTTACTGGCTGGAATAATTTCGCTGCTGGGAATTATCCAAGCGATTCTGGGCAATAGCTTCCTGAATCCGGCGCACCTGGCTCCCGAATTGGAGGATTTGGGAAATCTATACAAGACGAGCCCGTTGACGGGTCAGCTTGTGTCCCTTCCAGATTCCGTTTTCGTGAGCGCTGGCCGCTATGGATTGTACTTGATCTTTGCGACGATTCTCATGATAGGAGCGGCTGGTTACCTGGTCTTGTACACAACAAGGAGTCGAAAGTTGATTTTTGCGGTTATTGGGTTGGTGGGAGGGGGCGTACTTTTAAACGGCTCGCGGGGCGCGGTTATGTATTCAGTTGCGAGCGCTCTGGTACTGAGCTTGGCATTTGTTTGGGGTGCCCCCTGGCGTCATCGAGAGGCACACCGAACTCTAAAAGCTATTCGCCGTTCCTTCAGCATAGCGGTTCTAGTGCTGGCCGCGATCATACTGGTCTTTCCGGACGAGGCGGGGTCTCGCATCGCGCTCTATGCTGAAACGCTGTTGCCAAACAGCTCGGCTTACGAAGTTAACTATCGAGCCTGGGATTACCCGATCAACAACCTTCTCTCTGTCTTTGATGGGCCTCACTGGATGCTTGGTAATGGCACTGGAACAGCCTCTCTAGGCACACAGTACGTCAGCAAGCTCATTGGGCAACGTCCCCCGCAGATTGGAGTCGAAGAGGGATACGGGTCGTTGATCGTCGAGATGGGAATCGTTGCGCCGTTTCTTTGGATTCTATGGACGGCCGGACTCCTGGTTGACTCATGGAAGGTGGTCAACGAGTTGCGTGGGACGCGTTTTTTCCCGATCGCAATCGCAATTTTTTGGTATGCACTTCTTCTGCTGTATCCATTCACATATGGCGGTCTGGCGCCATACCAGAATTACGTAAGCAATGCGTACCTCTGGCTTCTCCTTGGAATCCTCTTCCGCTTGCCGGACCTCATGGCCGTGGCGCCAGCGCAGGCCCTCTCGCCTTCGCGCAAGGCGGTTGCGCGGGGCGGCTTCGCGTTTTAGGGAAAAGGGGGCGAAATGTGCGGGATTGCCGGGATTGCGTCCGAAAGAGTTGATCCACGTTTCTCCGTCAGCACCGAGCGAATGGTTGCCGCCATCACGCATCGCGGGCCCGACAGTCGCGGCGTGCAGCAAATCGGCTGCTGCGTGCTCGGCAACACTCGGCTCGCGATTGTGGACCTGAGCGAGCGCGGGCGCCAACCAATGTGCAATGAAGACTCGACCGTGTGGATCACCTACAACGGTGAATGCTACAACGCAGACGAATTTCGGCCGCATCTTCTGAGCCGCGGCCACCGATTCCGCTCGACGACGGACACGGAGGTGATCCTCCACCTCTATGAGGAGTACGGCGAGAAATGTGTCGAGAAACTGCGGGGTATGTTTGCGTTAGCGATTTGGGATTCGCGTGCGCAAAGACTATTGCTCGCCCGCGACCGCTTAGGAATCAAGCCGCTGTACTATGCGCTGACGGCGAACGGCATCATGTTCGGTTCCGAAATCAAGGCGCTGCTCGCGTCGGAGCTTGTATCGCGCAGATTGGATGGCGCGGGTATCCGCGCGTATTTGGAACTGGGACACATCCCACCACCCTGGACCGCGATTCAGGGAATTCGTCCGCTCGAACCTGGTCACACCGGGATCTGGCAGAACGCGAAGTGGCGAACGAATGCCTATTGGAGGCTGCCCGTTTCTACGGACGGATTTTCCGATGAGCCATCGCGAGAAATTGCCCGCAATCTCGGTGAGATTCTCCTCGAGTCGAGCCGCTGCCAGCTTATGGCGGACGTCCGGATCGCACTCTTCTTGAGCGGCGGCGTGGATTCCGCCGTACTCGGCGCTTTGATGCGGCACGTGGGCGCGGATCGTTTGACCGCATTGACGATCGGATTCGAAGAAGAGTCATTCGATGAGTCGGTGCCAAGTCAGCGAACGGCGAAGCTGCTCGGTTTCTCACATCGGATTATACGCATGCCGGCATCTCGGACGGTGGAATCGCTCGATCACGCCCTGTGGGCGATGGATCAGCCGACAATGGACGGTCTGAACGCCTACTGGATTTCGCGCGCGGCCGCCGAGGAGGGCTTCAAAGTCGCGCTTTCTGGTCAAGGCGGCGACGAGCTATTTGGAGGATATGCTTCCATCGCTTGGTTCAATCGCTTCTCGCATGTTGCAGATTGGCTGAAGCCGTTTCCGCAAATCGCTGGGCGCGGTTTGTTCGACCACCAAAGGCTGCCATTTCGCTGGCGCAAACTGTCCTACCTAGTAGGTGCGGATGATCCGTTCGTGGCAGCGCAGCTCGCCGTTCGCGTAATGTTTCTCGAGAATGATACCTACGAGATACTGAGTCCTGCACTCACTCCGGCGAACTCTGCTTTCGAAGCAAAAGAGTTTCTCACAGAGATGGCAAAGCCGACGAAGAGCAAAGGTTTGGCGGAACGGATCGCCTTCCTGGACTTTCCCGCGCATCTCGAGGCCCGTCTGCTCCGCGATGGCGATGCGATGAGCATGGCTCATAGTCTCGAAGTGCGTCCGATTCTCCTGGATCACCGAGTCGTTGAATATGTGCTGGCGTTGCCCCCCGGGATTCGGCTTCAGAACAAGAAACTTCTGCTCGATGCCACACAGGAATTCATGCCAGCCGGGCTGTTGCGCGATCTGATTTCAAGGCCCAAGCGAACGTTTACGTTCCCGTTCGACCGCTGGCTGGCAGGCGCATTGCGCCCAGCGATCGAGGATGCATTTAGGCCCGAGCGGCTCGCCTCGACTGGCGTCCTCAATCCTGCCGGGGTGACAAGACTTTGGCGGAGGTTCCTCAAGGCACCAGCGGCCGTAGGATGGTCGCGAGTTTGGTGTGTCTTTGTGCTTGCCCGGTGGTGTGAGACCATGCATGTCGGGTTGTGAAGAGTGACCATCGCGACAATCAAACCCCGTCTGGCGGTCGTCTCCCCATTCCTCGATAAAGAGCATGGTACTGAGCGCCGCGTCGTCGAATGGGTTTCGCAACTGGCCGGGGAGTTCGAGATTCACATCTACAGCCAAAGAGTCGAAGGCGTTGATCTATCGAACCTCAGATGGCATCGCGTTCCGAAACTCCCGGGTCCTCATCTTATAAATTTTCTCTGGTGGTTTTTCGCGAATCGCTTCTGGCGTGAATGGGATCGCTGGTTCCGAGGTCTGCGTCATGATCTCATCTTCACTCCCGGTCCCAATTGCCTCGATGCCGATGCGATCTCTGTGCATATTGTATTCGCACAATACGTGCGACGAGTCGAATCCGACTTGGAACGGGCAAATAACCGCATCTCATACTGGCCACATGCTCTTCATCGTAAACTCTATTATTGGCTGGCCATTTTCCTTGAGCAACGTGCATACACTCGTAAAGACATCACGCTGATTCTTATTGCCAAGCGCACCGCTATGGCGCTTAAGGAGTATTACGGCAGGCACGATCCCTGCCCCGTCGTATATGTGGGCTTGGATCATGAAAACTTCAACCCGGCACGTCGGGCATTGTGTCGGGAAGCGGCGCGTTGCGCTTTGGGGCTTGCTGAGAACCATTTCGCCTTGCTCTTGGTCGGCAACGACTGGCGGAACAAAGGGCTCCCGGTTCTGCTCGGCGCGATGGAGCTGCTCGACGAGCTTCCGATTCATTTACTCGTCGTTGGAAGTGATGATCCAATGCGTTACCGCGCGATGGTGCGCGTCAAATCGCTGGAGGAGCGGGTCCATTTTTTGCCTCCGAGGAGTGACATCGAATTTTATTACGCTGCGGCGGACGCGTACGCTGGACCTTCGCTCGAAGACACCTTTGCACAACCTCCCGCAGAAGCGATGGCGTGCGGACTGGCTGTCATTGTCTCAACGACAAATGGAACTTCCGAGATTATTACCGACGGCAAAGATGGACTCATTTTGACCGATCCGACGGATGCAGCCTCGCTTTCTGCTATGATTCGTCACCTCGTCGAGGACAAAGAATTTCGCTTAGAGCTAGGCATGAATGCCTCGGAAACAGCGCGGCAATATACCTGGCAGCGCAACGGTCGGGAGCTGTCCGCCATTTTTAAGGAAATCTTACTGCGCAAAACGCAGTCCATCGCGCAAAAACGAGGACGGAAATCCCAAACTACTGAGGAAGCCAAGTGAGTGGAATGAAGGCATACTCTCCGAAGGAGTACTGGCGTAGCGTAGCCGAGAATTCTTGCGCCGACGATCCCTCGGGACTGGCTCCGATCCTATATCCCGATTCTCCTCCGTGGTTTAACCAGCTGATCGATGATTTGCAGTTTCGCGCGATTCGGCGAGCTACGAAGTTGGCAGGCCTTTCAGCCGACACACAAATTCTCGATGTGGGTTGCGGCACTGGACGTTGGCTGCGCCGCTACCAGCAATTCGGATTTCGCGCTATGGGCGTCGACGCAACTGCCGCTATGCTCCGCTTGGCGCGTGAACGCGGAACCGCAGTAGCACTGACAGTAGGGGATGCCTATCGCTTGCCGTTTCGCGACGCAACATTCGATGCTGTCTCCGACATTACAGTTACCCAACACATCCCACAGTCGCTCCAGGTCCCGGCCCTCGCTGAAATGATAAGAGTAATACGGCCCGGCGGTTGCTTGATCCTGATGGAATTGATCCAGGGAAAGGATAAGCACATCTTCCCTCGAACCCCCCAAGGCTGGATTGAGGGAGCCTCGTCATGCGGCGCAAAACTAATAGGGTGGTTCGGCCAGGAATACCTCCTGATTGATCGGCTATTCGTGCGCGCCGCAAGGACGTTGGCAACTAGGACCGGAGGTTCCGCGGGTCAAGGCGCTAATTCCCAAGTGCCCTCGTACTGGCGCCCAACAATCACTCGTCGCATCTATTGGGGGCTCCGGCACGTTACGGCTCCGATTGCAGCATGGGTCGATCCCGCGATCGAGATGATCTGTCCTGCCCGGGTTGCTACTCATGGCGTTTTCGTTTTCCGAAAATGATTGTGCGAGAATCTACCCCATACAAAAAAAGAATCATCGGCCTGTTTCCCCAATTGCTCGGCATCGGCGGCATTCAGGAAGCTGGACGCCTAACTGCGGCTGCGCTCGACGAGATCGCTTTCCAGCGGGGATGGTCAGTGGAATTCCTCGGCCTCAACGATCCGCTTGGTCCGCACGACCTTGAGGGTGGCCAGCGCACAATCAATTTCCGCGGCTTCGGGCGCGGGAAAATGCGTTTTCTCATCGCTGCAGTTGCAGCGGGGCGCCCTTTTACAACGAGGAGCACGGGCTTCGTTCTCGCCGGCCATCCCAATCTGGCCGTGGTGTCCGGCTGGATGCGGCGAATGTCCCCTTATCTGCAGACAATCGTGATGGCACACGGCGTCGAGGTATGGCAACCGCTGACATCGCTTCGAAGTCGCGCGCTCGTAGAGTCACACCGCGTGCTCGCTCCGAGCGATGACACAGCGCAGAAGTTGGTCGAGGTGCAGGGCGTCTCTCCTGAAAGGATACGAAAGCTGCCGTGGCCGATGAACCCAAACTTTCTCCACTTGGCTGACGCGCCTGGTGATCTATCCGTGCCGCGGGGGTTCCCGAGGCAAGCCAGAGTCATCCTGACAGTGGGCCGCTCTGCCGCCTCTGAGCGCTATAAGGGTACGGATGAATTGATCCGTGCCGTCCCACAACTTGTTACAATCGTGCCGGGTTTGCACCTGGTGGCAGTTGGAGGGGGCGACGATCTGCCCCGCCTCAAGCAACTTGCTGTCGATCTTCGGGTCACCGATCGTGTGCATTTTCTTGAAAACCTTTCGACCGAGGAACTCGGGGCTTGTTACGCACACGCGGATCTTTTTGCACTGCCCAGCACAGGCGAGGGATTTGGGTTGGTTTTTCTCGAATCGATGGCCTTCTCGAAACCTGTGGTCGCGACCGCCAGTGGCGGTACGCCAGACGTGGTCGAAGACGGCATCAACGGCTTGCTGGTTCCACCCGGTAATGCGGGCGCGCTCGTGCATGCGCTAGGCCGCTTGCTTTGCGATGAATCGCTCCGCAGAGAGCTGGGCAGGCGCGGCGAAGAGATCGTTCGGCGGAAATTTCGATTTGCTGTCTTTCAGTCCTCGCTCGAGAGAATTCTAGACGAGAGTGAATCCGGAATCGGCGAGCCGCGCTTACCCCCAGAAGTGCTGTAGTATTGCCTAATGCGGAGGATCGGACACTTGGATGGGCTCAGGGTAGGTTTGATCGGATCGGGATTTATCGCCAAGCAGAAGCACTTGCCGGCATGGAGAAAGGTCGCGAAAACTGCACAGGTGGTCGCCTTGTGCGATCCCAATGTGGCGCAGGCAGAGGAACTTGCCAGAGCTCATGGAATTCCCAAGGTCTACAACGATTTTCGAAAGATGCTCGAGAACGAGGGGCTCGACGCCGTGGATATCTGTTCTCCTCCCCGAACTCACGCGGAACTCGCGGTTGGTGCGCTGGAAGCCGGTGCTCACGTACTCATTGAAAAGCCCATGGCCATCAACACCGAAGAGTGTGATTGCATTCTTGCGGCAGCTCGCGAGAGCGGATGCAAGATTTGCGTTGCACATTCGGATCTGTTTTACCGGTCGTTCCTCAAGGCCCGTGAAATTTTGAACGCGGGGACCATCGGCGAATTCCGCGGTATGCGTATCTTTCTGTCCACACCCATGGACTACATTACATCCAAGCCAGACCATTGGGCGCACAAACTTCCCGGAGGTGTCATCGGTGAAACCGGACCACACGTAATTTACATGACTCTCGCGTTTATTAATCCGATCCACTCTGTGCGCGTAGACGCCCGCAAACAACTGGCCGGATTTCCTTGGTCGCCTTACGAAGACTACCGGCTCGACCTGATTGGTGATGAGGCTTCCTGCAGCGTAGTCCTCACGTACGCTACGAATCGATGGGCTGTTCAGATCGATCTCTGGGGCAGCGAAGGCCACATGAAATTCGATCTCGAAACCCAGACCATCGTCGTTCACGGTCGGGCTGATCTCAAGCCCGTCACACTGGGACTCTCCACAATCAAAGAAGCAGGTCAAATCCTTCGTAGCTCCGTTAGTACCAGCCTGAGTTACGCCACCGGAACATTTGAAAATACCCATGAGCGCCTGGTTCGAGAATTTGTCGCAAGTCTTCGCAACGGTTCGCCCATTCCAGTCCCTCCCGAGGAAGGCAGAGAAGCCGTACGCGTGATGGGCTTGCTTGTCGACCAGCTCCTGTCAGTAAAAGCCTGAGCATATGTGCGGAATATCCGGAATCGCAACTCGGCGTCTCGACCAAGCCGAACTTCAAGGTTCGATCGAGCGGATGGCCCGCGCGATTCGGCATCGCGGGCCAGATGGTCTTAACTTCCGATGCTTTATGCCCCCCTTGATTTCGCAGCACGTCGGGCTCGCCCACAATCGGCTCGCCATTATCGACATATCTGCAGCCGGCAGCGAGCCGATGTGCAATGAGGACGAAACCGTCTGGCTCGTCTTCAATGGTGAGATCTATAACTTCCAGGAATTGCGCTCGCGCCTTGAATCTCGCGGGCATCGGTTTCATTCACACACCGACGCCGAAGTCATCGTACATCTCTATGAAGAAGCCGGCGCCGCCTGCGTTGGGGAGCTCAACGGCATCTTCGCCTTTGCCATTCTGGATCTCAGACGCGACCTTTTGTTTCTCGCCCGCGATCCTATCGGGGTCAAGCCTCTTTTTTACGCAGCCAGCTCAGATCATTTGCTATTTGGATCGGAAATCAAAGCTCTTCTCGCCTCATCAATCCTGACACCTGCGCCAGATTGGCAGGCCATCTCGGACTTCTTTACTTTTATGTATGTCCCTGGTCCGCGGACCGCTTTCCATGGCATCCAGCAGCTTCCTCCAGCCCACAGTCTTACACTCCACCTAAAAGACAATTCGATTTCACTGGCTCGCTATTGGGAAGTTGCTCGCCGCGAGGACTTGGAGTCTGTCCCGTACGCGAAATCGAAATCCCAAATCCAACAGACCCTCGCGGAAGCCGTGAATCGACAGCTCGTCAGCGACGTACCACTCGGCGTCTTTCTCAGTGGTGGAATTGATTCAACAATCGTCGCCGGCCTTGCGAAGCGAGAAAAGAGAGACATTCAAACGTATACTCTGACTCTCGCCGGAGAAGAATACCGCTTCTTCGATGAGGCCGAGAAGGCGCGTAACGTCAGTCGCCACCTCGGAACTGAACACGTCGAACTGTCGGTGGAGTTCCCCGATCTTTTCGAATTCCTCAGCGTCGTCGAATTATTCGATCAGCCGTTCGCCAATCCGACTTCTTATCTGATGCATCAGTTGGCCCACAAAGCGCGCGAGCACATTACCGTCGCTCTGTGTGGTGCCGGGGGCGATGAGCTCTTCGCTGGCTACCCTCGATCTTCCGCCGTTCGCATGGCCCGCCAGATCGGGTGGATCCCCCGGTCGCTCCTGCGCTTCGGCGCAAATGCAATGTTATTATTGCGCGATTCTCACCAAACGCCGTACCTTCGGCGAGCTCGAAAATTTTTCGGCGGTCTTGACTCCGATTTCTTCGTTCAGTATGCCAATTGGACTTATTTTTTGAACGAGGATCAAAAGAACCGCCTCATCCATGGTGGCGTCCGCGGAGCTTCCACACGCAACAATCCGCACTCGTCTGTCGACGCGCTGCGCTCGGCCTATGCGCAATCTCGCCTGCGGGATCAAGACAACCGGATTCTGCAGATGGATTTGCAGACCTTTCTGGTCGATAACATCCTCGAATACACTGATCGGATGAGCATGGCAACGGCGCTTGAAGTCCGTGTTCCACTTCTTGACACCGCGTTTGTCGAAATGAGTCTGAACACTCCGTTCGCCTACAAATGTCGAAGCGGTGAATCGAAAGCCATTCTCATTGACGCGTTCGAAGAATTCTTCCCGCCGGGTGCTCGCCATGCACCCAAGAGGGGCTTCAATGCACCTCTCGCACTGTGGGCTGGAAAGCTCTTCGACCCCTATTTTGATGCAAGCCTTCTCGGTTCGCATCCTCTCCGAAAACGACTGGGAGATGATATTGGCGCGGCGTGGAATGATGGCATTCTCGATTTGAATTTCATTGAACAGCTTAGACTTCAACATCGGCGCGGAACGCGCGACAACTCGCACGAATTGTTCGCCTGCATTCTTTTCGACGTTTGGTGGCGAAAATATATCAAGAAATCGCATCCAGTCATCCAATCGCAGATGGCCCAAAACTAGTTGTGCGCATACTCAACGTAGCCCAGACTTATTTCCCCTACATCGCTGAAGGCGGTCGTCCCACGAAAGTCCGCGCCCTCTCGCGCACGCTTGCCGAACATGGGCACAGCGTCACGGTCCTCTCGGCGAACCTGGGGCTCTCGGAATGGTCCAAGGTTACATGTTCGGTCCAAAAGACGGCCATGGGACTGCAGTACACAGAAAATGGCGTTGTCGCAATTTATTTGCCCACGCTCGCGCGTTATCGCGTTCTTACGATCAATCCTCGCGTGATAAGATTCTGCCGGGTCCACCTCAGCCAGTTCGACCTTGTTCACTTTTATGGCCTTTATGATTTGCTCGGGCCTGTAATCAGCCAGTTCTCCAGGCGTAAGGGGATTCCCTACGTGATCGAGCCGATGGGAATGTACCGACCGATCGATCGAAACATTGAGATGAAAAAAATTTGGCATAGGACCATCGGCGCTGAGTTCTGCCGGAACGCTGCGCGAGTTATCGCCACCTCTGAACTTGAGCAAAAGGAACTGGTGGAATCCGGAGTACCGCGCGAGAAGATCGCTATTCGCCACAACGGAATTGACAGTGAAGTGAGCACGACTGCTTACCCACGTGGTAGATTCCGTTCTCAGTGGGGAATATCGGAAGACGAGCCACTGATCTTGTTCTTGAGCCGCCTCATCCCTCGGAAGGGAGCCGATCTATTGATTCAAGCATTCGCGCAGGCGTTCCCGCTGTCTGGCCGTCTTGTGATCGCCGGGCCCGAGGGTGAGCCAGGATACCGAGCGCAGCTTGAAACGTGCGCGCGGAACTCAGGCGTCGGAGCACGTGTGCTGTTCGCAGGTCCCGTGTACGACGAAGAAAAGGGCTTGCTGCTCGCCGACGCAGACGTTTTTGTTCTTCCGTCGCGGTATGAGAATTTCGCAAATGTCGCCGCAGAGGCTATCGCCTGCGGGGTTCCAGTGATCATTACACCGTTTTGCGGCATCTGCTCGCTTGTCGATGACCGAGCTGGTTTGGTTGTTCTCCCAGAGAAGGAAGCTTTGACCCTCGCCCTCAAACGATTGCTTCATGACAGGTCACTCTACGCGCGCTTGAGGGAAGGCTGCCGCGAGGTCACATCCGAATTGAGCTGGGATCGCTTGACGCAGCAAATGGAAGGCTATTATAAAGGGGTTGTGGCAGGCGGCGATGGTTCCTACTGACCAAACAGCATTTTATGATGAGCATCCCTTCGATTGGGCTCCTATCGATGGTACGGTAAGAATCCGATCATTGCTCTCACCTCTGCTTGTCGACTTGATCGACACGCTCGATTCGAATTCTCTCATCCTTGACATTGGCTGTGGCCCGGGAAGAGTCCTCGGATTTCTCGTCAAACGCGGCCTCCACTGCATCGGCATCGACCGCAGCCGCGTCTCTATCAACCTTGCCGCGACCCGGTATGGCTGCCCTGGTGCTGTCGCCGACAACCTTAGCCTTCCACTCCCAGACGCGGTTGCCGATATCATTATCTCCGACGGTGTGATCCATCACACCGAGGATCCTCGCGGCGCTTTCGCTGAAAACCTGCGAGTTCTGAAACCAGGAGGCCGCATGTATCTTGGTGTTTACAAACCTTTCGGTCGCTATCCGCTTCTCTACAAGTTTCCGGGTTCCCTGATCCGTCGTGGCTTGCGACACGGATGGTGCCTACCCTTGGTAGTCCTTTTTGCGCAAGTTCCCTATTTCCTTGTACATTTTATTCGCTCCCGCGGAAAGCGTACTTGGGTCGGCTCGATCAATCTGTTCTATGATTATTTTGTCACACCACGAGTTGTCTTCCTAGACCGTCAGGTCATCGAGGAATGGTGTGCGAATCAAACGGCGCGCATCGTGCGCTACAGCAAGAATCAAGGACAAAATGTTCACTCTTTTCTTCTCGAGAAGGAGCCTCGGCCGACACCTCAGAGCGATTTACGCAGCTCTATCGCGGAAGAAACGCTGTTTACTGAACGAAGGGTATCCCATGGGTAGGGCCATTCCAAGCGTTCCTCAAGCGCCAGTACTTTTGGCAGGGCAACAACAAAATACGATTGACGGTACCAAACGGCAAATGCGTCCAGCTAGCAATCGACAGCCTCATGCTCACCGGCTCCTTCGCGCGATGTGGTTCGCAGTAAATGGATTATTGGTCTTATCGTTCTTCTTTTCGGTGTATGCCGCGACGTGGGAGTATTCGACGCGCAGATACTTAACGGGGTTCTCGGACGCGATTGTTCCTGCCACGGCGCCTGGCGATGAGAAGATCGAGGCCATTTTAAATTGGATGGCCCATGGCCCCGCCCGTTACCCTTCAATGCCGAGCGATCTCATCCCGAACCGCGATCCGACCGATACGCTTAATTATTATGCTTTGCTGCAGGTTTGCGGGACGGCAACCAACGCGTTCATTAACCTCATGGATGCGGGCCATATGAAAGTTCGCAGACTATTACTGCTAGACGAACGCAATTTAACCAAGCATGTAGTCGCGGAGGTTCTGGTAGACGGCCGGTGGATCATCGTTGATCCAGCTTTCCGTGTAGTACTGCGTTCGACAGACGGTAGGACACTTACACGCGAAGAGCTGAGAAATCCCGCAACGTTTATAGACGCCACTCAGGGCATCTCGCGCTACGATCCATTGTATAACTACGACCACACGGCTCACATTCGAATCGGCCGCTTGGGCTATCTCGGCGCCCCCGTTCAGGGCATATTTGATCAGCTCGTACCTGGTTGGGATAGTTCAACGATAATGTCTATTCTTGTTGAGCGCGAATCATACGCAGCCATGATCTTAGCCTTTCTACTCTTTGCGTTTCTTCTGCTTGGGCGGATTTCGCTCCTCTGGTATGCACAAGCACGACTTGGAATCCGACCCGTTCGGATCCGAGAGAATTTTCTGCGAGGCTATGCCAGACTCACGAATGCGTCTCATTGACGCCGCGTTTTGGGAATTGGAGGTCCTTTCAGCATCTTTTCGGACGAAGTCGGCTACACCTATAGTTCTCTCGAGTGGTCTAGTATCTCTCGCCCAGTCAGATGGGTGCAAGCCGTGGAGACGGCCGATAGATGCCTTTATGTTCAATGGCGGCAAGGAGGCGAGTCTCACAGGTTATGGCGTCCCAAGCCAGACGGACAACCCCATTTGTATTCTCCATCGCCTTGTTTCTGTTCTGTGCGGTTGCAGCCCAAAGTCAGTTAAACCATGCCGTCGACCCCGTCAGGAATTCCATCCAGTACGTCTCTTCAGAAGGAAGTGACGCCAAAGACGGGCATGATTGGGATTCTGCGAAGCTCACTATTATGGCGGCGTATCGTGCGCTACCCGGCAAAGGCGGAACGATTTACATATCCTCAGAGTCGAACGCGTCAGGTAGTGCGGTTTCATGCGTCAATGCTACTGCCATTAGTGGACAAGGCATTTGGTTAGCTGGACCGACCGACCCGAATTACAACTCACTTCCCACTGGCTGGTATAGGGCAAAACGAGTGAATTTCTACGGTATCCCCTCTACTAATGCTTCTTCGGGAGAGAACATCGCGCAAGCGTGTGTAATCGCTGGCAATGGCGCCAATGACGCCGTAAAACTCTCCGGTTTCAACAGCGGGATGAGCTTCTATAACCTGAGTTTTCAACTCTCGAGGCGCGGCATGGTCATCGGGGAAGATTCTAACGGTGGCAGGACCGGCACTGGTATTTGGTCAGGGCTGTGGGTTGATAACGTCGGGTTCTCTGTATCTAGCTCCAGCACTAAAAATGGACCCGCGATCGACTGCACGGGCGGCTCATTTCAACTCTACTTTAAGAACTTCTCGGCGAGTGCCAATTCAACGGCAAAGGTCGGAAGCAATCAGCAGGCAGCATTTCTAATGGATGGAGCAAGCGGCGCCGGCGGCTGTGCTCTAGTGACTATTAACGACGCCCACTTTAACGGTGGAGGCCTGAAGTACACCGGTAGCCCCAGTATATCGACATTCTCCATTGACGGGGTGATCTGCGAAGCACAAACGAGCGGCGACTCTTGCATTCACCTGCTTACCGCGCAGAACGTAACCGCCCACATCAAGAACATTGACGTAGCCGATTGCTCTGGAAGTGTAAATGGCGTGCAGGTGGACGAGCCGCGAGGTACTCCGTTAGGTCTAGCACCCGATAACGTATTTGCCGAGGAAGTTAACAGCGGGTGTACAAAAAATAACCAAGGCGAAATGACTACCTTCGGTCAATTTACGCAGCTACTCAATTCGTTGCCTGTTTCGCCACTCCGGGAAGGTCAGGTTGGCATTATTAAAGGTCATGTGCTCGGGCAGCAGGACTCATCGCGGACAACGTTCGGCTCGACCGCGGTGCGCTTTGCGAACATCGTTAATCCCATCTCTGAGTATACCGTTTCGTTGGGTGGTACGCTGAAAAATGGGATAACTGCGCCCGATGGGACCACTGGAGCCGTGCAGGGCGCGTTCTCCACGGCTCCGGGTGGAGTGATTTTCCTGAACTCCAACACCGTTTCCATTTCCGTTGGCGATTACTTCATCGCGGGGGTTTGGGTTCGATCACAAACTGCCAATGGTTACCCGGGTGGCGTGAATAACGTCTTGCAATTGAGTATTTCGGGACGCGGTGATGTTTCTCCGATTCTGATTCAGCATGGTGCCCCGTGGCAGGGCGATGGAGAATGGGAGTGGATTTGGCAGCTCCAGCAGATCACGGAGGCGCGTACCAGTCCCGCCCTCGTTCAGATGAATGTGCAATACGACTCAACGCACACGATTCAAGCCTACGCGCCGATCTTATTGCATATACCCGCAAAGGCGGTCTCCGCTAACGAAGCCTTCAATATCGCCTACAACCTTCAGTCATACAGTCAGTCCTGTGCGGTTGGGACCATCTGCGGTCTTGCCGGACAAACGGAAACACCCGCTCACCTCGGGCAGATTGCCGCGGGTCAATTCGCGGGAACTGTCGCGTTGTCGAACCGCAAAGCGACGGTGATCTTTCCGACGCGATACCGCTCTGTGCCAGTATGTGTGGCAAACGACACGACTTCGGTGTCGAGCGGAGTCAAGCCGGCACCTACGGCCACAAGCGTGGAGTTCGAGGGCACTGGAAACGATTCAATAGCCTACATTTGCGTTGGGAATCCGAACTGAGTGGCAATCTCCTACACGCGCTACTTCGTTTCGTCCGCCAGCGAGATTTGCTGTTGTTGGCTGAATTGACAGCAAATCCGTCGACGAAGTCCTACTTTTGGCGGCAAACACTGAGTTAGCTGGACTCCCATTCAAAAATTGCCCTCAGTTTTCGGAACGCGATTCTCATTCTCTATCTTCATGATGTCGCGAGGGCGGTTGTCAATCGATCTGGGACAGAGAATTTTTCTCCAAGAAACCCACGCCGCGGAGAATGCGTGCGTGTGTGGCAGCCATTTCGTGACAAAATTCGGGGAAGGCCGAGTTCTATGCCGCGTCGTCGGAGATCAGCAATCCACCGGACGAAGATAGGGCTCCGCAGTTCGGTATTCCCACAGCATATGATCGTAGGTGTGTAGGCTATCGTGAATGAAGACGTCAATCGTACCCAGCTTTGCCAACAGTGAGGGCAATAAACGACGCGAATCGCCGGCCAGGAGGTTCCATCGCGATTTCAGAAATTCCGGCACGATCCAGCCGAGCGAAAGGTACTGGGGATCGTTGAGGCCACTCGAATGCAGCATACCTCGCTCGTTCCTCTGAAGCGCAAGGAGGATATGGGCCGATGAAACACCGTTAGCAACCCCCGTTTCCACAACGGTTTCGGGCTGGACGCACGAATAGCCATGTACTGTAGGAGTACTTTATTCGCATAAAGATCGGCGCTCTGGATTTTCAGGTTTCGGACGGTTGCATCCGCGTCCCGGAGTCGAGCGGTAAACTCTGGCGTGTGAATCGGCTCCCCGAGGAACGTACGAACCCGTTGCACTGAGACGCCAGTGACAGTCGACAGGAAGCGCTCGTTAGCGAGCGTGAGTTCGCGATGCAAGGAGCTGAGCGCGAAGCGCGGATTTCGAAGTGTGAAGCGCAGCCTCTCGCCAAATTTCTGGAACAGCCATTTCGTCTGCTCATGGCTCCCTCTGTTCAGCGATTAAAGTACGCCCGCGTTCGCGCGCCTGCGACACAGCTTCCCGAACACTAAACAGGGAAGTGTCCCAGCCCGCTCGACTCGATCCTGACAGGACATCGATACGAAGCGCAGCAGAACACTTTCGATCTTAGCCGATTTTGGAGATGCGCGACTGACTGTTCACAGGCGTGCCCTTCCACCAAAACGGGATAAAATTAATGCGGCAGCTTTTTCTTCTAATCGCGTATTCCCAAAAGAGGCCAAAGCCCGAAGTGCGGGTGAGGGCATCGGGCACGAGCCGAGTGATTCGGACCGGCACCTTCATCCAGAACGTTGTCGTTGTCTATTATCAAATCTCCTGCTTTTCTCCGAGAAATGTAGAGGTGAGAGCTTGCCCGATGCAAGCGCTCAACAGAGTGTGCCCCTTAATCTTTCTTCCCTGAAACCCATGCTTCGAAATCTTTCGTCGAACGGCCGGTTCGAACATCCGATAAGGATGTGCTTTGACCAGCATCTCATCTCTGTGACGGAACTTAGTCCATAAGTGCCATTTGATCAGTCCCAGAACCGAGAATGTATGTACGTCAAAAAAAAATTGCCCGCCAGGCTTGAGAACGCGATGGATTTCGCCGAGGATCAAATCGGGCTTTGATGCGTGATCAATTACGTTGCAACAAATCACGAGATCCAAACTTCCGCTCTGCACCGGTATTTCTTCTCCGTAACCTACGACGTAGCACATGGATTTTCGTCGTATTTCGATATAGTTGCGCAAGGGGTCATTCGTGTCCATCCGACTCGCGTGTAGCGGGTCCATTGCAATTCGAAATGGAATTTCGGGAAGGTAGCCGATTACACCTAGTCCAAAAGGTCCAGAGCCCACCTCGAGAGCGTTTCGAACATTGGGCTTGAGGTATGGCCGTAGCAAGGGAGCTTTCTCTGAGTTGTCTGCTAGGACTCGCAAAACGGAGAAATCGTGTTGCGCCATGCCTGCCCAAAACTCGACTTCAGTTTCTTGGGCTTCCTCCCACCTCTGGTCCTTTTTCATATCAGATCCTGCGCGCCTTTTTTGAATCCGAGACTGTATTACTGAGTTCCAGGCTGTTTGCGGTTCGTATCGACCCATTCTATCGTTGCTTTTTTCCTATGACAACGGACAGTACCTCATCGAAACTCTTCGAGTGGTGCGATAGAGAATCCACTTAGATTGGGGCAGGTCATCGCGAGGAGGAAAAGCAAACTGTTCCAAATCGTGTCTTACCTACGGCGGATCGAATTGGAAATCGAGAAGCGGTAAAGCCGCGCGAAGCTACCAGGGGCCGTGTAATTCCTCGTAGCAGGGGGGCGCAAGAGGTATGAGGTATTCCTGTCGATCGCTAGGACCTGCACGAGTTTCTCGCACGGGCTGTATTGCAACGTCCGATTGTTGAGGGCGTTGCCTGTCGCGCGGCCACTGAGATACTCTAGCGATTCGATGATTGGCGAACCCGCTACGCGAAGACTCAAAACGAATGGCCGCTTTCCGGTCCTTGACGCTCTGCGAATATTCCTCGCTTTCTGGGTGACCATGGCCCATTTCGGCGTGTTTCCATTGTTCGCAGGGGTCGATACGGCCACAAGATTTGGGCACACCATTGTTCATGGTTGGAGTTCTATTGTTTGGGGTAATCCCGCAGTCATCGGCTTCTTCGTTATCTCAGGATTTTGCATTCACCTCCCTTTCCGGAATGCAGAGCACCTGTCCATAGGCCGGTACTATGCGCGACGTTACATTCGAATCTTGGTGCCCGTGTCAGCTGCGATCGCCATAACGCAGCTGACTGGTGATCGGCAAACGATTTTTGGGAAACACGATGCCTTGTGGAGCGGTGTCCTTTGGAGCCTATTCTGCGAGGAAATCTACTATGGGGTCTATCCGATGGCACGCTGGATTCGGAGGCGATTCGGGTGGACGATTCTGCTCGCGCCGGCGTTTTTACTCGCTGCGATTCTGGCCGTTATTTGTCGAAATGCTTTGAACGGTTCGTTACTGGGTGCGGTCGAAGCTGCCGCGATTCTGTTTCCCGTTTGGCTTCTGGGATGCGTGCTCGCGGAGCAAAGCGACGGGTTGCCGGCAGTCCACTCAAGATGGATAATTTGGCGATGGCGGTTTCTAGCTTGGCTTGGGAGCTGGCTATGCGAGATGCTTCATTTTAAGTTCGGGGTAACGCGACCTCAAGTACTGCTGTGTTTCGGCGTGTTGGCATACCTTTGGATTCGGAAGGAGATCGAATATAGCAAACTTCATCCGGCTTGGGCTCCGCTCGTTTCTGCGGGGCTCTGGAGTTATTCCTTATATTTAATGCATATTCCAGCAATAATGCTTTTTAAGAGGCTGCCGCTTCCAAGTCTTGGTTACAATCTCAATTGGTGCGCCAACATCGGATTCATCATGGCTGCGTCGTACTTGTTCTATCGGTGCGTGGAACGGCCATCGCACCGTCTAGCCAGAAAGTTCAGGGCGATTACCGACCCCGAGTCGCGTTCGACCCTCCATGAGAATACCTCGGGTGAAGAAATCGGCTCCACGGCACATGGTTCGTGCGCTATGAATCCCTAAGTGCACAAGAGATGCTCACCCACGGAACGGTCCGCGAAGGTTTCGAGGTTTTTTGTCCGCACGTTCGACAACGTGGTATTGCCAAGTATTAGGTTCGCCCCTCTAGGCTTCAAATGCCCGTTGTCGCTCCGATTCTTTTTCAGCTCTCGCCACCTGATTGACCTCTTGCCCGTCGCATTTCGTCTTTCATGACTGGCGTGCCCGTACCGATCGCCAGCAAGAGCGCGGGGTGCCATCACTTCTGGCCAAGTCGCTGAGAGCGGAATCCAGCTCTCGTGCGTTTATCTTGGGACCCACAAGTACAATGAAATGAAAAAGAGCGTGATAATGTACGATCGCGGGAAGAGCTACGCCACTGACATCATGCCGTAATCCGCTGCTACAGGCTACTCAGGAGACTTAGAGGGAAAATGAAGAGGTCATGGCTGTCGCGTGCAAACTGGAGGTTCATCCAAAGTTCAATTCCAGTTGCCTGTGTTGATGTTTTACCGATTCGCTTTTCGTCAGGTTCCCGACATGTTTTGAGGCAGGTGGGTCTTATCCTTCGCGAAACGCCCCACGGCCGCAAATGGTGTCTAATCGGTGGCAGATTAATGTATAGGGAGCCCTTGTGTGCAGCGGTCCGCAGACAGATGACAGAAGCACTCGGACGCCAAATCAGGCCGCACATTATGCCAGATCAACAGCCCCTATATGTTGCGCAGTATTCAGCCGGCGGAAGAAGTCCTTTCGCGTTAGACCCACGACAGCATTCGGTGAGTTTGACTTATGCGGTGGAAATGGAAGGGGTACCAATTCCAAGAGGGGAGGCGATTCAATTCGAATGGTTCGAGATTGAGAATATTCCTCCGGCCAGAGAGGTTGGCTTCAAGCAAGACACCGTAATAAAAGCGTGTCTCGGACTTCTAAGAAACTGTTCCAATACACATCTTGGAGAACCCCCAAAACGCCGATGCGCCGTACGCTGAAAGCACCGACCGTGAGGACGAATAATATGAGAGCCAAGCTGCAATATGCTTTGTTACATATTGCATGTTTTGTGGCCCTTTCGAGCAACAGCTGGCCGTGCACTGGCGGCCAAGCCGCCGTTGCAGCGAGTTCGCTGTCCAGTAGTCGAATGGAGGATTCACACTGTTCCTCGTACATTGCCGCCTATGGCGTTTCCATAGCAGAATATCTGCGAATAGAAAACAATTGGAAGAAGTTTCCGAGCACCTGCCCAGCCCCTTCGCCAGCAAGCGTCGATTTCGCTGTAATTTTTACCCATGATACCGACTACTATAAAGATACGTTGCCGGCACCCGTACGTACGGATAGCTCAGGTTTCTCGGATTGGTCAGCTATCGTTACATTGGATAACACCCGGCCACCAGAAAAGTACAAACGCGAGTACGTGTGGATTTTTCGATTCGAAAGAGGCAGCTTTGCACCGGCGCATCTATCGACAAATGCGAAGCCTGATTACTCAGAAGCCGAATCTGGAACTCACGATAGCGATCGAGCAGTGGACGCCGCTTTCAAGTTCATTGGCAGTCAGAAGGAATAAGGCTTCGACGGAATTTGTGAGCACGGCTGTGAGAAATTGGTACCTTGTAAAGTCTCGGCTTTTCTCCACATCTGCGGCCACTCGAAAAATGGCAGTCCTGCTCTCACAAGTCGAACGGTGCAAGAATCTCGGCACGGAGATGGATTTCTCGATGACACACACTGCAAAGGATTATGAGATTTTCTTCCGCATCGCCTCCCAGTTGGCTGCGCGCCTGAACGTGATGGACCTGTAGATCCTTTGAACCACCGCATTCCTGGCATCGCCAGCCATCACGCTGGAGCACTTGCTGACAAAGCTCCCTATAAGTATCCCGGTCCAAGCGAAGTCTGGGATGTTTTTGGGCTTCTGGTTTCACGACGCCTTCGGGATCCGGAGCAGGAACTCGTGGCGCTGAGAGTTCGGGAGTAAGAGGTAGATTCGAGTGAGCGCCAAAAGTAGGGAATCGGCATTGCCGGAAGCGTCCAGACTCGCGCTGGCCAGAAAATCCGCGCACATCATCTCGAGGCAGTAGCCCCGTGCCTTTTGCCCACCGAGCATTAATGACGCGCTCTCGAGCGCCTGCTCGATGACGGCGAGTTGGCTCTTGTAAACCTTGAAGTAAAGCATCTCCCAGGGCTCGGTTTCCTTGCCGGTCAGGTGTCGTTCCACCTCTCGTTTGAACTCTTCCTTCGGCAGATCGTGCGCTTTATGCAGCCAGGTTGCACAATCGAATTTCTTTCCGTCCCGCCGAGCGACCTTGGCTAACTCCGCGGCCTTGGTCCACCCCACCTCCCGCAGATCGCGATGGGTCTGCCGAGGCAACTGCTCGTGAATCGCCATCAGGTAATACGCCTTCCGCCGAGACTCGGGAAATTTCTTCTCCAGAAACTCATTAAACGACTTCAAATTGTCCACCCACCGGTATTGTCCCGCCCGTACTTCGCAGAGGTAGCGACCCAGCTCCACAAAACGGGGGTCCCGCTCCCGCTCCGTCGTCCGTTCCCAATGCAGAATCTCGTCGATCTTCTCCAGCACGAACAAGGCCGGGCGTTGATTCAGTTTCGGTGCCATCGGTGGCGGCCCGCTAGTCTTCAAATTGGTCAATCCAATCAAGGTCGCTCTCTCCTGGCCGGCGAATGAGCTTCGAGTCCAGCTGCTGCTGATCCCCCAGGCAAATCCCCAGATGGGAGCAGCTCACACAGCCGTTCTGGGGGAAGCGAATTCCGCTGTGGGGAAGGAATTGGCCCGCTTCAATTTGATTGGCGGTTGTCTCAACAAGTTGGCCAAATTCCCGGCGCTGCTGTTCATCAATGCTTGTCTTAAGATACTGGATTTCGGGCGCATTCTTTCTGACGAAGACGACCAGGGCGACATCAGAGATCCCAGCCATCCAGGAATAGCAAATCAGTTGTGGATCGAGCGCCAACAGACCCTGCGGCTCTTCCGGATAGCGGCAGGTCGTCGTTTTCCAGTCGATGATGCACTTGGTCCCGTCGAGTTCACCGATCGCGTCAATGTAAGAAAGGAATTGGCTCCCGGATGGAAGTGAGCGCGTCAGTTTCACCTGCAGGTTCTCCTTCGGTCGCGCGATCCGAACTCGATCATCCTGGGCGAACCGCCCGAGCAGGTGGATGCCCTGGTGATAGAGCCGGTCCCACGAGTCGTTCTTTGCATACGTAAGGGAGGCATCCTGGTATTTGCGCCATTCTTGGAAGAACTCGGCGGTCGAGTCTGCCCCAGCGAAATAGGCAGCCAAAGCGTTCTCGAAGCAGCGGCCGAACATCATCGCGGCCTTATCTCCCTTTTCGCGCCAGCCATCGAGGTATCGGTAGCGATACTGCCGCGGGCAGCGCAGGTACTGGCTAATCTGCGTGAAGCTGTAGGTCATTGGAACCTCCTGCCACGACGCCTTCGCGAGCGTCCTTAGAGATGAATTCCCATTCGCTAGATGGTGCAAATGCTTCGAGGTTGAGAAACCTACGCCCAGCGAATGACTTGCGTGTGGTCCGCAGAACACCCGTGAGACCCAACAGGCTCTTCTCATCCACTTCGTCTCGACCAAGCAGGTCGCTGTCATAACCAAAATCGCGCAGAAACCAATTCAGTATCCAGAGGGACTTCTGGGTGCAATACAGGCGCCCTGCAATCTTGCGGGAGGCGAAGGCCTGAGGCTCCAGGACCGTGAAGCTGAGGATGAAGAAGGGCTTCTGTGGGCGCCAGCGATAGTAAGCTCGGTCCACTCGCACGAGAATGATGCCTTCCAGGAAATCATTTGCTTGCGTCGGCTCCACATGTAACCCCGGAAAATGTCGTTTCATGACCTCACCTCCTCAGGCTGGCTGTAGCTATTCAACTTGCAAATGAGCGCTGCACGATCTTTCGCGGCTTCCTCGGCGACAGTTGAAACGAAGGCCTCGATAAGGTCACGGCCGGCATCGCGGAGCGTTGCTGTGCCGCAGAAATCGGCTGCGTAGAGTTTCATCAGGCCGGGATCGAGTTCGTATTTTCGGATCAAAAGGCACAACTTGTCCCGCAGTCTAGGTTGGCCCTTGCTTGAGCCGTTCGATCCGCGGTGGCCATTCGAAGGCTGTGCCGCGGCGTAGGGCTTTTGCGGTGCCGAGAAGGATCCGAGCTCCTCGACACTGCAGAGCCCGATTCCGTAAGCTTTTCGGAGGGCCCGGTTAACGGCTCGCGTTTCGGCAACTCGCATTTCGGCGCCGCGGACGAGAGGAGATGTGTTGGACGGGTCGGCGTCGCCGTATCCGACAAATCCCCGGGAGCGACCGCTCTTATAGTGGCAGCAGCGCTGGTCGTCTTGGCTCGATACTAGACGCGTTTCGCTTTCGATTTCTCCGGCAGGCCGGCTGTATCGGCCTCGTCCAATCCCGTTTCAATTTGTTCTTTCGTCTGATCGACCAATTCCCTCCCGCGGTCGACGAAATCATCAGCGCGCTCCCTTACGGAAGTCAGGAACATTGCCGCGAAAATGACAACTACAGACGCGATTCGGCTGGCCTCAGATTGGGTTGGGATACGAGCTGTCACGGTTGCCAAACTGCCTAATTCAGGCCGGACTAATTTCCGGCCCCGAACCCGCAGAGTTCTCCAACACGGTACCCTGCAAGGCAATTTGGTGTAGTTTGTAGGTGGAGGAAGCCATGCGTCCAGACCATGTGGAAGTCTTGTGGGATGCGGCCAAGTCGAAGTGGCTAGTCAGAATCGAAACCGGCGAAGAAGTGATTCGTCGTCATTGCGACGCGCCGAAGAACGCAGACGATGAGGCTCTTAGCTCCGCAGTTCAGAAAGCCGTAGGGGACGAAGGCTACGAACTGGACCCCGCGTCCATTAGCATTCGTCGTTAGCGACCTTCGATTTGACAACGCTGATCTGTGCGGGCGACTCTCTCTGTTCCATTCTTGTACGACGAAGATCACCTCACGCCTCGGAACGATCGCTAATCGCAAATCCCGCAGCTAGTCTGGGAGCCGGAACACGAGTCTGATATCCTCTTGGATTTGAATGCGATGTCCGTTAAAAAGAGTTGGACCATAGCGCCACTGCCGAACAGCAGTGACGGCGGCTTCGACAAGCAACGGCGGCCCACTGACCGGCTCGACGCTCAGGACTCTCCCGTCCTCGGCGATCACAGCGTGCAGTTGAACTGTTCCCGCAATCCGTTGCTGCATCGCGTCCTGGGGGAAGGAAGGATTGACGCGTTTGAGTAGCCGACCGGCCAGTAAATTCTTTGAACTTTGTGTTTGCGGATTGAAACCAGAAGACATCGGAACCGAACGACGAGAGCTGATGGCGATTGAGGAAGAACTACTCACCGCTTCTTCCGGTAAAGTTAGAAAGGAAGGCGTTGGTGCTTCAGCTGCGGGGCCACCCGCCAGCTCACTTTGGGGCTGGTGAAAAACCTCGGTCCCAGTTGAAGTTTGAGGATCTAGATGCGGCACGGGCACTTTGCCAACAGGCTCTTGGACGGAAGTTGATTGCTGAGCACCGGGAGCAATAGCGTCGGCGGTTGCTGGGGGGGGCGTTGCAGCTTTGGCCAGTTCGCTATCTTGTTTCATCTCCTCGGTGTTCGCGGCGGGCTTCGGATGAGGTGGCGATTCTACGATGCTCTGGACGCGAATGGTTCCGGTGAGCCCGTCGAACGTGCCGGTAACCAAGACATCTTTCCCCACGAGCTTTCCGGCTTTCTCTTGGTCGTCTAGATGGTACCAGGCATTATTGTCGTCGTCTCTCAACACAAACCGCACGCCGTTTTGGGAGACGATTTTCCCACTGAAGGTCTCTGCCTTGGACTGCTCCCGCGTTAACCAGTTTTGCGAGACTTCGAGTTGTCTTGTATGGCGAGTCAAGAGCGCCGCGCAGAGCAGAAGCGACATCGCCGCCTCGACGGTAGCCATCCTTCTCATGCGTCACCTCGAAATCAAGTCGGAGTTGGAGCAGCCCGCGCGGCACGAATCTCGAGGCCTATCAAGGCTGCTTTCCCGCTCATGAATGGCTGGGGACAAAACGCTAACGAACAAATTTGTCAAAGTAAATGGACCACTCTTCCTAATCCAGATCCAGCGCCCCAAGTGTATCGAACACCCTAGAACGCCGACGAGCATGCAGTTCGCTCGGTCGCCGACAAAACCGTGGAGGACGGAGGCTTCGAACGTGGCTTCACATCCATAGGAATTTGTTGTTAGCCGGCTCAGAACGGGGAATTTGAAGTCCGTTTCTCGGATTCCCTCGTTCGACACGCTTGCGATGAAGACATGAAAGAACCGGAACTCTGACAATAGATGCGCGAGTTTCAGACCGTGAACAATCAGATTCAGTTATCTCCGCTTGGATTCAGTGGCTCGCCGCCACAAATTGGAAAGCGTCCTCGACTGTCTTGATACTGGCGTTCGAACCCAGCGAACTTGTTTCCATCTTCGAAAACCGATATTGACGGCGCGGGGAGAAATTTCCCGGATCGAAAGTGCCTTTTGCGAATTGGAATATCCAGACATATTGACGGTGCGCCTTGTCTGCGTCGGATTCAGACATGAGCGCAGAGTCGATCATTGTCATGGGTGTGAAATCCGAAAAACCGTTGATCTTGTGAACCGGTTCGGGCATCGTCGCGCTAAAAAAATCGACGTCATGTGTGAAGATAATCACGAAATCCACTTTCGAAGGATCGGGGGCGGGACACACGTTCGCGAATAGCTTTTTCCTATTCTGGGCGATCCATTTCGTTTGTTTGGGCGTCAGGCCGTATGCAGAAAAGTAGTCCTGGCAGGCGAAGTCTGCGCTTAGAGTTTCCGGCCGTGAATCGGGAATTTCGTCGGAATCGCTGGTTGGTGTCGTCGAATCAGCAGCAACTGCCCTTGATGAGGTTTCGTTGGCAGGCGGAAAAGCTCGTGGAGCAATCATTTCGCCGTACGACGCGATGGGTAGCGTCGAGCCGCGTGCAGCTAGCTTTTCGTCGCTGGTGCCTTTCGCTGGAGCCTCGCTGGCCGAACCGGAAGACGGCGGACCTGAGAATCGCTCCGAATCAGATGGAACGACAGCGGCCATATCCGCGGCCGCTTTGGCAGTTGCGTTCGCGATCTCCTTTGCCTGAGCCTGCTTCGCGACTGTACCGACGTCAAGAGCAGGATCTGGGTTAACCTCAAGCGGTGGAAGATCGGCGATGGAGTTCTCGAGAACGTAGCCCTCTACTCCATTTTGAGTGCGAATCTTTACGTAGTCCTTAACGCGCTCAATAATTTCGACACTTTCCCCACAATTCAGTTTCACCTCGACGTCGAAGCTATTCAAGGAGTCATAGACCCAGATCTGGTCCCGGTACGAATTACACTTCAGGGCCGCGGGATTAGCCGACGCAGACCCAGTCAAGAGCGAAGCACCCACCAGGCTGACCAGCAGCAAGAAGAATCGTACTCTGAGGTCCATTTCACCCCCCAAACTGCTCGTTTTCGAGAACTTTCCCGATAGTCTAGTACTTTGGGCCAAGCGAACAACTGTACGAAAGTACAGAGAAAGGACAGCTAGCCACGAAGCGGACGTCGTTGCGAAACCGTGACGAAAGCTGATCATTCCGAGTCTTACCTGTCGGATCTGACGATGACCGCAGACGAATTATCGGCTCATCGTTCGATAACTGAAGGAGTCTCACGGCCGACGGCCAGAATGATTTCACCCGACTTCGTGTCGCATGTGGGGTCACAGATCGTTGCGATTTCGATCCCATAAATTCGTAACGCATCCCGAAGGGCTTCGGCACTAGGAGGTAGACCCCCCGGTCCACATACCACAAACCCCAGGCCCGTGCATTGACCGCTGGAGGTTTCTGACGGCGAACCTTCAGTCACTTTCCACCCGATCACCTTGAAAACCGTCAGGAAATCCTCTGCGTAGCTGAGCGTGTCGCTTGCTGACGGATCGTACCGCACGCCGACCTGTTGGTCAGGAAACGCAAGGAGCACCTGAATCAGAACCGCCTTCTGATGTGTCGTCAATTTTCGCGGAGTCAGGTGCATTCATCTGCCCCAAGGTACGGCTCCCATCCCATGCCAACCGCCCTAGGAACCGGTGGAGAGCGCGGAAGTTCGCTTACGAGGCGCTCGCGGCCTTGGTATTCCCTTGCTCTGAGTGCCGGCATTGTTCAAGCCGGAAAATTCTGTCCGGATGTTCTCGAGACGCAGTCGTGACAAAACGTTCCGCAACAACTTTGCTTTCGAAACATCCGTGATATTGCTTTGCCCGATCGCCTATTTGTGCGTCCCAGCTAGACACGTCCCACTTTTCGCCCATGCCGTCACCTCTGCGCTGGGCACTCTCCCCGTCCGCCTACTTGTTCGGCATCACCCGGTCGGAAACGCGACGAGGATAAATCGGCCGGTTGATCGCTTCAAGGATTTCTGCGGCTGTAAGGCCGGTCTGTCGAGCGGCGTTGAAGGCGAGACGTACAACTTCCAATGCCTGAGCTTGTTTTCTCGTCATCTGTACCTTCAGTGGCTAGGCGAAGCCAGTATCAGCCAACGCCGCATACGCATCAAGCGTTTTCACCTCCATAAAGTGACTAGATGCGGTTTGCTTTCGAACGACCCCAGTCCTCGCCGACGCGTCTAATCGGCAGTATAATCCGTTTAATGTCCGACGTAATTCACATCTACGGAGATTCTTACGAGACGTGTCCTGTCTGCGGTCATAAATGTCCGTATGACGGCGGCATGAAAGACTTCGTCAGCGAGCCTGTCATCCGGCACGCCGATTGGGAAATCGAATTGAACTGTCTCGAGCACGGAAGATTTTCAGTACTTGCCGGAAGCTTGATCCAGCCTGCGTAACGTCGCGGCCGAGGTATCGTCAGTTGAGAATCTCCGTTCGAATCCGGAACGGAATTTCCACAATGATTTGCATCCGCTATCGCAGTCTGCCGATCCTCAACCTCTTCACGCGGACTTCTTCACGTCCGTCTGAAGCGCGTATATCCGCGTGTCGCAGTTGTTGCAGCGAAAAGGACGAACCGGAGTGACTCGACAAGCGACCTGCTCCGCAAAACCTCTGCGTTTCGACCGATGAATGTTAGTGCTGCCGCAGACGGGACATTTGTGAGAGCGCATTATGTATAGCATTTTCATAGATGACTTGAATCCAAATAAACAAGGTTTAAAGGCTGGTGCAACGTAGCGTAGGCCCGGAGTTTTAGAAAGTCAAGCAATCAACGCCTTTGCGGCGGGACGGACGATCGTGCCTTTCGGTTTTCTTCGTGATGGCGTTGAGCGCGCGTCTGACGCAGTGTCTTCTGAGGCGTCGGATTTGGAGCGTTTCGTTGCCCGGCTAGTAAGGGGCCGCAAGCTTACCGGTGCGGGCCGCAACGAACCTTACGAGGACGATATGTCTACTTTAATAGATGGCAAGACTGCCTGATCCTGGCGCATCCGCTGGTGCCGCTCGAGCTGAGTCGACGCGCTTTCTAAGCTGCGTTCAAGATGGGCCTCGTACCTGATCAAACGATCCACCGCCGGTGCATCCGGCACGTTCTTGCGAAGGGATTCCAATCTGGTGCGCTCAGACTCAATCCGAGCCTGCTCTTCTTGGTACCGAATAAGCCGTTTTTTCTCGTCTTGCAACGCCGCAAGAAATTTGTTTACGCATCCGATTTTCGAAGGAAACCCTTTTTCCTTACGCTCCTGATCAGAGCAATCCGCACAGTAGCTCCACGTTCTATAAGTAATGAAGAGTGTCCATCCGACGGCTTCGTTCAAGCAATTTATATTCAAAGAGCGTTCAGGATATACTCACAACTCCCGGCCTCGTTTGCGCGTTGTCTTCGTCGATTGGACGGTCTTCGAGTTATTAAGATCTGGACTCAAAGGGGAATTGATTTCGTGTGTGGAATCTGCGGCGCCATCGGATTGGACCCGAAAGCAAATAGTGAGGCCGTCGTCCGCCGCATGCTCGCTGCGATCGTGCATCGCGGCCCCGATGAAGAAGGATTTCTCGCCTCCCCGCCCGTCGTCGTTGGCTCGCGGCGCCTCAGCATCATTGATCTTCCCGGCGGCTCTCAGCCCATCTGGAACGAAACCGGCACGCTCGCCGTCATCTTCAACGGAGAAATTTACAATTTCCGCGAGCTGCGCAAGGAACTCGAAGCCAAGGGCCACACTTTCGTCACCCGCTCCGATACCGAAGTAATCGTCCACGCCTACGAGCAGTGGGGCGAGCAATCCGTCGCTAAATTGCGTGGCATGTTCGCGCTTGCCATCATCGAGATGCCCCAGGGCCGCAGCGGCCCGGCAGCCGCGGTCTTCCTCGCGCGCGATCCCTTGGGCATCAAGCCGCTATACTACGCGATGGGCGGTGGAGGTTTGTTATTTGCCTCTGAAGTGCGCGCGCTCCTCTCGAGCGGCTGCATTTCTCCGCAGCTTTCCGCTGCTGCGGTTCCTTCGTACCTGCTCTTCGGCTCGGTCTGCGAACCGATGACCATGGTCGAAGGCGTGCTCTCTCTTCCGCCAGGGCATTCCGTGAAAATCCGCACCAGCGACACGCGCCGCATCCCCGAACCAAAACTCTACTGGAATTTCGTCAAGGAATTTTATCAGGATGAGGAAGCCGAAACCGGAACCGCTTACCAGGAGGATTTTTCGTCCGCCGCCAGCACGGTGCGCTCGCTGCTGGAGGATGCCGTCCGCAATCATCTCGTCGCGGACGTCCCCGTCGGCGTTTTTCTCAGCGGCGGCCTCGATTCCACCGCTATCGCCGCGCTCGCCAGCCACGTGCAGAAAGGCATTCACACTTTTACCGTCGCATTCCCCGACGCCGAATTCAGCGAAGCAGAAATCGCGCGCAGAACCGCGCAGCGCCTGGGCGCCGAACATCGCGAGCTGACCCTCTCCAGCGCCGAAATGGAAGCGCGTCTCACCGAGGCGGTCTCCGCTCTCGACCAGCCCAGCATGGACGGCACCAACACTCATTTCGTTTCCTGGGCAGCCCGCCAGGCGGGATTGAAAGTAGCGCTCTCCGGCCTCGGCAGCGATGAACTTTTCGGCGGCTACAGTTCTTTTCGCGCCACGGCGCAAGTAACGCGCCTCACCACCATGGCCCGCTTCTTTCCCAAGCTCGCCCGCGAGCTTGCCGCCTCCGGCATCAAGCGCTCAAAAGTTTATCGCGGCTCCCCCGACGCATTTCGCAAGGCCTTTTCCGCCTGGCTCGATCCCGATTTACTCCCGTCGCCATATTTTTTCACGCGCGCGCTTTTCACCCCGCAAACCGTCGTCTCGCGCCTGGGCGACGACGCTGCGATGTGGGACGCCATGCTCTGGTCGCGCTGGCTGACGGAAGCCACGCGTCAATCGCGCCCGATGGACCGCTTCACGCGAATCTCCTGGCTCGAGCTGCGCTCCTACCTGGTGAACACCCTGCTGCGCGACACCGATTCCGTGAGCATGCATCACTCCCTGGAAGTCCGCGTGCCGTTCCTCGACGCTCCGCTCGTCGAATATGTTCTGGAACTCCCCGAAGCGCTGAAACGCAACCCCGCGCGCCCGAAAGCCTTGCTCGTCGCAGCGCTGAAGGATTTGCTGCCCGAAGAAATCGTCAAACAAACCAAACGCACGTTCACATTTCCCTGGGAAACCTGGTTGCGTGGCAAATTGGGCGAACGCGTGGCAGTCCAATTAGGCGATTGGTCGCCCGCTCTCGAATCCCGCCTCGATGGCCGCTTCGCGCAAGCCGTCTGGAAAGATTTCCTCCGCGGCCGCACCACCTGGTCCCGCCCGTGGAGCCTCTACGTCCTCAACGAATGGTCCAAGCGCAATCTCCGCGTCCCGGAATCCTCCACCGCACCCGGTCAAAACTCTGCAACCGCTCACGTCGCGTAAGCTCCGAAGCGGGTTTGGTGGCGTTGGCAATCTTGGCTGTCCTCCTGCTGTTGCCGTCGCCTTTGTAGCGCCGGCGTCCCGCCGGCTCCGTTGGTTTTGGATTCGTAGGGGCACGGCATGCCGTGCCCCCGTTCGCCAAGCCAAGCTCACTCTAACTCGGTATGGCCGTTGTTGAACTAGTGATAGTCCCGGAAATCCAACCGCACGCGGCTCTCAACTTTGGTACTCTTCCTTGGGTCGTACATAATTCATCTTCTCGTACCGTGCACAGCAATTAATCCATCGAGGCACCGCGCTTGCCCGACAATCTCAAAAACCAAGGTGCCGCGGAGGAATCGGCGCGCAACACCAAGCGCGACGAATTACTTCTCCTCATCAATTCGCTCAATCCCATAATCACCGTGGAAACCACCGAAGAGGAGCGCCTCGAAGGCCTCCTGCGCTCCATCGCCGTCCAGCTCGTCGTGCCCTTCTACCGCTGGAGCATCACTACCGGCCTCGCCAAACTCAGTGGCGCACCACTCTATGGCACCGACCAGCCCGAACAAGCCCTCGCAAATATCGCGCTCATCGAAGATGACGCCATCTTCCTGCTCAAAGATTTTGCGCGCTATTGCGACAACGACCGCATCAGCCGCCGCCTCCGCGATCTCGCGGACAAGTTCCGCGCCGCGCGCCGCTCCATCGTGATTTCGGCGGCCTCAATCGAGTTACCACTCGAACTGAAGGGTCATTCGATTCCCTTTCAATTCGGATTGCCAGACGCGAACGAACTAACCCAGTGTGTCAATCAAGTTTTGACGGAGACCAGCCGCGATCGTCGCTTCCTCATGACTTTGGACGCTCCGGCCATTGCGCAACTCGCGCAAAATTTGCTTGGCTTGACCAAAGAGGAAGCCACACGAACTCTTCGTCGATGCCTGCTCGCACGCGGTATCGCGGACGCCGCCCTTCTCGATGCGGTGCTGGACGCCAAGCGCGATTCGCTTCAGGCGGACGGCGTCCTTGAACCGGTTCGCCGCGACACTACGTTCACCGATGTCGCGGGACTCAAGCGTTTGCGCGAATGGGTTGTTAAACGTCGCAGCGCGTTGACTCCCGAAGGCCAGCGCTTCGGCCTGGTGCCGCCGAAAGGCGTGCTGATTACAGGCGTGCAAGGCTGCGGCAAAAGTATGGCGGCGCGCGCCATTGCCGGCGAGTGGGGCATCGAACTCGTGCGCCTCGACGCTGGCTCGCTTTACGACAAGTACGTCGGCGAAAGTGAAAAGCGTCTGCACAAAGCGCTCGTACTCGCTCAGAAGCTCGCGCCTGTCGTGATCTGGATTGACGAAATCGAAAAAGCCTTCGCCTCTGCGGGCGCCAGCGGTGACGCGGACGCTGGCTTATCCCAGCGACTCCTGGCCACTCTTCTCAGCTGGATGCAGGACCATCAGAGCAACGTCTTCCTCGCAGCGACCTCCAACAACATTTCCAGCCTGCCGCCCGAGATGCTCCGCAAAGGCCGCTTCGATGAAATTTTCTTCGTGGACTTGCCGGACGAAGACGTGCGCGCCGCTCTCTTCGCCATTCACATTAAAAAACGCGGCCGCGATCCCAATTCGTTCGATCTGAAGAAACTCGCCGTCGTCACCGATGGATTCTCCGGCGCCGAAATCGAACAAGCCATTGCCGCCGGCCTCTACACCGCCTTCGGCCAAAAACAACAACTCTCGACCGACATCATCCTGGCCGAAGTTCACAACACCCAGCCCCTAAGCGTAACCCGCGCCGAAGACATCCAATCCATAAGAGAATGGGCCAAATCCCGCGCCGTCTCCGCCGACTGAAAAACCTCCGCGACTCATGCAACGTGGCATAGGCAATTCTGCCGGTGCGCTGCTCCCTGTTATAGCGCCGGCTCGTCCTGAGAACCTGCCTGCGGCAGAGTCGAAGGGCGGCCCGCCGGCTCTTTTGCTTTTGCCGCCGTCGCTGCTGTTGACTCGGTGAATTGCGCCACAGCAAGATTCATCCCGAGAACCAGCAGTGCCGGTTCGAAGGGTCAGCCACACGGCGATTCATCCTAAGATCTTGCCCGCCGCAGCAGGGCCCGCGGCGCGGGGCCGAAGGGTATCGCGAGTTCCCGCCGCATCGGGAGTCGACCTAAGCGTTCGACCGGCGTCTTGAACGACGCTGCGTCTAAACCCGCAAAACCTACTGCGTTCGCTGCGGTGATGTGCAAGGGTGCGCCGCCCGCACTTCGAGGTCCTCGTAGGGAATCGTTTGTCCACTTTTAACTGTTCAATTGTGTACATCTTGCATGTGGTCAATTTTGCTCATCTAGACGCGTTAGTCCGGAAAGCCTACGATTGGTTCCCGCTGGACAAATTTCCTGACCTAATTGAAGGAGTAGATTCGAATGGCGAGTGCGCGTAGTCTCGGTGTCAGTCCCGCAATTCTCCGCAAAAAGTTCCATGCGGGGATGACTTTTCGAAACTACCGAGACAAAGAAGTCATCTTTTCGCAGGGTGACCCGGCTGACTCCATCTTCTACATCGAGAGCGGCACGGTGAAGCTCACGGTGGTGAGCACGCGCAAAAAAGCGATAATTGCCATCCTGCCGCAAGGTAGTTTTTTTGGCGAAGGCTGTCTGGCGGGACAGACTCTGCGAATTTCCACCGCGAGATCGATTGGACAATCCAATGTCATTCGGCTGCAAAAGGAGAGGACCGTTCGCACGCTCAAGCGAGACCCGCAGTTCGCAGCCGTGTTTGTCGAATACTTGCTTTCACGGGTTGTTCGAATCGAGGAAGACCTGATCGATCAATTCTTCAATTTCAGCGAACGGCGGCTGGCGCGGGTTCTGTTGTTGTTTGGGAAGATAACTAAGGAATCGAAGTCCGACTCTCCTCTGAAGGTGAGCCAATCAACCTTGGCGGAGATGGTTGGTACCACCCGCCCAAGGGTTAGCAAATTCATGAACGAGTTTAAGAAGAAGGGTTTGGTCAGCTACAACGGAGGCCTGCAAATACATAGCGCACAGGTCGTCGAGTTCCTGCAAAACCGTCCCATGTCCGTCAAGAAAAAGGCGGAGAAATGAAAATAAAACAACTGACACACAAACAAATTTCTTCCGTCCGCTGTCCTACCTGCGGTGTCGCCACCGGAAAGCGCTGCATTCTGGCGGCGGGTGGCCTGCGAACTGAACCGCATGGCGCCCGGAAGTCTTTGGCTGCCGCGACAATGGAACAGAAACGAACGAAAGAGTCACCCGCCGCGCTAATGGCCCGATTGCGAAAGGAAATTGCGAAGCCTCATCTTACGAAGTCCGTGCGAGAAAAAGCCACCGCGGAAGACCTTGCAGAATGGACCGCAAGTTAGCGGTCCGGGCTCCATTGACAGCTGTTTAATCTCGCGCGTGGTTGGGCGGTGTGGAAGGGCGCGCCACCCTCAAACGTTTAGCGGATATGCGCTTGTTGATCTGAATTTCCAGGGCCCGCTAGCCTGATGACTTAACGAAGGGATTTCGAATCGTGAGTTTCCCATCGATCGTCTGGCCATCCCGCAGCTCTTCCGAATACAAAGTTCCGCATCCGGCTTCTAACGCCGCGGCAATAACCAACGCGTCGTAAATGTTGTAGCCATGCGTCGCCGCAATTCTCAGTGCCGCTTCGTGTGTTTCCACCGTGATCGGAAGGGGAGAAGGACAGAGAATGCGAAAAACATCCAACGCCTGAGTCACCTCGGTCCATGACATCAAGATTCTTCGCCGCGCGACGGAGACAAATTCATTCAGAACTTGCACGCTGAGTGCGCCTCTCGACGCGAGCAGTTCCTCAGCTTGCGCACTGCGTGGATCGCCTTCCGCCACTGCATAGATCAGGACATTCGTGTCAAAGAAAGCCTTAACGGGCATTGGCCTCATCCCGGTCAAACACGAATCCGGGAGGCAAAGGACGGCGGAGCTTGCGCAGGCGAGCGAGCGCTTGAGGTTTGCTGTGATCGCGGCTCACTTCGAATACGCGCTCACGGGCAATTCGAATCTCGATCTGATCGCCTTCCTTCAGGTCGAGTGCGTCAACCACAGCTGCGGGCAACCGCACCGCAAGGCTGTTCCCCCATTTCGATACCTGCATTGCCCCTCCTTGATATACATCGTCATTGTATATCATTGCGGTCGTGTGCGCAATGCAATCTAGTGCGCTTAGCGCTGGGTAACCGAGTCCGACTTCGAGACACGAAGCCACGCCGGACCAATGAGAGCGATCACATACACATCGCACAAACGCAGTGGCGTCGCGCGAGAGAGTGGCCGACCCGCCGGTCCCGCTAGACGAGAGCTCGCCGCCCTCGATTTCCGTCTCGAGGGCAGATTCGCGCAAGCTGTCTGGAGAGATTTTCTCCGCTGCCGCACCACGTGGTCCCGTCGCTGGCGTCACTACTTTCCGCCGGCGGCTGGCGTGGCTTTGCCTCTCACGCCGGATAGAAAGGCCTGCTGAACGGGGTTAAAACTGCGTCCACGCAGCACTGCGGTCACGATCGTTCGCGTAGCCTGAATATCACTGAGACGCACGTAGCGGCAGGCGATATTGCGGTCAATAGCCATTTCCGGAACGAGCGAGACGCCGACGCCGGCCGCAACCATCCCCAGCAGACTGCTGAACTGGCCGCTTTCAAACACAATGTGGGGTGTAATGCGGGCGCGTGTGCAAGTGTCAATACTCAGATCCCGGAAACAGTGGCCGTCGCGCAACATCACGAACGATTCTCCGCGGAGGTCTTTGAGGGCGAGCGACTTTGCGGAGGCACGCGGATGGTCTGCGCTCAATGCCGCAAACAGCGGCTCGGTTCGGAAAGGGAACAACTCCAGTTCCTTGTGGCGCAGTGGGAGTGCAAGAATCGCCACATCCAGCGAGAGGTCGCGCAAACCTTCCACCAGCACAGAAGTCGTTTCTTCAACGATGCGCAGTTTCGCGTCCGCGAACTTCTTGGCGAAACGGGCCGCGTAACTCGGAATCAAATAGGGCGCGACAGTGGGAATGACACCCACGGCGACACTGCCGCGAAAGTCTGTATTCTGATCGGCCGCGCTGGATCGCGCTGTCTCCATCTGCTCCAAAATCGTGCGCGCGCGAGGAATGAAAGCGCGTCCCGCTTCGGTGAGGCGTATGCTACGGCCCAGGCGGTCGAAGAGCTTGGTACCCAGCTCTTCCTCGAGTTTCAGCACTTGCTGCGAGAGCGAGGGCTGGGCAACTTGGCAACGTTCCGCGGCGCGGCTGAAGTTGCCGGTGTCGGCGATGGCACAAACATATCGCAGCTGATGAAATTCCATAGGGTATGCCTATACCTAAAATGGGAGATTGGTATTGGAACTATCCCCCATTTGGATGTTAATTTACTTCCGCCGAAACCGCAGCATGGATTTTAACGAGCTTATTCGGCTGAATTCAAAAGTCTGAAGGAGAATACGCATGGCTTCCGAAGCGAAGTGCCCGTTCAATCATAGTAGCACCGCAAACCCTACCAATCGTGACTGGTGGCCAAACCAGTTGAATCTGAATCTGCTCGCACAGCACTCCTCGCTGTCCGATCCGATGGGCAAGAATTTTAATTACGCGGAAGAGTTCAAGAGCCTGGATTACAACGGCCTGAAGAAGGATCTCGCGGCGTTGATGACGAATTCGCAGGACTGGTGGCCTGCGGACTTCGGTCACTACGGGCCGCTGTTTATTCGCATGGCGTGGCACAGCGCCGGAACGTACCGCATTGGTGACGGTCGTGGAGGCGGCGGGCGCGGTCAGCAGCGTTTCGCGCCACTCAACAGCTGGCCGGATAACGTCAACCTCGATCGAGCGCGGCGCCTGCTCTGGCCCGTCAAACAGAAGTACGGCAAGAAAATTTCCTGGGCCGATCTGATGATTCTCGCGGGCAATGTCGCGCTGGAAACGATGGGCTTCAAGACTTTCGGCTTTGCCGGCGGACGACCGGACGTCTGGGAACCGGACTTGGACGTCAACTGGGGACTGGAAACGACTTGGATGGGGACGGAGAAACGTTATTCGGGAAATCGCGACCTGGCAAAGCCTTTGGGCGCTACCACGATGGGCCTGATTTATGTGAACCCCGAGGGCCCGGAAGGCAAGCCGGATCCGCTGGCGGCAGCGAAGGATATCCGCGAGACTTTCGCGCGGATGGCGATGAACGACGAAGAAACCGTCGCTCTGATCGCCGGCGGTCACACCTTCGGAAAAACCCACGGAGCCGGACCCGGCACCCAGCTGGGTAAAGAGCCGGAAGGTTCGCCGATCGAGGAGCAGGGACTGGGCTGGTCGAGCGCCTACGCCACTGGTATCGCAGGTGACGCAATTACCAGCGGCCTGGAGGTGACGTGGACCGGCACGCCGACGAAATGGAGTAACGATTACTTCGAAAACTTGTTCAAGTACGAGTGGGAACTTACCAAGAGCCCGGGCGGCGCACACCAGTGGAAGCCGAAGGGCAATGCAGGCGCGGGTACGATTCCGGACGCCCACGATCGCTCCAAGCATCATGCGCCGGCGATGCTGACCACCGATCTCTCTTTGCGACTCGATCCCGTCTACGAAAAAATCTCGCGCCGCTTCTACGAGCACCCGCAAGAGCTCGCGGACGCGTTTGCCCGCGCGTGGTTCAAGCTCACGCATCGCGACATGGGACCGCGCGCACGTTACCTTGGTCCGGAGGTTCCGAAGGAAGAACTGCTCTGGCAGGACCCCATCCCGGCGGTAAATCACGCATTGGTTGATGACAAAGATGTCGCTGCTCTGAAGGCGAAAATTCTCGCCTCGGGCCTCACAGTCTCGCAACTCGTCACAACCGCTTGGGCATCGGCTTCCACCTACCGTGGGTCCGACAAGCGGGGCGGCGCAAACGGCGCACGCATCCGCCTTGCCCCACAAAAGGACTGGAAGGTCAATCAACCCGAACAGCTGCAGAAGGTGCTGAAGGTACTTGAAAAAATTCAGACAGACTTCAACGCCGCGCAGCCCGGCGGTAAGAAGATTTCGCTTGCCGACTTGATCGTTCTGGCCGGTTCCGCTGGTGTGGAGCAGGCCGCGAAAAATGCGGGCGTCACCGTCATCGTTCCCTTTGCCCCTGGCCGTATGGACGCTTCGCAACAGCAAACCGACGTGCAATCTTTTGCAGTGCTCGAACCGGCCGCCGACGGCTTCCGGTCCTATCGCAACGGAAACGCTGACGCGACAGCCGAAGTCGAACTGCTCGATAAGGCGCAGCTCCTGACGCTCACAGCTCCGGAACTCACCGTGCTAATCGGCGGCATGAGGGTGCTGAACACCAACCACGGCCAGTCCAAATTCGGCGTCTTCACCAAGAAGCCGGAAGCGTTGACCAACGACTTCTTCATCAACCTGCTCGATATGCGCACCGCGTGGAAGGCGACTTCGGATGCGAACGATACGTTTGAAGGACGCGATCGCAAGACGGGCGAAGTCCGCTGGACGGCAACGCGAGCCGATCTGATTTTCGGCTCGAACGCACAACTGCGCGCTCTGTCAGAAGTTTATGGAAGCTCGGACGCGCACGCGAAGTTCGTCCAAGACTTCGTCGCAGCCTGGACCAAAGTGATGAACCTCGATCGCTTTGACCTAGCCGCATCGCGGAAGGTGGCGTGAGGTCAATGAATCGGGCGGCGGCCCCATTGTTTCTCATTTGGTGCGGGCGGTTCGCGAACCGCCCGCTTCACGTCGCAACAGGCATTCGCCAACTTCGTGCGTGGCGGGTAGCCGCCCCTTCCACACCACCCAAACGAACGCCTCCGAACTAGTTTTCACTGCGCGCGTCTCGTGCAGCTATTCGTATCGCAGGGCGATCATGGGATCGACGCGCGTGGCGCGGCGCGCCGGGAAATAGCATGCGGCAACCGCAACCAGCGTAAGCAGCGCCGAAACCGCAATAAACGTAACGGGATCGTATGCGCTGATACCAAACAGAAAGCTTTGTAGCAGACGTGTGAGAGCAAGAGCTGCTACCAGACCAACGCCCACGCCAAACAGCGCAAGACGCAACCCTTCACCAACCACGATTCGGAACACATCATGCGGCTGTGCGCCCAGCGCCACACGAACGCCAATTTCACTGGTGCGCTGCGTCACCGTATAAGACATCACACCGTAAACCCCGACCGCCGCGAGCAGCAGAGCGAGCATCGCAAGGATTCCAATGAGCCATGTGCGAAATCGCGGCTGCGCCACGGTGGTGGCCATGTTTTCTTCCATCGTGCGAACTTTCACCAGCGGCTGATTGGGATCGATCTCCGCGAGTGCGCTGCGCAGCGCCGCCGTCTGCAGCGAGGGATCGCCCGCTGTGCGCAGCACCACCGAAAGCTGGAACACCGGCAAAATCAAATCCGCCTGCCGATAGGGCAAGTACATTTCCGCTTGCGGATCAGTGCCCAAGCCGAAATGAACATCGCCGACCACGCCGACTATCTCCATGGTCGGGACTTCCTGGTCGGGCAGCGCGCCAAGCTGCAGCCGCTTTCCCAGCGGATTTTCGTCGTGGAAAAAAGTGCGAGCCATAGTGGCGTTAATCACCACCACCGCGGCCGACTTTTCATTGTCCGCGCGCGTAAATAATCTGCCCTGCAGCAACGGCACGCCTAATGTCTCCAGATAATTCGGGGTTATGGTGCGGTACCCTGCCGCGACAAACTCATGCGGCGATTTCGGAGGCCGTCCCGTGATGTTGAAGTGAATGATCGAACCGCCCCCGCTGACAGGAAGGAAAGAAGCCGCGGCGGCCGATCGAACACCAGGCAGCGTCCTCGCGCGCTCGACGAGACGGTCGAAAAACTGATAGCGATCTTGCGGCTTGCCATACGCCGTCGGCGATAAAGGAATATCAGCGACGAGAAGATGATCAGACTGAAAACCCGGCGGAACTTCCTGCAATCGCGAAAAACTCCGCAGGAGCAGCCCCGACCCAACGAGCAGCAGCATCGCCAAGGCAATTTCCATCGCGACCAAGGCGCCGCGCAACACATGCTGCCCGGGCCCTGCGGTCGAGCCACGCGATCCCTCATTGAGCGCCTCGCGCAAATCCAGCTTCGCCGTGCGCAGCGCCGGCACGATGCCGAAGAGTAATCCGGTTAACAGCGAAACAACCGCGGTAAAAGCGAGAACCCACGGATCCAATCCAATCGGTGCGCCCTGCGGGATGCTGTCTCCCGCAATCTTAGGCAAGAGTCCAATCGCAGCCCAGGCGACGATCACTCCAAACAGCCCGCCGCCCAGCGAAAGCAGCACGCTCTCGGTGAGAAGTTGACGGATCACGCGGCCACGGCTCGCGCCCATCGCCGTGCGGATGGCAACTTCCCTGCCGCGAGAAGCCGCACGCGCCAGCAAGAGGTTGGCGACGTTGGCGCAGGCGATCAACAGTACAAAACTCACCGCGCCAAGCAGAAGCAGCAGCGCTGGACGCGAGTTTTGCACAATCTGATCCTGCAGCCCGACAACGTCCGCACTAGTTCCCGTGTTGTAATCCGGATACTGCTGCTCGAGCCGCTTCGTAATTCCGATCATCTCGACCCGGGCCTGCTCTCGGGACACGCCCTGCTTGAGCGTGGCGAGCGGAATGATGCCGGGATGCCAGTTGCGATCGTCGGGGAGCGTTTTCGCCCAAGGCATGAAAGGCTAGTACACATCCGCAGGCTGCAGAATCTGGAAGCCGTTCGGCAAAATGCCAACGACGGTGTAGGGCTGCAAATCAAGGTTAATCGTTTTGCCGACGACGTCTCGGGAGCCGCCGAAACGCCGCTGCCACAAACCATAGCTAAGCAACGCAACCGGCGTGCCGCCGGCGCGATCCTCCTCTGCGAGAAAAGTCCGCCCCACTTGCGCGTTAATTCCGAGCATGGGAAAAAGCCCCGCCGTGGCCATGCGAACATTCAGGCGCTCGGGCTCTCCCGCGCCCGTCAGCGTGATGGACCCACTGCGCGTCGCTTCCATCGCTTCAAAGCTGTGGCTCTGGTCGCGCCAATCCAGATAATTTTCACGGGACGTCGAAATTACGGGAAATGGACTCTTCTCCGCGATCAACACCAAATGCGACGGGTCGCGAAAAGGAAGCGGGCGCAGCAGCACGCCGTTCACAACGCTGAAAATCGCGGTGTTCGCTCCGATCCCCAGTGCCAAAGTGAGCACAGCGATCACGGTGAAACCTGGATTCTTGCGCAGCGTGCGAACTCCGAATCGCAGATCTTGAATCAGCGTCCGCATGACACCTCCGGTTTTTCAGCTAAGCTGCAAAGTGGACTAATCGTACCGCAACTTGAATACGTCATTCCAACTCATCAGACTCCCTTGGACGACTCATCGTTAGCATCCTCGCGCGCAATTCGCCCCGCATCCTTCACAATCCCGCGTCTAAACCCGCACGCTTCTCGAAGCGGGAGGTGCGCCACCGCCGACTGAACAATACGGATGAATCGCGGGAAACAGATCGATTTGCGGTACCGCCCCGGCGATATTCACGAGCGGATCAATTCGACCGAACCGCTGCAGTGTGTCGTTCACGCTTTTTTCCGCGGCCGCCGGTTCGCGCAGGTCCAGCGGCAGCACCAGACTTTCGACACCGAAGAACTTCGCCTGTTGCGCTGTCTCTTGCAGATGTGCCTCGTCCCGTGCGATCAAAACGAGAGATGAAAAATCTTTCGCAAAGCGCAGCGCGGTGGCCTTCCCGATTCCCTGTCTGGCGCCAGTAACGATGGCCACAGAGTTTGACATCATCGTTCTCCTAAATATTTTTCACATCCCCACAAAATTCCCGCGCACACTGGATGTCGCGGCTGGTGTTGCTAACTCGCACTTTGCCGTGCCGAAATCTCTACCGTTAGCGTCTCGCGCACTGCTTCCCAAATCACCTCAACCACAATATTCGACTCCGTGTACATCGCGGTGTGATCCACAGGATACGAGCGTATCTTCGCGCCCATCCGTTCAGCCATGAAAGTTTGCGTCGTGGATTTGATCATGCGATCTTCTTCCGCCAACAAGTACCACGTCGGCTTCGTCCGCCAGCTTGGTTGTGGAGTCACCTCTTGAATGCATTTCACGGAAATCGGCCGTTGTACTGCTGCCATGATTGCCGTTTGATCGGCCGAGGCCTTGTGTGCGACCGCCCTACGAAAGCCCTCTGCTGGCATCCAAATGAAACCGTGTGAGTCGGGCGCCAATTGCGGAGCTTCCGGATGCGGCGGCTCGCGATAGAAGACCTGCGCGACGGTTTCACCTTCACCGGGAGCCAGCGCTGCGACGTAGACCAGAGCCTTGATTCGATCGTCGGTAACCCCGGCAATTACCGCTCCCGCGTACGCATGTCCAACTAGCACCAGCGGCCCGTCGCTTCTCTCCAGCGTTCTACTGAGAGCCGCGATGTCGTCGGTGAGCGATGTCAGCGGAAGTGGAGCGCAGATTACGTTGAGGCCTAGGCGTTCCAACGGCAGAATCACGTTCTGCCAACACGATCCGTCAGCCCAGGCCCCATGCACCAACACCACGGTTCCCTTCTGCATGGTCATTTCACCCTCCTAGGCTCGGTTTCGAGCCTATATTCCGTTTGCGTCAAAGAATTCTTTCATCGCGGCGGCAATCTCCACCACATGCGTCTCCAAGGCAAAATGCCCGGTGTCCAGCATCTTCACCGTCGCGCCGGGTATATCCCTGCGGAATGCTTCCGCACCCGCGGGAATAAAGAAGGGATCGTTCTTGCCCCAAATTGCCAGCAAGGGAGGCTTCGCTTTGCGGAAATATTCCTGAAATGCCGGGTACAGCGCGACGTTGGTTGCATAATTCAAAAACAAATCCAGCTGAATGTCTTTGTTTCCCGGCCGCTCCATCAACGCCATATCCAATGTGTAGGATTCCGGCGCAACCAGATCCGGGTCCGCCACGCCGTGCGTGTATTGCCAGCGCGTGCCCTCCAGCGTGAGCACATTTTTCGCGATCACTTCGCGGTTTTCGGCTTTCGGGAATGCCCAATATTTCCGGATCGGGCCCCACGCATCGCCGAGCCCTTCTTCATAAGCATTGCCGTTCTGCGAAACGATCGCCGTGATCCGTTCGGGATGCGCCATGGCCAGACGGAAACCCGTTGGCGCTCCATAATCGAAGACATATATTGCGTAGCGATTGATCTTGATCGCTTCCGTGAAGGCGGCTATCGTCGCCGCAAGCGCGTCGAACGTGTACTTATATTTTCGCTTCTCCGGCACTCCGGTGAATCCAAAACCGGGCAAGTCCGGCGCGATCACCCGGTAGCGATCCGCCAGCCGAGGAATCAATTCGCGAAACATGAACGAAGAAGTCGGAAATCCATGGAGCAGCAGAACCACCGGCGACTGGAGATCACCGGCCTCCCTGTAAAACACTTCCACGCCATCCGCTTCGACCTTGTGGATGGATGTAACCGGCACAACCGCGCCCGTCTTTTGCTTTGCCGCTGCTACATTCTGAGCCATGATAATTCCTCCTATCGGAGTTGGCATCGCTGTGCCGACACCGGACAAAGTAGAGGTAACAGGTTACACCACAATTCCTGTAACTTGTCAAGACGGTGATATCAGGTTACACTGCTGTCGAGCCGCATCCATTTGACCCAGTCCCGAAGAAAGCAAGATTCACGGCCCGGCCCGCTGTTCTTGGCGGGGAATCTCGCGCTGGATTTTCTCAACACCCGCATGCGAGTGAACGGAAAGTTTGTGGACGTCTTGCAGAGCGACCAGGACGTGTTACATTGGCTCAAACAAGCGGGTCTCGCAGTCCCAACATTTCGCCCGCACGCAGCGCGGATGGCTCTTTTAGTTTGCGCCCGAACGTTGCGTGAGAATATTCGCACCCTTGTAGAAAAACGAAAGGCTGGACGGTGCGGAGATCCTTCTCTCCTCAACCGTTTTCTATCTGCCGCGCAGAGTCACTCCCGGCTTGTTTGGAATAAGCCACGCTCGCTGAATATCGAAAAACTCAGACGAAATCACACGCCCGAGGCGATTCTTGCACCCGTGTCCGAAGCTGCTGCTGACCTGCTGGCGACGGCCGACTTTACGTTCGTAAAGCACTGTCAAGACGAGACGTGCATCCTCTGGTTCTCTGACCGCACCAAATCGCATCATCGCCGCTGGTGCAGCATGCGAATTTGCGGAAACCGCCAGAAAGTCGCCGCCTACAGGCGCCGCCGTCGCAATCGCGCTAGGTCGGTGTCTCGCAGCAGGTAAGAGTGCGGGTGTGGATGGAGCGTCGCAGTGCGCGCACCACAATCCCGATACGAGCTCGGCCTACTAAGAGCACGCGCCGCTAGGTAGGCTGCAGGTCAGCGCCCACTTCCCCGCATACTTTTTCAATATATTCGTGAGACAGCGCGGCAAATTTCCGCCACAATATTCATGATGGTCATACTGGGCATCAACGCGTACCACGCCAACGCCTCTGCGGCGATTATCGCCGACGGGCGCCTCCTCGCCGCCGTCGAAGAAGAACGCCTGAACCGCGTGAAATACGCGGCCGGCCTTCCCGTGCGCGCGATCCAATATTGCCTGGACCAAGCCGGCGTAAAACTTTCCGAAGTGGACCACATCGCCATCCCGCGCAATCCCTGGGCGCGCCTGGGCACGAAACTCCGTTTCGCAATGCGCATGCCCAAGTTCGCTTTAGATCGCGCGCGGGTCATGAAGCGATTCGCTGGAATTCACGAAGATCTCGCCGCAGCTTTTGAAACTCCGGCGGAGAAAATCCGCGCGCAATTTCACCGCATCGAACATCACACCGCGCATCTGGCCAGCGCCTATTTCGTCTCGCCTTTCGAACGTTCAGCCGTACTTTCCGCCGACGGCCTCGGCGACTTCGCCAGTTCCATGTGGGCGCTCGGCGAAGGTCCACGCATGACGCCACTTGGCGAAATCACGTTCCCGCATTCGCTCGGCATGTATTACACCGCGCTCACGCAATACATCGGCTTCTGGAAATTTGGCGACGAGTACAAAGTGATGGGCCTTGCTGCCTACGGCCAGCCGGAATTCCTCGAGGAATTTCGGCGCATCGTTTACGTTGATGCTCCGCTTTCCTTCCGCCTGGGCCTGGAATATTTCACGCACCAAACCCAGGGCGCGGATATGACTTGGCGCGATTCCGACAGCACTCCCGTGCTCGGCCGGCTTTTCTCCACGCATCTGGAAAAACGCCTCGGCCCCGCGCGGAAGCCCGATCAGCCGCTCGAGCAACGCCACCACAATCTTGCGGCCAGCATGCAAGCAGCCCTCGAAGAAGTTCTCGCCGCACATTGGAGCGCCCTCGCCGAAAAAACCGGCCAAAAATCCCTGTGTCTCGCCGGCGGCGTCGCGTTCAATTGCGTCGCCAATGGAAAAATATTCGATCACTCTCCGTTCGAGCGTGTTTATGTCCAACCGGCCGCGGGCGATGCCGGACTTTCCGTCGGCGCGGCTTTCGCTGTGAATCACCAAATCCTCGGCCGACCTCGTGAATTTGTGATGGACCACGCCGGATGGGGCCCACAATTTTCGCCGCAGCAATTACGTGCCGCGGTTGAAAAAGCCGGCGCCAATGATGATGATTTGCAAATCATTGAGCTCGACGAACCCAACTTGCTCCGCGCCACGGCGCGCCACATCGCCGAAGGAAAAGTGCTCGGCTGGTTCCAAGGCCGCGTCGAATGGGGTCCGCGCGCGCTCGGCCAGCGCAGCATTCTAGCCGATCCGCGCCGCCCCGAAATGAAGGACGTTCTGAATCGCCGCATCAAGCACCGCGAAACATTTCGCCCCTTCGCGCCTTCGATTCTCGAAGAAGCCACCGGCGAATATTTCGAAAAAACTCATCCGTCGCCGTTCATGACCTTCGCGTACAACGTGCGCCCCGAAAAACGCGCCATGATTCCCGCACCCACTCACGTGGATGGCACCGCGCGCCTCCAAACCGTCAGCCGCGCGGCGAACCCGCTCTATTGGAAACTCATTCGCGCCTTCGGAGATCTCACCGGCGTGCCGGTGGTTTTGAACACATCATTCAACGACAACGAGCCAATCGTCTGCCGCCCCGAAGAAGCGCTCGATTGTTTTCAGCGCACGCAGATGGACGTTCTGGTGATGGGCGATTTCGTTTTGGAGAAAAAATCCGTAACCGCAGGCAGTGGAGAATCCGCCGCGCGCGGCGCCACGCGCGCAAAATAAATCGCCCGCATGCACATTCTGCTCCTGAACGAATACTACCCACCCGACACTTCGGCCACCGCGAAAATGGCCGCGCAAGTCGCGGAAACGCTGGCACAACGCCACCACGTCAGCGTCGTCGCCGGCCGCCCGTCCTACGATCCCGATGCGCGCTACCCCTACGCCCTGCTCCGCCGCGACATACGCAACAAAGTCACGATCGAGTGCGTCGGCTCTACGGCCTATTCGCGCCACCAAATGCCGCGCCGCGTTGCGAATTATCTTTCCTACCTCGCGCTCGCCATCCCGCGGGCGCTGGCGCTTCGTCCGGACGTTATCCTCGCGATGACCGACCCACCCGTCGCGGGCATCGCCGGCGCGTTCATCGCGCGGCTGGCTGGGCGGCCGTTCGTCTACAACATCCGCGACCTGTACCCGGACATGGCCGTCGGCGGAGACATCGTGCGGGCGAGCAAATGGGTTGCGCGCTGGGAAGCTTTGCATCGCTGGGCGCTCAAGCAGGCTGCTTGCGTGATCGTTCTGGGCGACGACATGCGCGATCGCATCCTGGCCAAAGGCGTCGCGCCCGAACGCGTTGTTGTGGTGCGCGACGGCACGGCGACAACGATCGCGCCCGCGCAAATGCCTGAACGCAGCGATCCCATCGTGCAGGAAATCCGGCACGGATTTCCGTTCGTGGTGTTGCATGCGGGAAATCTGGGATTTTACGGCGCGTGGGACATTTTGCTTGCGGCGGCGAAAATTTTGGGCAACGAAAATACGGGTTTCGTGTTCATCGGAGATGGCGCGAACCGCGCGGCGCTGGAATTATCAGCGCGCGAATTGCCGAATGTAAAATTCGCGCCGTTCCGTCCGGTCGAACAAGTCGCGCATGTGATGATGGCCGGCGACTTGCACATCGTCACAGTAAAGCGCGGCCTGGAGGGCGTCGTCGTACCCAGCAAGCTGTACTCAACTCTCGCGGCGGGGCGTCCAATCCTCGTTGTCGCGCCGCCGGAATCCGACGCAGCGCGCATCGTCGTCGAATCCGGCTGCGGCGTCGCGGCCGATCCCGACGATCCGGCCGCCGTCGCCACGGCGATCAAAGAACTCCGCGCGCAGCCGGCGCGACTCGCGGAAATGGGGCGCCGCGCGCGGGAAACCGCGGCCAAATATGCTAGAGTTGATGAGCTGCAACGCTTCGTCGCAATCGTCGAAGATGCCGCGCGTCCCAGCCGCGCGTGAAAAAACAAATGTTCAATCATGCTGAACTGATCGCCTTCGCCATCGCGCTGCTTGCGTCGCTCTGCCTCACCGCGCCGATTCGCCATCTTGCGCTGCGCTACGGCATGGTCGATAAACCCGGGCCGCGCAAAGTTCATCTGAATCCCATCCCGCTGCTCGGCGGCATCGCCATTTACCTGGGCTTCATTCTCGCCGTGCTGCTCACGCGGCATGACGCGCCCTTGCAGCAAATCATCGGCATCCTCGCGGGCGCCACTCTGCTCGCCCTCGTCGGCTTTCTTGATGATGGCGGCCTGCTGCATCACCAGGTAAAACTTTTTGTCGGCATGCCGCTCGCCGCCGTTTTTCTGATCGCTTCCGGCATACGCGCGCAACTTTTTTCGCAATTTATCCCCGGCCTCGCCGGATTGATTCTCGACTGGTGCCTCACCGTCGTCTGGGTCGTCGGCATCACCGCCGCGTTCAGCATCCTCGATCACATGGACGGCCTGTGCGCCGGCATCGCCGCGGTCGCCGCCGGCTTCTACACTATTTCGGCCTACTCGAACGGCCAGACCATGGTCTCCACTCTGGCCGCCGCCACTCTGGGCGCAGCGCTCGGTTTTCTGCGCTGGAATTTCAATCCGGCCAAAATTTTTATGGGCGACGGCGGCGCCATGCTCCTCGGTTTCCTGATGGCCACGCTCGGCCTGAAAATCCGTCCCGACGGCGCGCTCTTCCCGCACACATGGCTGGTTCCCGTGCTCATTCTCGGCGTGCCGATTTTTGACACCACGCTCGTCTCCATTTCGCGCGCGCGCCGCGGCCTGCTGCCCTTCACTTCGCCCGGCAAAGACCACACCGCGCACCGCCTTTCGAATCTCGGCCTGGGCCATCGCGGCGCTGTGTTGGTGATGTACGCGCTTGCGATCATTCTCGGCGTCATCGCGCTAGCCGTGCCCAATTTTTCCGCCACCAAGGTTTACACGCTCGCCGCCCTCCTCGTGATTGGCGCGCTCGCCGCCGTCTTCATCCTCGAAGCGTTGCCGTATGAACGGCAGGTCAAGCTCCACAAACCCACCTCTGCGTCGTGATTCGTCTGGAGTAGCATAGGTAATCTTGCCTGTGCGCAATTGACTTGGTTTGATTGACTTGCCGACGCGACGATCCAAGACCGAAGAACACAGGCCCTTCGGCCCCTGCCACAGGCAGGGTCTCAGGATAAACTGGAGCTCCGACCCACAAAACGTGAAGCGGGCGCCTCGCGCCGTCTTTTTACCCGCCGCGGCGGGCCAGCTTATGCCGCGCCTACGGCGCTGATGGTTTGGTGGGATGTCGATCGCGCGGCGGGGGTTAGGGGAACGAATTGATATGGAGCGAAG